>Ga0315275_10000169_pt1 | contig 52168 bp, 56 predicted proteins | sample YL17G03_0_MG_FD_205557 | JGI IMG/M metagenome (GOLD analysis project Ga0315275, IMG submission 205557) | Sediment microbial communities from Yellowstone Lake, YNP, Wyoming, USA - YL17G03_0 | ecosystem: Environmental > Aquatic > Freshwater > Lake > Sediment | place: USA: Wyoming | collected... | reverse complement strand
GAAAAGGTATCTGGATTTGATTTTTAATCCTGAAGTAAAGAAAAAATTTGAAATTCGTTCTAAAATCATCAAAGGAATAAGGGAGTTTTTGGATAATGAAGGGTTTCTGGAAGTGGAGACCCCTATTCTTCAGCCGATCTACGGGGGAGCCAGGGCTTTGCCCTTTAAAACCCATTTGAATGCCCTTGATATGGATTTATATTTAAGGATTGCCCCCGAGCTTTATTTAAAGCGTCTTTTAATCGGAGGATTTGAAAAGATTTATGAATTTGGCAGGGTTTTTCGAAATGAAGGGACTGACAGAAGCCACAATCCCGACTATACCCATTTTGAATTTTACTGGGCTTATGCTGATTACAAAGATTTGATGAGATTCACGGAAAAGATGTTTGGAAACGTGATTAAATCGATATTCGGCACTTTGAAGCTTAAATATGAAGGCAAAGATATTGATTTTAAAGCTCCCTGGTCGAGAGTTGAATTCAGCCAGCTTTTAAAGAAAGAAACAAAGATAAATTTGGAAGAAATTAATTTGGAATCAATAAGGCAAGAAGCTCGAAAGCTGGGGGTTGAGGTTAAAAAGGGAGCGGGCAAGGCAGAAATTGCCGATGATATTTACAAGAAATACTGCCGGCCGAAAATCTGGCAGCCTACTTTCGTTATCCATCATCCTTTGGGATTTCAGCCCTTGGCTAAAACCCTGGAAGACGATCCTAAAAAATTAGCTAATTTTCAGTTGGTAATAGCCGGTTGGGAGCTGACCAATGCTTTTTCCGAACTTAATGACCCCATAGAACAAAAAGAACGGTTTAAAGAGCAGGAAAAGTTTTTCAAAGCTGGATTAGAAGAAGCCCAGAGACTGGACGAGGATTTTATGGAGGCTCTGGAGTACGGAATGCCACCGGCAGCCGGGTTCGGAATGGGAATTGACAGATTGGCTGCCATACTGACTGATTCTCACAGTCTAAGAGAAATAATATTATTTCCCACCATGAGAAATAAATGAAAGAACTGTTGATTGCAACAAATAATCCAGGAAAATTTAAGGAGTATAAAGAAATCTTCAAACAACTAAAACTACCGATAAAATTAACTTCTCTAAAAGAATTAAAAATAAAGGAAAAAGCGGAAGAAAAGGGAAAGACATTTAAAGAAAACGCCGTAATTAAAGCAAGGTTATTCTCTGAATTAAGCGGTCTTCCGACCTTGTCAGACGATGCCGGGATAGGGATTGATTATTTAAAAGGAGAACCCGGAGTGAAATCAAGAAGATGGTTAGGCTACGAATTAACCGACGAAGAAATAATAAATACCGCTTTAAAAAAATTAGAGGGGGTGCCAAAAAGAAAAAGAAGCGCTAAACTTAGGGCAGTAATAGGATTGATATTTCCTCCCAGCAAGAAAATTTATACTTTCGAAGGGATTTTAAGGGGATTTGTCGCCGAAAAGCCGATAAAGAAAAGAGTAAACGGCTATCCTTTTAGATCAATTTTCATGCCTTCTGGCAGTAAAAAGTATTTGGGACAACTGGGCATCATTGCCCACAGAAAAAAAGCTGTTGAAAAATCTTTACCAACAATAAAAAAATATCTATGCTTGATATAAAGTTTATTCGTCAAAATCCGGAAAAAGTGAAAGAGGGCTGCCGAAAGAAGGGAGCAGACATTGATATTAGTCATTTATTAGAGGTTGATAAAAAGAAAAGAGAACTGCTCCAGGCGTTCGAAGATATGAATGCCAAAAAAGGCAGCGGTACAGCCGACATCCAAAAAGCTGGATCTAAAGAAGAAAAAGATGCCATCATTTTAGGAATGCGCGAACTGGACAGAAACAGCGACAGATTGAATAAAGATTTAAAAGAAACAGAAAAAGAACTTGATGATTTGATGTATCAAATTCCTAATTTGCCTTTGGATGATGTCCCGGTAGGAAAAGACGAAAATTCCAACGTTGTTTTAAAAGAAGTTGGCAAAAAGACGGAATTTAAATTTGAACCAAAAAGTTATCTGGAGATAGCGGAAAAATTGGATTTAATTGACGTTGAAAGAGCGGCCAAAGTTGCCGGAACCCGTTTCGGCTATCTTAAAAGAGAGGCTGTTCTGCTTGAATTTGCCCTGATCAGACTTGCCTTTGACACTTTAATTAAAAAGGGATTTGTTCCCGTTCTTCCGCCCGTGATGTTGAAATCGGAAATGGCTCGGGGAATGGGATATTTAGAGCAGGCCGATGCCAATGAAGCTTATTATCTTCCCCAGGATGATTTATATCTAATTGGAACGGCTGAGCAGCCACTGGGGACAATGCATGCTAATGAGGTTTTAAGCGAGAAGGATTTGCCTAAAAGATATATTGGCTTTTCCACTTGTTTTAGGAGAGAGGCCGGCGCCTACGGCAAAGACACCAAGGGCATTTTCCGGGTTCATCAGTTTGATAAAGTAGAAATGTTCAGTTTTTGTAAGCCGTCGGAATCCCAAAAAGAGCATCAATTCTTTTTGGAAATAGAGAAGGGCCTAATGAATGATTTAAAAATTCCTTATCAGATTTTAAAAATATGTACCGGCGATTTGGGGTTTCCTGCTGCGGCAAAATATGATATCGAAGCCTGGTTTCCCAACCAAAATCGTTATCGGGAGACCCACTCTACATCGAATTGCACCGACTTCCAGGCTAGAAGATTAAATATCCGTTATAAAAAGAAAGACGGTAAATTGGAATTTGTTCATACTGTTAATGGAACAGTTTTTTCTCAGCGGCCTCTGCTTGCCATTATTGAAAATTATCAGCAAAAGGACGGAACGATCGTTGTTCCCAAGGTTCTACAGAAATATTTAAACCTCAAAGTTATTAAATGAAAGAAGAAAGGATTTCGGTTAATAATTTAAGGATCAATTACAAAATTGCAGGAGAGGGTCCTGCCGTTCTTATTTTACACGGCTGGGGAGGTTCTTCCGATTCCTGGCTTGAGGTTTTGAAAATATTGGTTAATCATAATTTTCAAGTAATAGTTCCTGATTTGCCCGGATTCGGCAAAAGCGATCTTCCTCCCCAGGGCTGGGCGGTTCAGGATTACAGCGATTTTATTCTTTCTTTTGTTGAAAAATTAAAACTGGGACAATTTTTTCTTTTCGGACATTCTTTCGGAGGAAGAATTGCCATTAAGCTCAGCGGTCAGCATCCGGAGAAATTAAAAAGCCTGATTCTTTGCGATGCGGCAGGGATAAAGTTTGAGCAGTCCATTAAAACCAAAACAATTCTAGCAGCCACCAGAATGGGAAATGCTTTGTTTTCCCCAAGGATTTTCGCCATATTAAGAGAACAAGCAAGAGATTTGTGGTATTTTTTGTTAAGGAACAGGGATTATGTAAAAGCCAACGGAGTGATGAGGGAAACGATTAAAAAAGCCTTAAACGAAGATTTATTGCCGGAATTGTCAAAAATTCAGGTAAAAACCCTGATTATCTGGGGAGGTGATGATAAATTGGTTCCCGTTAAGTGTGCCCATGTTTTTAAGGAAAAAATCAGTAATTCTTTGCTGGAAATTATGCCTAAAATAGGCCACAGCCCCCATTTGGAGGAGCCCGAGAAACTGGGTCAAATTATTATTTCTTTTTTGCAATCTTAAATTATGTCTTTTATTTTTTTCTTTTGCGTCATTTGGTTTATTGCCGCTTCAAAAAATGTTTTGTTCTGGCTTTATCTTTGGCAGCTGAAGGAATATCATATCGGCCGGTTTCTGGCTCATTTCCAGACCGTCAAAGGCAGAAAGCTCTTATGGAATATTCCTTTGTTGTTGAAAATACTTTTTGCTCTTGTTTTTCTTCTGGGCTGGAATTTTTGGAAAAACAATATTTTATTATTGTACATAGGCATATCAACCACTTTATTTCTGGTGGTTGGTTCGGCTGTTGTATATTTCTTTGAAAGCCTTTGGACCGTTAAAAATATTTTTCAGAAAAAACTGAAAATACCGGTTTTAACTTTTAAAACCGTTCCTTTGATTTTTATATGTTTTTTATTTGAAATTATTGTTTCTCTCCTTGTTTTCCAGCTATCGGGCAACGATCTTTCCCTTTTTATCCTGGGGCTTCTGCTTTTCGATATTTTTATTCCCTTGATAGTCTCAGCGATTGTTCTTTTCTTCCAGCCCCTGGCGGTTTTAAGAAAAAATCATGTTATCGGGAAGGCAATTAAAAAAAGGAAGCAATTTAAAGATATTACGGTTATCGGCATTACCGGAAGCCTTGGCAAGACCTCGGTCAAGGAATTTTTGGCTGCCATTCTTTCCCAGAAATTCAATGTTTTAAAAACCCAAGAGCATCAGAACAGCGAAATGGGTATTTCCGAGTGCATGCTTAATGAATTAAAGCCGGAACACCAGGTTTTCATCGTTGAAATGGGCGCTTACAACAGGGGAGGGATAAAATTACTTTGTAAGATTGCCCAGCCCAAAATAGGGATTTTGACCGGAATTAACGAGCAGCATTTGGCAATTTTCGGTTCGCAGGAAAAAATCATTAAAACCAAGTTCGAATTGATTGAAAGCTTGCCGGAAGACGGAGCCGCCATTTTAAATTATGATAACCAATATGTTAAATCCAGAATTCAAGATACAAATTACAAATTAAAAGTTAAGAATAAAAAATTGTATTCAGTTATGGAAAAGCCGGATATTTGGGCGGAAAACATCCTGGTTAATAAAGACCTGGTTTCTTTCAGAGTTTTCCTTAGAAACGGCGAATCTGCCTATTTCCATTTAAATGTTTTGGGAAAGCATAATGTAATTAATTTTTTGGGGGCGATAGGGGCGGCAAAAGAACTGGGAATGAGCTTGGAGGAGATCAGCAAGGCTTGTGAGAAAATTGAGAAACAGCAGGGAGGGATGGTTTTAAAGAGAAGCCCGCTCGGCATGAATGTTATTGATTCCACTTATTCTTCCAATCCCGACGGAGTTTTTTCCGCTTTGGAATATTTGAAAGTTTGGCCGGGCAGAAAAGCAATTATCATGCCTTGTTTGATTGAGCTGGGGTTGGCTTCTAAAAGCGTTCATAAAAGGATAGGGGAGAAGATTGCCGAAGTTTGCCAGTTGGCCATTATTACTACCAGAGACAGGTTTAGGGAAATAAAAAAAGCTGCCATGGAAAAAGGAATAGAGCCGGGAAAAATTATCTTTTCGGAAAATCCCAAAGATATTTTGGAAAGAATAGAAGGTTTTAACAATGAAAATGATATAATCCTTTTAGAGGGGAGGATATCAAAAGAGATAACAGGGGTCTTAATAAAAGAGTGAAGGCATAGGTTATGCCTATGCCGACTGATAGAGAGATAATATTATCTTATCATTTCTCCATCAGGGTTTAGTTTGCGACACATACGGGCGGGACAACTGATCGGCCTCATCGGTATTAACCGATTTAATTCAAGAAGCGTAATTGTCTTTGGTCCGCTACAAGCTTGGTAAAGTGCTTTCAAATCTTTGTTCATAAGTCATTCCAATGTCTATATTATACCACATAAACTTTATAATTGTCAAGTGATTAAACCTATATCCATATCTTTATCGCCCAACACAGAAAAAGACGATGTCCGGTTGGCTTTTAAATTGATATTCAAGCCCAGTCTTTGGAAAAAAGGAAAAGCCATTGAACAGCTGGAAAATGAATTCAAAAAATATCTGGGAATAAAATACGCCATTTCTTTTAACAGCGGCCGCTCGGCTTTTTTGGCCATTCTGCGCGGGTTGCAATTGGAAACCAATAAAGAGGTTCTTCTCCAGGCTTTTACCTGCAACGCAGCCTCAAATCCCATAATCTGGGCAGGATTAAAACCTATTTATGAGGATGTCAGCGAAAATGATTTTAATATTGATATTAAAAACCTGAAAAGGAAATTAACTGCTAAGAGTAGGGTATTGGTTGTCCAGCATACTTTTGGTTTGCCCGTTAATCTGGATGAAGTTTTGCAGTTTTGTAAAGAAAATAATCTTCTTTTAATTGAGGACTGTGCTCATTCTTTGGGAGCTTCCTATAAGGGAAAGAAAGTTGGGACTTTCGGCAAGGCGGCTTTTTTCAGCTTTTCCCGCGATAAGGTTATCTCTTCGGTTTACGGAGGAATGGTTGTAACGGATGATGACGAATTGGCGAAAAAGATAGGGGATTATCGGGAAAAAATTGGCTACCCTTCTTCTTTTTGGATTGTTCAGCAATTGCTTCATCCTGTTTTAATGAATCGCATAGTTTTGCCGACCTACAGCTTTTTGGGCAAATATCTGTTGGTTTTATTCCAATGGCTCAACATCTTATCCAAAGCAGTCCATTGGAAGGAAAAAAGAGGCAAAAGGCCTGACTATTTTCCCAGGAAACTTCCCAATGCCTTGGCTCTTCTGGCCTTAAACCAATTTAAAAAATTAGAGAGATTTAATGGGCATCGGAAGGAAATAGCCCAATTTTACTTTGATAATCTGGAAAAATCTACTTTTATTCTTCCGGCCCTGCCTAAAGACAGGGAGCATATCTTTTTAAGGTTTACCGTAAGGCATCCCAACGCTCATCAGATAATCAGAGAGGCTTGGAAAAGGAACATATTGATAGGCGACTGGTATACGACCGCCATTGCCCCTTATGACACCAAAATGGAGAAGCTGGAATATTATCCGGGAAATTGTCCCAAGGCAGAGGAACTGGCCAAACAAACTTTAAACCTGCCCACACATATAAATATTTCTAAGCAGGAAGCCAAGGTGATAGTTGATTTTTTGAAACAATACGATTCCCCGGTCAAATTAAAATATCAGCCGCGTTAGCTTTAAATTATTTAAATAAAAAATCATGGGCATCATATCAGGATTAATAGCTATGTTTGGATGGGGGACATCAGATTTTTTAGCTGCAAAATGTTCCCGTAAGATCGGCTATTTTCTGACTTATTTTTGGGCTCAAATAGTCACAATCGTTGTAACTTTAATTGTTTTTCTAATAAGATTTCAAACACTTGATACTAGTAATATTTCTCGATATTTGATTTTTCTGGCACCGGCAGGATTTTTATTTATGATAGCTACCCTGGCTTTCTATAAGGGGCTTACCAAGGGTCAGGTTTCTCTCGTCAGCCCTATAGCAAGCTCTTGGTCCATGATAGTTGTTATCTTGAGCATAATATTTTTGCACGAAACCCTTAGAATAAATCAAATAATAGCCATTGTTTTAATAATTTCAGGCATGATATTGGCTTCCTTAAACCTGAAAGAATTATTAAAAGTAAAAAAATTAAGCGTTTTGGCAGGTACAAAAGAAGGGATTATTGCTATGGTGGGATGGGGAATTTCTATGTTTCTCCTGGTTCCTGCCAGCAGAGCCTTGGGTTGGCTTCTTCCAGTAGTTATATTTAAATTATTTGGTATATTATTCTTTTTTATTATTAATATACTTTTTAGTAAAAAATCTTTGAAAATAAGCTTCCAGCCTCCTCTTTTGTTGCTTATTTTAATGGTTGGCGTTTTAGAAATAGTAGCATTTTTTTCTTATAGTTTTGGCGTCAGAGGAACATACGCTTCAATCGTTGCTCCGATTGCCGCTTCTTTTCCGTTAATAACAGTATTGCTGGCCAGAATTTTTCTTAAGGAAAAACTATCGCTAAATCGAATTATTGGTATAGTTGGCGTTATTGCAGGATTAGTTCTAATATCTATTTAAATATGGTGATTAAAGAAATTACTCAAAAAGAAATCTGGGAGAATTTTCTTTTGGGATGTGAAGAAAAGACTTTTTTAAACTCCTGGAATTGGGGAGAGTTTCAGAAAGCAATGGGAAACAAAATCTGGCGCTTGGGTGTTTTCGGTAACGATGAGTTGGTTGCGGTTGTTTTGGCGATAAAAACCGTTGCCAAAAGAGGAACCTTCTTATTGATACCGCACGGGCCGAATTTAAAATCCTCAAATCAGAAAGACCAGATATTAAAAACATTACTGGAAAAACTAAAAGAAATATCTAAAAAAGAAAAAGCGGACTTTATCAGGATAAACCCCATTTTAAAAAGAAATGAAGAGAATAACGAGATTTTTAAAAAATTAGGGTTCAGACAAGCATCTATTCACGCTCACCCGGAAGCCAGCTGGAAACTGGACATTACTCCTTCGGAAGAGGAGCTTTTAAGCCGGATGAGGAAGACCACCAGGTATCTGATAAGGCAGGCAGAAAAAGACCAAGATATCGAAGTTTATCAAAGCAGGGACTTAAAAGACGTGGAGGTTTTTAATAAAATCCATTGGGAAGTGGTAAAAATCCAGAAATTCGTTCCTTTTTCCTTGGATTACTTTAAAAAAGAATTTTCTGTTTTTGAAAAAGACCAGGAAATTTGCATTTTTTTCGCAAAATACAAAGGAGAAATTGCGGCCGCTTCCTATGTAATTTTCTGGTCCAATATCGCTTTTTACCATCATGCCGCCCTTTTGCCCCAATACCACAAAATTCCCTTAGCTTATCTTTTAGAGTGGGAATCGATCAGAGAGGCGAAAAGGAGGGGTTGCAAATTGTACGATTTTTGGGGATACGTTAATCCCCAAAAAAATCCCAAGCATCCCTGGGCCGGCCCCACTTTATTCAAAATGGGATTTGGTGGCCAGGCCCACAAATACGTTAAAACCCAGGATTTCCCGCTTTCCAAAAAATACTGGCTGACATATTTTTTTGAAAAATTAAGAAAAATTAAAAGGGGATATGAATAAATACAGAAAGCCCCACAGGTATAAAAGGAGGAAATCAATTTTAAGAAGTAAATATTTTTGGCTTACTATTCTTTTTGTCTTGGTTGTTTCCGGTATTTTTTACCTGATTTGTTTTTATTCTTTCTTTCAAATCAAAGAAATTAAAATTTCCGGCAATCAAAAAATTTCCAGCCCGGCCTTAGAGGGAATTATTAAAAAGAAAATTGAGAAAAAGATATTGTTTTTTCCTTCCAGTAGCATTTTTTTGGCTGATTTGAATAAGATATCAAAAGATGTTTTGGAGGCTTTTCCCCTGATAGGGGAGATAAAGATGGAGAGGAATTTTTCTGATGCCATAGCTGTTGATGTTAAAGAAAGGAGTCCGGTTGCGATTTTAATCCAAGGAGCAAACGCTTTCTATCTGGACAAAGAAGGAATTATTTTTGAACCGGTGGGAGCGGAAGAAGATTTGATTAAAATAATAGACAAGCAAAAGACCAATAATCTGGGAGAACAGGCAATGAGCAAAGAAAAATTGTCCCAGATTTTAGATATTGCTTACAAGTTAAAGTCAGATTTAAAAATTCCTCTTCAGCAGTTTGAGATGGAATCAGACGATAAATTGAATCTGGTTATGGTTGAGGGCTGGCAGGCATATTTCAATCTTTCCAACGACGTCAATTGGCAGCTGACAAAGCTCAGGGCGGTTTTGGAAGAAAAAATTCCTCCTGAAAAAAGGAAGAATTTGGAATATATTGAATTGAGGTTCGGCAATTACGCTCCTTTTAAGTATAAAAATTAATCTATCCGAAAGATAAATATTGAATAGCCGATCTTGGCCACGGGTTTATAGCTGTTCAGCCAGCGCCAGCAGCCAGTCGGTTGGTTGAATCCTTTAGCTGCTTTTCCTGTACCGCCCTGGAGATATGTTGCTGAAACCGCCAGATAGTTTCCTTTGGGAAATTCTTCTTTAGCGTGATCGCACGACCAGCGCTCGTTTTTATTTTTCAAATAATAATTGGGATCGGTTCCGCCGAAATAATCAAGATATATTTTATCGATGCCTTTTTCCTCAACCCATTTTGCCAGTCTTTTTAGGTCTTGGCCCCAATCAAGATTGGAATCAACGGCATAGATATATCCTTTATTTGGTCCGCCCGCCAGTTCGTTAAAATAGGCCAGAAAATGGGGATAAATGGAAAATATTGATATTGCCTGCCAGAGGATCAGGATGGCCATAATTGAGTATTTTAATTTCAGATATGGTTCTTTAAGCCAGGAAACAATAATGGCGCTTACCAATAAAATGGTGAAAGGAATAGCCGGCAAGAGATGTCTTACGCCGATGTTGAGGGTGCCCGCTATGCTGGCAGTCCAGTATAATCCCATAAAAGCCAGGCAGGCAAATTCCGGGAAATATGATTTTATCAGGTTCGAGGCTTTGTTTAAAAGATTCTTCCCTTCAGATTTTTTAACAAACCAAAAAGCATAGATAAGGGAAATCACGGTTAATATATGGAAGGACAGGGTTTCTTTTATCGCATAAATTATGGGGAAATAATTTCTCCAGCCCCTGTTGGAAACCTCGCCCATAAAGTAGGTGGTGTTTCCGGACGTAACCCTGTTAAAAACCATTAATAGGCCTGTTGCATACTGCGCATAGGCTCTTAGAATCGGTTTATCGGTCATCCAGAGAACAGGCTTCTTAATAAAATCAGGATAGGAAGCCAGATTATTCGCAGCGTCTCTGGCTTGTCTTTCTGGAGGATAATTCCAGACATGGTATTGATAGACCGGCCAGATCAGAACAAAAACAATAACAAAAACTGAAATTAATATTTTTAAGGTTTGCTTGAAGTTTCCCAGTTTAACCAGCCACCAGATTAATGCGTAGAAAACAAAAGCCGGGATTAAAAGAATGGCGGAAAATTTTAACAGTTCTGCTATGGCCAAAGATATTCCCGATAAGATTATATTTCTTCTGCTTGGCAGGTAAAGAGCTTTGAGAAAATAGTAGGTGGCAATGAAAATGCCGGCAGCCGCTCCTACGTCGGTGGTTACCAGTCTTCCGTGGGCCAAGAAGGTAGGCGAAAAAGAAAAAAGGAATAAAGCCAATAATCCCGCTTTGTTTCCGAACAGCTCCTTGGTCCATTTAAAGACGTAAAATCCCAATACGAGCATTATTAAAATCATGGGCATTCTTCCCCAGAAAATCATTTGGTCTGCCGGGTTACCTGTTTGATAAAGGAAATATGAACCAAAATCCCATTGGCCGTTTATATCATCCTTCCAGGCTTTTATATCTGAAGGAAATTTTATTCCTTTTATGAAAAGCAGGGGAGCGGCGGCCAAATCTTTTATTAAAGGAGGATGCTCCGGATTTATGCGCATGTCTTTCTGGGTTAAATATGAATAGCCGGCAGGAAGATGAGACACTTCATCCATTGTTAAGGAATCATCTTTCATGCTGAAGACGGCCAGAAAGAACATTATTAAAAGCAGGGCAGTGGCGATGAGATTGGTGTTACGATTAGACATATTTTTACCTTATATTATTTTATCATATTTTGGGCTAAACAGGAAATTTGCGTTATTGACAGAATTAATAATGTTGTGGTATAAAAATAACATGGTTTGGATAGCTCTTTTTAATATAAATATTACTTGTGTGTAGTCATAGCCAAAAGCCATTGTAAAAAGACGATGATTTCTGGCTATGACTACTAAGTAGTCTAGCAGGAAAAAACGCTATGTCAGCGAAAACCTTGGACAGACAGACCGCAAAATTTCTTGCTACAATTAGCGAGAATATACCGGTCGTTTCGAGCGAAGTAATGCAGGGTTGGATTCAAAACCCGCGGGCTTTACAGAAAGTTTTAAGGGAAGCGCTTGTCCCGCCTGCTATGGGTAGGTTCATTAATATCGACCGTACCCTGGAATCCAGACTTTTTGACCCAGCAAGAATAAAGATTCTTGGTCAAGGCTGGAAAATTGATGAACAAGACGAGCGTGCCCTCGATATTACTGAATTGGACATTACCCAAATAAGATTTAAGCATATGCTCAGGAAAGGCGAATCTCTGATCTCGGGCGAAGAGAGATGGGGACGGTTGAAAGATATAAGCATAATTTCAGGTACAATCCGGCTAGACGCCAAGATCTTATTTGCGCTATTGAAGAAACCAAAACTAATCCCGGAATGGTGGAACGAAAAAAGAGTATACTTCGATGGCACCGTTCTTCGGAGTCCCGAAGGTCACCGCTACGTCCTGTATATGTATTGTCGCGGCAAGAACTCATGGGGTTGGGGCTGGACTTGGCTTGAGGAAAAGAGGGGAGTTGATCACCCCTCAGCGGTTCTCACAAGCATCTAAACTAAACTCAGCTCAGAGATTTTTAAAGCCTAATTCTCAAATCCTTGGAAACACATTAAGTTTTCGGGGATTTTTTATTTTATATTAGCCTTTATCACTCCAGGGTCTTGACTGCTAATCTTGGATGTATATAATATACTAGTATGCAATTAACCGAAAGGCAGAGCCAAATTTTAAATGAGATAGTTGACGAATATATTAATTCGGCCAAGCCGGTCAGTTCCCAATTGCTTGAAAAAAAGCATCATTTTAAGATTTGTCCGGCTACCATCAGGATTGAAATGCAGAAACTGACTGATTCTGGTTTTATTTCCCAGCCCCATACTTCGGCCGGCAGAATGCCGACAGATAAAGGTTATCGTTTTTACGTTGATAATTTTTTGGAGAAAGATTTTTTTGAAGATTCTTCTTTGGGAATCGATGAGTTAATGGATGGAGAAGTAAATGATGCAGTAAAGATGCTTCAATTAATCACAAAAAGCCTGGCTTCTTCTTCTTCCAATCTGGTTTTGGGTTATCTTTTAAATGAAAAGCTTTTATGGAAAGACGGCTGGGAGGGGGTTATTCAGGAGCCGGAGTTCAAAGAAACCGGCTTTATTTCTCATTTTGCCGAAGCGGTCAAGAATCTGGAAAAAGAGATGGAAGGCATGAAGTTAAATTCAGCCATAGAGGTGTTTATTGGAAAGGAAAATCCTTTTCCCAAAGCCAAGGAGTTTAGTACCATAATCAGTAGATGCCATTTTCCGGGCGGCGAAGGATTTCTGGCCATAGTCGGTCCCAAAAGAATGACTTACGACAGGAATATCAATTATTTAAAATCTCTAATGAATAAATTATGACAGAAGATAAAAAAGATAAAAAAGAAGAATTGAATTTGGAAGAATGCCAAAAACAAAGAGACGAATATCTGGCTGGCTGGCAGAGAGCCAGGGCAGACCTTTTGAATTACAAAAAAGAAGAAATGGAAAGGTTTGAGCAGGTTTTAAAGTTTGCCGGAGAGGAATTCGTTTTGAAAGTTCTTCCTATTCTGGATAATTTCAATCTTATTGAAAAGAAATTGCCGGAGGACTTGAAAAAAGAAGAAAACATTAAAGGGATTCTTCAGTTAAAAAAACAGATTGAAGATTTCTTAAAAAGCCAGGGAGTGGAGGAAATAAAATGTGGAGAAAAATTTGACCCTAATTTCCAGGAAGCAGTTGAAACAATTGAGAAAGAAGAAGGGGAATCAGGAACAATTTTAGAAGAAATACAAAAGGGTTATACAATAAACGGCAGGATTTTAAGGCCTGCCAAGGTAAAGGTTATTAAATAATATTAATTAATTTTAATTCAATAATATGCCAAAAATATTAGGTATCGATCTGGGTACAACTTTATCTGAAGTAGCCGCCATCGTTAACGGTGAGCCAAAGGTTTTGGAAAACAGGGAGGGGACGAGATTAACCCCTTCGGTTGTTGCCGTTACCAAAGCCGGGGAAAGATTAGTAGGCGTTCTGGCCAAAAGGCAGCAGATTACCAATCCCCAGAATACGATTTATTCGGTTAAGAGATTAATCGGAAGGCGCTATTCCGATCCTGAAGTTCAGAGAGACAAGAAGCTTTTGCCTTATGAGATAAGGGAAAAGTCCGACGGCGGAGTAGAGGTAAAGATGGGAAATAAGTGGTATTCGGCTCCCGAGATTTCAGCCATGGTTTTGCAGAAGCTAAAACAGGATGCGGAAGAAAAGCTGGGAGAAAAGATTAATGAAGCAATTATTACCTGTCCGGCTTATTTTGACGACAGCCAGAGAAAAGCAACCAAGGTGGCCGGAGAGATTGCCGGATTTACCGTTAAAAGGGTTATCAACGAGCCTACGGCCGCTGCTTTGGCTTACGGTTTGACCAAAAAGAAAGACCAGAAAATCGTTGTCTATGATTTCGGAGGCGGAACATTTGATATTTCTGTTTTGGATATTTCCCACGATACGGTGGAGGTTAAAGCTACGGGTGGGGATACACACTTGGGCGGAGATGATTTTGACCAGAGGGTTATGGATTGGCTGGTTTCCGAGTTTAAAAAAGAACAAGGAATTGATTTATCAAAAGACCCTTTGGCTTTACAGAGAATAAAGGAGACAGCGGAAAAAGCCAAGATTGAATTATCTACTGCTCTGGAAACTGAAATCAATCTGCCCTTTGTCACTTCCGACGCTTCCGGTCCCAAGCACCTTTATTACAAATTGAGCCGGGCCAAGCTGGAAGATTTGGTCAGAGAATACATTGACAAGTCGATTGATCTGGTTGAAAAAACTTTGAAAGAAACAAAATTTAATCCCAAGGATATTGATGAGGTTATTTTAGTCGGAGGCCAGACCAGGATGCCGGCCATGCAGGAAGCGGTAAGGAAGTTATTCGGCAAAGAGCCCAATAAATCAATTAATCCCGATGAAGTGGTGGCAATAGGCGCAGCTGTTGAAGCGGGTATTTTGCAGGGAGAAGTTAAGGATGTTTTACTTCTGGACGTTACTCCTCTTTCTTTGGGGATTGAAACTTTGGGCCAGGTCAATACGGTTTTGATCAGCAAAAACACCACTATTCCCACTGCCAAGACCCAGATATTTTCTACTGCGGCTGACAGCCAGACTTCAGTGGAAATCCACGTTTTACAGGGAGAAAGGCCTATGGCCAGTGATAATAAAACTCTGGGCAGATTTATTCTGGACGGCATTCCTGCCGCTCCTCGCGGCCTTCCCCAGGTTGAAGTGACCTTTGACATTGATGCCAACGGTATTTTAAACGTCACGGCCAAAGACAAGGCAACCAATAAGACCCAATCGATAAGAATTGAGGGCTCTACAGGGCTTTCCAAAGATGAAGTGGAAAGAATGAAAAAAGAAGCTGAGGTTCATGCGTCTGAAGACAAGAAGAAACAGGAAATGATTGAAGCCAAGAATCTGGCCGATAATATGGTTTATACGACCGAGAAAACTTTAAGAGAAGCAGGGGACAAGGTTTCAGCCGAAGCCAAAAAAGAAATTGAAGAAAAGGTTGAATCATTGAAAAAAGTCAAAGATTCGGATAATATGGAAGACATCAAGGCTAAAACTTCGGAGCTTTCCCAGGCCATCCAGAAAGTGGGAGCGGAATTGTATAAACAGGCAGGCGCGCAAAAGCCTCCGGAGGAACAGAAGCCGGAAGAGGGAGAGTACAAAGAGAAATAATTTAAAAAATGAAGGATTATTACCAAATTCTAGGAGTTTCTCGTGGAGCTTCTTCGGATGATATAAAGCAGGCTTACAGAAAGCTGGCCCACAAATATCATCCCGACAAAGGGGGAGACGAGAAAAAATTCAAAGAGATAAACGAAGCCTATCAGACGCTTTCCGACAAGGAAAAAAAATCCCAATACGATAATTTCGGCAGCACCTTTGAAACAGGGGCAGGCCAGGGATTTAACGGCTGGGATTTCAGCTCCATGTGGGGTAATAGATCATCGGGAGGCGGAGACTTTGAATTTGATTTGGGAGATTTGGGAATAGGAGAGATTTTTGAAGAGATGTTCGGCTTCGGCACTTCGCCAAGAAGAAAGAAAGACATTAAAAAAGGAAAGAATATTGAAATTGCCATAGAGATTCCTTTGGAAGATGTTTTAAGGGGCAGGGAAAGGGAAATTTCCTTAAACAAATCAATTCTTTGTTCCCGCTGCCAGGGCACTGGAGCAGAACCAGGTTCTAATGTTAAGGAATGTTTTTCCTGTAGGGGAAGCGGCCAGGTCCAGCAGATAAGAAGGACACCTCTGGGTTCTTTTACCCAGGTTACCACTTGTCCTGAATGCCAGGGGGAAGGATTCAAGCCTGACAGGCCTTGTAATGTCTGCAAGGGTGAGGGAAGAATAAAAGGAAAAGATGATATTAAGATTTTCATTCCGGCCGGAGTTGATTCCAATCAGGTGATAAAAGTTGAAGGAAAAGGAGAAGCAGGAAGAAAAGGGGGAAAGCCTGGAGATTTATTTGTCAGGATATATGTAAAGAAACATCCTGTTTTTGAAAGAAAAGGAGATGATTTGTATGTTTCAACTCCAATTTCCTTTTCGCAAGCGGTTTTAGGAGATGAAATAGAAGTTCCCACTTTGGCAGGAACTAAGATTCTTCTTAAGGTTCCATCCGGCACGGAGTCGGGCAAGGTTTTAAGGATTTCTGAGAAAGGAGTTCCCCGTTTTTCCGAAACGGGCCGGGGAGACATGTTTATTGATTTGAAGGTGAAAACCCCCAAGAAGTTGACAAAAAAACAAAGAGAGCTATTAGAAGAACTTAGGAAAGAAGGATTTTAATACGGGTCCGTAGCTCAACTGGTAGAGCAGTTCCCTTTTAAGGAAAAGGTTGTGCGTTCGATTCGCACCGGACCCACCAAGAAAAACAGCGGAAACGCTGTTTTTTGTTCTACGCTTGATTTTTTCTTAAATGTATTTTAAAGTAAAAACGGCATAAGCCAACCAAGGAGGGTTGGTTTTGCACATTAACATTAACGAAATGGAGTGAAAAATCATGATTGAGAGATACAGGGATTTAAGAATTGCCCGAATTTGGTCTAACAAACACAAGCTGGAACTTTGGCAAAAAACAGAATTAGCCGTTATTATGGCCATGGTTGAATTGTGCCTGATAGCCGAAGAAATTTATTTTCAAATTGAACAGGCGCTGAAGAAACATCCAATAAATTTAAAATGGTGGAAGGAAAAAGAAAAAGAAATTAAGCATGATCTGGCTGCTTTTATTGAAGAAAGACAACGGCATATACCCCCGCCTCTTCAAATATATTTTCACAGAACAATTACCTCTTACGATACAGAAGAGCCGGCTTTTGCCACGATGTTAAAGGAATCCATTGCAGTTGTAAAAGAGCATTGTGCAGAACTGGAAGAAACCATAACAGAAATGGCCGTAAAATACCGTTATGCCATAATGCTCGGCGTGACTCATGGCCAAGAAGGGGAACTTATAACATTCGGCAAGCGTTGTCTTGAATGGCTTCAAATCATTCGTATTAACCTTGATAATTTAAGGAAAACCGAAGAAAACCTGAGATATTCTAAATTATCAGGTGCCATGGGTAATTATGGAAGCATAAGTCCGGACTTGGAAGAAAAGGCGCTGGAAATTCTGGGTTTCAAACCTTTTTACGGAGCAACCCAGATTATGCCGAGGGAGTTTTACGCTCCAATCGGTCAAGCTCTATGTCAGCTTGGGCTCAGCCTTGCCAAAATCGGCCTTGATATCCGTTTGGGAGCAAGGAGCGGCCATCCAATTTATCAAGAGCCATTCGGTAAAAAACAAAAAGGCTCCTCCGCCATGCCTCACAAGAGAAATCCAGTTAAAAGCGAACAGGGGGAAGGAATGAGCAGGGTGGCAATAGGAGAATTGATTACGATTATGCTCAATATCATGACCTGGGAAGAAAGGGCGATCGAACAATCTTCAGCAGAAAGAATTGTTTGGCCCGATCTTTTCCACGACGTAATTCAATCTCTTAAAACGATGAACAAGACATTGAAGGGCTTGGTGGTTTATCCGGACAATATGCTTTTAAGAGTGAAGGAATCACACGGTTCTTATGCCTCAAGCGAAGCCAAAGAGTTTTTAAAACAATTCGGTCTTGCTTTCGGAATAAGTACCGATGATGCTTACCGGATAATACAACTCGCCGCCTTCAACGCTTTTGAACCAGGAAAGCTGAGAAAGGAATTGAGGGATATCATTCCAGCTTCTCTTTCTGAAGCTGACAATTTGCTGGTAAAAGCCGGCAATGTCGCTGATTTGGGCCCGATCTCCATAAGGGACATTATTGCCGATGGTCGATTAAGGGTTTCAGACCAGCTGGATATTTCCAAAGAGAAGGTAGGAGAATGGAATGCCATTCTGAGGAAGATGTTCGAAGATGAACAGACAAAAAAAGAGTGGTGCCAGATTTTCCTGCCGTCCCATCTGTTAAGGAACGAAGAGACACTGTACAAAAAGATATTAAATATTTAAAATGGAGACAAATTTTTTTGTCTCTTTTCTTTTTTCTTTTTTTTGATATAATTAAAAACATGTTTACACGGTTGAGAAAAAATATAGTTGCGGTTTTTTTGTTTTTTGCCATTTTGCTTTCTTTTGGTTTTGGAATTTGGGTTGGCCGCGGCCAGATAAATTGCCAGGTTTGCCAACCGGAAGATGTTGATTTTTCCCTTTTTTGGAACAGCTGGAACATTATCCGCGACAAATTCGTGGGAAAAGACAATCTCAATAATCAGGAAATGATTTACGGTGCAATTTCCGGCATGATAAAATCATTAAAAGACCCTTACACTGTTTTTTTGGAACCCAGCAACGCCAAAAGATTCAGCGATGACGTAAAGGGAAGCTTTGAGGGGGTGGGCATGGAAATAGGGATAAGAAAAGACCAATTGCAGGTAATTTCTCCTTTAGAAGGCAGTCCGGCCCAGAAAGCAGGATTAAGGGCGGGAGACGTGATATTTAAAGTCAACGGCACCTCAACCGCCGACATGACGGTTGACGGGGCGGTTAATATTATTCGGGGACCAAAAGGAACAGAGGTTGTTTTGAATATCTGGAGAAAGGACTGGGCAGAGCCCAGAGACATTAAGATTACAAGGGCGGTGATTGACGTTCCTTCCATCAAGTGGGAAATGAAAGAAAATGATATTGCCTATATAAAGCTTTACCAATTCTCGGAGAATGCCAGCCCCGACTTTAGAAATGCGGTCATCCAAATTTTAGCAAGCAATGCCAAAAAAATAATCCTTGATTTAAGGAATAATCCTGGCGGCTACCTGGAGGTGTCCCAGGATATTGCTGGCTGGTTTCTGGAAAATGGCCAGGTGGTGACCATCGAAGATTTCGGTGGGAAACAAGAACAGCAAATTTACAAAGCCCAGGGAAGCGCTAACCTTTTGCCTTATCCCATAGTGGTTTTAATCAATCAGGGTTCGGCTTCGGCTTCGGAAATCTTGGCAGGGGCTTTGCGGGATAACAGGAAGATTAAATTGATCGGAGAAACTTCTTTCGGCAAGGGCTCGGTTCAGGAGATGGAAAAATTAAAAGACGGTTCTTCTTTGAAAATAACTATTGCCCGCTGGCTTACTCCTGGCGGCCAATCCATCAGCGAGAAAGGCCTGGAGCCCGATATTAAGGTGGAAATCAGCGACAAGGACATTCAAGAGGGAAAAGACCCCCAATTGGACAAAGCTATTGAAATTATTAATAATTTAGAGTAAAATAATTCCTATGAAAGTTATTCTTCTCCAAGACGTTGAAAAGCTGGGAAAGAAATTTGATGTTAAAGAAGCAAAAGACGGCTATGCCAGGAATTTTTTAATTGCCAAGGGTTTGGCCAAGCCGGCAACCAAAGAAGCTTTGGAATGGCTGGCGGTGCAAAAAGAAATAGTTGAGAAAAAAGCCGAGGAAGATTTGAAGAAAGCACAGTCAGTTGCTTCAACCATAGACAGCCGGGAGATTGTCATTCCTGTTAAGGTCGGAGACCAGGATCAGCTTTTTGAATCAGTTAATGTTCAGAAGATAGCTGAAAGCCTGAAGGAAGCAGGTTTTGATATTAAAAAATCCCAAATTGATCTTAAGGAACCGATTAAAGAGCTGGGAGAATATCCCATAAAAATCAAGTTCGAACATAATTTGGAATCGGAAATTAATGTAATTATTAACAAGGAGGGGGTAGAAAAAGAAGAAGAAATATAATCTTTTTTCAAGATGGCAAAATACATTTTCGTCGCTGGCGGAGTGATGTCCGGCATTGGCAAGGGAGTGGCCGTCGCCTCCATAGGCAAGATTTTAAAAAGCAAAGGCTTCAGGGTTACGGCGGTTAAAATTGACCCATATATCAACGTTGATGCCGGGACCATGAATCCCATTGAGCACGGGGAGGTTTTTGTCACTAAAGACGGGGACGAATGCGACCAGGACATCGGAAACTACGAGAGATTTTTGGACGAAGATTTGACCCGCACAAACTATATTACTACCGGCCGGGTCTATCAGGCGGTAATCAACCGGGAAAGGAATCTGGAGTATGACGGGAAGTGCGTTGAAGTGGTGCCCGACATTCCCAACGAAGTGATTTCCCGGCTTAAAAAAGCAGCCCTTAAGAGTAAGGCTGATTTTATTTTAATTGAAATCGGCGGAACGGTGGGGGAATACCAGAACATGCTGTTTCTGGAAGCAGCCAGAATGCTCAAACTGGAAAAGCCTAAAGACGTTCTGTTCGTTTTAGTCAGCTATCTGCCCATTCCTTCGATGATAGGCGAGATGAAAACCAAACCCACCCAGACAGCGGTCAGGACTTTGAATGCTGCCGGCATCCAGCCGAACATAATTCTTGCCCGTTCTTCCGTTCCTTTGGATGAACCGAGAAAGAGAAAAATCTCTGTTTTCTGCAACGTGGACAGAGAAAACGTAATTTCCGCGCCCGACGTCAAGACGATTTACGAGATACCGGTCAATTTTGAAAAAGAGAATCTGGGGGATAGGATTTTAAAAAAGTTTGATTTAAGGCCGCGAAAGGATAACCTTAAAGATTGGGAAAAATTAGTTAGAAAGATTAACAACCTGAAAAAAACGGTTAAAATCGGAATAGTCGGCAAATACTTCCAGACCGGCGATTTCACCTTGATGGATTCATATATTTCCGTTCTGGAGGCCATAAAACACGCCTCCTGGTTTTCCAACCGGAAGCCGGAGATTACCTGGCTTTCTTCCGAGAAGTATGAAAAAAATCCTTCATCGGTCAAGGAACTGAAAAATTTTGACGGCATAATCGTTCCCGGCGGTTTCGGCAAAAGGGGAGTGGAGGGGAAAATCAAAGCCATTGAATTCTGCAGGAAACAAAAAATCCCCTATCTGGGGCTTTGTTTCGGGCTTCAATTGGCGGTCATCGAGTTTTCCAGAAACGTCTGCGGTCTGAAAGGAGCGGATTCTACCGAATTTACTCCCAAAACTCCTTATCCGGTCATTGACGTGATGATGGAGCAGAAAGCGCTTTTAAAGGAGAAAAGATACGGCGGGACAATGAGGCTGGGAGATTATAAATGCCAGTTAAAGCCTGGTACTTTGAGCTTTAAGGCTTATGGGAAGCAGAAATGCATCCTTGAAAGACACCGCCACCGCTACGAAGTGAATAACGCTTTCAGGGAGAGGCTGGAGAAAAAAGGAATGATTATGGCCGGCATTAATCCGGAGATAGATCTGGTGGAAATCATCGAGCTTCCCGACCATCCTTTCTTTGTCGCTTCCCAGTTTCATCCGGAATTTAAATCAAGGCCCTTAAGGCCCCATCCGCTGTTTCGGGAATTTATTAAAGCTTCTATTCGACGCTGACAACTTTTACTCTCCTCTGGGAATTATTGAATCCCTCTTTTCTTCTGGTTGCAAAGCGAACAACCCCTTCTTTTAAGGAATAGATGGTGTCGTCTTTGCCTCTTTTGACGTTTTTTCCGGCAATAAATTTAGTTCCCCTCTGCCTTATAATAATGCTCCCTGTCTTGGCTTTTTCTCCGTCAAAAAGCTTGACCCCGAGATATTTGGGCTGGGAATCTCTTCCTAATTTTGCTGTACCTGCAGCTTTAGTTTTTGCCATATGGCTACATGCTATCAGGATTTGTTCGGGTTGTCAAAGTATCACGATAGTACCATTGACAAATCAGTAAAAACATGATATAATTTAAATATCGAGAGTGAGTTTCTCGCTCTTCGATAGGGAGAATTCTCATGAAGGTGAATATCACTACGAGCTCGGGTTGCATTATTCCAGAAGGAAATATGACCGGCTGGGGAAAATTCTTTCTCAGGCGCGAAATTAAGGAAGTAGCAGGAAAATATGGCTTCACGCTTGAACAGGTACAAGAAGCCGTCTCGCCAGTCGCAGTACAGAATTCTGGAAAAGATCTCTACGTTACCTTCTATCAGGTTAACAACGAGAAACCAGTTATGCTGGTTGAGGATAAGAAGACTTATTGGCTGCGGATAACTGGGCAGGTTCAGAAAACTGGCACATTCTCTTCGGCCAATCTTCCTCAGTAAAACCTCAGACAAGAGGGTAAAATCCGGAATCATTTGATTCCGATTTTTTTATTTTGTCCTTACGCTTGATTTCTAATATATATTCTGGTAAATTAGTAACATTAAGGGGAAGTATCCCAAAGGAGTTTGTACATTTTATGGAAGAAGACAGGCCGAAAAAAAGAGAGAGGGACCGACGTCAGGCCATGTTGCACATTATTGAAACAGCAGATGTGATTCTGGACGGCCACAGCTCTTCTGCGACAGAGGTTGCGGTCGAGCTTTTACGGCAGTCCAATGCGGTATTGCCTGGATTCGAAGAAAGCAGAAAATTAACCCCGCTTTGCGAGGCAGCTGTTTACAGGGCGAACCAAATTATCATTCAGGCCAATGTCGGCAGTGACGAAGCTAAGTTTCTCAGGAAAGCTGCTGCTCAATGGCTGCTGATAGCCAGGCTAGACCCGTCTGCCAAGGAACGCTTAAAAACAGTTTGAAAGAAGAACACCCAGGGGCCGATAAGGCTCAGCACGAGGATTTTTTAAAATCCTCCTTTTTAATACTTTTTATTCTTAGAATACAAAATGTAAATATTGACAAAAGGATAATTTAGTTGTATAATTTATTCATGTCGGTAAATCGGCACCAGGCCTTTTACAGGAGAACATAATATGGAAAGAAAGTTGAAGACAGTATTAACCATTCTGGCGGTAGTGATTATTGCGATACTTGCTGCATTTGTAGCCAGCATGTCCGCTAATCCAAACGGCAACGTCGCAGGGATCAAAGTTCGCGGAGAAATCGTTTCCTACGTTTCTCCTGAGTATTCCAACGAAGAAGGGCATCTATTAAAAGATGTAACTTCTTCCGAAGAAATATCTGCTTTCATTGAAAGGGCGGAAAAAGACCCCGGCATCAAGGCTGTTTTTATCGAGATAGACTCGTACGGCGGAGAGGCTTTTGCCAGTCAGGAGGCTATGAAAGCGATAAAGTATTGCTCCAAGCCCAAAATAGCGGTTGTCAAAAGAACTGCCACTTCAGGCGCTTACTGGATCGCCACGGGAGCTGACACGATCGTTGCCTCTGAAATTTCGGAAGTAGGGGGCATAGGGGTAAAAAATTCCTACCTTGAGCAAGCCAGGCAAAACGAAAACAACGGCTTAACCTTCATTGAGTTGAGCTCCGGGAAGTTCAAGGAAATCGGGAGTCCCAACAAGCCTCTCAGCGAAGAGGAAAGGTCTCTTCTCATGAGGGATATAATGATTATTCATGAGGCATTTGTCAAAGATGTTTCATTGAACAGGAATATCCCCATCGAAAGAGTCAGAGAGATCGCTGACGGTTCCACTATGCTCGGGGAAATGGCTCTTGAAAACCATCTCATTGATGTGCTTTCAAGGAACGCTGATCCTACGGAGGAGCTGAGCCGGGCGATAGAAGAGGAGCCCAGAATTGAATGGTATAATTAGCATGGCAAACCTATGCTAATTTTTTATTTCCGGCAGGTTCCAGTGTTTTTAAATTATGGTCAAAGAGGAGTTTTTCTGGTATAAAAAAAGCAATGGTGATTGATTTCATAAAAAAATATCAGGAAGAAATAATTTTGGTCATCGGCGTAATTTTAATTTCTTTGTTTTCCTTTGCCATGGGATATATCGTAGCCAAGGAGCAGGAAAAAAAACCCTTAAGGTTTGAAGAAACGGGCTTTATTCCTTTTGAAGAAAATATTTCTTTATGATTGCCAAAAAAACAGCCATTGTCGGCGGGGGGATTTGCGGTTTGTATCTGGCCTGGAAATTATCCCTCGAGGGGCATAAGGTGACGGTTTTTGAAAAAAAAGAAAGAATCGGGAAGAAAGTTTGCTCCGGTTTGTTCAGCGAGAGGATTTTGGAATTGATTCCGGAGAGCAGGAAATTGATTGAAAACGAAATATCTTCGGTTTTAATCCATTTCCCCAAACGCACCGTAAGGATTAATTTTTCCAGAAATTTTCTGGTCATGAGCCATTTTAGTTTGGACAATCTGGCGGCCCAGTTGGCCCAAAAAGCCGGGGCGGAAATTGTTTTAAACCATTCTGTTAATGTCATGCCTCGCGGATTTGAGAATACTATCGGCTGCGACGGGCCGAATTCTTTTGTCAGAAGGAATCTGGGCCTGAAAAACCCGGATTTTCGTCTGGCCATACAGGGTTTTATCAATAAACAGGATTCTTCCGATTATGTTGAAACCTGGCCGGTGAACAACGGCTTTATCTGGAAGATACCCAGGGGCAAGGAAACAGAATACGGTATAATATCCGATTCTAAGGAGGCCAAACCCCTTCTGGAAGGGTTTTTAAAGGAGAACAACCTTCAATTAAAAGAACTGCAGGCCGGTCTGGTGCCCCAGGGGTTTATCATTCCCTTCCATCCTTCAATTACCCTTTGCGGAGATGCGTCAGGGCTTACCAAGCCCTGGAGCGGAGGAGGAGTGATCTGGGGATTAATTGCAGCCCAGGCCCTCTTGAAAAATTTCCCTGATTTCATAGAATATAGGAAGGAGCTGAAAAGGTTCTTTTTACCCAGAATTTTCTTTTCCAGGGTTACCACTAAGGCAGCTTATTTTTTAGGATTTAAGGTTCCCTGGCTGCTTCCTAAAAAATTTAATATAGAAGGAGATTTTTTAATATGAAAAAAGTTCCATCTCATTTAGGCATCATTTTGGACGGAAACAGAAGATGGGCAAAAGAAAAAGGCTTGCCTGTTTTTGAAGGGCATAGAAAAGGACTGGATACGGCCAAAAAAATAATTAATTGCGCCAATGATAAAGGAGTCAACGTTTTGACGCTTTTTGTTTTTTCCAGCGAGAACTGGAAAAGATCCAAAATGGAAGTTAATTATCTAATGAAGTTGCTTGGTCAGGCTTTGGATAAAAAAAATATTGAAGAACTTTATAAGCAGGGGACAAAGATAAAAGTAATCGGCCAGAGAGAGAAGCTGCCTTTGGATTTGCAAAAGAAGATAAGGGAGACAGAGGAGCTGACCAAAAACAATAAAGGCATGGTTTTGAATTTTGCCCTCAGCTACGGAGGAAGAGCTGAGATAGTGGAGGCAATCAAGAAAATAATCAAGAGCAAGATTGATCCTGACAGGCTTACCGAAAATTTGATTTCTGAAAACCTTTGGACGTCCGATTTGGATTTAATCATCAGGACCGGGAAAGAACAAAGGATTTCCAATTTTTTAATCTGGCAGGCAGCCTATTCCGAGTTTTACTTCTGCAAGAAGTATTGGCCGGAATTCGGCGAAAAAGATTTAGACGAAGCCTTGGTCGATTACGCCAATCGCCAGAGAAGGTTCGGCGCCTAACGAAAAAGCCATTCTTACGAATGGCGCAAAAGGTACCTTTTGCTTCTTTTCCTTTCTTATTACTAAGACGGTTAAACCGTCCTTTTTATTACATCTTATATGAGTATTTGTCTACCAATAGGCCGCTTCTGTCGTAGAGATATATGTATTCGTTGCAGTTGCAGACTATGTCGTAGCCCGCATATATATACCAGGAACTTTTCAGAAAAGTAGCGTCCCGGAAATAGCTTTGTATGCAGCTGTTGTAGCTGAGGTATTTGGCAACGTAGTTTTCAACATAGGACTGGCAGTTGGAATCGGCCATGGCCCGGGTATATTTGGAATAATCCAACGGCTTGCAGCTCTCCAGGGTAAAAATGGCAGTCTGGCAGTCCTTGCTTAAATATCCGATTTCGTCTCTGTTTATTTTCGGACAGGTTTTGGAATCAGCCGGCAGAGAAGAGGGCCATGATGTGTATGAATCTTTCAGATAGCCGAAACATTTATTGCCCCTAAATCCTATTCTCATATTAAAGGGATTGGAAGCCCTGAAAATGGTTATTAAGTCGCTTCTCTTCGCCAGGATATCGCTGCTGGCCGGAGAACTTCCGGGAGTGAATATTTCCATTCCTTGGGGTATGACTATTTCTCCGTGGCTGGTCTTTATTTTCCATCCCGTAATGTCAATTTTTTCTGAGGTCGTATTTATTTTAGAACTTAAAACTATTGAAACATGTGAAGCGCTGTTGACTTTTACTTTCCCGTAATAAGGGGATAAAGTCACTCTAAAAGTTACTTTTGCCGGTGTGGCGTCTACGTAATTTCCGAACTTGGCTCTGACCCAAAAAGTGTAAGTATTCACCCCGGGGCTGACCTTAATTGTCCTGGTGGTGTAAGAGGTTTGCTGCCATTTGGTATCTACGCCGGAGAGCTTGGTTTCAAAATTCATTCTGTATTGAGTGCTCTGGGGGAGAACCGTTCCTTTAAATCCAAAGGTAATCTGGTCTTTGTCAGTAATAATTTCATTATTCTTCGGTCCGGAAGTAATGAAAGTGTCAATTTTAAATCCCGAAGCTATTGGGTTAGCAGTGGTTTCGGCTGAGGCCAGATAATTATCGCTTGCCAAAGAAAGTGCTTGCTGGACGTTTGGTATGTTGCCGATTTGTCCGAAAGTGGAATAGGAATAGAAAACAACGGCAATCAGGCCTAGGGCGAGAAGGATGGTAAGAATTTGTTGCATGTTTTAGTATTGTACAACTTTAATAATATGTTATCAAGTGGGGGATTTAAAAAATGCCGCTATATTAATTGCGGCGATTTGCTGATTTTAATTATGTTAGCCGTATGATCGGAATTGAGGCGCAGTGTCTTTCCAAAATATCCTGCGTAATGACTCACGCTCACGCCGTCTTCTTCAACAAAAGGATGAATCCAAAAGAACCAATGCATGCTAGTTCCGTCGTGAATAAAAGATTGTACCTTGCCGTTAGGGTCGATAAGAGCCCATTTCCTGTCTTCTCTTACTCTCGCGAATGGTCCGTTGAAATCATCGGCTTCTTCGTATGTCTCTGGGTAGTTTGGAGTGAAATCCTTTTTATTTATATGGAACCACCGGTTGTCTTTCAGTGTCACGGCCAATGATAGGTCTGGCCTTACTTCACGGAAAGGCCCTATAAAGGCGTATCCGAATTTTTCCTTAATCCTTTCGATGTCTTCATTAGTGAGAATAATAGGCTTAACCTCCTTTGTGGTCTTTTCCGATTATGGAAAGAACCATTATTATAATAGAACTTTTTTATCTTTTTGTCAATCATTTCTTTTTTATTAAAAGATGCTAAAATCAAATAACGTTCGGACCGAAGATATTCTTCAACCCTGACCATGTTTTCTTTTTATTCAACTCTTTTCGACCCTCTTTTGAAAGAAGTAAGAACATATGTTCCCAGGTTTTCTGGAATGAAAAAAGGGGACAGGGTGCTGGATGTCTGCTGCGGGACGGGAGACCAGGCTTTTTATTACAGAAGAATAAATACGGTGGTGGCGGCTGTAGACCTTAATCCCAAAATGATTGAGGTGGCGAAGCAAAGAAAAGAAAAAGAGAAATATGACAATGTTTTTTTTCTTTTATCCGACGCCAAAAACCTGCCCTTTGAGGATAATTTTTTTGATTTTGCTTCCGTGTCTTTGGCTCTGCATGAAATAGATAAAAAGGGGAGAGAGGAAGTGATGTCTGAAATGAAAAGGGTGGTGAAGAAAAACGGCAATTTGGTTTTTGTTGATTTCAGCGACCCCTTGCCTAAAAAATTCAGCTCTCTCTTGATAAATTCCATGGAGTTTCTGGCTGGAAGAAGGAACTTCCGCAACTTCAAGGATTATTTCAATAACGGGGGATTGCCCTTGGTATTAAAGAAAAGCGGTCTGAAAGAAGAAAAAATAGATTATTTGAAGGGAGGATTGATTACCTTAATAAAGGCCAAGAACAGCAAGCAGTCTTAGCACTTGACAGAATAACATATTGGGTGTATGCTCAAAATACATTTTTTCTTTGCGAAAAGAAAGCAAATGTCGTACTTTCGAAATCTTACGCTAATTTTTTAGAAGTAAGTAAATTAGGGGTAGGTCGTTAATTAAAAAAAAGCTAATACGCAAAATGGAAAAGAAACTTTTCGTAGGTAGTCTTTCTTTCAACACTACGGAAGATGCTCTCAGGGACCTGTTTTCTCAGGCCGGCACGGTGGAATCTGTCGCAATCATTGTGGACAGAGACTCCGGTCGTTCAAAAGGATTCGGTTTTGTAGAGATGTCTTCTCCGGAAGAGGCTGAAAAAGCCAAGGAAATGTTTAACGGAAAAGAATTAGACGGAAGAACCATTATGGTTGATGAAGCCAGGCCGATGGAAAAAAGGCCCTTCAAGAAACCTTATGAGTCTCGCGGAAGATTCGACCGTCCGAACAGGAGAGATAACTACTAATTATCGACAAGAAACCGCCTTCGGGCGGTTTTTTGTTTTATGATATGTGATATAAATAAATTGATTCAGTAATTATCCACACTTTTCCTTGACTTATATTTTGTTTTAGATATACTGAAAATGTGCTTGTGGGGCGTCAGCTCTATTCGGCTAAAGACATAAGCCGAAGGCAGGCACAACAAAAACACCGCTTTCCGGCGGTATTTTTGTTTTTAATCTTCATTTGGATCGCCTTTCATTGTTGTAAAGAACTTTGTATCGCGGTATTTATTGGTTGTCCAGGCGGGGACAATACTCCAAAAATGCATTGTGCCGTTCTCGCCAATTTTTCTGATTATTATCTTAATCTTTCTGCCGTCAATTATAGCTATAACTCCCCAGTAATTTACAGATTTACTCTTTCTAATCTTCTTTTTATAGCTTTTTATTTCAAACTCCTTTATGGTTTCTTCAAACTCTTGATAAGTGGTAGATATTTTTATCAGCTTAAGCGCCAAAGGTAGCAACTTAAATCGCAAAATTTGAGAAGATCTTTCTCTTTCAGAATGAGCGCTTTTAAAAACGACATGATTAAATCCTTCGGAAGTAAAATAAATTTTCTGATTAAAAGCAGGAGAAAAAACGCTCCCTATGGAATTATAAAATTTTTGTGCATCTTCTCTTAACTTATTATAATTAGACAAATCATCCATGAGATAATTTTACCTGTTTTTACTAGCTGAATCAAATCTTTTATAAAACATGAAATATATCCGGCTAAGTTTGTGATATAATGGAAAAGCTATGAATATATCTAATAATCTAAAACCTTTGGCTGACCGGATGAGGCCGGATTCTCTGGCTGATTTTTTAGGCCAGGACGAGGTAGTCGGGCAGGGAAAGCTGTTAAGAAAAGCCATTGAGTCGGATCAATTGCCTTCGATTATCTTCTGGGGTCCTCCGGGAAGCGGCAAGACAACCTTGGCAGCTATTATCGCCAAGCAGACCAAGTCGGAATTCATCCAGATCAGCGCGGTTTCCAGCGGCAAAAAGGATTTGCAGGAAATTATAAAAGAAGCCAAGGAAAGGGAGAAACAGGGTAAGAAAACCATACTTTTTATAGATGAAATACACCGCTGGAACAAAACCCAGCAGGATGCGCTTTTGCCTTTTGTGGAGAAGGGAGTAATTACTCTTATAGGCGCTACCACGGAGAATCCCAGTTTTGAGGTTAGGGGAGCGCTTCTTTCCCGCTGCCGGGTTTTTGTTTTGAAGCAGCTTAATAAATCCCATATTGTTCAGATTATCAATCGGGCATTAAAAGACAGAAAAAACGGGCTGGGAGAATTTAAAATTGAAATTGATAAGAAAACGATTGAGGCTTTGGCGGAGATGAGCAACGGCGACGCCAGAATTGCGCTCAATACTCTTGAATACGCAGTTTTTACTTTAAAATCAAAAGACAAAAAAATATTAATTACCTTGGATATTATCAAAGAAGCGTTCCAGAAATCTTATTTATTTTACGATAAGGACGGGGAAGAGCATTATAATATAATTTCTGCTTTACATAAGTCTTTGCGCAGTTCTGATGCCGATGCTGCTTTATACTGGCTGGCCAGAATGCTTGAGGCTGGTGAAGATCCTTTGTATGTTGCCCGGCGTTTGGTCCGCTTTGCCTCGGAAGATATAGGTTTAGCCAATTCCCGGGCTTTAGAACAAGCTGTAGCAGCTTATAACGCCTGTCATTTCATAGGACTGCCGGAATGCAATGTTATCTTGGCCCAGGCAGTGGTATATATGGCTAAATGCAAGAAATCCAATGAATTGTATGTTGCTTACGGAAAAGCGGCCAATGATGTGAAGCAGTACGGTAATCTTGGCGTTCCTTTGCATATCCGCAATGCTCCGACCAAATTAATGGAGAATTTGGGATACGGTAAGGATTATAAATACAGCCCTGATTATGATTATCAGGAGAAACAGGATTATTTTCCTCCTGAGTTAAAAGGAAGAAAGTATTTTAAAAAAGATATTGTATAAAATAAAAAAAGAGGGTTATCGTCAGGGGACGAATAATGTACCTCTTTTAAACTTAGTGTCGTAATATATCTTGTAATCCTCTGTTCTGGCTGGAACTTTCAGAAAGAGAATAAAGGAATATCCCGAACCATCTTCGTGTTGAATTTTGGATATAACTCCAGATAACTTATCCTTCGTCATTTTAAATTCAACAACAGTACGATTGACAAAAGAACTTATGAGGTTCCATCTGTCCGGGCCATCATTAATGGGTATTTTGTCCACTACCATAGCTATACCTCAGCTATGGTATAATTATGTAATATATTATAAATATTGTCAATAATAGAAAAAATAAGAAGCTAAGATGTTTTTAAACTTATCAATTTAAAATAATAATGATAAGATATCATAATAATAAAATAACAAATAAAAAATGACCCTAAAAGAATATCAAAAACTTTGTAAAAAAACTGCGGAAAAATTTAATGATAAAGGAAAAGAAGCTGCTGATTGGGGATTGGGAATTGCTGGTGAAGCTGGGGATGTGGCTGGCTGTATAAAGAAAACGGTCTTTCATAAGAATGATCAAAGAAGCGGCATAAAAGAGAATTTGGGCGATACTATGTGGTATGTGGCAATGATTTGTAATTGCTTTGGCTGGAACCTGGAAGATGTTTTAGAGGAGAACATTGAGAAACTTAGAAAAAGATATCCTAGTGGTTTTAAAAGAATACATGCCCAAAGAAAAGGAACTAGAATAGATTGGATGGAAGAAAAAAAAGATAGCAAGTAATTTTTAAAATGTTAATTAAAGCTAAGGTTTTTCCCAATTCAAAAAAGGAAGAGATATTTAAAAAATCAGAAGACAGCTTTGAGATAAAAGTAAAAGAAAAGCCGGAAAGGGGAGAGGCCAATAAAGCGGTCATAAGCCTTTTATCTTCTTTTTTGAAAATTCCCAAGGAAAAAATAAGAATAATAAAAGGGTTTAAGCAGAGGAATAAAATTTTAAAGGTCGGTTAATAAAAATAATTTAATATTTTTATGTGCTGTAATTGTAATAACAAATCCTGGTGCAAGTATCTTTGTAAGGGAATAATAATCTGGGTTGTGGCCTTTATGGTCGCTTCTTTATTCGTGGCTTTTAGCATGGCCAATACTACTATTGCTCAGATAGTAACCGGTTTAGCGGCGATTATCACCGCTTACATGCTGGCCAAAAAGATTGGCGTTACCAATAAAATGGAAATGCTGAAACACAGTTTTGTCTGGGTTGTCGTTATTTTAATTCTTGATTATTTCGTGACCACGAAATTCACCGGTATGGAGTTTTTTTCCGACTGGAAAACCTGGCTGGTCTACGCGCTTATCTTGTTAGTTCCTCTTTTGGCGGTTAAATCAGGGCCGAAAAACGTATAATAATTTTAAAGTCTATTATCAAAATCACCCTTTATCAAAGGGTGGTTTTAGTTCGGTATTGACAAAGTTAAAATAAGTATGTTATAATATAAACATCAGGAGACTGATGATGACGGAATTGATTGACGGAGCGAAAGTGGCCGAGCTGGATGAGGGTATAGCCATGATTATTGTGCAGTTTGCACTAAACAAGGCAGAATTTATACCATCCGGTATCCCGCTAAAAGAAAAGTCAGAAGAACAAGTTCGTGTGGTTGCGAAAAGTCCTGGGAGACTGCTCATTGACACGAAACAAAATGTCCGTATTGCAGAAATATTTCCCACTCTTCAAAATAAGGGCTGGGCGTTGCGCAATGTGTTCTATGAGCCGCGCACAAACCGCCAGCAAGAGGAGTTCTATGTGGTCAGGGGCGTTCTTATGCGAAAGGAAGGTATCAAGGTCAATCCCAATATCTTGGGCCGCGAGCCATCAATGTGGGAGAAAATCCTGAAGATATGCCGGAAGAGCTATCACTTGCGCATTTGGGACAATCCGTGTTTCTGGGAAGGGAAAGAAACGAGCAAGCGCACTCTGTTGATAGAGTGCAATGCAATGCAGGACAATTCTGGATCGGATCTTGTACTCTTTTTCAAGAGGACGAGACTCTACCTCCAGAAAGTTAAAGGCCAGTTATTGGGACACAGCAATGCTGTATCACAATAATTCGGCCCCCTTTTTTTAAATCAATGTATTTCTGAAAAACTTAATATTTAGTATAATAACAATATGGCCCTATCTTTTAATAAGATTATTCTTCCTTCCAGGCCCCACCCGGATACCATTCTGGGGATTTTCCTTTTAAAGACCTTTGGCAAAGAAAAATACCCGGGGATTGAAAATGCCGGTATTGATATCTGGCAAGATCTTCCCAAGGGCGAGACCCTTGAATCTCTGGAGAGAAAGGGAGTTTTGGTTTTAGATTTAGGGGGAGGAAAATTTGACCATCATCAAAAAGGGAAAACGCTTTCTCAATTAATAGCTGAAGATTTAGAAGTTATTGACGATCCGTCCCTGAAAAAACTTTTAACTTATGGAGAAAGAGACGATAAGTTCGGATTGGGAACAATATCTACCGATTCGATTGATAAGGCTTTTGGCTTGTCCGGCCTGGTTGCTTCTTTAAACAAGGCCTTATACGACAAGCCGGAAGAAATAATTAAGCTTGTAGTCCTTTTAATAGGTGCTCATTATATAGAGGAAAAAAAGAAGACGGATGAGCTGCCGAAAGAATTTGAAGAGAAATTAAAAGACGGAAAAGCAGAGGTTTTTGAAGCAAAACAAGGCAAAAAGAAGCTTAAGGTAGTAATGTTGGAGTCAGACAATATAAGCATGGCAGGCTGGTTAAGGTCAGTTGAGGGATTAAAGGCTGATGTGGTATGTCAGAAGATGGGCTTAGGGTATGTAAATATTTTAACCAAACCCTTAAAAAGAGTTGATTTGAGGTGGCTAGCCGCTTCTTTGAGAAATGAAGAAGCGAAACTGCGGGGGAAGAAATTAAAGATTTTTACTTTGGATTTGATGAAGCCCGGTAAAATTGCTGAAATACCGGAATGGTATTATGACCGGGCCACGAATTCCATTTTAAACGGGGGGACAAATCCACAAGGAATTCTGCCTACCATTATTCCCTTTGAAAGAATTAAGGAGATCATAAAAGAAACCTTATCGCAAAAATCTCCGGAGCATAATTAAACAATCCAAGGATTATCAAAGACCCCATGGATAAAATTGAAATTATTCTTGTTGACAGGAAGGATGAAGCAATGGGAAAAGGGGAAAAGATGTGGGTTCACAAAAAGGGAAAGCTTCACCGGGCTTTTTCCATTTTTCTTTTTAATTCCAAGGGTGAAATGCTGCTTCAGCAGAGAGCCAAGTCAAAATATCATTCAGGCGGGCTTTGGACCAATGCCTGCTGTTCCCATCCCAGGGCCGGGCAAAAGCTTACAGAAGAAGCCGGGAAAAGATTAAAGGAAGAAATGGGGATCAGATGCCCTTTAAAAGAAGTTTTCAGCTTTATTTACAAGGCAAAGCTGGGTGATTTGATTGAATATGAATTTGACCATGTTTTTATGGGGAGATATGAAGGAAAACCGAGAATCAATAAAGAAGAGGCCGATGCTTATAAATGGATAAGGCCTAAGGAATTGATAAAAGACGTAAAGAGAAATCCTAAAAAATATACCGCTTGGTTTAAGAAGATTTTTAAAAAAGTCCTGGAATGGGAGGAAATCGAGAAAGATTTGCCTTTGGAGAAATTGTACAGTGAACTTTATTTAAAATACGGTAAGCCGAGCGGCCAGTGGAAATTATGGTGCAAGAGGCCGAAAACAATGAGAGAAAAAGAAGAGGTCATAATCGGAGCGATTTTAACCCAGAGGGCTAATTGGAAAAATGTTGATTTGGCAATTAATAATTTGAAAAAAGCCAGGATTTGTTCTATTAAGGGAATTTTTAAGGCAGGAAAGGGGTGTTTACTTAATTTGGTGAAGCCCTCAGGTTTTTACAAACAAAAAGCGGATTATCTTTTTAATTTGTCCAAATATATTTTAAATAAATACGGAAGCATTGGGAAAATGGAAAAGGAAGAATTGTATGATTTAAGAAAAGATTTGCTTGCTCAGAAGGGGATAGGACCGGAAACCGCAGACAGTGTTCTGCTTTACGCTCTGGATAAGCCAGTTTTCGTAATTGATGAATACACCAGGCGCTTGGTTAAAAAACACCCTTTGTTTAAAAAAATATCTTCCAGTAAAAATTTGAATAATTATAATTACCTTCAGGAGCTGTTTGAGAAAAATCTGGAAAATGATCATCGTCTTTATCAGGATTTACACGCTTTAATTGTTATTGAGGGAAAAACAAAAAAATCATGAAAAAAATCATTTTTGTTCTAATATTAATAATATTCTTATTTACTGCTTTTTTGATTTGGAACCAAAAAAAGATTGAAAAATCTATTGCCGGGGTGAGTAATTTTGAAGAATGTGCTGCCAAAGGATACCCAATTTTAGAATCCTATCCTTCCCAGTGCAAAACCCCTGATGGAAGAACATTTATTGAAGATATTGGTAATGAATTGGAAAAACAGGATCTTATAAGGGTGAACAGCCCTCGTCCCAATGAATTAATCAAAAGCCCGGTTGAAATTAAGGGTGAAGCCAGAGGAACCTGGTATTTTGAGGCCTCTTTTCCCATAAAACTGATAGATGGGGTAGGAAATGAGGTAGGACATGCTATTGCACAAGCTAAATCAGACTGGATGACCGTAGACTTTGTGCCTTTTGAGGCTAAGCTTGAGTTTGCAGGCCCTATAAGCAAAAAAGGAACTTTGATTTTTAAAAAAGACAATCCTTCTGGGCTGCCTGAGAAAGATGATGAATTAAGGGTTCCGGTTCGTTTTTTCTGATTTTAAATTGCTTATTTAAGGTTAAAGTGCGAAAACTGTGGAAAACTCTTAAAAATTAAGGGGAGAATTGATAATTTGGGTTAATTAGACACTTGACGTCTTTGACTTTATTAATTAAATTGATATATCATTAAAGAAGGCCATTTTTTTGGCAATCTAGTCCATTGCCTTAAGGCCATGTTTATAATTTGTTAATTTAATATACATGACAAGATTCTTAAATAGTTCAAAGGGAGGTGTAAGCTTTATTTTAGCCGCAATTTTAGTAGTTAGCGGTTTTTTTGTTGCTGGTAATGCTTTAGCGGCACATACGGCAACGGTAAATGTTGATAGATTATTCGTAAAGGGTAGTCAAACAGCCATTTTTAATTTTACAATTACAAAAAATAGCGGAAGCGATATTGAAGAAGTAGATATTGACCAGAACGACTTCGATATCAACTCTAATTTAACAAATATTACTTGTCCTTTTAGTGACTGGGCGAAAGAAGCAACGAGCCATTCTGTAAAATGTTTCAAACCCAGAAGTAGTTCTAATAGGATAACATCAGTTGGAACCCTTATTATTTCTGCTACTGCTCCTGGAGTAGGAGGCCCTTATAATTGGAATATTACTACTTGGGACATAAGCGATCCTTATACTCCAACTGCTCCGGTAACTAATGTTGATACTGTTGCGCCAATAACCAGTGATAATGCTCCTTCTGGTTGGCAAACAACAAGTCCAGTAGTTATCAATTTAACCTGTTCTGATGATGGCGGTTCAGGATGTGCTGTACCAAAATATACTACTGATGGCAGTGATCCAAAAGCAAGTGGAACAGTTCAAACGGGACCAACTATTTCTCTTTCTAATGAAGGAACAATAACTATTAAATATTATTCTATAGATGTTGTTGGTAATGAAGAAAATGTGATAACAAAACAAGTACAAATTGATACCGTTCCGCCAACAACCTTAGACGATGCTACTGACGATTGGAAGAATGCAAGCGTAACAGTTACGCTTACAGTAAATGATGTTTCTTCCGGTTCTAAAAATACTTATTATTCTACAGATGGTACTCCACCAGTTAATGCATATTCCTCACCGTTTACTATTGAAACCGAAGGCGAACACCAATTGATATATTATTCAGTTGATAATGCAAATAATCAGGAATCTCCTGTGACTGGCCACAATGTAAAAATAGATAAATCTAAACCAATTACTTCTTTTGCAATAAATCCAACAAGTCCTAGTCCTAGTGGTTGGTATAATGTAACTCCAACAATAACCTTAAATTGTACTGATCAGCCGGGATTAAGTGGTTGTAAAAAAACTTATTATAAATGGGATGGTGGTTCTTACGCAGAATATACTGTTCCAATTCCGGTGCAGGATGGAAACAATACTCTTTATTATTACTCAACCGATAAAGCAACAAATGAAGGGGTTGCGCTAACTCAGAATATAAAAGTTGACATAGGCATTCCGACTATTACTAATGATGCTCCGACAGCTTGGCAGAAAGATGATGTTTCTTTCAACTTAACACCCAATGATGCCGGAAGCGAAATTAAAGAAGTAAAATATTGTGAAGGAATCTTATGTGATCCTTCATCTGGAACACCAATATCAGCTCCTTATTTAATATCTTATACAACCGAAAATGTTTTTATTGGAAGATACCAGACTTGGGATAATGCTGGTAATCCCTCAGACATTGGTTCTTACACTGTAAGAATTGATAAAACTCTTCCCGTTGCTGGGGTAAGCGGAGCGTCTCCTAATTGGACTAATACAGATCAAACAGCTTCCGTAACTTGTACTGATCTAGGGGGAAGCGATTGTGATTCTGCTAGTTATAAATACAGAGTTGATACTGTTAATCCAGAAGCTTGTTCGGCTAATGAATCAGATTATATTTCAGGGAGCTCTGTTTTAATTAACCAGCATTCTTGGGTCTGTTCTTATGTAAAAGATATTGCTAGGAATGTAGATTTTAGCGATTCACCGACAGAATTTAAAGTAGATAAAACACCGCCAACTGGTGGATTAACTGGAGTCTCGGGAGATTGGCAAAAGACAGATGCAAGTATTGATTTAACTTATGGCGATACAGGTGATAGCGGAGTATTAAATAAATATCTTACGATTGTTTCTTACGGAAATACTTGTAATCCGACTACGCTCTATACGCAAGAAATTACAGTAAGTCAACGTTCTACTGCTTGCTGGTTAGTTACTGATAATGCCGGTAATTCGGTTAGTGATAGTAGTGAAATAAAGGTGGATAAAATACCGCCAACTAGCGGAATAACTTCCCCCGATGCGGGAAGTTGGTATAAAGCTGATTTTAATGTCACTGTAGCTGACTCTGATTCGGGTGGCGCAGAGCTAAATTTGTGTGAGTATCAGGTTCAAAGCAATGGAGCTACTACAAAAGATTGGACAACAAGAATATGTAATTCATCTGTTCCTTTAACAGTTGGAGATGGTCAAGATTGCAGAGATCAAGGAACAAATAAGTGCACGGTTTTAGTCAGGTCTACGGACAAAGCTGGTAATGTGGCGGCTGTTATACAAAGAAATTTCAGCACTGACTGGACGGTTCCTACTGCTAATATTTCTTCACCAGGAAACGGAGATATTATCAGGAGTTCAAGTGTTGGATTAACATTTACAAATAGTGGTACTTTTAGTCCTGTTTCTAAATGTTTTTATCAGATAGACCAAAGTACTCGCCAAGAAATTTCTGGTTGTACTTCTCCTTATACTATTACTAATGCTCCTGAAGGACGACATAGTTTCAAAATTATTGTTCAAGATTCAGCAGGCAATGAAGCAGATTCTAATATTATCAGCAATCTCTTAATAGATTCTGATAAAACATTTACAGTGGGTACGGGAGCTGACTTTGCTACAATTCAAGATGCAGTAGCTAATGCACAAACTGGATACACGATAAACGTTGCTGATGGCACTTATACGCTTTCAGAAACTCTGAATCTTACTTTGTCTGGTTTAAAAATTTCTGGTGCCAGCCAAAGTGGAGTGATTATTAATGCCGGAAGCGTTAATGGATATGGGATTGCGCCTAGTGTTAATAATATTATTCTTGAAAAGTTTACCTTAAATGGACCAACAGTATTAGCTGATGACAGTTACGGTATAAAAGCTTCTCATTTTACCGGTCTGACAATTAGCAATGTAACAGTGGTAGGATCTGGCCGTAGCGAAATAGACCTTAATACGGTTAATACTGCTACCTTAGAGAACGTTACTGCTAATGGTAATAATACAGCAGGAGCTGGTATTGCTTTAACAAATTCTAGCAACATTACTCTTACAAATATTAACACAACAGGTAATACCTGGGGTGGTGTTGGTTTATTCGACAGCGTTTCTGGTCCGACTTCAGACGTTGTGTTTACCGGAACGAATAACTTCGGTGAATCCAACCCAGTTTATATTGATACTGCGAATGGTTTTCCCGCAACAAACATTACTTTACCCGGATTTACCCACGCTGTGAGAAACAGCCTTAATCCTCGATTTACTTCTTTCCAACAGTCAGAAAGCGTTGCTGTTGGTGTTGCAATAGCTCTTGGTCCTCCCGTCAGTGCTGCTTCGTATGTTCAAACATTGGGCACAGATGGTAGCGGACACATCGCGCTTCAAAATAACTTTATAGTAGGAAATGGAATGAGTATTCAAACAGCGATTACTGCAGCGATTTCCGGCGCAACAATAAATGTTGCAGCGGGAACTTATAACGAAAGCGTCTTAATAGAAAAACAATTAACACTAACAGGAGTAGGAATAAAACCCGTGATTAGCGGAGTTGTTAGTAAAAATTACATTGTAAAAGTTAATGGTGTTAATGGTGTTGTTATAGACAACTTAGAAATAAATGGTGGAGGGGATAGCGTTGGCGATAACGCTTTTGATTACGGAATTTTCATTAATAATTCAGGAACTAATTTAATTCCGGTAGAGATAAAGAATGTTACCGTAAAGAATGTTTGGAAAAATAGCGGTAACGGTATGGGAATAGAAAATTCAAGTTATGTACTAACACATAATAATACCGTTTCTTCTTTCCATAAGAATGGTATTAGGTTTATTAAATCTAACGGGAAGTTCTATGGCAATGAAGTTATAGGCGATAATGTTGATGGGACTAATCGGGTACAAAATCTAGTAAATATTCGTGGGGGTTCCAACGTTGAAATCTATGGAAACACCCTACATAACGCACTAACAAATCCTGAAGCAGTACCCACCTGGGATTCTACGGCAATAATTATATCTGCTTATCTTGACGCCCCTCCTTATGCTGGTTCCTATGCTAACATTCATGAAAATGAAATTTATGACTCTGACAGCGGTATAGTAGTGGGATCAGTTTATGCCGCAAATGATAATTCTTCAGCTACTATTAGCAAAAATGACCTGCATAACTTAAACTGGGCCATAAACTTTGAACAACTGACAGCCTCCGCGGTAATTACAAACAATAAATTCTCAAACAACACAAAGGCAGTAAACGCAGAAGCATACGATCCTATTGTTCCTGGTCCAATTACTAATGCAGAGATGAATTGGTGGAATAGCATAAATGGTCCTGCCGTAAACGATGTGTTTGCCGAAGTTGATTATCGTCCTTGGTGTCTTGAAGAGTCTTGTACAACAATAGACAATCAAGCACCCGCGGTAGTAACAATAACATCAACCCTTACCTCACCAACCAAAGTTTCTCCTATTCCCATAACAGTTACTTTTAGCGAGCCTGTTTCCAATTTTGAAGCTGAAGATGTTGTTGTTACAAACGGAATTGCTGGTAGTTTTAGTGGTTCCGCTACAACCTACAATTTCAGTGTTACACCCAATGGTCAAGGAGCGGTTAAGGTAGATGTTCCTGCCAGTGTGGCTTGGGATGCTTCAGGAAATTATAATACTCAAGCTTCTCAATTCAGTATTAATTATGACTCAATCGCAGCAACCTTAAACCCGGTCACTATAACTACCAGCAACGGTAACACAGAGAAAGCAAAAGTAGGGGATACAATAACGCTAAATTTCACCTCTAACGAAACCATTCAAACACCAGTAGTGACTATTGCAGTAAATTCAGCGGCAGTTACTGGTAGTGATAAATCTTGGACAGCCACCTATAAAATGACCTCTATTGATACAGAAGGACCTATTCCTTTTGCTATTAATTTCTCTGATTTAGCTGGAAACAGCGGTCAAAAAACAGAAACAACTGATCAAAAGTCGGTTAGCTTTGATAGGACTGCAGCAGTGTTAAACATTACTTCTCCATTAAGTGGAACTAAAGTTAATGAAACAGCAAAGATAATCTTTACTGACACAGAGTTAATCCAACCCCAATTTTCAAGAAATCCCTATGATTGGATTGGTTGTATTAGTAATGAAACCGCTTTATCTCATATAGAAGGATTTACTAATTCACCCGATGGGCCATTTACTTTATACCTTCACGACACAGATGATGCTGGTAATGTTGGTACGGTTAGCGTAAGTCTTGTAAAAGATACAATGGCTCCCTCTGTGGTTGAAAGTTCGCTTTCGCCTTCTCGGGGTGCAGTAGGAGTTGATCCTGACATGAACATTTCCGTAAAGTTTAGTGAAGCGGTGGTGGTTGGCACACAGAATATAGTTTTAAAAAAGAGCGATGCACAGAGTCTAATTACACTTAACCCCAATGAAATTTCATTTGATCCTTCTACTTACACTCTTACCATAAACAGAACCGCAAGCTTGGAAAATAATTCTGAATATACTGTAACACTTACCGGCGTAACCGATGAAGCGGGTAATTTAATGGCAGATTATAATCCTGCTAATGTCTGGAAGTTTACGACCGCAACAAGATATTCCATTGATTTAACGCAAGGTTGGAATTTAATTTCTTTGCCGGTAACGCCTACCACCTGGAGAAGTATTGCCGATGTATTGTCGGGATTAAATAATATAGTAAGAGTTTGGACTTATGATGCGGTTTCAGGAAAGTGGCTGGCTTACACTCCTGGTTCGCCCGAGACAAGCAATTTGGCATCGATGGAGGCAGGACGAGGATATTGGGTGCAAACAAATGCAGCTGGAACTTTAACCGGAAGCGGTACTTTGTATGAACAGCTTATTCCTTCAGGTGATGTTCCTTCTGGCGCATTACCCCAAATTCAATTAGCAGAGGGCTGGAATATGATCGGTTATTACCAATTACCCAACACAAATGAAATGCTCATTGGGAAAGCATTATCAAAGCTGATGAATGCGTGGAGCGGCGATGGCAATGATTTGATTGCCTTTACAAAAGGCACCCTTCAAATTCAAACACCGATTTATACAATGTCTCCGGGCCAAGGTTATTGGATATACATGGGCAGCGCTAAAAAATATAGTTTTGGAAGCAAATAATTTCACATTTCCCAAAACTATTGACAAAAAACTGTTTAGTTGTAAAATATTTCTATGAAATCATTTTTAAGGATAGTTTTATTTTTTGGATTTTTATCTATTCCTATATTGGTTTTGGCTCAGCCAGGCATTCCGCATCAATTCTACGGAACAGTTAACTTTAGCAGCGGCCCAGCTCCTAATGGAATTTTAGTTGAAGCAAAATTAAGTAACGGTACGGTAGCGGGAAGCGACATCACCAATAACGGGAAATACGGCTATAATCCAGGATTATTTTTCGTAACCGACCCTAATAGCAATCTTAATGGCCAAACATTAACTTTCTATGTTAATGGTATTAATACTGGAACTGCCGTGTTTTCAAGTGGGGGATATACTGAAAAAAATCTTACGGTTCCGGGTAGTATGGGAAATATAACCAAAGCTGCAACTGATGTAATCCAGAATCAGGAAATAGCGGTAGCGCCCAATAATTCAACGAATATCCAGATGGGTAGCGGTTTAAGCGTTACAGTTTCTTCGGCAGTAAACACTAATGCTGACGTGGAAAAAATACAAAAAATAGAAAACAATAATAACAGTTTCTTTAGCGGTACTAAAGCAATTTTAGCGGGAAAGACCGTTCTTAATGCTTATGAGATTAAGATAACCGGTAATAATCTCAGCATCACAATTACCATATCTTATGACGATACCGGCATAGATGAAAGCACGGTTGCTCCTTATCGCTACAGCACAACAACCTCTTCCTGGGTAGCTATTACTCCTTATACAAAAGACACATCTGCTAATACAATTACCTTTACTATTGCTTCAGGCCAGACTCCTTATGTTGTTTTTGGCCAGCAGGCCGTTAGCGGAGGAGGTAGTACCGGCGGCGGGGGCGGAGGAGGCGGAGGCGGAGGTACGTCTCAACCCGCTACGACCGTTACGAAAGGAGATGCTAATAATGATAATAAGATTGACATATTAGACTTTAATGCTTTAATGATAAATTGGGGAAAAACAGGAACCAATGTCGCTGATTTTAACGGCGATGGAAAAGTCGATATCTTTGATTTTAATTTATTAATGATAAATTGGGGGAAATAACTATGAAAAAAATTATCTTTGCGTCATTATTAACAGTAATATTTTTAGCCGGTTCGGCTATGGCAGCCAACCTTTCCTTTACATCAACGGTTATTAGCGTTGTTGAGGGGCAGAACTTTGTTCTCAGGACCAATATTGATCCTCAGGGAGCAGCAAATTATACCGTTAAGTTAGAAGTAAAATATCCGGCTGAAATTTTAGAGGTAAAATCATTCAGTTTTGGCAGCGGTTGGATGGCAGTAAGCCAACCCGGCTATGATTCAACTGATAATACGACTGGTGTTTTGGTTAAGACCGGCGGCTATCCTGGCGGGTTGAATTCTTTGGCAAACTTTGGAACTATTTCTTTTTCCGCCAAAAAGAGCGGCAGCGGTACAATTCAAATCACCAATAACTCTTTTGCTCTTGATGCCAATAGCCAGAACGCCTTATCAGGAACATCTCAAGCTTCTGTTACAATAACTAAAACTAAAGCTTCAGCTGCGCCTGTTCCTTCAGAGGAAAAAACGATAACTTCACAGGCAACAACCGGGGAGAATGTTCAGCCGACCACTACTGTGATAGCGGAGCAATTGCCGACCATAAAAGAAACTACCTTACTGGCAGCCATGGCTGATCTTTTGACCAGTCAGGGCGGAAGAGTTTGGTTATTCCTTTTGGGTCTTGCAGCAGGCCTGGCAATTTTGCTGATTTTCATTAAGAAAACGCAGTCTAAAAAACCGTAGAATTTTCCAGATTGAATGTGTTAAAAACCGCCGGGTTATCCCTGGCGGTTTTGTTTTTTTAGATAATTGTTTTAGAATAATATAATAATCTTGTTATTTTTAAAACTTAAAAGGAGAGATGTGTTTGGAGTTATTCTGGTGTAAGTCAAAGAGAAAATTTATTCCTTTGGAGAAAGGTGTAAATCATTGCTGTGAAAAGAAGTGTCCCAAACTAACTACAGAAGAGCGATGCAAGAAGCCCAAAATCACAAGGGGTAGAAAGGGGGATTGGATCATTACTCCCCAAGAAAAGAAACTATTTATGGAAATGAAAAACGGAAACGGAAAGAACAACAAGAAAAATGGGGAAAGGAACGACAGTCCTATTGTGCCGTTTCCGCTGAAAGTTAAGTCAAGAAACCACTTGTTTTTCAATGTCTGAAATGCTATTATAAAACATATTAACGGTCTATTAAATCGGACCATAGTCAGTTCTTAGGGGGGCTTAGAATGGACATAGAGGAAGTAAAGGAAAGGATTAGAAAAAAGGGTCTGTTATCATGCCTACTGGGGATTACAGATCTTAATGAAAGGGCCAGAAAGCTATTCGCTTTCTTGCCGGAAATCAGTTCTTGGGATCTTGAATCCGTCAACGAACTTTTTGAATCGCTACAGGAAGACATCGAACTTCAAAGAGAAGTTTTACGCGACAGGATATGATCATTTTTTGCCTTATGCGTAGTATATATACTACGCTTTTTTATTGTGTCACAGCTTGTTTTTTACGGCTGAAATGTTATAATAAAATACACTAACGGTCTGTTAAATCGGGCCATAAGTGGGGGAATTTAAATGGTGATTAGCATTGAAGAAGCGGTTCAAAAAATCAGGAGTGGGGAAATTGATCCTGACGAGGTTATCAGAATAAAAAAAGATCGGGGGATGCTTTCCCAAGAGAAGAGGCAAAGAATTGCTGAACTAATACCAGGGTCAGAATCTTGGTCATATGATGAATTCTTCCGTACCTTCTTCTGGGAGTTGCGTACAATCGAATCAGAGCGCGCAAAAGAGGCTGCGTGTATGTAAGATAACACACAATATTATTCCCAAGGCGTTGACAAAAATTGTCACGCCGTTTTTTATTGGGCTTTTAATTTCTTTAGAAAAATATATTATTAATATATATGGCTATTATTAAAAAGAAAACTTGGCCCAAGCTTTTTAAGCTTGTTAAGTCGGGCAAGAAGAAGTTTGATTTGAGACTGGCTGATTTTAAAGTCAGGGAAGGGGATACCTTGGTTCTGGAAGAATATAACCCTAAAAAGAAACAATACACCGGCAGAAAGATTCAAAAGAAAGTAAAATTTGTCTTAAAAGTCAAACTCAATGACTTTGGCCAGGAAAAAGAAATCATTAAGAGGGGAGTATATATAATCCAGCTTTAATAATAAGCGGTATTTAAGCTTGACAAATACCATATTTGGTATATAATAAAGACATAATCTTCTTTAAAAATATTGTAGGATGTGAGATTACGAGCTTAAAACACTGGATTAAAGAACGGTTCGAGGTATTGGCCGTTCTCATTTGTAGCGCATTGAGAAAAAAAATTCACAAGATTGCCGCTGGCGTAGTCATTAGAAGGGTAGACGGTAAATTCTTGCTGGTGAGGGAGAAAATGCCGATACCCGGGATATTCCGGAAATGGAATCTTCCAATGGGGAGGAAAGACAAGGGCGAAGAACCATTCCAAAACGCCAAAAGAGAAGGACAGGAAGAAACAGGATTTGATCTTGAGCTGGGATATAAGGTGGGGGAATACGAAGTAATAATCGGACCCCTAGTAATGCTTGTCCATATTTTTAAGGCAAACATTATTGGGGGAAAATTAATGGTTCCCGCGGACCTTCTGGATGTTGAATGGTTTTCCCTTGAAGAAATCGAACGATTTAAACACTCTTACTCTCCGTATGAACTGATCCATCCCTATGTCCTTATGGCGATTTCTGACTATATAGAAAAAGAGGATGCACGGCAAGCGGAAATGAATAAGGCGGTCAGCCGCCCAAAATAAAGAAGAGAAATAATTTTTTAATTTCCTCTTCTTTTTTATTTTAGTATGGCCGGTGCAGGTAAGAGCGACGATATCGCTATTGACAAAATGATAAAAGGTGTTATACTTAAAACAGTACATAAGAGGTGTACAGATGCTAAAAGTTACAGTAATTGGAGGCGGCCAAAAGTCTCTTCTTTTCAAAGACCAAGGAAAAGAAATAGCAAGAATAGCGCATGGCCACATATCGGAAGGTGGCTTTGAGACTCCCATTATTGTGGTTACTGATTCAACCGCAACATTGGGTAGGGTCGAGGATGGAAGAGAGATTCCACACCTCGTCGTCTCCGCAGACACTCTTGAAAAAGCCAGGGAGGTCGCGGAGATGCTGAATCAGAAGGTGAAGATAGCAAGAGGGACCATAGGAAACATGACAACCGTAAGCACTATTGCTGTTTCTTACGTGGAAGAAAATTATCTTCCACCAATAACGCGGCGGAGCTGACAAAAAGTTTAGTCTCCGTCCTTTTTTTATTTGACTAAAATAACGTATTATTGTAAATTAATTTATTACCCAGGGAGGTTGGGAGAAATGAAGCTTTATCCTATAAGAGATTCAGGAGGGGAATTCATAGGTATTTCTATTTATTCAGGATGTCATGCTGACGAAGATTCCTTTACTGGAAATCTTCCGGCGAATCATGCAAAAGGGGAGGTCCGGATTTCAATTCTTTCGGACGAGATCAGCATCACAAGCGGATTAGATGGCACCAGGTCCTTTAAAATTACGCCCGATCAAATTTCGCCCGATGAATTAAGCATCCTTAAGGACGGCATCGAAAACGATAGAATTCGGACCGAAATTAAAAATCCTGGTTCTGTCAGCCTGTTCGCCCATATCATCTTTATGGATGAACCGGAAAAAGAGGCAACGCTTATGGAATAAGACCTTTTAACAACATTGAGTCTTTGGTATGTTTTACCGAAGACCCTTTTTATTATCTTGCAGTTTTAGAGATAGTGGATTTATAAAAAGTCTGTATACATTATTTCCTCCAATTGACAGAATATATCCATATATTGTATAATATATAAACCCTAAAGGAGGGTGCTGAAATGAAATGTAGTATAAAGAACTGTAATGGAGAAATCGATGAAGAAAACCCGTTTAACTTAAAAACCGGCTGCGGCGGATGCGGTGGTGGAACCTTTAACACAGCTTATTCCTGCAAGAAGTGTGGGAGACTGCACTGGAAAGATGGAAACCCTGTTTTTAGCAGGGGTGCGGAAAAAGTTTTTCTTGTGGACGGCAAGATCGTCCATAAAAGATAAGATCGTTTAAAATCGACTCAAAGAGGAGATTCAATGCCGATTATTATTAAGGTATACATTTTGCCCCAAATAGGCAAAATGAAACTCATACTGCTGCATGACCTAATAGTGGACGCAGTAGTATCTGTACTGGAACTTGACCTTAGGAAAGACCAGGACCCAATAACTGTTATCTTTCCGAACGATGCCTTGCCTCATAGGCGCAAAAAGGAGGCCATAATCGAAGTGACTGGTCTCTTTATAAAACCGGACCGCACTCCGGAAGTATGCCAGAAATTGGCAACAAAACTTGGCCATGCGGTTATGGAAAAGGTTTCAGCGGAATACAAGGTCGAATGCTTCATCCACCCATTTGATCCAGAAAACGGTTTCTGGTGGGGATACGGAATCGAAGACCCGTAAGGAGCATCATCTACCCGAGTAAACCTGGCCTATCGAGATCTCAGCTGTTATAGCCGAAAACAATCAGTAGGTTATGACATGGGATCTCTTTTTTTATTTGTTTTCAAAATAGCGGTTTTTAAATAGGCCGTATAACTATTGACAAATTATATATTTAGTATATAATCAAAACCGGCTGGAGAATCATGGTAGGATGAGACGACAGCTTACCAAACTCATCGACTTTAGGGTAGCGAGTAGTCTAAAAGACGCCACTGAAACCCGAGCGATAGAGGAGGAAGAATTGTCATGATCCGTCTTTACTTTAAAAAGAACATTGAAAAAGAGCCTGGCTTCAGGCAGGATAAGAGTGAGACTTCTCCCGGTTGGATTTCCTGTTGCTTTGAGGGAAAGAGAATCTTTAGCGGAAAGGAAGAAGAAAGAACGTTTTCTCTCGACCTTTCTTATCCCGAAGATTCCGTCCCTGAAGCATTGCAGAAAATGATTGCCGAAGTATCGCTGCGAGACCGCCTTCCGAGAAAGGTTTTTAACCGTCTCTGCGGGAGGTATCGCGAACAAGATGCTGTCGCTACGGTAGATTTATTTACCAGTAGCAAGGACGAGAAGGAGATATTCGAGCTAGGGATTGTGGGTACGAACCTCGACAACGTTAAGGCACTCTACTACAAAATCCGTGCCGGACAGATCCTTCCATTTGAAAACTGGGAAACACCCCAGATTAAAAAAACCACAAAAGAGAAAATAGGGAATATTCTGATGTATTTCCTGGAGAAATTATCTCCCAAATAATCTCTTATTATTTTCATTAAAAAGGGCCTCAAGCAACCTACCGTGCTAGGGGTCGTTTTTTTTACTGGAAGATTCGCGTTTTTATTTTATTTAAAAAAATTAGAAGGCATTCACCTCCTTTTTTGCTTCTTCTTGACATTATTTTTAAAAATTGTTAAAATAAAAACATCCTAAATCATTAGGAAAGAATAGTAAGGAGGGACATATGTTCCATCGTTGGATTGAGGAGAAAATAGCTAAGATTGATCCCAAGGATTACATTGAGCCGGAACATGAGATGAATTCCGAGAAAGAACATCTCCTCGGCGAGATGAGCGACGATCTAAAAAGACTTCTTACGCTCTGGCAGAGAGTCAGTCAGGAAAATCAGGCACTCGCCCAAAAAAGCATCGAAATTATCGAACGGACAATTCACGACTTACCGGCTATTAAGCCAGGGGATGAAGAGGCAAAGAAAATCCAGGCTATGCTAAAGGCTATGGTAAAGCAGCAAAGCATTGCCGAAGAAAGAGAAGAAGCTCTGAGGCAAGTATTCTGGGTTTCCGTATGGGATGAGTTCCCGGCGGCAGAAGGTTATTCCTTGGCTGTATGCAAGGGCTTCAAGGTTGTCTGGTACGATAAAGAGAAAGAGAAGGAGACCCCTAAGTTTATAAGACTTATTTTTGCGTCCTAGAATCAACAATCGGTCACCAATGGAACGAGGTGGGCTGTGGCAAATGTCCAAAGCCCGCTTTTTTATTTATGCGCTTTTTTTTTCGTACAATCCATGGACGAGGAGTAGAAAAATTTGAGTTGACATTTTTTATAAATAATATAGATTTATTGGAGGGAGGAAGCAATAGTTCTTTCCTAAAAAGGGGGAGGGAATAACAGTGAGCAGTTTGAACTTAAAAGTGGCTGATAAAGAAATCCGGAACATAGTTGAGGGCTTAAAGAAAAAAGGATTACCCCCTGCGGTTCGGATTGAAGATGCGATGTCAACGCTTACCCAGGAACAGAAGAGAATATTATCTCAGCTTTCCAGGCTTATTCACAGAGAAGAGAGGATTTCAAAAAACAAAAAGCCGGTCAAAGGAGATAACTGGTATCAGGTCAGGGAAGACATGCGGAAGATAATCCGGGCCGCCATTAAGAGTGGTTTGATTAACCTTGAGGTTATTCAAAAACGTGCCGTTATTTACGGCGCAATTCCTAACCCGGAAGATGGCTGGAAATACTATGTCCTTCCTGATTCTACTTACGCCTGCTGGATGTGTGGTGTCGAGATTTTGCTAAAGACAGTTTTCCTGACTGTTCAGGTCAAAGACATGCCATTCGTGGGCACCCAAGAAGTACGTCAGAAACAAATTCCCTATTGTCCGAAATGCGAGAGAAAGCCGTCTGATCGCGGTTTCATTACGGAAAATCTCGCTGATGAAACAAAAATCGATTCGCCGTGGTCCATTAAAGCATCTCAAAATTAAGCCGATAATTTAAGGGAGGTCTAAACAGCCTCCAATTTTTTTTGAAATATTTTTTCTAACCAGGTTCTAATATATTGGCGGCTTTTATTATCTTGAAGTTTTTGTGAATAGGGGATTTACAAAAAGCCCATACACATTACCTCCAGGATTTGACTTTTAGACTGGATTTGATAAGTTTATTATCGGAGGTATTCACAATGATGGATAAGGAGAAAGAACAGTTGTTAACAGAACCCGAGTGCAGATTGATGACGAGGTATCTTGAACTTCTGAAAACAATGGAGCACATGAATGCCATTTTCACGATAGTTCAGGAAGAAAAAAGGCGCTTTGGCGACATTGAGGACGAGATAAGGAGAATTGCGACAAAGGTTTTTGCAGCACATATCCAGATAACGGTGGATGCAAGCACCTTTAAAAAAGAGACACCAGGAGCGGCCAAAATGGTGACCTGCCAGCTGGTCAGAGGAAACCACTGTTCCATTTGCGGGCTGGTTATCCTGCCGAACAAAGATCGTTGCGGCAGCGGCCATGAAATCGGCCAGCAGTATCACGACTATAATCGCTAAATTTTTCAGCCTTTCCCAACGTCGACTTAACGGTTGACGTCTTTTTTATTACCTTGAAGTTTTGGGGAATAAGGGATAATCACCAGGTTATTGCGGTTGACTTTTTTTATAGAAAATATAGATTTATCAGAGGGGGGGGGAGATAGTTCTTTCCCTGATGTGACGGAGTGATAAGGGTGAAGAAGCTCTTTATTAGAGAGGTAAAAAACACTGAAAGTGGAATGCCGGGTACCCAATTGGAAATAAACTTCACTGACGGAACAAGCGTTGTAGCTTCTCGGAGCCTTGTTAGGCTTACCAGGGGAGGTTTCCACCATGCCATCATCGCCGTTCTCGAAGAGAACGGGAAAGTGGTAAGCATGGCAAAGGTTCGTTCTTTCGGTAAGGGTGGACGGCCAAAACAATACAACGATGTCCTTTATGATATGCCATTCAAATTAGATGGCACAGAGGAAGTCGTGGATTACCGGAAATAATTTCTTTTACCGCTTGGAATGCAAAAACCCCGCTCAATGTCTATCGAGGGATAGTGAGAGCGGGTTTTTTTATTACAGAAAGTATGTCTCACAAGGTATATTTTGTGCGACGTTTTAAATTTAAAAATAATCTATTGCCCTTATTTAATTTTTAATCTATATTATAAATCAGAAGGGGGATGTTTTACGAGTACTGGAGTTATTAAGCCTGAAGGCTTTTGGGAGAAACTTGGCGTTTTTCTAGACAGATTATTGAATCGCTATGAGAAAACCAATTGTGATTTCTGTAAAAAAGAAATTACCATGGAAAGAACTCTTTACAACAGATATAAAGGAAAGGCGAGCTGTTCAGAAGCATGCGCAAAAATCATGCTGAGACACTTCTAGGGGGCACAAATGTGCTCTCTTTTTTATTTGGCGGTTTTTTATTAACTTGAAGTTTTGAAGAATAGGGGATACTCACCTACTACAAAATATTGACTTTTATTAACAATATTATATATTATAGGCAGGACCTTTAAATTGGTCTAATAGCAATCACTGGAGGGAAATTATGGATTTTGATGGACAAAAAAAGCTGAAAGAGCTCAAGGGATCCCTTAAAAGGGAGGTAGCCGAAAGAAAAGAAATAATTGCAAAGATTATTTCAGGCGTAGGCACTGTTGTTGCAAAAGAAGAGAACCTTGTGTCCCAACCAGAGCCGGGGTACCCCAACCTTGTTTATGAACTGACGAATATTGAAGAATTTTCTTTCAGGGCATCTTACAAAAGAGGCGCTATGATGGGAAATGAAATTACCATATGGCCGGCAACTTGCGTTGATGCTCCCTGCAATCCGCCCCTGGAAATATCTTGGGAAACTGACCCCAAAAAATGCAGAGTTTCCGGCGACGACTCTTTTCTGCGGGAGCTCCCTGACCTTATAGAGCGAATTCCGACAATAATCGCAACTCGCAAGGAGAAGGAAACAAAGCGTAAAAAAGATTTCGAGGAAAAAATGAGAAAAGATGAAGAATTCGCTCAGTTGGTGTCCGACGCAAAACGATTGGGCATAAAGGTGCAGTAACCAAATATCCGTGGTTGAGATTATAAACTTTAATTCTAAGGTTTTATCTCAACCTTTTTTATTTCCTTGAAGTTTTGGCGGATAAGGAATACCTGCCCAATACACGATATTGACAAAAATATAAAGTATGATATGGTAAAAATATCCTTAAGGGAAGATTAACTCTTTTCTTAAGAGTTGGTTCTTTCCCAAGGAAAATTTCTGAGAGGTAGGAGTGAAAGACATGGACAAGCTTACAAAAGATAATGTGTTTCAGTTATTTCAACAATTAACTGGACTTAATGAAAAAATAAAGTTGATGAATGAGGAACTTCCCGGAGATCCCCTTATAGAGGAAGCGATAGCGCTAAATGAAAAGGTTCTGGCTTTTCAAGAGCAAGTCGAAAAAAGCAACGGGGAAAATATCCCCGCCGAACTAGAGCATCTTGCCCAAGAGTCATTTTTCGCCATGTCAAAAGCCATAAATCGTGGCCCCAAGGAGTTGAAAGGCGCGAAAAGACTCACAAAAAGC
>Ga0315275_10000168_pt1 | contig 52192 bp, 46 predicted proteins | sample YL17G03_0_MG_FD_205557 | JGI IMG/M metagenome (GOLD analysis project Ga0315275, IMG submission 205557) | Sediment microbial communities from Yellowstone Lake, YNP, Wyoming, USA - YL17G03_0 | ecosystem: Environmental > Aquatic > Freshwater > Lake > Sediment | place: USA: Wyoming | collected... | reverse complement strand
GATCCGAAGGCGCGCCACGGCGTCTGGCACCTCATCGACGGACTCCACAAACAAGGAAAAACCATCTTCCTAACAACCCATTACATGGAGGAAGCTGAGATTCTCGCCAGCCGCGTGTGCATCATTCACAACGGCAACATCGTCGCAATGAACTCGCCCCAAGGCCTCATCTCCGAATACGGCAAGAGAAACATGCTCATACTCAAACAAACAAGCTCCAGAGCCGTTCCCAACATAGAGAAGCTGGGCATAAAAGCCAATTACGACGAAACAACCGGCGACGTCACCGTCCACCTCAACCACGGCGTAGCCGTCTCAGAAGTCTTACACAGCCTAACCAGCAACGACATCCCGTTCGGCGAACTGCAACTCAGACGCTCAAGCCTCGAAGACGTATTCCTAAACCTCACCGGCGAAACCCTAGGAGACGAGGAGGACACATTATGAGCCACGTCGTAATCGATCTGAAAGCAAGCATCAAGAGTTTCCTTCGCAACAAGAGCACCATCTTCTGGACCATAGCTTTTCCATGCGTGCTCATACTCCTGTTCGGAGCCATCTTCAGCTACTCCTCAGTGAAGTATGATCTTTACCTTCAAAACCAGGACGTAGTGGATGGAAAAGCCACGTACTGGTCTGGCACTCTGATCGACGTACTGAATTCGTCAAACGTCTTCAACATAAACATCCTCAACGCCACAATCAACGCCACGGACTACGCAATATCAAACAGGCTGAACAGCTTGCTCATCATTCCTTCCGGCTTCAACGACTCAGCCAACATGGGCCTCCTAACTCACAGCGCCAACCTCGCCAACGCCACCTTCGTCTACGACCAGTCCACATCCTCAGCACCCGTCGTCGGCAGCATCGTAATGAGCATCATCAAAGAACTGAACTTCAACCTCTCACACGGAATAGACTATTTGAACGTTCAAGATTTAACCATAGCACCGAAACGCTATGGCTACATCGACTTCTTTCTACCTGGAATGATTGGAGTCACAGCGATGACCACGAGCGTGTTCACCGCGGTTTCCATAAGCGCCCAGTTCAAGCAGAACGGCGTCTTCCACAAGCTCGCAACAACGCCGCTGAAACGTTACGAGTGGATACTGTCACGAACCATCTACAATGTTCTTATAACCTTTCTGGGCATGGCCGTCATGCTGGTTTTAGGAGTGGGCGCGTTTGGCATGAAGATTACATTAGACGCCACTTCATTGTTCATGGTTGCAATGGCTTCTTTGATGTTCACGGGCTTAGGAATGATTATTGCAAGGTTCGTGAAGGATCCTGATGGCGCGGACGCGGCGGCGAACGTAATAACGTTCCCCATGATGTTCCTTTCAGGCACGTTCTTCCCGATTAGCCAGATGCCGCTGTTCCTACAATCAATCGCGCAGGTGCTTCCGCTCACGTACGTGAGCGACGGACTCAGGGCTTCCATGATTTTCGGACAATCCCAAACAGCAATCCTCAACACAGCGATAATCACCGTGCTCGGCTTCGCATGCATCATCGTAGGCTCATGGATAACAAAATGGGAAGAAGACTAGAAACAGCCACACAATCCGACACACGCAAACCATGCAGCGATAATTCTTAATCGCCAGAACGTCATAATACTCCAGAAGGCGGCTCAATTACGAAGGCTGAAGTGACCGAGTTTGAAGTTTTAACCTGGAACCGAACCTACAATGCTCTCTTGGCACTGGCCAGGAAGATCATCAGAAGCGGGTTTGAACCAGAGGTCATAGTCGGCGTTTCAAGAGGAGGCTGGGTTCCAGCCCGCGTGCTCTGCGACCTGTTAAACGCACCGATTCTCGCGAACATCGGAATCGAATTCTATACTGGTATCGGTCAGACTAAACGTCGACCGAAACTGACGCAGCCGCTTTCAACGGTAGTCTTGGGCAAAGAGGTGCTCCTTGTCGACGAGGTTGCGGACACTGGACGGAGTCTGAAGCTCGCGGAAGAAGAGATTCTCAAAGAAGAAGCGAAAGAAGTGAGAACGGTCACCTTGTACACTAAACCGTGGAGCACTATTCAGCCAGACTATCAGGGAAAGAAAACGTCCAGCTGGATAGTCTTCCCATGGGAAACAAAAGAGACCATCCAATCAGTCGCAAAGGACTCGAAATGGAAAAAGAGAAAAGAGCTGGATGACCTTCAACATGCGCGATTGTCGGCAAGGCAAGCTCAACGATTCCTAAACAAGATCCTCGCAGAGAAATATCAAGACAAGCAGACATGAATCAGTCCTAGAAGCTGCAATATGAAGGTCACAAGTCTTTAATACAGAGAACCCAGAACAGATGCCTCAGGAGGAAAACAACTTGTTTAAGCGTTGGTTACTAACAGATGTCCTAGTATTCGCAATCGCTTTGAGCTTCGCAGCTCAAATATGCGTCTTCAATGCCACAACTAAACAAAATGCCGTGGGAATCGTCTACGGTGCCAATGGTCCACTTGCAGGCGTCTTTGTATATGCTGAAGGAGACAACGGCTCAGGATCCGCAATCACAGACAGCTCAGGACACTACACTATGACTACGGGTCTAAAGACTGGAACATACAACATGACAACCTTCGCCTACGGCTACATTACCAACGAGACGGACTTCGTAAGCGTGATCGCAGGACAAACCACATCGGGCATAAACCTTGACATACAAGCTTCCGGGGGAATCTCAGGAACAGTCACGGATGCAGTGAACTCAACGGCACTCAACGGCACTTATATCTTCGCGTACCTTTCAAGTGGAGCCGGGACTTTCGGATGGTTTGGCACCACAGGGACTGATGGGAAGTATCTCATAGCCACAAATCTGCCGACTGGAATGTACAACGTCTCGCTCGAATTAGTACCGGATGGATATATCCGACAAATGACGACGGCAAACGTCGTTGCGGGAAATGAGACCAAGAATGTGAACCTTGCCCTAGCAAGGTCAGGAATCATCTCGGGAAAGGTAGCGGCACCAAACGGCACAGGTCTTTTCGGCATTAGCGTCATTGCTTTCTCAAGCGCCGGCAGCACCTCGTACTATGGCTCTGCCACGACGGACTCGTCAGGCAACTACAGGATAGCCACAGGGCTGGGAACAGGCAACTACACCGTGGACGCTAGCGGCGACGGAAACTTTACGTTGTACAACATGGGGAGCACTATTGCAGTAACTGCTGGCCACGAGACGAGCGGCATAAACATGGAATTAACCCCTGTCACCGCGCCTCCGACACCGTCGGGCACGATAACCGGACGCATAACAGACCAAAGCAGCAACCCGATTAGATTCGCATCGGTCACGGCCACTGGGAGCAACGGCACCGGTTCCGGCGAAACCGACAGTAACGGCTACTACAACATCTCAAGCGGGCTGGAAAACGGAAACGACTACAACGTCAGCGCAACAGCATCAGGCTATTATGATGCATCCTATCCAACTCTCGTCAGCGTCACAGTCGACCACACAACACCCAACATCAACATCCAGATGACCGCGCAGCCGGCACAAACCTTCGGAACCATCACGGGCACCATTACAGGAGCTTCAAACCCGATCACCAATGTTCCAGAATTCCAGTACCCATTGATGGCAATGCTCTCACTGACACTCGTGGCTGCGGTAGCAGGCAAACTGATGCTCAAAACAAAACGCTACAGGAACACGAACAACGCACCATAAACTCTCCTCTTTTTTTGTCAAAAACTCGTTCACGACAGACCTAAAACCTTCGGACTCGACTCCTATTCATCATTTCTCAGACACTATCGAACAGGCTCTCCATTGAGAGGTCTAGCATGAACAACTGCCCAGTCAATCCGTCTGCAATCCCAGAGCATGTTCCTTTCTGATTCTGGGCGAGCTCATCCTTCAACACATGCTATTTCTTTTCGAGACGAAACTGGGGCAGGCATTCTCTCATCCTTGGATATTCGGCAAATATCTATTTACGTTCTCGCAAGGGCCCGGAGCAGTGATCTGAGGGAGAAAGGAGAGTGAAAAAGCTTTTCACCTTCTCCGGGCCTTCACGAGTCCATCTGGAGGGAATGGGGCTTTGCTGATTCGTCTCAACCTCCGACGTCTCTATGGTCTTTCAGCTATTAAGGGGTTTTTCAGAATTATGTCCAAATCCATTCCAAATCTATTCTACTTCACGCCCGATTTCAGGTAGCCCTGAAACTGTGGAGTTAAAGTGACTGGAAGGAGTCTGATCCGCCCGTACAGCTTGTGCTCATCGTCTTCGATCTCCAACAGCTCCATGATTTCATAACAATGGTAAAGGAATTTCAGGCCTTTAGCGGTTGTTTTGAACAACACTTTCTCGTCCAGCGACTGCCTGTCCAGCAGTTTCGTGTCCATCATAAGTTTGAGGTAGCCGTTTAGCATAAGGTAACTCAGCCCTGCTTTCCACATTATATTACTCTTTAGCGCTCCGACACGCGCCATTTCCAGGATTTCCGCCACAATGCCCAATCTGTCCCGTTCGCGTTTCCTAAGTCGAACACCCATCTTCTTTCCCTCAAAAGAGGATAGGCAAACGGAAGTATAATTCTACGTTTTTGTACGCCGTGTACAAACAGTTTGAACACTTCCCCTCCATAGCAAGGAATCAGAGACTCCATAAGAAAACATAATTTGCTGTTCCTCATAAAGAGTCTCAGGGATTCTGTTGAAGAAACACCTGCAACCTCACATAATGTGCGGAATCGGAGACGTCGCCAAATATGCCTTGATTTCGGGAGATCCAAAGAGAGTCAAGAAAGTCGCAAGCATGTTTGACAAGAACCGAAAAGTTGGGGACTATAGGGGGTTTGTGACGTATACGGGCAGTGTTAACGGCATAGAAGTCTCAGCCTGCTCAACCGGAATCGGATGTCCCTCAGCAGCCATAGTCGTCGAGGAGCTGGCAAACATCGGAGTCAAGACGTTCATCCGCGTTGGTACAACGGGCAGCCTTCAACGCGACGTGAAGGTCGGCGACATCGTGATTGCATCTGCCGCCGTGCGTGGTGATGGAACTTCGAGAAGATACGTGCCTGTTGAGTACCCTGCTGTCGCAGATTTCAACGTGACAAAAGCGCTTCTTGAAGCAGGACAGAAGTCGGAGCGCAGGACGCATTTCGGTTTTGTGTTGACCTCTGATGCGTTCTACGGCGACACGGACACCTTGAAACGCTGGAGCATGTCTAATGTTTTGTCCGTTGAGATGGAATGCTCCTCGATATTCACGATCGCAACTCTCAGAAGACTAAGGGCTGGCGCCATCATGGCAGTTGACAGCAGCCCATTAACGGGTACAAAGAAAGGCGAGTTTGAGCCCGGTGAAAAAGTCGGAGAACTAAATGAACGCGTTCAAGAGGCAGTCAACGAGGAGATACGCATCGCAATTGACGCACTAAGAACTCTGGAAAAAGAGCAGGAAAAATGCGTTAGACAAGCTAGATGCGGTTACCAGTAAAGACACATGTCAACGAATCCAACCTATCCCACGCGGTTTCAGTCCTTATGTACTACACATCGCCGGACTCTTTGATTTTCTTGTCCTCATATGGAGCTGCCACTATTCTATAGAATTCCTGCTTAACGCATTCCAACAATCCCTATAGCCCTGTTGATGTGAAAGTACCGAAGAGAATAGATTCTCTTGAGCAGCTTCGTCACAACGTAGTTCAGCTCTCCATCCACCTCCTCTGCAGGCAAAGACTTCAGGATGCCAATCAATTCGCCAAGAATCTTCTCGTACTTCACCCTGTTTTCAGACTTTATATAAGGCAACAATTAAGCCTCCACGCAGCCTCTAGCAATACATAGGAGATTATTTAACACTAGTTGATACCCCTGACTTCTCAATGTATGTTCCTATGCTCAGAATTCTGATTTACGATTACGGGAGGCATCTTCCCCTCCACATTTTCAATGAGAAAAGCAGTGATTAATCGTTTCCTAGTTGTGCATCCCCTACCCAAGTGACGATGAAGAGCTCGTGGGTGCACTGACGCCAAGCTTTATTTCCCGAAGTGTTCAGTAGTGACTTTCTAGGTGGTGCAAGTGTCCGCAAATCCCTTGGATGTCTACCGGGAATTTGATCCGAAAGTTATTGAGTCATACGATAGACTGCAGGACCTCGTCTTTTCTGAAGGAGCATTGCCTCAGAAGTTCAAAGTGCTAATAGCCATGTCCATCGATGTAGAGCATGGCGCTTTGCAAGGCGCAACAGCCCTGGGACGAAGAGCTCTTAAACTCGGAGCCACGAAAGAAGAGATCATTGAAGCTCTCAGAATATCGTACTACGTTGGAGGCAACCGTGCCCTCTTTACATCCGCTCAGCTTCTGCAGAACCTCTTCAAACAAGACCAGAGACCCTAATCTGCCCTCAGCCCTATCAATAGACTCATTCTTCGGATGCTAAAAGAAGACCACTTGGAGAACGGAAATTTGAACGAAATGGGTGAACTCCCAGAATTTCCCAAGTTTCAAAGCTTGGCATTCGAAGATAAAGCCCTTCTTGACTTTTGTTCAAACAGACACAACCACAAATGTCTGAGCTCACCTTCACAAATCTCTACGTGTGGAACGACACCGAGCCGGTTCAGCTCTCACGCCTGCACGAAACACTATTGCTACAACGCAAAAAAATACATAATGACAAAAACGTGCTCCTACCTCCACTGGAAAAAGAACCAATCTCCACAGTGCTGAAACGCATAGGAGAAGCCGCGGACGAGAATCACGCAAAGACGCCACTCTATGGCATAAATGCTGAAGAGGCAAAGCAACTCAGCAAGAAAGGATATCAAGTTGAGGCAGACAGAGACAACTGGGACTACGTTTATCTCTCCTCCGACCTTGCGGATCTTCCAGGAGACAAGTACCATTCCAAACGCAACTTCATAACCCGCTGCCTCTCCACCTACAAATGCGAGCACAAGAAAATCGACACTTCTGTTGTAGACGACTGCCTCCACCTTCAAACACAGTGGTGCGACCTTCGCAGATGCGACTCCATATCAAGCCTCGAGGCTGAAAACAGAGCAATAAAGACAATCTTCGACAACTATCAGAAACTAGGCGTCTCCGGGGGAGCCATTTACGTCGAGGGCAAGCTCGAAGCCTTTACGCTCGCAGAACCGCTCAACAATGAGACGGCTGTCATACACTTCGAAAAAGCCAACCCCGAAATCACGGGTCTGTATCAACTCATTAACCAATGGTTCTGCCAGAACACTCTAAGAAACTTCACACTCGCCAACCGCGAGCAAGACCTTGGAGTACCAGGCTTGAGGAAAGCAAAACTCAGCTATCACCCGCACCACATGATCGAAAAGTACCTTGCAATCAAATCCTAGGGCGCGAGCCAAGTCCATCTAGAAGTTTTTCGCTGAACTCCTTGAGACTTCGAACCACAAACTCCCCGCTACGGTCGCCCGTTCTGTCAAGATAAAAAGCTGTCATACCCAGCTTTCGTGGGACATCAAAATCAAAACACTCATCGTCGCCCACGTGAATAATCTGTTCTGGAGAGACATTACACATACTGCACACTTTTCGGTAAGCATCAACAGTGTTCTTGACCAGCCCAAAATCGGAAGTCGCAGAGAAAATGCCTTCAAAATAGCGTTTGATCGCTGTTTTTTCAAGCTCAAAATCCGCGAATTCCCGGCGAGCATTCGTCACTATTATCAGCCCGAATCCTTCACTCCTTAACTCCTCCAGAACTTCAACCACCTCTGGGAAAACCCTGATTCTGCTTTCAAAACGACCCAAAATCTCTTTCGGGGTGATGTTTAAACCCAGTTTCTCAATCCAGTAACTCAGATTGTACCACTCAAGCCTTTCCTTGCCAACCTTGCAGTATTCACTCATCACCCTCTTCTTGGCAACTTCAAAGGAAACACCTTCCTTTAGGGCGTATTCATGCGGCATCCCTTCCAGCCACACGGAATCTGCAAATGAGATATCCGTAATAGTTCCATCCATATCAAAAGAAACAATTCTTGCTCTCTGCATTCGTCCCTCACATTTCCGTTTTATAATGACGATTTCTAACTATTTGACTATTTGGAACAATGGCTGGTCGACTTACTGACTCATAACATCGCAGAAGGAAAGCGCACGCCGCAGAAGTGAGCCCGAAATAGCGCACACACTACTGCAATTTTAGGCATAACATTCGTCGATGGTTCTGCATCAGCTCTTGGACGCGGATGTGTTGCTCTGGTTTGCCTGGGCACTTTTCTTCTTGGCAGTGCTCGACTTGGACTTCTTTCCAGAACCCATGAGCAATAACAGTGTAAGGGCTAGACTCATCACAACTATCGCTAATAGAACTACTGCCCATACAGTGTATGAATTGGAGGACGCAGTTTGAACAGTCTGGGCCGTCGGAGCGGGATCTGACTGGCTTCCCATTGTAGTGTTCGAGTTTGTCGGCCACCAGGCTTCCCACCACGGTCTCACTATTTCTCCCCACGTTATGTTTAGCGGTCCGACGCCATCTTTGATTTTGGTGAGATGATGAACATAATCATTCACCTCGGATACCTGAAAGGTCACGGTTCCTGATGAATAGTTGAAATCCTTTCGCCAATTCCATATGTCGTCAAACGACCAGTCTAAAGGAACCTTACTTGTATCCTGCCCAAAGGTAACGTTCACAAACATCGTGCCATTTTCCCCTTTGAAAAGCGTGTTTTCCCTTTCGTAAATAGCAACAAACCAAACATGCTCTGTCTGCCCCGAATTCGTGCGTGTGTTCGATACTCCTCCCTGGATTATCCTTATTTCATCCCAAATGACGTCCACACTGTTGCTCTTGAAAACTGTTACGCTTGGATAAGCGTAGTCCAAAATTGAGGAAGCGCTCATAGTTGCTTCGTCGACGTGATCACGTGTCAAGCTATCATTGAAAATGACGAAGCCATCAAATGGAGTCTTGTCAGATTCATAAGTGCTTCCCGTCCACGATATTGGCGCAGGAGAATCAACATCCACGTAATTGTTGGCCATTGACAGAGTGATATTCACGCGCTCCCAACAGATTGTCCTATTCTGAGCCGTCTGCCAGAACGATGTGACATTGCCAAATTGAACTGCTTTCACCGAAAAAGTTACTTTTTTCGCGGCCACGGGTGAAGGCACTTCAAAGGTTGCCCACCCACTGTTATTCACTGATGCGGTGACTGCCGGATAGTTGCTGCTTCCAACAATAGTTACTATGCCATTGGTGGCATCCAGGCAGTTTATGGCCCATTCTGCATGAAAAGCGACGGTTTGGTTTGATCCTAAATTGACCCTGTTTGGCCATTCTGAAGAAGCTGGGTAGACAGCAGATTGGTCGATTATTATGTCGCTCACTCTTATGCTTATCACGACGCCCCACTGAGAAATCGTTCCATTTGAGCTCACCTGCATTACAGCAACATATAGACCCGGCGCTCGCAAGCCAGTAATGGGATCCACGCACTTGCTTGTGTCTACAGTTACTTTGATGAGGACGGACTGATTACCAGGCAAAACACCGCCAGTCGCACTTAGGGGGTTGAGCCATGCTGGTTTACCATTAATATATGTGATGTTCCACATTAACCAGTCGTCGTTGGGTCCGTCATTGTTGCTTATGGTGAAATTATTCGTGTATATCTGATCCCCTGACCCTGCCCCGAAATCGACGATGCACGGATCATAGGGAATAACGGTTGAACTGGAAGTCACAGACAGTCGACCAACATTTTCAACATAAGTAGAACCACTGCTGGAATTGTCCCAATTTCCTGCCTTGTCAATGGCAGTGACATTGAAGTTTAGTGTAATGCCTCCTGGCTGTGCAGGGATTACAACCGTGTAGTTGTCGTCCACTATTTTCGTCATCTGTGCTGTCCATACGGTGAAGTTGAAGAGGTAGGAGACGAAAACCTTGTCAACGCCACTTGCATTTGCAGGCTCGGTGACAATTACATAGATACCAACTGTTTGGTTAGAATCAGGCGGACTGGGCACGGGGCGAGGAACACCAATTTGTGGTCCCCTCAGATCATCCACCAAATATACGAACGGAACCGGGTAGTTGGTTGAGTTCAGCCAGTCAGAGCCATCAGCAAGAACTCTTACGATGTATCTCACTGTAGTGTTGTATCGGGAACTTGGGATAGTGAAATTGATTATGTAGCCGGTAATTGAGAATCTGGTAAGTGTCATATTTCCAGTCGTTCCGTTACTGTAGGTGTAGTTTACGTAGAGGGTTGCGTTAGTTATCTGGACATACTTCAATACTGTCACACTCACAGTCACGTTGGTGTCGTACTGAACACTCTTATCGTAAACTTGAAGTGCACAGTTTGCGTGGGTCAATTGGGGATATTGCGTCACAATTTGTATGAGGAAAAGTGGATAATTGTCAAGGCTGCTGACTGTCCCGTTTATCTGATAAGGTTGATCACAGATGCCGTCTGGGGAAGGTATGGTGCAATTTGGACCTATGTCTTGATTTGGCCCGGCATATATGTCCGTGCAGTTAGTGAAGTCGCTCCAATAGTTTCCTCCTCCAGTCTCGTTAACGGGAGCGTATGGGTAACTGGAATTCCACATGTTTGATGTCCCATTGTCTAATGCCTGCTGATAATTCTTGACAAACCTGTTTCGATAGATTAGGTTGCCAGAAGCGCCTTTGCCGCACCGCAGCCCCACTACCGTGTTGTTCAATATCGTGTTGTTCAGAACCAAGCTACCCTGTCCTGAAACCATATCGATTCCCACAGGGTTGTCCTGTATCAAATTATCTGTAATCGTTGTGTTCGAACCTGCGACCCTTATCCCGTCACCGAGTCCACCTATAATGACGTTGTCAATTATGTTATTGCCGCTGCCAGTTATGTTGATCTGCGCGCCGCCTTTCCATGAGTTCCTCAACGTCAGGTCACTGATGGTAACGTTGGAGCAGCCATTCAGGAAGACGCAGAAAGGCGCCGTCATGTTGAACTTCCCATCTATGATGGTGCTGGCAGAATCTTGCCCTTCAAGCGTTATGCCGTTTTTGTTGGGCGGGATTATGATGTTCTCGAAATAGATACGTGACCCGTTGATGTATATCAGGTCACCAGGGCTCGCCTCATTGACAGCTGCCTGTATCGTTGGAAAGTCAGCTGGGACATTCATGCCTTGCCTCACTTCTATGTCGTCGATGTATCCTAGCGACCGCAGAGGGCCGTGGTCGTTCGTATGGGAGACATTGAATTCTGTGATTGCCATCCTCTGAATCCATGTGACGGTTCCGTTGAATCTGGCGTTTGATGCCTCGAGGTGGTCATCGATGTGGATGTTGTAGACATGATGTGGTATGTCCATGATGAACTTTATTCTATACCATCTGTTTGCAACATAGGAACATCTAAGCGTTTGGAGCCCTTTGACACCATCGAAATACTGAATCGTGCCATCGCTGAAAATAATGTTGGAACCGTTGAAACTCCCGTCGTCGACGCTGATTTCCAGACCTGTTTGGTTTCCAGTGTTATAAGGCATGTCCACCGAGAAGCTGACGACAATTGTGCCGTTTTGTTGTGAGAAATAACGAAAAGCGGTCACAACGTCAGTGCTTGAGTTGTCGACAAATTTTGCAGATTTTTTCCCAGTATAGGCCGTATCGTTATCAACTGTAAAACTGCCTGATTTTGATGGATTTACGACCCAGCCCTCTGGAGTTGCACCCACCGATTCATTTTCGAATGATTGCTGAAGGACTAATCTTTGGCGGGATGTCGCATCCTGTGAGCCCACAGCTACATCTGCCATGCCAACACTAAGCACGCATGGCAAGAAAATATTGGAGCCTACTAGCATTATGATTGCCAACCCTAGCGTAAGAGCTGACCGTAGCGGGTATTTCCTTCCCATCCCTATCCTTCTTCAGCCCCTATGTTTGTGCGACATGTATAGTTAACCTTTGTGAAACTTATTTCTAGACAAAAGTTCCGTGCCACATCAGCCATGGCGAGGAATCGTGCACTCCAACATTGATTGTTGTTGCTGAACAGATCCGGCAGCCGATTTCAGTATCCAAGGGTCTTGTCTACAACGTTGATCAAAGGTCTCTTGTGTATGAGTCGATTGAGGTTTTCGCAGAATATGCCAGTCAAACGCTCCATGTAGTATGGTGTTTGCCCCGCCACGTGTGGAGTGATTATGACGTTCTTAAGGGCCCAGAGTTCGCTGGCCTCTGGTAATGGCTCATCTTCAAAAGTGTCCAAGCCCGCGCCGGCTATCCATCCCCGTTTCAGCGCCTTGATGAGCATGTTTTCCTGAACGATACTCCCCCTGCTCACGTTGATGAGGTAGGCCGTCCGTTTCATGTTCTTAAGCTGTGCCTCACCGATCATTCCCTGCGTCTCCTTCGTGAGTGGGAGTGACAAGACAGCGAAGTCCGATTCTGCCAACAGGCTGTTCAAATCGGAAATGCTGAAAAGCTGGTCAACATTGGGGGACGCCGAACGGGCAGTGTTTCGTTTTGTCGCGACGACTCTCATTCCGAGGCACCTTGCTTTCTTCGCTATTTCCCTTCCGATTCTGCCGAGCCCGACTATGCCTACAGTCTTGCCCGACAACTCCTCAACCCGTTCTGCGAGGGCGCCAGATTCGAACCTCTCCCATTTTCTCTGCATCTGGTTCCTGATGAAGAGGTGCAGTTTTCTGCAGAGACAGAGCATCAGCCCGACGACATGCTCTGAAATTGGCGTAGGATGAACGCCTCCAGCATTTGTGACGATCACTTGGCTCTCGATAACTTCGGGTACGAGGAGCCTGTCAACGCCGGCTCCCCACGCCTGTATCCATTTCAACCTCTTCGCTGCAAGGAACAATTCTTTCGAGAAGAAACCGGCGAAAAGAACATCCGCGTCTTCGACTAGACGCAGAGCCTCGTCTCGGCTTTCACTCTGCACAATATCAACGCTTGGCGAGCACTTTCTAATCTTTTCTAAGCAATCGTTAGGTAGGTCAAATGAAACTAGAATCTTCATTTTTTGCATTCTTGGAACCGCTCGTCAGAGCATGCCGTTCGTCAAACGTTGCTAAAATTGGAAGATGTAAGAGTATTTAAGTCTTCAAAACAAAAGAATGGCCTGAAGAGTCTTCCCTTTTCTCAGCGCAAACCAGTCCAATCAGCCGCTGTAACAATTTGGCTAAGCTCCGTAGTTCACTGTGAAAGAAGTGCCTTCAGAATCAAGGGACGAGACGCTGACTGGCTGCATGTTCAGACGGGTGTACATTGTAACTTGAAAATGGGGGTAGCTGCTGATGGTTCCAACATTACCTCCTATGGTTGCTGTGCAGCCTGTAAACGTTACTGCGCCAAAGTTGGCCAGGGTCCTAGCACGGTTGTTCACTATTGGTGCTTCCACGATCCACTCTGCTGACAGCATTGATGAAACGTAGGTGAAACTGTTATGGAACGATTGATTACTAGTGACATCATGGATTTCCGTGGACCACATGTTCGCAGCTGAGTCCAACAAAGATATTGAAGCTATAATACTGTCTCCAGGGGACACAGTCAACGAATCAATAGTCACTGAATTACTGGGCAGTAGCTCGTACCAAGCCGAGTATTGTCCTCCTTGAATGTAATTCTGTTCAGTTCCGATCTGAATCAGTGTATCATCGAATTGCCCTCCGACGCCAATCCAGGTTGCAGAATAGGAGCCCGCGGTCGGACCGTTAACAGTTGGAACAGTCCAGGATGCATTGATGCTCGTGACTTTAGGTTGTGGGTTATTCAGGTCTGAGGCCACAATGTAACCCGACCAGTTGGAGCTGGTTAAACTCCGGTTCGGCGACCCTGTGAAAAGTGGAAAGAAGAGAATCAGAGCAATGATGAGCAGGGAGTCCAGCAGGATAATCAGCAGGACTGCGTATATCCTTCGCCTTCTCATCGGAGGCTCTTCAGGAAACGCACGTAGCGCGTTCATGCTGGTCTCTCCTGTTTCTTGCGCCTCGGCGACGCGAGTCTGTTGTGACTATTGTGCGACGGCAATAATATGCTTAGTCCTTGAAGAATGAGTGATTGCGCTCAACCCGTCAGAATTTAGGAACGTATCATCGTCAGAATCATCTTGAACCTCGTCACAGCCCTCAATTCGTGCGGCTTCTTCGCGGGAATCACGACCATTTCACCCTCTTTCACGCGCGTCGATTTGCCCGAAAGGGTTATTTCAGCTTCTCCGTCAAGAAGATAGACGAGGGCATCGTACGGCGCGGTGTGTTCACTCAGCCCCTGACCTTCATCAAAAGCGAATAACGTCACAGTTCCAGCCTTCCTGTCAACTAATGCTCGGCTCACCACGGAACCTTCCTGATAATCCACCAGATCAGCCAATCTTGCAACCTGCGCTTTCGCAATACCCTTCAGCCCTTCATTCTGCCCCATATTAACCCCAGCTTCCTCCCGTTCAACTCGTCCCCTCACCGTTTATATGCCTTCTGCCCAACGATTCTTCAGCCTACGGTTAAGGCAATGTCACGCGTGCGCTACTAGAGATTCGATGCGAGAACGCCGACATCCACCACTGTGGCATTGTGGTCAAAAACGTAGGCGGCGTAGGAATCGTTGTTCTGAGTGAATGCAGAGACGCGAAGAGAGTTTGTGAGAAGCATCAGTTGAGAGTTCCAAGCCAGGGCCAGCAGCCCTGAAATGACCATGATGGCACCGACGAGAATGGCGATTGTGCTCCAAAGCCTGATTCTCACATTCATTTTTCTGTCTTTCTCCACGTAGATACGAGAAGCGCCAGACAGGTTTAAGCCTGACTTAAATCCAAGATTGAAACACTAGACTCACGCTTTCATGTTTTTGCCGTGGGCTGCAAGTGCTCAGGGATGTTAATCCAGACCGGCTGGTCCTCATCATTCGTTGGGGGTTCGATTGGAAGAGTCACCGTGAATGTGGAACCTTCGCCCATCGCACTTTCCACTGAGATTTTGCCGCCATGAGCTTCCACTATGCGCTTGCAGATTGGTAGTCCGAAGCCCATGCCCCTCGCTTTGGTCGTGAAAAGCGGTGACCACAATTGGTCCAATACCTCTTTCGGCATGCCCGCTCCTGTGTCTGTGAAGATGAAGGCAACGCTGTCCTGCTGCTTCTTGCTCCTCACCGTCAGTTTTCCGCCGTCTGGCATGGCGTCGAGTGCGTTTTTGATTATGTTTGTGAAGACTCTTTGAACCTTCGCTTTGTCAACTTTAATCCGCGGCTCCTTAACCATCTTGCTCAGTAAGCGAACCTTCTGAGGAAGCTTGATCAAAGATAATGCATCGGTCAGGAGCGATTTAGGCTCGGTCTCCGAAAGCTCGAGTCTAATCTCCCTCGAATAGTCCAGGAGGTCGTTGATGATTTTGTTCGAGTATGTTATGGCCTTTTCGATGGTTTCAAACATCTCTTTTTCTTTTTCGTTTGCATTCTTGCCAAGTTTCGCTTTCAAGTAGTACACACCGCCAGAGATTCCAGTCAAAGGGTTTCGCAGGTCATGTCCCACCATTCCAGCTAGCTCGCCTATGGCCGCCAGCCTCTGGGCTCTCAAGAGTTTGTTCTGGGCTTTGACCAGCTCCTTCGTCCGTTCTCTGACTTTCACCTCGAGCTGTCCCGCGTACCCTTGGATCTCGTTCTTAGCTTGGTTCAACTGTTGAATCAGCCGAGCGTTTTCTATAGCAACAGCGGCCTGATACAGGAAAAGCTCGAACGCGGCCAGCGACTCTCTCGTGGGTCTTCTCCCACCCGCTGGGTCGTCGATGCTCATCAACCCCACGATTCGCCCGTCAGCCAGCCTAAGCGGAGCGTAGAGCAAATCGTTCGGGTCCCAGTCAACCATCTGCTCCTGCGAAAGGTGACTCAAAACAACACCTTGACTGAACTTCTCCCTCACGAAGCTGTCGCTCCATGGCAAGTAATAGAACTCGCCCAGCTTGAAACGGTCGAACTCCGCCCCCAGACGCTCCCTCCACACAGCCCCTGGCTTCCTGTGGTTCCAGAGGTAAAGCCTCTCGTCCTCGGATAAACCCGAGGCCACAATGTCTTCGCGTCTCGTTATCTCAAAGCTCTCGTCCACCAACGAAATGACGACTCTGCCCCAGCCCAAGCCTCTGACAGCGTCGAGAATCGCCTGAAGCCTTTGTCGCAGATCTACCGAATGAATCATTTCAGCAGAGCTCTTCATCAGCGAAGCCTGCTGGGCGTTGCGCTTTTCTAACTCGTCCCGTCGACTGATGTTAATGATAGCGGTTGCAGCGTGCGAAGCCAAAACCTCAAGCAGCACTGCGTCTCTCTCGTCGAACGCATGTAACTCCTCACTTTCCACGTTTAAAACACCAAGCACTTCGTCTTCTGCAATGACGGATACAGCGAGCTCAGAGCTGGCGGGCGGCGCAGCTGGATTGCTGTGAACGTAGGATTTGTCCTTCGAAACGTCTGGCAGAAGCACAGTCTTACGCGTAGCTGCCGCTTTAACCGTTATACCGCCCTTGGAACCGTCCAATGGCAGCTTGAAACCCTTTGGGGTTAAGTAACCGCGCTGATGACTAGTATGGAGCATACCATTTTGCACGGTCAAGAAGGAAGCGTGACTGAAACCTAGAGCATTTTCCATGGCATCCAAGGTCCATTCATAAACCTCGTCGAGAGTCTTAGCGGCATTTAGCTTTCCACCGTGCAAGTTTAACGCTCTGGAACGTTCCTCGTCCTCCCTGACTTCGTCCGTTCTTTCTTTAATCAGCTCCTCTAAACGTTCAGAGTGAGACTTGAGCTCCTCCTCCGACTGGTTGCGTTCAGTTACGTCCTCCACCATTTCGATGGCCTCGATAACTCTGCCATCCTTATCCTTAATCGGAGACGATATCACTCTGAAATGCAGTGTCTTGTCGCCTCGTGGAGTGCTCGTTACTGATTCATGCACTTGCCCGTCCTCTAGCGTCTTGTATGTTGGACAGTAAGGGCAGATGCCTTTTCGAGGCGGATTGTTGAAGGACCTAAAGCATATCGGCTTCTTCGAAACTTCTACGTCTGGAAACCACTTTTTCATCTGAGCGTTTAGCGCGAGAATCTCCATGTTCGGACTTATCACAGAGACTCCGATGGCTATGTTGTCAATAACGCTCCTGTATCTTCTCCCAGCCTCACTTAGAGCTTCTTCTGATCTTTTGCGTTCAGGAACGCCAACTGCTTTACCCCGCATTCTCAACTCATACTTGTCTTTTTTCACTAAGTCAACTCCTTTGCGGCCTTGACACGGATGTCTCTCTTGGAAACATACTTGATGGGCAGCAATGTCTTTTCTAAGAGGGAACCTAGCTGACTCGTTTGCATGCTATTTCCAAGCTTTCCAGCCGCGCAAAACTCAGAAGAAACGCAATTCCTAAGCATACGCACGTAATCGACCCCTAATCAAGCCCTCAACATTCTGATGAGCGTATTAATTCCACGCTTAACAATATTAATCGCTTATGAATCCCCTATCTGAATTCTCACAAGACTGCAGAACGCGTTTGATCATTGGTCAGAACGCAAAGGTTGCCTGTGGCTAAGACGAGGCAACACTTCAGCCTCTAAAAAGACTGAAGTTCGAAAAAAAGGAAAGAATGTAGCTACGGGCCTTTCTTGGTTATCTCTTTGATGATGCCTGCAGCCACGGTTGTTCCCATGTCTCTGACGGCGAATCGGCCGAGTTCTTCGAATTCAGCGAAGGTTTCAACGGCAATCGGGTGCAACGGTTCCATTCTGACGATAGCAGCGTCTCCGGTCTTGAGGAATGTTGGTTTTTCCTCAGTTACCTGTCCTGAGCGCGGGTCAAGTTTTCTTATGAGTTCGGTGAACCTGCACGCGACTTGTCCAGTGTGGTAGTGTAAGACGGGTGTATATCCGGCCGCTACAGCGGTGGGGTGGTAGATGACGATTATCTGGCCGATGAACTCTTTTGCGACTGTTGGCGGGCTGTTGGTGTGGCCTGCAACGTCTCCGCGGTGGATGTCGGTTTTGGCTACGCCTCTGATGTTGAAACCTATGTTGTCTCCGGGTTCGGCCTTGGCGATGCGTTCGTGGTGCATTTCGAGTGATTTGACTTCGCCCTGTTTGTTGCTGGGCATGAAGATGACGACGTCGTTTTCTTTGATGATGCCGGTTTCCACTCTGCCTACTGGGACTGTGCCGACGCCTGTGATGCTGTACACGTCTTGGATGGGAACGCGCAGGGCTTTGCCGGTGGGTTTGGAGGGCACCTCGAACGTGTCCAAGGCATCCATTAGTGTTGGGCCTTTGTACCAAGGCATGTGTTCGCTACGTTTGACGAGGTTGTCTCCGGTCCAGCCGCTTGTGGGTATGAACGGGATTTTTTCAAGTTTGAAGCCCACCATCTTGAGCATTCTGCCGACTTCATTCTTGATTTCGTTGTAGCGCTCTTCGCTCCAGTTGACTGACACATCATCCATTTTGTTTACTGCTACTGCGACTTGGCGGACGCCCAAGGTGAAGGCTAGGAAAGCGTGTTCTCTAGTTTGGCCGCCTGGGCCGATGCCTGCTTCGAATTCTCCTCTTCTGGCGCTGCAGAAGAGTATGGCGCCGTCGGCTTGGCTTGCGCCTGTTATCATGTTTTTGACGAAGTCTCTATGTCCTGGTGCATCGATGACGGTGAAGTAGAATTTCTTGGTCTCGAACTTCAGGAATCGAAGGTCGATGGTTACGCCTCTTTCACGTTCTTCTTTTAGGTTGTCAAGGACCCATGCGAACTTGAAGCTTTCTTTTCCGGCTTTCTTTGCTTCTTCTTCATAACCTTTGATTGTTCTTTCGTCCACTGCTCCTGCCAGGTAGAGCAGGTGTCCCGTGGTGGTGGATTTTCCGTGGTCAACGTGTCCCATGATGACTAGGTTCAGGTGCGGCTTGCCTACTTTGCTCACTTTTTCTCCTCCTATATTTCCAATTCTATTCTGAATTTTAATGAATTCGCTTTACTCAACTGTTCAATCAGTTATTAAAAGTTTATGATGTTGACGCTGCGCTTATGCTACTTGCCTGCGGAAGCTTTTGAAAGCTGGGGAGAGCGTTAGGGATTGAATGTTGGCTTGTGAACCCTGGCTTCCGAACGCTCACACAGCTCACCTCTCTCCTCTATCAATGCATCAGATGTAATCAGCCATCGTTGATCTGCTGGAACGCTTCAACGATGACCCCCCTCAGTCTATGATTTTGTGTCTGTTATGATGTTGTTTCACAATGTTCATTGTTGAGCACCCGCCTCTTCTAGACACATCCGTCGCTATGCTGTCGTGTGTGGGATGAACCTTGAAGAAGTAAGCCGTGTCGACGCATGCTCAGATCCGAAAACGTATTTGAATGTTGGTGCGTGCTGGTGTGGTGTATCGCTGGCTGCCCGGAGACTTTGTTTATTGCTAGCATGTGTGAAAATCTTGTTTTTCGTTTGAAGAGCGAATCGCATTTTGCTGTTCGCTTTTTAGTACGGTGCTGTTCTGAAGCTTAGTATTAAGCACTTCGTGTTCTCTTTGATGTGTTTGGTGAAGGTTATGAAGAGAAGAATGAAGTTGGAGTTGGTGTCGGCGTTAGCTGTGGCTGTGACGCTTGCGCTCTTGGCAGTGTACGTGAGCCTGCCTAGGAGGGCGGGAAACGAATTTCAATCGTCCATATCGAAGTCAGGGCTTGGACCAGACTCGTTTGGAGGGTCGGCTCAACAGGTGACTCAGCAGGTCATTCAGGAGAATATTCAGGGTGAGTTGAGGAAGGGTGAGTTTGAAACAACTGTTCAAGGCGTGAGGGACTTGACGTCTGGTTACGGTGGAAGTGTTCCGGTTTTGCACATGGGCTATGACAACGATGTTTGGAGTGGAACGCTAACGTGCAAGGTGCCTACGGATAACGTGACAACGTTCACTTTTGAAGTTAGGAAACTCATCAACGATCACGGAAAAGTCACGCATATCTCGATAGACGTGAGCGAAACTGAAGTCAACGAGACCCAGACGGCGGAGATGCCTGTTTCAGTAGTGAGTATGTACGTGTACGAACGGGCAGGAGGCTCATCTCCGTTCGCGGATCAGCTTGGAGGAGTCGTGCCTCTACTGACGACCAGTCTCGTGTGGATTGCTGAAGGACTCATCGTTGGAGTGCCGCTGTGCTTCGCCTCGCTTGGAGTCGTCGTCCTAGTGGACAGAGGAATAATCCCGGTGTGGAAGAAACAGTTCAGAAACAGAAGTGCTGGAAAAGGAACGCCAGAGAGCATCAGCACTTAGATCCATCCGTAGCGCATGATCGCCTATCTCACGTGGTCAAGTGTGTTGAAGACCCGGGCAACTCTGGTGCAGACTGGTAAGAGAGCGGTGGAGGCGGTGGAGGGACTCTTCTTCTTTTCACCGCTATAGCCACGGCTACTGACACGGTAATAATCAGGCCAACTGCGATGAAGATTGGAAGGTTGTTTAGAAAAGGCGGTATTTGAGAACCGCTAGCCGTTGTTTGCGATATGAGCTTCGGAAGAAAGCTTTTCGTGATACCATTGCTGGTGACTGTGAGCGATGATAATGAGCTGCTGATTTCTCGCGGGTTGAGAGGCAATTGGGCGACCGTTCCGTTCACTACTGGGATGTCTGAGTATGAAAAAACTGTTGTTGTTCCCGCCCTTGTAATGTTTATTATCATCGTGAAATTTCCATTGTCCGTTCCGTTGAGGAACAGCGTGTAGGGGATTGAACTGTTCTGGATGGAAGCGTATTGGATGCCGTCCTGATCGAGGAAAGTTCCTTGAGGCAACATCTCAAAGATGGTTCCGTTGTTAGTGTTCCAGCCCATCATTCCATCGTTTTGGTCGAGAATTTCGAGGTTGACGTTTGAGTGGACGGTTAAATCAACGCTTTCAATCGAGTGCGGGCCTGCGCTGCCGGGAGCATAAAGGAAATCTTCTGGACTCAGCGCGGTGTTGTTGACAATGCTCCAAACGATGGCTTGAGCCTTTGTGTTATCCGGCAGATCGCCGTGAGCGGCAGAGTCGCCGAATAGTGGGGTTGGGTTTGTTCTCACGCAGTATCTGGCTGTTGCTGCGCTGTTTTCGAGGCCCCAGAGGGGAACGGTACCGTCGCCATCGTCGAACTGGGGTACGAGAACGACGTTGGCTTCGTTAATTTTTACGGTCATGTTCTTGGTTAGCTCGTCAGTGGTGGGGGCTCTTATGGTGTAGCCGTTGAGTGTTTGTGTGCCGTAGCCTATTATCGTATAGAGTTTGACGTCTGTTGGGAGGCTGGGGCTGTTAGGTGACCCCAAGAGGGAGTTGAACGCATAAGCTTTTTCCAGCACTGCCGAGTTGAATTGCCACGGAGTGTCTGAATACGCGGCCTTGTAGGTGATGTCAAATGTCTGGTCAAGAGGGAAATAGTCTCCCGACGCTGATTTCAGAATGAATGGTTTTTTGGGGAGTAACTCGTAAACGGCTGGCCATTCCTGCATCATGGATTTCATTTGTTGCAGGTCAGCGAAGACATTGCCCAGAGCGTAGCCCTCAGTCAGGGCGTAATAGACTTTGGGCGAACCCCAGAAGGGCGTTCCCATTGTTATTATGCTGTCCACTTTTGCAGCTCTCGCGGGGTCAGAGTTAACATAGGCTGTTGCGATTAGCCCTCCCATGCTGTGGGCGACCAGTATGACTTTCTGTGACCCGTTTGTTGCCCTAGCCTGGTTTACAAGTCTGTCCAGCGCGTCCAAGTGCAGGGTGTTGTCCAGTCTCCAATCGTATGGGAAGACGAACAGGCTTTTTCCTTCTTCGTATCCTTTGGATTCTAGAAAGGTCACAAGGCCGCCGTAGAAGTTGGATAGGCCGGATCGCAGGATATCACTTGCGAATATGTAGACGTTAGGATCTGCGGGGGCTGTCCCGTCAGAGTTCAGTCGGAGGACGCCCATATCCACTTTTGTCGTCAACTGCCACAGGTGTGTTAAGACCTGAGGTATGTGCGTTCCACTGGGTGCGGGCCAAACCTCGCTACCGCGCATCCCACTCAAAGTGTCCAACTCTGAACCGCCGACTCCAGGTATAATTATTACAGGAAGATGCTCCGTGGAGTTCGTTGTCGGCGGCGGAATGACGCCGGGCGGGGATACTACCACTGTCACGTCAACTGATGCTGAAGCAGAAGCAAGCATTTGAGGCGTGGCAAAGTTGGAAAGCATGCTGGTGCCTGTGTAGTTCACGACGAAAGTGTAGAGCGCCGAGGCTGTTCCATAATCGGCGAATTGTCCCACGTTGTCAAACGGCCAAGTGTAGTTGAAGCTACCCCTTGAGTCTGTGGCAACGCTGAAGGCGTCCTGCCATAGACTACCGTCTATGAAGATTCTGGTTTCAAGGGTGGCTTTGGGAGGGAGAACCTGTCCTGCCAGCAGCACATCGGTTTCTTCATTCTGATTGCCGACGGGCTGGGGAAGTGTGATTGTGCCCGTCACATTGGCGTTCAAAGTTACAATCGGGATTGTGTGGATTAGCACTTCAAACGTGTGCCCGTAATAGTAGTCGGGATATCCGGCGGGGCACCCGCCTGAACAGTATGGTTGGCCATAGACGACGGTAATGGTGTGCTCTGGGTTTCCATTGGAAGGGTGTGCAAGATCAATAGTTTCGGCTATAGCAAGCTGGGTGTCGGTGCCGTTGACCGTCTGTGAATCATCATCAACTGACACGGACAGCTGATTATACACGCCAGTCGTGCCGCTACCAAAAGGGTTGGACTGCGCTGAAGCTTGGAAAGTTAGCAAGTGATCTGCAGATGCCATGAACTCGTAGGTTCGGGTACCGTAAATGTCGAGGGGAGCAGCTGTGTTTCCTCCTACGAATTCGGCCCCATCCACAGTGATTGATATTATGCCGGTGTTAGTCTGGTATGTCCCTGTGACGGCAGTTGCCGCAACGCCTAAGGCAGATATGACGGTTTTGTTTGCCGTTCGATTAGAGACGTTGGTAGGGTTGAGCGGAGGAAAAGAGATGAGCGGTATCACGAGAATGACGAGCAGTGTCAGAATTGCCAATTCCGAACAGGTTAGTTCGTAGCGGTTCATATTGTTTTCAATGCTCCAGGTAAATGCTTCTGGAAAAGCTCTTTTGCGGCGGCAAAGGACTCTTTGGCATTTTCCTCTGAGTTTAGCAGTAGAAGCTTGTAGGATTTGCCCGACTTCAGGTTTATGATGATGTGCCCATTGGACAAGAAGCCATTAGGTTTGAGCTCAACTGTTAATATCTGATCCAGGATTGCCTCCAATTTCTTGGTGCTGCCGTCGAGCTGCTCAACCGTCCTGGGAGTCGAGTCGAGGAATGGGCTGACTTTAGCAGTGAATGAGCCGAACAGCGTGCCCACATTGAGGTCCCAACCTAGTCCTAGATGGCTCTTTTCTTTAGTAACGATTAGTCTCTGGTCGGTCAGGTGAACTCCATAAGCTTGATCTAGGGCAAGCCCTCGCCGAGTTGCCAGCGCACTGCTCGAAAACCCAGATATATATGATTCCATAAGCATGCTTGCCTCTAAGCGGATGAGTTCATATCTCGTAAAGCTGCCTATCGCTACAGAGCGAATATAAGAAGTATGATTCTGGAATACGGATTGTCTAGTCAGGTTGTTCAAGGGTGTTCGCAAGACGGCAAAGCGTGTGATAGTCAGGATATACTTGATTCGTGAAAATCTGTTTCACATCAATATCAGGGTCTGAAGGGCGAGTGCCTAGCGCACTACCGTTGCTTTCCTTTCCGACCTTTTTTCAGGATTCTTTTGTTTGGAATTTTCGGTTTCTTTACTCGCTTAGCGTATGTCGTCAAGACAAATCCTCTGAGTGAATATGACTCTCCTTGGTATTAGGAATTGCGGCAACGAGTTGATAGGGCGGCTTCTATCTGAGAAATAATAAGTGCATTCGTAGGATCGAGAGTTTCGGGCGTTTGTTGGTGGCGCGGCTAGTTTGCCCTATTTCCTCGTGTAGAGTCCTATGAGTTCGCCTTTTGCCAAGGTGTGGTCTTTGATTGCTTTTTCGACATCTTTCTTTCGGCTGTTTTGGGGGAGGTTCAAGAGTGTGTCTAGGGCGTAGATTTTGAAGAAGTATCTGTGTGTTCCCGAGGGTGGGCAGGGACCGCCGTAGGTGTGCCTTTTGAAGCTGTTCATTCCTTCGATGCCGGGGACGGCGTTCTCTTCTATTTTGGTTTTCGGGGGGATGTTCCAGACGATCCAGTGGTCCCAGGTTCCCATGGGAGCGTCAGGATCATCTATTATCAGGACGAGGCTCTTGGTTTTGCTGGGTGTTCCTTCGATGTTGAGGGGAGGGTTCACGTCTTCACCGTCGCAGGTGTATTTTATGGGGGTTGGCTGATTGTTCTTGAAGGCTGGACTCGATACTACAAGTTGGTTCATAGTATTCCTCAGCACACGCTGCGTGGGCGGGGCATAAAAAAGTTTGTTTGGGCCAGAGGGGAGAGGATTTCTGCAAAGTACAAGGCTTTTGAAGTCTTTGGCGTTTGTTTCGATGAGAAAACAGCATGAAGCGGTTGGGTTTGGAAACAGATATATGGCGTTTGTCTTTGTGTTTATTATTTGGATGCGCGAGCTATGCCGACGAATTTGCCTCCTGACGCGAAGGAAAAGTGGGAAGAGGCTGAGGCGACGAAGGAGCCTCGGGAGAAGCTTCGGCTGCTCGAGGAGTTTTTGAGTTTGGTTCCTAGTCATCACGGTACGGCAAGGATGATTGTTCAAACGAAGAAGCAGATTACGAACCTGCGCCGGGAGATTGAGGAGAAGAAGAGGAAGAAGGCGGTTACGGCTAGGACTGGGCCGAAGTTTTTCATTGAGAAGGAGGGTGCTGGTCAGGTGGCCATCGTGGGGTTGACGAAGGCGGGGAAGAGTAGTTTGCTTGCGGCCGTGACGAACGCTAAGGTGCAAGTGTCTGGGAACCCTTACGCGACGCGTGTGCCGGTGCCGGGGATTATGAATTTTGAGGATATTCAGTTTCAGTTGATTGAGGCGCCTGCGTTGATGGAGGGGTCGGCGGATGGGAGAGCGTGGGGACTTCAAACGCTGGGCATTGCACGAAACGCAGATGGCGTTATCATAGTGGTGGATTTGTCGCAGAAGCCTGTTGACGATTTGGGTCTGGTTTTGGGGGAGATGGAGAAGGCGCGGATATTGGTGAGTCAGCCTAAGGCACGCGTGGAGATTGAGAGGAAGTTCATGGGTGCGGGCCTGCGTATAATCGTGTTCGGAAGGCTGATTGATTGTACGTTCAAGGAAGTTGAGGATCTCCTGAAAACTTATCGTGTGACCGACGCGTTTGTGCGGATCTCGGGTGACGCAACGCTTGAAGAGGTGGAGGAGGCCGTGTTTGAAAACACGATCTACAAGCCAACGGTGATAATAGCGAACAAGGTGGACCTGAAGGGCGCCGAGAAAAACCTGAAACTGCTGAAAACCTACGTTCGCGGAAAGCTTCCAATCCTCGCGGTCTCATGCTACAGAAGAATCGGGCTAGAAAAGCTGGGCGAAACCCTGTTCAAGACACTGAATCTAATGCGGATCTACACGAAGGAACCCGGCGAGAGAGAATTCTCGAAAAAACCGTTCATAATGAAGAAGGACGCTTCGGTTCATGATTTGGCAAAGAGCATTCACAGTGACTTCAAGGCCAACTTCAACTATGCTAGAGTATGGTCCAAACGGCTTTCTTACAGCCCGCAAAAAGTGGGTTCAACGTTCATATTGCAGGAAGGGGATGCCGTCGAAATCCACCTGAAATAGAGCTCAAACGTCGGTTCTGGAGGAAATGGCTCGGAATGCAAACAGTTTCTACTAATGTCGTGTGACAATCTGGTTTTTGCGAACGCTTAATATGTGTGGCAGTTCAATCAGCGTGGTCTGGCCAGATTGCTAATCGAGAGAGTTGGTTTGGTGGTCAATGTGACGATGAAGGATAAACAGAGGATCAGAGTCAGCAAGGATGGTCCTTACCTTGTTTCAGGCAGAATTCCTCTGGTCGAACAGATAATTAGCATAGACCCTGAGGGAACCCTGGACAAATGGCGTGAGGGCAGAAAATACGCAGTGCAAGAAAAATGTGGCCTATGCCGCTGCGGACAGTCTAAGAACAAACCGTTCTGCGATGGAACGCATATGAAAGTCAATTTTAGCGGCGCGGAGACAGCCGGTCAAGAACCGTATCTCAAGCAGCCTAAAGAAGTCAACGGTTCGACTCTGAGGTTGACTGATGTTGAGGTTCTGTGCGCCTCTGCCCGATTCTGTCACCGGGCTGGCGGAATCTGGAACCTTGTCACACAGGCGGACGACCCAGAAGCTAGGCAAATCGTTATGGAAGAGGCCGGAGACTGTCCCTCTGGGCGTTTGGTGGTCCGAAATAAGAGAACGGAGAACGTGGTTGAGCCTGAATTTGAGCGATCCATCGGATTGATTGAGGATCCTCAGATGGGCGTGAGCGGCCCAATCTGGGTGCGAGGCGGTGTTCCGGTTGAGTCTGCTGACGGTCGCACTTATGAAGTTCGCAATCGTGTTACGCTTTGTCGATGCGGTAAGTCTACCAACAAGCCTTTCTGCGATAGCAGTCACTACCCTGAAGATCATGAGCACGTTTAAGGGTGTGTCGAGGAGTAAGGTTGACCTCGAACACGACATTGATGAAACGTCGAAGTCAGGGGACAGAGTCTTCATCCTTTTTTATGCTTCCTAGTGCCCTTTTTCCCAAACGTTCTTGCCTGTTTTCAAAAAGTTTGCTCTCGGCGAAACGCAGATTTGCCTGCAGGTCAAGACCGATGACAAGGCGAGCCTTAGTGAAAAGTACTCTGTAGATGTTGTGCCCACGATGCCTTTCTTTGAAAATGAGAAAGCGGTAAAACGGTTGGACGGAACACCTGAGTGGGGTTAAGCGAGAAACAACTCACAGATTTTGTCAGCAAATGCTAATGCCCAACTGCGCGTGCACGCGAAACGAGCGCGCGCTAACCGTTTCTTCTCAGGTTCATACCTTCGTACCATCGTATCTTCATTTGTGTCTCCCGCGCGGAGTTTAGACGGTGAGTACTCTGTAGTTGTCGTTTCTGAGGTAGTCAGTCAATGGTTTACCCATGTACTTGACCTCTATGCCGAGTCGTCTCAGGTCGTCAGAGACTCCATACAAGTCTGAGCATTTCTTGCATGCCAACAATTTCACACCAGCTTCTTTTATTCTGGAAAGATATTCCTGTAGTTCCGTGTCTGCCGCAAGAAGCTTAGAGGAAGGGCCCCAGACGACTAATGTGACGTTTTTCCAGCCCCAGTTGAAACGCCTCGAATTCAAGGTGTACATGAACGCCATTTTCAACGCTACTTCCCTATCTCCACTCGTCCACAACACAACCAGCTCATCTGGCTTTGGAGACTTTTCTCTTCGGGGTTCTTTCTTGCTCAAATTTATTTCCTCATTTTCCAAGCCATTGAACGATACATTGCTAGGTCTTGTTCATATATGAATTCTCCTAAAACGTGTACACAAGTCTTTGACTGGACAGAGCCACGCGCGGGTGCAGTAATCCTTATGGGTGGAGTTTGTCTGCTAGGTTTTCCGCGTATTTCTTCGCTTTCTCCAGTTCTCCCTCTTTCAGGTGGATTTCATTCTTGCCTTCGACGTTTTTTTTGCTTTCGACGTAGGTAACCAGAGATGCCGTGACCATTTTGAAACCGAGTTTTCTGAGCTTCTTCTCTATCCCATTTGCTGCGTTTCCGCTGAGTGGAAACGGTAGCTGTGTGTCAAATGCTGCGGCAAGTTTTCCAGAAAACTCTTCTTGGGCGAACCTGTCCAGAAATTGTATAATAGGTTCCGTTGCCTTTCGCCACTGTGTAGGCGACCCAGCCAAGACGCAATCATAATTCTTCACGCCTCCCGGGTCAACATCCTTAACATGTAGACAGTCGACATCAAACCCTTTTTCTTTGAGAGCTTCACTCAATGTCTTCGCAACTTTTTCCGTGTTTCTGTTCGCGGATCCTGTGTCATATACGACCAGAATCTTCAAGCAATTCTCCTCAGCTGTCATTGAGTCGCGAAGCTTTTGAGCTTTTCGAAAACGCGTGTTGCGGGGAGCTTTCGTCTTTTCACCGTTATCCGCGCCTTTCTCTCAGCAGACCACTTCAAAATGAACATGCTCAACTCATTTTGATGCACTCAAGAACCGAATTTAGGGACAAGCAAGCGCGCTAAGAGAAGCCTTCATGAGCATAAACGACTTTTCCATTGACGACGGTCATGTCCACGGCAACCTTCTTAATCATGTCTGGCTGGATGCTGAGCAAGTCGTCTGATAGAACAGTAAGATCCGCCAGCTTGCCAACTTCAATTGTTCCTCTCTTGTCATCGTCAAAGCTAGAGTATGCCGCGTTGAGGGTGTAAGTCTCCAAGGCTTCCTTGACGGTGAGATTCTCGTTTGAGCTTCTCGTTGCCGTGGCGGCCCATATGCCGAGCAGGGGACTGATGGGCTCGATGGGACTGTCGGAACCCGAAGTTACGACTACACCTTTCTTCATGAGGGTTTTGAATGGGTAGGTCCAGCGGGCCCGTTCTTTGCCCAAACGGTCAACCAGCCAGAAATCTGAAACGATGAAGTGAGGTTGAACAGAAGCTGTCAGGTTCAGGTTTTTCATGCGTCCAATGAGTTCAGGGTTGAGGACGGAGCAGTGTTCGATTCTGTGTCTATGATTCTTCAGGGGAAACTGTTTCAGAGCTTCTTCATAAGCGTCTAGGACGGTTTCGATGGCGCAGTCGCCTATGGCATGCACGGCTACTTGCAATCCGGCTTTGTGTGCGTTGAGGATGAGCTGGCACAGTTTCTTCTTCGGGTGTAGTAGCAGTCCTTTCGAGGTGGGCTCGTCAGCGTATGGTTCTTTGAGTGCAGCCGTGCGGGAGCCGAGGGAACCATCCGCGAAAAGTTTGACGAAACCCAGCTTGACCATGCTATTCGAGCGGTTAGTGGACAGATATAGGTTGGCGGAGTTATCGAGTAGTTTGGGTGGGATGCCCAAGTAGACTCTTAAGGGCAGTTTTCCCTCGGAATCAAGGTTTTTTATGGCCTGTATTTCGTCGGTTGAGTCGACCATCCAGTGAACGCCCGTGAGCCCGGCTTCCACGGCTTTGGTGCACGCTTGCAGGCTGATTTCCTCAAGAACTTGCAGGCTTGGTTTTGGAACGACTTTCCAGATGAGATGCATAGCGCTTTCTTTCAAGATTCCGTTGGGCTGGCCTGCGGCTTTGTCCAATTCGATTTTTCCGCCCTCCACAACCGTGTCTTTGGTTATGCCTGCCTCTCTGAGGGCTTCGGTATTGGCCACGCCGATGTGGCCGCAGATGCGAACCAGAAAAACGGGCCTTTCGGGCAGGGCAACGTCCAAGTCCCAGCGGGTTGGATAGCGCTTTTCAGCGAGTTTCTCGTGGTCCCATCTTCCGCCCAGAATCCAGCCTCCGCGGGTTTTGGAGGCGTGCTCGCGGAGCTTCTGCTGCACCTGTCCTATGGATCGGGCGTCTTTGAGGTCTGGGCGTTGGAGGAAGAAGCCGAATTCCGTCATGTGCACGTGACAGTCAACGAGGCCCGGGACCACCGCCTTGTCTTTGGCGTCTATAACCCTTGTACGGTTGCCGAGGTGCTTGCGGATCTGGCCGTTTGAGCCTACGGCGATTATATGGCCGTTTTGAAGGGCGACTGCTGTGGCTTTGGGCTGTTTAGGGTTTAGTGTGATTATGTTTGCGTTCACTATGGCAAGTGAAGCTGGCATAATAGCTGATTATTGTGGGACGAGAAAATAAGGTTTTGAAAAAGGGTTAGACCCAGTTTTGGCCTGGTTTTCTTTGGAGGACTATGCGTTTTTCGAAGTTGCGTCTGTTGCGGTACCGTGGGCTTGGGCTTCGTTTTGGAGTGGCCTGTATTTTGGGCGTTTGGGATCTGACTTTTCCAGCTTTTGAGAGTGAACCGTGAGTCGGCAAATACAATGCACCTGTATGTCATGCAAAGGCTTATAGTAACTCTTAAACCTTTTCACATCCATCCAATAGCATGCCAAGCGGGGGTCGCCAAGCTTGGCCAAAGGCGTAGAGCCAAGAAAAAGGCACGCATGCTTCAGGAGCCTATCCTGCAGAGGTTCGTGGGTTCAAATCCCACCCCCCGCACCAACTATGGAAAATAGTAGGGGGGTCTGCTAGTCGACGTAGTCTTTGGGTTTTCGGAAGATTTTTCCGCCATCGTCGTATTCGCCTGTCACATATTCAAATCCAGCGTCTACAAGGATGCAAGCGTCTCTTGCGTTTGTGGCGACTCTTGAGACATATTGCCCATCGTCTTTGAAGCGTACCTTTGCCAGGTGAATATACCTCATCGTGTTCTTGATACTCTTATGCCGTAGAACCTCTTGAACATGGAAAGGGTCTTTTGTGCGATGCGCTTCCAAGGTTGCTCTGAAGTGTCTGAAGGTCTTCAGTGTTATTCGTAAGAGGCGCGCCAGAATAGTCAATATTAACTATTGAAAGCCGAAAAGCTCGTCAAAGCATCGTGCGTATAATTCGCCTCTGAAATAAAGTGAAACTGGGCCATCATTTGACACGACAAAAACGACCGAATCTACGATTTCTGAGTATAGAGCAGCAGAGTTGTGTCTAGTACCCCGTCCTGACTCTTTATACTTGCCTGACGAAGGAGGTGGCTCAAGTCTTTGACCTATCGTCAGAATATTATTGTCCGTGCTCATTATAACTGCTCCGTCAATGGTTGCCAAGTTAATCAAATCACTTTGCGTGAGCTGGTCAACCTTGCATTTTCTGAATTTGCAGTCGCTAACCATTGTTGAATAGTGTTTTGAGTTTTCATCTCTTAATATGACGAAAGTACAGCTCTTGTTCATCGCTGACATCTTCAAACATAGCTCGAAAACTAGTTCCAAGAGGCTCAGAGGAAAGCCTTCTTTGTCCAAATTACACAAGGGCATGGCACAGGGCTTAACCCAAAAACCTTTTCGATTGATTCGAATCATTTCCCCGGAATCGTAAATCTCTGAACTTGATTCTCTCACACAAAAGGTAATTGTCTGGAATTTGAGAGACACATTTTGCAGAGTTGAACATGCGTTTGCTTTCAGCAATTCAGCTGGAATTCGCTCAATTTTAACTAACCCTGCCTCGTCTACAAGATAACACAAAAGACTTCCATCAACGACACTCCTCAGGTCAAGGAAATTCGAGAATTTGGAGATATGAAAGTCTTTTTTTTCTATAAATGAATCAATCAATTCTGTCTTTTGGTTTTTCACGACCAAGCCCAAGTTTAAAGATTCTCCTTCTTTCTTCAAACTTGGAACTTCTTCCAAAAAATCTAGGATGTTCTGGAGCAGTATTATAGGAATTGAATGCTTCCTTGAAGGCTCAATTATCCAATAGTATTTCCTCAGAAAACGTATAGCGACGAGTTGCATGAGTTCGTCGGTGTACTGATTACCTAATTCTTTGGACATTCTTGTTACCGTTGCTCATTTTTGTACGTGAAATCTCGCGCTTGCATAGCCTTAATCACATTCAGATATAACCATAGAATTTCTTCTTCTCGGAGCTCTGTCCCAAATTCCCTAAGGGAGATTTGCTTTGACATTGCTTTGAAGCGAACCGCAAATGGGTATTCTGGATTTATAGTTGTTTCAAATCCTTTCCTTTTTGCATCCGCGTAGTTAGGTTCACTGTAGACCAGTTTTCTTATTTCTTCACCGCTAAGATAGCCAACAGACTGAACGGCAAATTCTACAGTCTTCGCCAAAACGTCAAAATCCGGCGTTTTCTCCATTATGCTGGCTTTTTTGGTTCTGGATTCTTCAATCTCATATTCGAAAGAACGTTCCTGATTTGGGTCCCACTGACCAATCTCTTTGACTTCGACCGCGTCGATTGAAGCCAGACGTTCTATGTCACTTTGTATCTCCTTGGAGTATGGACCAAGCTTATACACTTTGAATACATATCCCGTTGGTTTTTTTCCAACCATAGTGCCAAAAATATCCGCAAGATAAACCAGTTTTTGGAGCTTGAGTCTTTGCGTTTGGAACCCAAATTCCTTTAACCTGTTCAGCAAGTACAAGAGCCCAGCTTGGTCTCTTAATTGCTCGAATTGGGTTCTATTGGACATCATTAACCACCCAAATAGTCGGCCATAGACCGTGTGTAGAATTTTCTTTGTGTAGGTGTGCCCTTTGAAATTAGGTCAATTAGATGCTTCTTTCTATCAATTGGTTCAAAATCCTTCAGCAGTTGCTTCATCATTGTTGAGTTCACCGTCGTGACCACTATAGACAGATTGTCGGAGAAGCTTAGGATTCCTTTGGCCAAATGCGGAATGTAAGATTCATCCGTCACCTCGTCGGGAGTTTCAAGTATTAGTGACGGAATGGTGTCACTCATCTCCGCGAACACAGAAAGTAGGGCAATTCGAAAAGCGAAATCCATCAATGTCCTCTCGAATTGAGAAACTGCGTCAGGGTGAAATATGGCACGCCCGTTGAGTGATGGAATGAAGTTCTGTGAAAGTTCCCCTGTCAATTCGCCATTTGTAGCTATTTTAATAAAACTTGAAAATCTCTTCTTGATTTTTTCAAATGCGGAGTCAATTTCCATTTTCATTGATTCTTTTATTTTACTCTGAAGTTGGTTTATTTTTTCTATCTCTGTTTCAACCGTTCTGACTTCTTTTTCAATCTTACTAATTGACGCATTGTTACTTTCCATTTGTTTTTGCAATTCTTCCGATTTTCTCAGCATTGCGTCTCTCTCATGAAGATTCTGTTGCACTGTTTTGGTTTCATCCAAAATTCGAACAAGTGTGGCTTCTTTAACCCGATATTCTTGTATTGACCTCGAAAGCGTATTAATTTTCAAGTTGGCTTCATCAATTGTTTTTTGGAGAGTTTCGCCTTGGCGCGTCAGCTTTTCCTTGCTTTCACGTAATTCAGAGAATTGTCGGTCAATATCCTTCATGTCAATTTTGTAATTTCCCAGTGCACCTTTCCCGCATATCGCGCATTTCTGGTTCTCTATCCGAAAATCAACTTCTCTTGACAAGTCAGCCAAACAGAAGGGACACTTCTTCTCATAATAGAAATACCTAGCCATTTGAGTTTCCTTTGGATTATCAGGATTTAAGAAAGCTTTTATCCTATCTTGGTGGATTTCTTCCAGTGTTGGTTCTAACCCCAACAAGGAACTCTGATTGGCGTTCAGCTTTTCTTGTAAGTTAGATCTTTCAACGAGCTCTTTTTGGAGTTCTTCGTTCAATCTTAAAATCGCAGTTCTGCAATCATCCAGTTCTTTGCTCTTGGTTTCGTATTCCTCGATGTGCTTTGCTATGCCTGTTTGGTCAATCATTTCCAAACTATTCTTCAGAAACTTCAGTACTTTTCCCATGTCCTCATTTTTCTGCTTCAGTTGGTCTTGTTTTTGATGGAGTTGCTCTAAATCCTTCTTTGCTTTATTAAGCTGAGCCTCAACTAATGCGAGCCTATCTGCACTTTCTCTAGACGTCAGCAAACTTAAGATGAAATCTTCGAGGTTTTTCGTCCAAAGAACAGGTTGACGAGTTTCATCTGCAAAAATCATGTTTGGGATGAATTTTAGCTGTTCTTTATCGCTTAGTCCTATAAGTTCCTGAAGAGATTCGTAATAGCCTCTCTCGTGCTTGAGAATCTCTGCTGAAGTTGCGAGTTCGTTACCTGAGCCCTTCGTCATCTTCGATTCTATTTCTGTTGTTCCAGAAGAGAATACTGTCCGCCGTACAGTTGTTGCGTAAGATTTGATTCTATACGATGCGGTAATCTCCAGCGACTTCTTCCCAATTTCCTTTATTCTGCTGGAAAAATACCTCTTTTCTGGACTTTCTGGAGTTTGGTTCCAAGATAAGCCGAATATCCCGTACTTAATTGAATTTACTATCGTGGTCTTGCCCGAGTGGTTTCCACCAAAAATTACAGTTATCCCTCTCTGAAATGAAGCTTGCAGGTCTTGAGGAAAAGTAGTCATGTTGGTTATTCTCAGACTCGAAAGCTGAGGCAAGGTTAAATGTGATCCAGCCATACACTCACCCCTCTACTTAAACTGGAAAGTTCCACTAATAAAGCACTCCCTATTATACTCAGCGCGGATGCTCATACATTGAATAATACACTCCTATTAGCGCGCGCGCACACATGCAGAAGGTCTCTCGTCTTGTGGTATTCCATCGCTCGCCAGTTCTGCATAACAGTTTAACAGTGTTAGGAGAATCTTATTTCTTGGTTGGGAAGTCTCGATTTTTTTCAGAGCTTGCTTGCTTGTTCTTTCTTCTTGACTTCTTTGTTGGCTCTGACTTTTCTCTTGGTTCTGGCGGCTGATAGGTTCCAAAGTGAATCTGTTCACGAATGTTAAAAGGCAAACGGTTCATCATCTCTGAGTCAGCATCGATGTCATTACTAATTTTGAGTACATCATGGATGTACTTGAGCTTATTCCAAAGCCTATCTTCAGCAAGTTTGGTCGTTGGTTTAAACACGATTCTACCTATTTCCATCATCTTGTCGGTTGAAAGTTCTTCATATATTGCTATTTTGACAACAGCCACGTATATGAAGAGCCGCTCAAGTTTTGGATTTTCCATACTTTTCCCTACGTCAACAGGCAAACTTTTAAGTCTTGCGCGCGCGGGTACTGCTTCAGCTCTTGCGCGCGCATAAGTCCGTTTTAGCAGTTACAACAACATCACAATCATCACAAAACTCACGTTAACTGATCTTTTAACCAAAACCATTTTATAATCACAATCATAACAAAAATCACATGGGTTACAAAACTTGTGCTATCTGTGGGCGAAAAGTCTATCCTGGTGAGGGAATGTACTATGGTGGTCGCTTGATACATCGCACCTGCCGCGGGATAGCCAAGATTCAGCGATACAGATTGAACAGGTAGTTACCTTGCAAAATCACAATCATAACAAAAATCACAAACTCAACCCTTTTTCCCCTCAACACCCCGCTCAACCAATATGTTTCGCAGACAGGGCAGCGCAACTTGAATATTTTAAGCAAACAGCGTGCAACTCAGCTCAACTTGATCCTCCTGCCCCGCTGAACTATGCCATTCTTGGAACCTGGGGTCAAGGCAAAACCTCCCTAATCTACAAGCTTAGACAAATTGCCTTAGAAGACTTAAAAAAAGAAATTCGATGTGTATGCATTTATTTCTCTCTTTCCCCGCAAGACTGCCAAAGTTGGGTGACTTTCACCGAAAGCTTTCTGCGAACAGTTTCGTCAGCAACAAATGCAACGAAAAAGTTGCTGCCCAAGATTAAGGGTGAACTGAAGAAATGGGAGGTGGGCACTAACTTTGGCGTCATATCGGCGAAAAGAAATGTTGTCCAAAAACAACCCACTCTGACAGATGCCTTGCAAAGACTCTGGGAGGATCACCTCAAACCGTCAGGAACCGAGATTGCTTTCGTAATGCTTGACGATCTTCACCATTTTCCAATCAAAGCAGAGGACTCAGCATACCTCAACCTAAGAACTACTTTTCAAGAACTCGTAAACAGAAAATGCAACTACTCCCTCGTTGTGACTGCTCAATCGCTTTTGTTCTCTGAAATAGCTGAAATAGCAGAGCCTGTCGTAAGATTCTTCAAACGTTTCGACCTCAAACCATTTACATTCGACGAGGCAAAAGAATCCATTGAAATGAGATTGAGGGTTGCCGGAAACAAAACTTCAGTAGAAGACACAGTAATTGAAACTATAACTGAAAAGACAAGAGGCCATCCTTATCTTATCATGTTCGTTATGTTTGAGTTACTCATGCGAACCAACGGGGCTCAAAAGATTGGATTGGATCACCTTAACGCAGCTTGGCCTGCCATTGAGGAAACCCTTGGCGAGACTATTTTCTCCCAAAAGTACCAAACAGCGTCAGAGAAGGAAAGACAGCTAATGACTGCAATAGCTGAAACCAGAAAAGATTCTGTCTCCCCGAGTGACTTCAAGAACTTTGGCAGTGCATCAGAGCTTTTTTCAAGGCTTGAAAGAAAAGAGCTGTTGCTACGTCAGGGTAGAGGAAAATACAATCTGTTTCACCCAATGTTCGCTGAGTTCTTGAGACGCCAATAGCCAGCGCGCGCTAGAAGCCAGGTTGCAGTGAGCGTGTATGAAAAAAGGTTATTATCACCTTCAATGACATCATTTTTCAGGTGTTCCTCTGCCAACAACAGATTCTCAATTCGAGAGATATGTGGGGTATAAGAGTCACATAATCACTCTAATCGCTGGAATACTTCTTGGAATTTTCACCAACTATCTTGCGATGTTCTTTCCTCTAGACATTAAAGGACTGTTGCTCGGGATAGGTGGGATAGCAGTTATAAGCTGGTTTTTGATTTCCAGGTTTTCTGTTCCAAGCACCGTAGTTTTCCAGCCTCTCAAAGGCAGCACAAAAGCCAAATCCACCTTCACATTCAAAAACGATTTTGATGCACTGGCGAAACGCTTCGTTTTCAAGGCGAATCTGGCCGGGGAAACATGTGATACTCTGTTCAAATTCCCCAGGGCAGGACTAGAAAAATCGTCAACTCCCTTGTCAAACTACTTTATGCCTCTGTCCAAGAAGAAACACAATTATGAACTACGGAAGACCATCGGGCTCCTCGATTTGACAGAAGCAGAGAAGACTGAGCTCGAGAACTCTATCAACAAGATGCACGAGCCCTTCTTCGTCCAAACCGGCGCTCCTTTTGAATATAAAAACACAAAGAATCGTCTGCTAACAGGACGGGGGATTTTTTTCCTAAGCGAGTTTTCAGAACCAGGTATAGGTTGCGTGATTACGGCATCCACATTATCTTCACTGAGCCGATATTTCGAGCAGTACAACAATAGTCTTCGCGACAACTTGAAAAGGACTCTTCGTGATTTACGGGATGATGAGAAATTCCGAAACATAATCCAGAAGGTTTTTGATGGTAGAGAACCCTGACAGCCACATATATGGTGACGCGCGCTCTGAAAAAGCAAAGCGCGGTTTTTTGGTAACTTCAAGAAAATCCAAAAGCATAAGACAAGAGAGCATTCATAATGGAGAATTGGTGAGTCGATGTTTGTTGCATCTGAAAGAAAGATTAACGAGCTGGTTGAAAGTATTCCTACGTTGATTAGAGACTTCGACTATAGAAAAGGTCCAGATTTGTACTTTTACAAGAAGACCATTGAGTCGCATAGGAGCAGGCCTCTTGGCGAATTATTCGGTGAGTCGGACAGATTCGTGGAGCTTATCTATGCAACCTTAGTTGCTTGGAACATGAATAGTCGCGGAGCTAAAATGAAATACTTCGACGAGTTCAAATCGAGTATTTTGGAGAATAAGGAGCGTTTCATGCAGCTGGCCTCCTACAGATTAGAAACGCTTTCAAGTGGAGCATTCGGAGAAGTAAAGATGCGCCTCGGGCAAATTTACGACAGCATGCATGTCATGGTGTCGGGCGGAAAGCTGGTTTCCAACTCAAAGGTAATGCATTTCATATTGCCTAACTTGGTTATGCCGATGGACAGACAGAATACGCTTACCTTCTTTTTTGGAAACACAAATGAGTCTGGGAGCCACTTCTTGAAAATCTTTGGTTATTCGCGTGAAATAGCTCAGAAGATAGAGCTTCGCCAATTTCTTGACGAAGAATGGAACCGGAGCGTACCCAAAATCATCGACAACGCAATAATCAGCAAAATGAGCCCAAAGTACAACAAGCAAAGCTGACGTTGCAGGAGCCTTTTTGTGCGCATGTTGGCGCGCACTAATGCGGGTTCGCTTTCTACAAGGCGTATTTGCAGCGCTTAATTGTGTATGAAGAACAGAAATCCTCAACGTATGTTTGAAAATCCCAAGCGACCACAATTGCCTCTACAGTTGGTGACGTGATAGGTATTCCCAGTTCAGCGCATTTCAGCGTTCTGTATTTCAAAGCTTGGTAGCAACCAGGTAACGGATCTGAAGTTTCTATCTCGACGACCGCATACCGATCGTTGTCAAGTTCGAAGACTATGTCAACGATGTCCCCTGAAGGAAAGGTGTACTCAACAGATGTTTTCCTAACGTCCCGCAATCCTATCGCATCAGGGTGATCCGCTATCCATTCCTTCAGTTTCTTATGATCTGTTCCCTCACCTCCCGAACCATACTTTCCAGCTTTCAGAATTCGAGTTCTCTTTATTGGTTCCGAAACTTGACTTATGCTTATCTCGAGTGGTGCAAGATCGTCCCAATATCTCTTACCAGGATCAACTCTACGCAAAGTGTTAGTGAATTTATCGAGAGCATGCGGCAATAAAGCAGATTTGTCATAATCATACGCAAGAATCCAGTGGACAAATCTAACGTGGTCAAAGAAAACTCCTCGCAGGTTCCTCCTGTACCTTGCAACATTTTCCTTTATCTCCGCAATACCAAGAAGATATTCACAACCATCCAAAACTAAAACAATATCTCCAACCTGCATATCCTCACAAAACAGATTAAACTGGTGTACCCAAACTCCATCCAACTGATATTTGACGCGATCTTTTATCCTAAGCCAGTAATCAGTCACTAACTCGTGATCTAATCCTATCAAATCGTTTTCTTTTCCATGAACCCAAAGTCTTTCTTTGTCTTCTCCGGCGTAGCTCAGATGCATTATATAGAAATGATTCTTACCCAATTCGGAAAGAAATTCTGCTAGCTTCACGCTCATAACCAAAGTCAACTGAAGCGGATTCTCTGTTGATATGCTTTTCCGTTTCATCCATAGTGCGCGCTAAGACGCTAAAAGTAATCATGCACTGGCATTGCGGTAAGGCGCGCGCGTTTATTAGTCGTGCTGGCGCGCGTTACCCTGCTCTAAAGGATGCGTCTTCTTCTGTGGAAGAGCTTCATCTTCATCTTATATCTTGAAACGTGGTTCATTGCTGGCTCTGTGAAGCCCTTCTTTGAGCAAATCTCTGTGACACCCTTTTTCCGCGCCTCTATTACCTCAGTTTTGGTCATCGGTCTGTTCAAATCCTTGACTTCGCCTCGAGCATTGCCTCGCACGTAGTCAGGCCTTCCAGGCCCCCCCAAATGTCGTCCTCGATGTCTTCGAGCATTCAATCGTTCATAGCGCTTCCAGTTCATTACCGTCTTCTCCTTCTTCGCTGGGAAGACTGCCCCCACTCAATGCTACCGTAAATTGGATAGAAATGACCAGATAGTCCGACCTTAATTTTCTTTGGCAGACACTTCTTCAAACTGGATTTGGGCATAACGTTATTCTCCGTTACTATTGCCTTACACGCAGTTTGGCTTTATATATCTTGCGATTCTTAAAGGATAAGCTAATAATAGCTTGCGATAGCTAAAAAGGAGATGATTATAGCTCTTTTGCATTGGTAGATATAGACTAATTGATGGAAAGGTATAAAAAAGCTAAAATAGCTTTTAAAAGCTAAATCCAACTCCGTTTGTGGCTCTAACCGATGGAAAACCTAATAAATGAAGACAATAGCAACAGTAAATCATGAACCCGCGAGTCAGCTCATATTATAGGAGAAAGAAAGGCGGGAAAAGACGCGTCGTTCATGTGGTATCTCATAGACGCCGGAGGTAGGCGCGCGCGACTACGGACACTTACACTTGGACTACACGTTGTTCTAGCTTTCCAATAACTTTAGACAAAAAGGAAACAAAAAACCTCAATCTCCTGATATCTCGAGCTTTTCAATGAGTATTCTCATTGCTGTTGTTCTTTTCAGCAGGTCAACCGTTTTCTTATCTGCCTTCTTGTTCTTAATGCTGGAAGTCAAAAACTTTTTCAGTCTTTCTTGTCCAATTTCCTTCAGCTCTTTCCCGTTTGGATCATCAAGAGTTGTTCTGACGACGGCTCCAGATTTTAGAACAAACTGGAAATCTTTCGTCTTTTCTATGAAATTCACTGTTAATATGTCTTTGTCGTCTAGGACAGAATTCTCTTCGAGGTTTTCAAGCAGTTCCCATATTTTTGTGTATTCTTGAAAGATGTCAAGTATGGAATCTTCCCGTTCCGTCAAATTGCGGGTTGAGTGCGCCACTTTGTTTCTCAATTCTATCAAAGAGCCCAGTCGTTCGACTTGTTTCTTAGACCCGTACCCCATCAATTGCCAACATGAATTATCGTTTGATTTCATGATGATATTAACAATGTCTGAGAAAGAGAGATACTGTTCTAAGGCAATTTCCATATTTCCTGCTTTCGCCATCCAGAAATTGTACAGCACTTCCTTTGCTCGATCTTCACTAAGAAGGTGAAGGTTCGTCTCGCACGAAATTCTATAATGGATAAGGTTCACGAGCCAACTTTCAAGTTCTGACAGAATCATAAAAAGAAGCGTTCGGAATGCACGCTTATTGATGTCGGCTCTGGTGATTATTCCCTTTAGACACCGGTTTTCCATCACGAAAAGAAATGGCTCATCAACCAAACGTTTGAACACAACATCTAGGCAGAGTCCAGATGGGATCCTGTTGCTTCTTACTACTCTCCTAGCCAGCTCCCCACATGTTTTTCCCAAACTACACGACTGATCCTTCTTCCAAAGACATCCTACAATCTTGCTGCCTGACAAGACAGGCGCGTAGTCAACGTTGGCGAAAGCCATCTTGGAGAAGGCAGACTCAGAATCTTCCGTAGGATGAAAGGAGATGACATTCATCTTCGGAGTAAGAACTAGCTCGGCTCGAAGAAGCCCTGTCATTTTTCTCAAATAGGGTAGCCCAGATGGCATGACACTTCTGGGTTTCTCTCTTGGAGTTTTGCTCGGGATTGGAGCGAACATTCTCTTCTCTGATAAGATTTCGCCCAACCGACCAATCCGCCTTAACTACGGGTTCCTATGTGTGCTAAACCCTTGGTTCCATAAAAAAGCCTATTAATTTTATGAATTTCGATTCAATACCTAAGCTAAGGCGCGCGCGTCAATTATGAAAAATCCCTTTCAAGAGTCCAGAAATCCTTCGAACTGCCGAAGTCAACGTTGGGTTTCGTTGCAGTTTACTTGTGGTGCTGCCTCTCTGTAACTTCCACATGTTCGATCACGATCACCGCTCCAATCACTACTCGGTGATCCGCTTCTCCTGTTATCGAGACTCCGAGCTGATCTCGCACCGAGACCCACTTCTTGTGTACGGAGGCGACCTGAACCCCGTTTACCTGCATCTGATAGTCGTGCTCTGTGAAATTACCGTAGATGCGCATAAACTCAACTCCGTCTTTTTCTACCCAGTACTCTTCCCCAATCAGCTTGACTATCTTCTTCTTTATGGTTGCCAGTTCCGTTCCAGCATTGTCGTAAAAAGTGAACTGGTTTCGGAGTGAAAATACTTTCCCTGCGAGATGCATCAACTCCGAACCATTGGTATCTATGACGGCAAACTTGGCGGGAAACTGAAAGAGATTTCCATCGGCTTCTCCCAATTTCGTTCCAGTTACATTCTCCAAGTCATAGTGCTCGCGCACAGAGAGTATCTTCTTCTTTAGCACGAGATCGTTGATTCCTAGGAGAGAATTTGCACTGCTCATTTACTCACAAGGGAACAATGTCGTACATACAACTAAAGCTTTTCTTGCCACACAGTCGCTCATACGAAACGCGCTTGGAGGCGCGCGGCACAGCGTCTTTGATTTTGTATTTTGTTGACCAGTATAGAAAGAAGCAGAGTTCATTTATGAGAACATGATATGAGCAGAGTTTTGATAGTTTTGGGTTCGTTATTCTCTCTAAGGATTGGGGATTGCAGTCTTTCCTTGCTTTTCATCATTCAACTATTGACGCTGATTCTTTCTTAGGTGAACTCTTTTCTCTCGAAGAGGACTAATCCCAAAATCGCTGTAATGATGAAGTACAGTCCTATGATTGCGAGTCCTTCAGGAACGGTTACGTTGTACGTTGTGAAAGTGCGTTGGCTTTCAGGGCCGAAGCGGCCTAAGGAGGTGTGTGGCGGATATGGTACGGTCAGTATGTTTCCTATTATTTGCCCACCGTAGGTGAGGATGAACCAAGGCTCAATTTGGACGAGGTTTGCAACAAGTGTCTCAATGAGTGTGAATGCGAACAGGAAGAGGATGGCAGTCACTAGGATAGACATCGAGCTGCTCTTGAACAGCGAACTGAAGAAGAAGGTGAAGCCGAGGACTGCCACAAGATAGAACCATGCGAAAAGCACAGATAAGCCGAATTGGTAGGGCACGTTTGAGCCAAAGTAGTATATCCCGTTGCCGATTGTAATCGCCGTGAACACGCCTAATATTGCAGTGGATGCAATGAGGGCTGCCAACAACTTTCCTATGTATATAGACGATCTTCTAATTGGGTTTGGGATTCCAAAGTAGCCCGTCTTGTTCTGGAATTCCCCTGAAATGGCGTCTCCACCGAAGAAAATTCCAGAAAGCACTATCACATAAGTGGCGGTTATACCCCACCAGCTGGAATAAAACGATATGTCGGAAGCTAGAAAACTCTCAGGACGATAGTATCCGACTACAATGGTGAGAAGCGCACCTATCAAAAGAGTTATGGTTAGGAGTATGAAGAATTTCCGAGATCTGAAGTAGTCGAGAAACGTGTACTTTGCCGTGACGCCGATTTGCACTGAGCTACTCGGCACCTTATTTTTGGAATTGACTTCTGTCTTGCTCATGCTTGATCACAACGTACTCGTGATGAGTTTAAGATACGCGTCTTCGAGTTCCGATGACGCTGGTCTGTAACTGATTACTCCAATATTCATTCTCACCAAGTCAGAAAGAATCCGCTCTTGGGCGTCCAAGCCCCCGCTGAACCTAATCCTGAGATTCTTGTCGTCTTTTGTCTCTGCTGTAACTACGTTCGGGATAGCAGCTATTTTATTGATCATTGACCCTGCTTCAATAGGACGTTGCAGCCCGACTTCCACAATGTTTTCTCCTCCTGAAAACCTGGCTGTTACATTGGAAATTGTATCGTAAACGATTAGCTTGCCATGGTCGATCATCGCGACTTCATCGCAGACTTCAGAAACCTCGCTGAGAATATGGGAGCTCATGAAAATCAATCTCTCCTTGCTCTTTAGAGATTTCACGATCTCTCTGACTTCGCTCATTCCTCTAGGGTCAAGCCCGTTGGTAGGCTCGTCCAGCAGGAGTATGGTTGGATCGCTCAGAAGTGCTGAGGCAATGCAGATTCTCTGTTTCATTCCTTTGGACAGCTTGCCAACTCTTTTATCCATCCATTCTTCCATTCGGACTTCTGAGACGGCTTCCTCTATTCTTTTGCTTCGCTCCGCATTCGGCACTCCTCTGATCTCAGCTATCATCGTGAGTGCTTCTTTAGGCGTTAGTGAAGGATAGATTTCGGGGGTTTCAATCAAGGTACCCACGGAGGCCAGCGCTTCTTTCTTGTGAGTGTGCACGTTTACACCGTTTATCAGAGCCTCCCCAGAGGACGGTCTGATTAGATCAGTAAACATTTTGAGGGTAGTTGTTTTCCCTGCGCCGTTCGGGCCCAAGAATCCGACACACTTCGACCCTGCAATTGTCAAATTCAGATTCGAGACGGCGACAAACGAGCCGTAGTGCTTAGAAAGATTCACAGCTTCGATAGACGAGTTTGTCAAGTAATCAGCTCCTCCTTTTTCTTATCTTGTCATCATTCTTCTGAAAACGGGCACGGCTATTGCTGTCATGATTGCTCCGAACACAATCATTACTGTAAGCTCAGTGTATATGTCCGGTATTCCTGCGCCTAAAACCATGACTTTCCTGAGGGCTTGCGATGCGTAGGTAAGGGGAAGCACTCTTGAGATGTCTTGCATGTACCAGGGCATTTGCTGTATGGGGAAGAATACGCCGCTGAGAAACATCATAGGGAACATCAGCGTCATCATCATCATCTGCGCTGTCTCTTGGTCTTTTGCGAAGGACGTTATTACGATGCCGAGGCCAACGAAGCTGAACACGCCCAACAAGAGCAGGGCGAAGACAAGCAAGATGCTTCCTTGAATTGCAACGTGAAACAACCCTGCTGCCAGCACTAGTATAATGGCTCCTTGCAATAGGCCTCTTGCAGTCTGAGCTAGGGTTTTTCCAAGTATTATTGACAGCCTGTTGATTGGGGCAACCATCATTCCGTCCAAAGTGCCGATTTCCTTCTCTTGGGAGATGGCCACAGGCAGCCCGGTCATAACGCTCATCATGACTGTCATAGCCATTATTCCTGGCGCGATGAAGTCGAAGTAACTGGGGGTTCCGGATACAACTCCTACTGTCTGAACACTGTAAGGCTTCACGATTGCTAACGAATTACTTGCGTTGACTGCTGGATTTAGTCTCTGAACGTTTTGTTGAGCCAACATTGTTCCCATTTGATCAAATACAACTGACAAAGCTGCCTGAATGGTTGCCGACACTTGGGGATTAGACTGGTCGGTCACAATGATGATAACTCCCTGTTCCCCGTTTAGGATGCTTTCAGTGAAGTTGCTGGGGATGACTATACCACCCTCGACGTTCCCCTTCTGGACCAAGTCCTTTATTTCGTCAGTGCCTGTGGCGTTGGTAATAGTGAGCATCCCTGTGCTATTGTTAATTCCTTGCAAAACCGTGAGGAAAGCCTGACTTCCAACAGTAGAGTTGTGAAAAGGTGCATCCTGGTTGGCCAATGCCACGGGCACGTTACTCAGAGTATTGTTGGAGGGGTAGATGAAACCAATCATGACCATCATGAAGAGAGGCATTAGGATAAGCAGGACTAACCCCAGTCGGTTCCGGAACAACTCTGTCAAATCTTTCTGGGCAATCCTTAAGCTATGTGAAAACAGAGTCTTTGCGCCCATACCGCCTCACCTTATCCTCTCTTGCGGGGGGGCCCCAAAGCGTCGACGACCCATCGCCATCGGTATCTTTTGGTCTACGCTATCTCTTACTTCGTGACCAGTTAGGTGAAGAAACACATCCTCAAGCGTAGGCTGAAGGTTTTCCATAGAGTTTACCTTTCCGTCTTTCGCTCTCACAGCGTCAATTACTGAGTCGAACGCCTCATCGCCGTGGACAATGATTCTCAAATGGGTAGAATTTTCTTGGGTAACAGCATCCGTGCACTCGCACGCCCGGATTGCCTCAATAATATCGGGCGACAAATTTCCAATCTCCAGCTTCAATATCGTTGTGTCCGCTCCAGAAATCAGTTTTTTCAAATTCGTTGATGTATCAAGCGCAACAATTTTGGCATGGTCCATGATGCCTATGCGGTCGCATAACAAATCAGCATCAACCATCATGTGCGTCGTTATGATAATCGTCGTGTGATTTTCTCTATTGAGTTTCTTTATGAACTCCTTAATCTCAACAGATGACTGAGGATCCAAACCTAGAGTTGGCTCATCCAAGAATAGCACCTGGGGCATGTTAAGCAGCGCCCGTATAACGTTCATCCTCTGTCGCATACCAGTGGAAAATGTACCCGCTTGAGCGTTCTTCCACTTGGTAAGTTGAACCAGCTCTAGCAGATCGTCAATTCTCTTATTTAAGACATCCTTAGGAATGTTGAAGAGATTTCCGAAGAAAACTAGGTTCTCTTTGGCCGTCAACCGGTTGTACAGTATCATCTTTTCGGAAACGATGCCAATCATTTTCCGCACCTCAGTATCATCCTTCACTATGTCATAACCGCCAACCGTGGCAGTTCCCTTCGTTGGCCTCGCTAATGTGGAGAGCAAGCGTAAGGTTGTGCTCTTACCCGCTCCGTTAGGACCAAGTAGACCAAATATCTCGCCTTTTTTCACATCGAACGAGATGCTGTCAACTGCCACGAAATTGCCGAAGGACTTCGTCAAGTTCTTGACATCGATTATTGGGTCATTTTCCAAGAGAGCATCACCGTGCAATATTGTTCAGTGCAATACATCACAGTAAAATATAAATATTCCGATAATATTCACATGAGAAAGATGAATTCAATATGCAGTCACACGACGAAGTAACGGCTGGACACTGGCTTAAGGAAACGCAGAAGGGTTATATACGTATTGCCGTGCTGATTCTTCTCGGCAAGAAGCCGTACCATGGCTATGAAATAATGAGAGAGATTAAGGAAAGAACTGGTGGTTTCTGGAAACCGACCGCTGGCGGTATCTATCCTATTCTTCAGAGTCTGGAAGAGTCAGGATATGTTGAGGGCGAATGGGACTCACGCCAGAGAAGAAGACGAAAGACTTACCGGATTACTGAGACGGGGAGACCCGTGCTTCAGCAGGCTCTTGCCAGACAGAACCAGATCGCTGACAGCATGAGCGACTTGTTCAGTGAATTCATGAAGGATGTTCTGGACGTGAAGGCTGCTCCAAGGCGGCCTATGCCTAACCTTTTCTCGGCTTTTCTTGAAGAGAGGAAGCAGAGGCCTGAGGACACTGACAGCGTGTTGGAGCGTAAGCAAGGCCAATTTGAGGATGCAATTGAACCCTTGCAGAAGGAGCTGGATGTAATTAACAGGAGGCTGGCTCGGATGGAACCGCAGAAGAAACGTTCTTCGCATAGGAGGTTGAATTGAGTGTCTGCGCTTTCAGGCTCTGACCCTATCAGTACGATATTGAATCTTGTTTATGTCGGAGTTTTCGTTGTTTTCATGTTCTTCTCCCAGAAGATACAGGCTCGGTTGATGATGCGTCAGGTATCGCGGGCTTTGACTAAACTCAAGGGCATGAGGGACAAGGCTAAGCAAGCAATTACCACGGCAATCATGGAGGTGGGTAAGCCGGCGAAGGATCCAATGCCGAGGTTGGAGAGACTTCTTCAGTTTTTCACCATTCCGCCTGAGGGCATGGATCCTGCGGGAGTTGTCCAGAGACTGGAGCACTTGTTGGATACTGCGGATTCGAGAATTAGGGATGAGATTAAAGCAATCGCTCCCAGTGCTAATGAGAGTCAATTGATGAATCTGCAGAATCTTTTGGAAGCGGCGCAGGCATTGAACACGCTTTATCGTGTGGTAAGGCATTATTACTTGTTGGGAAAGAAGGACGGCACGCTGTATTCCACTGTGCAGGTTCAGATGCAATTGCCCACAATCATGGAGGAGGCTGAAGCCTACCTCTCGTTCCTAGACGCTTTCAAGCAGGGCAAACCGGTGGGCGACGGAGCGGGAGCGTTGACCGCATCGAAACTCATGGCTGGTCAGGAGAGGCGCGAAATTGCCAAGGAAATGGTCGTCGCTGAAACAGTAATTGACGGTAGACGGGTTTTGGCTACGAAAGCTAAAGGTCCTGGCGGTGCGGTTGGGAAGGTTGGAGACGCTGTCAGCAGTTTGATTGAAGCTAATGCTGGAAAAGTCGGGCTTGTCATTATGGTGGATGCTGGGCTCAAGCTGGAGGGCGAAGACACCGGCGAGGTTGCTGAAGGTATAGGCGCTGCGATAGGCGGCATAGGCGTTGACAAGTACAAGATTGAAGAAGCTGCCACCAAATACAACGTTCCAGTATACGCTATCATCATCAAGGAATCGCTCAAGGAAGTGTTGGCACCCATGAGCGAGCCGATCTCTAAAGCGGTTGACAACGCGATTGCCAGGCTCAAGACGGTCTTGCAGGAACGGACGAAAGAAGGAGACACCGTAATAGTCGTGGGCGTCGGCAACACATTAGGCATCGAGTAACCAATTCGAAACGTAACACGGCACGATTGCATTTGCGTTTGCGCGCTTGGGGCTCTTTCTGTCATGCGAAGTAATCATAAACGTAACAAATCAGTTAGCACGCGCTACTGTTTAGCTCGAAGTGCCCACGTGCATGTGCTCGGACCTACCCCTTCACTGTCCAATGTCCTTAGGAGGTTTGAACAGGCGACGGATAGCGATATCTCCCGAAGTCCTAATTATTAGTTGGCTTTTATTCGTTGTTGATATACCAAGCGAGAGTAAGGCAATCTCAAATGTAAGGTTTCTGAACGTTGAAACGCGCATGCCTGTTCCTAAATTCGTTTGCGCAGTATCTCATACTTCTTTCTTCATGACATAACCCCCTGAAGAAACATGCGCAACTCAATCCAACTTCACCCAAAAAAGGAATTTAGGAACACGCTAGCGCGCTAATCAGTGGGCTGAAACGCATGTATTTGAAACGCATGAGAAATGCGCACGTGGAAATTGCTATATTGGCTGCTTAAGGTAGTTTATTTATAGGTGCCTATTATCATATTTAGAATAGGCTGATAGAAACGGAAGAGTGAGAAGGAATGTTCGAAGATGTGTTGCTTTGGACAGTAGTCGGTGTTGTTATACTGGTTGTCTTCGCTGTTCTCTTTGTTTGGTGGAGTTATACTGTAGTTCCACCTCATGAAGCACACGTTGTAGTCTCTAGAGGCAAAGGCAAGAAAGTGTACTGCTCTAGAGTGCTGGAAGGTCAAAAGTTACGAAGTGCTTATTGGCATATTCCTATCTTGCAGCAGAGACTCATCCTACCATTAGAGAACATAAGAATCGAAATTGACAATATATCATTGCGTGACGAGCTCATGGCAAAGTTTTCAGGCGATATCATCTGTTTCTTGAGCGTCGTAGATCCACTTCTAGCCGCTGAAAAACTTGGCAGAATTGAGCCAGAAGAAGGAAAAATAGGCTTCCCGAGAATAGAATCAGAAGTTGGAAAGCTAATAGAATCAATAACGAGGAATGCTTCCATGAGTATGGAAGTATATGAAATCATGAAGCACAGAGATGCGTTCTCTCAGGAAGTCAAAAAGAGAGTTAATGACCCTCTGAAGGACTGGGGAGTCCAATTGGTTGACTTAGAGGTTATACACTTTAGAGACATCGAAACCTACACTGTCATCAAAGACCTTGAACAGCGACAAGCTACACTAATAAATGCTGAGACAAGAAAGCAGGTGGCTGACAACCAAAAAGGTGCAAGCATAGTAGAGTCACTCGCCAATAAAGAAACAGAGATGGCAAAAGCAGAAAATGAAGAATTGTACAGAGTACGTCAAATTCAGAAAGACCAAAAAGTAGGCCAGTCACAACAGGAAGCAGTTCAGAACATAGCTCAGGCAGAGATGGAAGCAAACAAACAGAAAGTCGAGGCGGAGAGAGTTCTAACCGTAGGAACAGCACAAGTAGGAGCACAAGCCAAAGTCGAACAAGCTAAGGGAGATTCTGACGCTGTCAAGACGAAAGCGGATGGAGACGCTGAAGCCATTAGGAAGACAGGTTTTGCTCAAGCTGAAGTCAGCAAGGCGCAGCTTATTGCCGAAGCTGACGGAACAAAGGAGAAGGCGTTTGCATTGAAAGAATACACTGATGCAGGGTTGTCATTAGAGACCATCAGGGCCGATGTAGACATTAAGAAAGCTCAATTTGCGGCATTGGCAGAAGGTTTGAAAGTTGCTAAGATAAGCATAGTGACAAGTGGAGAAAGCAGCATACTAGGAATCCCGGTAAGTGCGAAAGTTGGTGCAGACATAGGACAGATGCTTTACGAGATGGCTGAACGAGGAATAGATGTCAGATCTCTCTTGGACAAGTTGCCTCTCGAAACAGCTGTGAAACTTGCGATAGCTGAAAAATTAGGGGTAACAGCAGTCAAAGAAGCACAAAAGCAGATGGAGAAAGAAAAACCAACTTCAACAGACAAGAAAGGAAAGTGACAAGCATGAGTAGCAAAGAGCAGACCAAACAACAGGAGTCACAGAGCGCTGAGCAAGAAAAAAACATAATAGCAATAAGTGATCTGAGCCCATCAGTAGTTGAGCTTCTGAGAGAATTCAGGAGAACTTCAGGCGCTAGAGACATACCTAGAGTAGTTGAGGATATAACTTTCAGCGTTTTTGAGTTGATGAAGCTTGTAAACACCTCTAGGGACCCGAGGATATACCCACAAGACGCAGTCAGAGTGATGGATACAGTCAAAGCAGTTCTAGAAAAGTTCACGCGATTTGGAAAACCCACACAACTAGAGGAAGTACAAAAAGGCAGCAAAACAAGTTGAGGAGCAAAAACGTCCTTTTGGAAACAGTTCAATTCAGCGCGCTCGCAAGACGCGATTCACGTCTTAACAGAACAACAGCCTAGGAGAATCGTCTGGAAGAAGAATCAATTCTCTTCTTCTTTTTTCAAGCTTGAAAGTCTTCGAGAAATAACTCGGGCTACAAATATATTGGCGGAAGAGCGCGCTCAATGAAAACTTGATGGACAAACAAAAAAATCTTTTTTCACGACCCTTTTTGTTCCAAATTCTATTTTCAGACCACTTGAAGCAATGTTGAAAAGAATGGTAAATGTTCCAAATGACTTCACGCGCGTTTGGAGAGAAATCGCAAAGGCGCAGCGCGGGTTCAAGGGATCCAAGAAGTAAATCTGCGGTTGACAAATTTCCTTTGGGCATTAACTTTTTAACTGAGCCGACACTTTTGTTCCTTGTGATTTGGAAATGCCTGTAGCTTACTTGTTGGTCAACACAGAAGCCTTCGAACCTGAGTTGTTGAAGGTTCTGAGAAGCATCAAGGGAGTTGAAGAAGCGTACGCGGTTTACGGAGTCTACGACGTCGTCGTTAGGACGAAGGCAGATACGATGAGTCGTCTCAGAGATATACACAATAAGATAAGGAAATTGAACAAAGTCAGACAGACGTTGACGATGATTGCCCACGAAGGATAGACAGGCAAACTGTTTCACACTTCATCTCGCGCGCTATTGGAGTAATGTTGTTTTTTAAGCGGTCTTGCAAAATTGAATTCGCTACGAACTGGAGAGGCGATTGAATCATGAAAAGCCTTTTCAGCGACTTAATGATAACTTGGTAATGGTTCACTAAATGTCGGAATCGTTGAGCGTAGAGCGAATTCTGGAGCAGGCAGAGAAGCAGGAAAAGGAGTACGATTGGTCAGGAGCCACTGGATTCTACAATAAGGCCATGAGTTTGGTGCCCGAACTGGAATACGGTAGAAGGGGAGAAATCGATGAGCGGATCGGCTACAGCCTGTATAGGGCTGCTTTTCAGGCGGATTCTACGGAAGAGTTTAAGAAGCGTATGCGCCTGTCGGTTGGGTCTTATGAGCGGGCTGCAGAATTACTGGAGAAGATTAGCCCTGCGAGAAGTTTGTATTGCAGGGCCATGGCCAAGTACTCTGATTCATGGTCAGTTGATGATCCTACTCAGAAAAAGAAATTGTTAGATGATTGCTCGAGATTGATGAAAGAGGCACTTCAGAATTCTGAGATCATTGGGGACCACCGAGGCTATGGGAAGGCTTTTCGAGGGCTATCGTTCTGTTTCGTCGACAGGGATGTTCTTGAAGAAGATTGGCATGAGCGGAAACGGATTAGTGAAGAAGCCATAAGGTATGGGCAAAAAACTGTTTCAACGTTCTCGGATGGTTTGGACGCAAGCGAGTTAGCATGGGCCTATACCATGACGGCGCGTTTGATGGTCTATTGGCTGGATTTCTTTGAGGAGAGAAGAACAGAGTTTGCTTCACTGATTTCAACTTACTTAGAGAGAGCCTCAAAACTTGCAGAGAAAATTGAAGATGCATATTTTCTTCTTAACTTGAACGGAACACTTTCTGGAAACAGTGCTTGGGTTAAGGGAGACTGGCAAGCCGCATCGGCGTACATGGAAGAGTATTTTCAACAATGTCAGAAGACAAGAGACCATTTCCAGATCGGATGGGCATATTATTCAAAGTGTTTCATAGCGGGCTGGGAAGCCATCACAGAAGAGGACCCAGACAGACTGAAAGAGAAGTACAGACTGGTCTTACAATTCGCTGAGGAATCGATCCCTCACAGTTTGCTTGTTTGTCGTTATGACGGAGTCTCGTATGCATACGTGTATCTTGTGGAGAGCCGCATTGAACTGGCGCGACATGAAACCAGCGTTGAGAGAAAACGTGTATTATTAGAACAGGCTGTTAAGGTTGGTTCGAAAGGTTCGGAATACGCGAGACTTTCTGGTTCCGCAGAGTGCATGGCAAATGTTTTTCATTCTTTCGGCAAGGCTCTGCTTTTTCTCTCCGAGATTGAGACAAATGTTAGTGAGAAAAGGAGATTGCTTGAAGAAGCTCTGAGTCTCAGGGAAAAAACCATTAAGATTGGGGAT
>Ga0315275_10000167_pt1 | contig 52396 bp, 52 predicted proteins | sample YL17G03_0_MG_FD_205557 | JGI IMG/M metagenome (GOLD analysis project Ga0315275, IMG submission 205557) | Sediment microbial communities from Yellowstone Lake, YNP, Wyoming, USA - YL17G03_0 | ecosystem: Environmental > Aquatic > Freshwater > Lake > Sediment | place: USA: Wyoming | collected... | reverse complement strand
TTCGGGACTTTGGATTTCAAACTTTTCTTTTCTACCAAATCAAGTATTTCAGTTTTCACTGTTTGCTCCTTTTTTGTTTTTAATCCGTGTTTTTATGTTTTTCCAGCCCGTCGCACCGCGGCAAGCAGGTCCGGCCTGTTTTGTTTTGTTTTTTCGATGGCCTGCTGTTTTCGCCATTTGTCAATTTCCTTATGATTTCCGCTCAGTAATACCTGCGGCACTTTTAAACCTTTGAAATCCTCCGGCCTTGTATATTGCGGATATTCGAGAAGACCATCACTGAAAGAGTCGTTAGCGGCCGAGTCTTCATCGCCCAGCGCGCCCGGCAAAAGCCGAACTATCGCATCAATTATCACCATCGCAGGCAGTTCTCCGCCACTGAGGACATAATCGCCGATTGAAATTTCTTCTGCGCCTGCGGCGATTCTTATTCTCTCATCGAAGCCTTCATAATGGCCTGCAATCAGTATAATTCTCTGCTGGGCCGCAAGTTCTTTTGCAAGCTGCTGGTCTAATTTTTTTCCCTGCGGCGTAAGCAGGATAACACGAGCCGGTCTGGTGTCCTGTTTTTGAACGTATTCGAGACAGTCAAGCACGGGCTGACACATCATAACCATTCCCGGCCCTGGGCCATAAGGCTTGTCGTCAACCTTTCGGTAATTGTCTTTTGCGAAATCTCTGATATTTGAAAGAACAATCTCGATCAGGCCGCTTTGCCGAGCACGTTTGATAATCGAGAAATTCAGCGGCGAATCGAACATTTCGCCAAAAAGCGTAAGAACATCTATTCTAATCACTTTTTATCCGTTTGCTTTTCAGTTTTTTTATTTTCCGCCTTCGCCGAGACTTCAGCGGATGAATCTGGTTTGGCTTTTTCGGCAGTTTTTTCAGCTGGTTTTTCAGCACCGGCCTTTTCAGCAGTCTTTTTTGCCAGTAATCTTTGCGTATTATCGAAAAGCAGGCCCTTTTTCTTAGCTGTAAGTCTCGCTCTTTTCCTGCGGGCCTTGACTTGTTTGTAATGTGCGCTTGTGATTCCTATTCTTGCAATTAATTCTGCAACAGTTTCGCTCGGCACGGCGCCGATGCTCAGCCAGTATTCGATTCTTTCCTTGTTGAGGACAAGCTGTTTTTCGGCGATTTTTTCAATCGGGTCGTAATAGCCTAACTTCTCGATGATTTTCCCGTCTCGCGGCGAGCGGGCATCGATAGCGTTAAGCCTGAAAAAAGGTTTGTGCCTTCTTCCCATTCTCATAAGTCTTAATTTTACTGACATAATCTTTCCTTTCCGTCTATAATTAATATTCTTCCTAACACGCTGTCAGGAGGAAACACGTTTACAATGTAATGCGTAGCCGTTAATAAAAATTGCCAGCAGGGCCTGGTCTATTTTGGCGTCCTGCGCAATCTTCTTTACCTGTTCATCCGTGAGCGAATCCGCGTTCTTTATTTCATCTTCAGTCATTATCGCTACGGCTTTTCGCAGATGCTCGACCTCGCTTTTCGAAGGGCTTGCCAGCATCGCAAGTTCTGCCGAGCCTTTATTGTCAGCGAAAAAACCTCTGAACTGTTTTCCAAAGCTGTCATCCGTTTTCTGTGCGATTTTTTCGAGAAACTGCTTCAGCGATGGTTTCGACAGGCTCACCATAAAATTATTCGCTATCGGCGTATTATTTTGCCCTTTCTTTTTATCTTCTGTTTTCTTCTCGAACGCTGTTTTATTTTCTTTCCCTGACTCATCATAGAGCCGATAGCGTCCATCCCGCCTGCGGAAAAGAGGGCTTTAAAACCTCCTAAGGCCCCGCCTGACAAGGCTTTAAGCATATTCCTGCTTCGCTCAAATGTCTTTATCAATCCTGAGACATCGTGCTGGTCTGTTCCCGAACCTGCGGCAATGCGCCTCCTGCGCGAGGGGTTGATTATATCGGGATTTTTCCTTTCCTCAAGGGTCATTGAATGAATAATTGCCTCAATTTTTACCATCTCCTTGTCGTCAATGTCCATGCCTTCCATTTTTCCACTCATACCCGGCAGCATTTTTAACATATCGGCCATTCCGCCCATTTTCCGGACAGATTGCATCTGTTTTAGGAAGTCATCGAATCCGAAGGTGCCCTTAGCCATTTTTTTCTGCATTTTCGCGGCTTCTTCGGCGTCAAACTGCTCCTGCGCCCGCTCGACAAGGGTAACGACATCGCCCATACCGAGGATCCGGCTTGCCATTCTGTCGGGATGGAATTCTTCGAGCTTATCTAATTTTTCGCCGACACCGATGAATTTGATTGGCTTTCCAGTAACGGCTTTTACGCTCAGTGCCGCACCACCCCTTGCATCGCCATCGAGTTTTGTAAGGATAACGCCATCCAGTTCGAGCCGTTGATTAAATTCCTTTGCACTGTTGACGGCATCCTGACCGGTCATCGCATCGCAGACTAAATAAATCTGATGTGGGCTTGTTGCCTTAGCAATATTGGCCACCTCGGTCATCATATCTTCGTCGATGTGGAGTCTGCCTGCGGTATCCAGAATAACGACATCGTAACCATTGTCTTTTGCGTGTTTTAAGGCGTTTTTCGCTACCTTGATGGAATTCTTTGAATCCGGCTCGCTATAAACGTCAATATTAAGCTGCTGGCCGAGTATTACGAGCTGCTCAATAGCTGCGGGTCTTTGAAGGTCATCGGCTACGAGGAGGGTTTTTTTGCCTGTTGAGAGGATGTATTTGCCCAGTTTGCCGGCGGTGGTGGTTTTTCCGCTGCCCTGCAGACCAGCGAGCAGGATTACGGTTGGGCCGGGAGAAACGAAGTAAATTTTTGAATCGGCCGGGCCCATCAGCTTGGTCAGCTCGTCGTTGACGATTTTTATCATAACCTGGCCCGGCCGCAGAGCCTTTATGACCTCGGCCCCCATAGCGGCGTCCCTTACGTCTTTGCAGAACTGTTTTACGACGTGATAGTTTACATCAGCCTCAAGCAGGGCCTTGCGGACATCGTTCATAGCATCTGAGATGTTCGCCTCGGTTATCCTGCCGCGATTGGTCAGCGTCCTGAAAACGTTATTAAATTTTTCTGTCAGTGCATCAAACATATATATTAACCGACCTTAAAAACCAGCTGATTTTATAGGAAAAAGCCTTTTTTTGCAAGCCCCACACCTATTTACATGATGATTGAGCATTTTGAAAACCTGCCAGAGCGGTTTTTTAACTGTTTTTTAAGCCTTGCTACCACAATGTAAATAGGTGCAGGGGCAAGCTATTTTACTTAAGCCGTTACTTCCGTTGAAGTTGTGATAATTTTAAGATAATTTATATTTTTTTCTTGATGAAGCTGTGCGACATTTGTATAATTCCATAAAGGAAGAAGATAGTAGTTTTATATTACGGTGAAGCAAAAAAGGGTTGGAAGAAGAAAACAAACCCTTTTTTGTTGCGCTTATCATTCCTTAAATTGTATCAAGCGAATCCCTGATTTTTTCATAGAACTCGGCATATTTGTCTTTGTCTTTTGTCTTTCGTATGGATATGGCCGATTCCGGATGCCTGTTCAATATGCCGGTAACCATAAATGGAATTAAATATCCCCATTCAAGCTCCTGCCGCATTGGAATCATATAATCCTCTATAATCTTGAGAATAGGTGTGAGACTGAATTTCGGGTTTTTCAGGAAGCCTATAATCAGCTCAAGCGGACAGTTGCCTGCGCCTCTTCCGATGCCGTAGAGCGAAGCATCGACAAAATTGGCGTTGTGGATTATCGCCTCAATAGTATTTGCGAAAGCAAGCTGCTGATTGTTATGACAATGGATGCCGATTTCCTTATCCGGCGGCAGATGCTGCCTGTAAAGTTTTACCAGATACTCAACTTGTTCACAGTAGAAGTATCCATAACTGTCAACGACGTAAACAACCTGAACGGGCGTTTTTGCAAGCTGGTCGAGCGATTCAAGGAGGTCTTTTTCAACTTCAACCGAAGCAGCCATTATATTGACAGTGGTTTCGTAGCCAAGGTCGTGAGCGATATCTATCATAGCAATAGCCTTGTCGATATCTTTTACATAAGTGGCTACCCGTATCATATCAACTGGGCTCTGGTCTGCGGGTTTGAACTCTTGTTCTTTGACGCGGTGCGCATCGACCATAATGGAGATTTTCGTATTTGACTCGATGCCGTCGGTAATCCTGCTGATTTTCTCGTCGTCGCAGTATTTCCACGGGCCATAATCGGTTTCCGGCGCAAGCACTCTGCTGGAGCGATAACCCATCTCCATATAATCGATACCCGCTTCTGAAAGCACCTTGTATGCAGCTCGGACAAATTCATCCGTGAAGTAGTGATTGTTAATCAAACCGCCGTCCCTGATAGTGCAGTCAAGAACCTTGATTTTTTCCCGGAACATTTTTTACCTCAAAATTTCTGGTTTAATAGAATATCAATTGTTTCTTCAACAATTTTACGTTCCACTTGATGTGCATACTCGCCGTTTTTGCACAAGACTTTTCCCGTTTTTTCGAGTAATACAAATCGCGGCCATTTTCGTACGGCCTTTTTGTCCCTGCTGATTATATCAAGAATTTGCCGTCTGGTAATTGCTTTTGGTATCTTGAGATTAATATCAAGTTTTTTGAAAAGTTGTTTCAGTATTTCGAGTCTTTCCTTATCGGCGAGACCAAGTTTTTGTTCGATGATGTTTGCTGCGATAATCCCTATGGCAATAGCCTGGCCGTGCAGGAGCTTATAGTTACTTGCAGATTCTACGGCGTGCCCGATTGTGTGGCCGTAATTGAGGATTCGTCTTTTGTTTTTTTCATAAGGGTCGTTTTCGACAACAGATGCCTTTATCCGACAGTTTTTGGCGGCGATATACTCAAGCGGTTTATATTTTCTGGCAAGAATATCATCAAGATTTTCCTGCAGGTAAGCAAAATAATCCTTGTCAGCTATGAAAGCGTGTTTGATTGATTCGACAAGGCCTGCATTAAATTGTTTGTCATCGAGGGTTTTCAATGTGCTTACGTCGATAAACACCGCAGCAGGATGCCAAAAGGCGCCATAGGCATTTTTGCTGATAGAGGAATCAACGCCTGCCTTTCCTCCAATCGCTGAATCGGCCTGTGCGACTGTGGTTGTCGGTATTTGAACAACGGGGATGCCTCTTTTGTAAATAGCAGCGACAAAGCCCGCGATATCTCCGACAGTTCCGCCGCCGAGAGCGATTACGGCACAATCTCTGCCGAGAGCTTTTTTCTCCATTGCTTCAATGATTTTTGTAACAGTCTTTATATTTTTTGATTTTTCGCCGGCAGGACTGATTACATAACAGGGCAGATTCTGCCTGCCTGTTAAATTTTTAAGGTGTTTTGTTTTGGCGACATTTGCGTCTGTAATTAAAAATAACTGCCGTTTCGGCAGGAGTTTTTTAATTTTCGAAAGCACCGACGGCAGAAATTCAGCGCCGATGGTTACCATATAACCGCCTTTGGAACAAACCGGGATTTTAACTTCAAGTTTCTGCATTATAAAAACTAAAATGTGATTTCAACTGAGGTATCGTAATTTTTAATTTTTTCTCTGCCGCCCAGGTCTTTCAGTTCGATAAGGAAGGCAATTGCTTCCACTTTGCCGCCGATTTTTTCAATGAGTCTGCAGGCGGCAGCCATAGTTCCTCCGGTTGCGAGCAGGTCGTCGACCATTAAAACTCCTGAGTCTTTTTTAACGGCGTCGATGTGAACTTCAAGCGTGTCTTTGCCGTATTCGAGGTCGTAAGTAACAGATTCAGTTTTATACGGCAGCTTGCCTTTTTTTCGAATAGGCACAAAACCTGCGCCGAGTCTTGCAGCGACGGCTGCACCAAAAATAAAACCGCGTGCCTCCACGGCTGCGACATAGTCGATGTTTTTGTCTTTGTACCTGTCAGCAATGTTTTCAACGGCGGCGGCAAAAGCGTTTCTGTCGGCCAGTAATGGGGTAATGTCCCGGAACAGAATGTCCTTTTTAGGCCAATCAGGTATGCTTCGGATGTATTTGGTTAGGTTTACCTTGCTTTTTTCCACATTGATAGCCGAAAAGGTTTACTCGTAACTCATAAGCTCGTTAAGCTGTTTTAGGGCGCTTTGCTGAAGCTGTCTTGCCCTCTCACGAGTCAGTCCGAGTTTAACACCTATCTGCTTCAATGTCAACGGTTCTGTGCCGTTGATTCCAAATCGCAGTTTCAGCACTTCGGCTTCTCTTTTTTCAAGTTTGTCGAGCATTTTGACGATTTTTTGCAGTTCTTCAGTGCTTGTTAGTTCGTCTTCAGGAAGCTGTTCGGAGGTGGGCGGCATCGTTTCTTCGTAATTTTGATTTGTCTGCTGCGATTCGGCCTGCATAGAAGTGGCTGTAGAGTCGACGATTTCCTTTATGGCCATTATTTTTTTCACGGGCAGTTTCATTTCTTCGGCAATTTGTGCAGGCGTGGGGGCGTCGGCAAGGTTTGTCTGAAGTTCGGCGATCACCTGCCTGTAATGATTGACGAGTTCAACCATATATGTCGGCACTGATATCGGGCCGCTGTCGAGTAAAAGTGCACGTTTAATACACTGTTTTATCCACCAGGCGGCATAGGTGCTGAATCGAACTCCGACAGAAGGGTCAAAGGAGTCAATCGCACGTATAAGCCCCAGGTTGCCTTCTTCTATAAGGTCGCCAAGCGACATCCTGCCTGTGGCGAATCTTTTTGCAATACTGACGACAAGTCGTAAGTTGCTTCTGACAAGCTGGTCTCTGGCCATAGGGTCGTCATTGTCTATGATTCGCTGAGCAAGTTCACATTCCTGCTGCCAGGTCAGAAGCGGAGCCTCGTCGATTTCGGTCAGGTATTCTTTTATCGTTTCATCAAATACTATCATTTTTCAGCTCCTTTTATGGGACGTATTTCGTATTTTGTGAGGCGTATCTTGTATATCGTCTAAAAACGGATGTCTGTTGACCCCGTTAGAGAATTTCAGAATCTCAATGGTCAGTTCCTAAGCGGTTCGGCAGTTTTCTCTAACGGGGTTAAGTAACAAAAAAGGCCGTCCCGATTTATCGGGACGGCCTTTATAAATTTGGTGATTGCCTGCTTATTCGGCTTGATTGAGCTCGCCGGTGTCTGTTTTTTCGGTGTCGCCTTTCGGCTCTTCTTTTTCTTGTGGTACGTCCACCTCGCTTTCTTGCGAAAGCAAGAGCGGGGGTGGAATCTGAAGGCCGTCAGAACCATCGTTTTTCGTCTTTGGTTCGGTCTGAGACTGCGGTTTTTCAGCGGTGTGCTTCTGGTCTTCTTCAGCCCATTTAACCCTTCGCATAGACAGGCCGATTTTTCTCGAGTCGCTGTCGACCCTGAGGATTTTTACCTCGATTTCCTGAGCGGGTTTTACGACATCCTGCGGGCTGTCTATTTTGTGGTCTGCTATTTCAGAGATGTGGAGCAGTCCTTCAAGGTCCGGCTCAAGTTCAACAAAGACGCCAAAGTTGGTTATTTTGGTAACAGTGCCTTTTACAATCTGTCCCGGCAGATATTTTTCCGGTATCGCGTGCAGCCAGGGGTCTTCAGTAAGCTGTTTTTCGCCCAGCGATATTCGCTGTTTTTCCTCGTCGACTTCAAGAACGACACATTTTACCTGCTGTTCTTTCTGCAGGGCTTCCGACGGATGGTTGTATTTTTTCGTCCAGCTTATGTCCGAGATATGAATCAAGCCGTCGATGCCCGGTTCAATTTCGACAAATGCGCCGTAGTTCGTAAGGCTTTTAACCTTTACAGTTACGATGGTTCCGACAGGATATTTCTGTGAGGCGATTGCCCAGGGATTTGTTTCGAGCTGCTTGATTCCGAGCGATATTTCCTGTTTTTCCTTGTTGACGTCGAGTATGACAATTTCTATTTGGTCGCCGACTTTGTAAAGGTCGCCGGGGTAATTGATTTTTTTCGTCCAGCTCATTTCACTGATATGCACGAGTCCTTCGACGCCTTCTTCGAGCCTTATAAAGATGCCGTAGTTCATAACGTTTACCACGGCGCCCTTTACCTTTGCGCCGATTGGATATCTTGATTCGATGTTTTCCCAAGGACTTGGGTTTTTCTGTTTCAGGCCAAGTGAGACCTTTTCGTTTGCCTTGTCGACGCCAATGACGACACATTCGATTTCCTGGTCGAGATGGACGACTTCCGACGGATGCGAAACCCTTCCCCAGCTTAAATCCGATATATGCAGCAGGCCGTCGAGTCCGCCGAGGTCGACAAAGACGCCGAAATCGGCGATATTTTTGACGGTACCCTTTCTTCTCTGTCCTACCTCTATATCTGCGAGCAGTTTTTCCTTGCTGGCGGCACGTGCTTCTTCGATGATTTTTCTTCTTGAGACGACGATATTTTTGTTTTCAGTATCTATTTTCAGTATAACGCACTCAACCTGCTGGCCGATGAACCTGCTTATGTCGCCGGGCTTTCTGATGTCCACCTGCGAAGCCGGCAGAAAAACAGGTACGCCGATATCGACGAGCAGACCGCCTTTGATTCTTCGAATAACGGTGCCTTTGACAACGTCGCCTTCCTTTTTTGTTGTTACGATGCGTTCCCAGCCTCTGATTCTGTCAGCCTTTCTTTTACTGAGCAGTATAAGTCCGCCGGAGTCGACTTCTTCGATGAGAACTTCTATTTCACTGCCCGGCTGAATTTCGTCCGGTGAGTCAAATTCCGATGTGTCGACAACGCCTTCGCTTTTTAAGCCGATTTCGAGAATTACGTCATTTCCGATTTGCTGAAGGATTCTGCCTGTTAGAATGTTTCCCTGCGTGAGGATGTCAACTTTCTTTTCAATCGCTTCGGCCAGAAGTTTGTCTTCTGCGTCACCAAATAGTTCATTTACCCTGGAGTCAAGTTCCTGGGTGGTAAACCCTAATTTTCTGATAATATTTCTGTCAACCATAATACCTTCCTTATTTTTAGTGGAGTACATTAATCAGCCTTTGCGTCCTCCACATCCGCTTTAAACGCATTGGCACGAATTTTCACAAACGACACAAAAACGCATTGACCCTGCCAGCCAATGCGTATCTATCCCTGAGCAGCAATGTCTGTCTTTTTATTTCTTCTTTTTTCTGGTATTAAACCTCCGGAGATTTTCAACGAAGTCGTCGATAATCCATTGCGGCGTAGAAGCTCCTGCCGTTACGCCGGCGGTATTGTTACCGAAAAGGATACTTTTATCAAGTTCTTTCCAGTTTTGCAAATGAAAGGTTTTAGGATTGCATCTTTTGCACAGTTCAGCCAGTTTCTTAGTATTTGCACTGTGCATGCCGCCAAGTATGAACATAATATCAACCTGTTTGCATAACTGGATAGCGCAGGTCTGTCTTTTTATGGCCTCTTTGCAGAGGGTATTGATGATTTTCAGCTCAGAAAAGCTCCCTTTTGCGATTTGGGCTATCATTTTAGCAAAATGCTGGGGGCTTTGAGTGGTCTGGCAAATGATACCTAACTTCTGATTTTTCGAAAGATTATTAATATCTCTATTGTTTCCTATAACAGCGATATCTGGGGCCGAACCAAGCACGGCCTGTATTTCAGGATGGCCTTTATCGCCGATAATGACAACTTTGTATCCCTCTTGATGGAGCAATTTTGCGATTTTTTGTACCCTTTTTACGAGTACACAGGTCGCATCTACAATTTTAAGGCCTTTTTTTCGTGCTTGTTTTAACTGTTGTTCTGTGGCCCCGTGTGAGCGGATAATAATAGTGCCGCTGGCAATCTGTTCGACATTTTTGGCAATTTTAAGTCCTGTCTTTGCCAGTTGTCTGACGACATCCGTATTGTGAATGATTTCGCCGAGACTATAGACCCCCACACCTTTTTTTCTTTTTGCCAGGGTTTGCTGTGCAATTTTTATGGCGTTTCTTACGCCCGGACAAAACCCGCAACCCTTTGCAACTATGACTTTCATCCCGCACCTTCTAAATATTCAGTAAAACATTTTGGAAGAGCATATAGCCAGTTAAAAAATAGAATTACAACAGGTTTAAAGAAGATTGAACAGAAAGAAGGTGCGGGATTCATGTTTCATCGCCCTCATAATCGAAAGGTTTTCTTCCGATTTTTAACCTGAGCTCTGCCTGCATTTCTCTCAGGATTTTGGTCAGGTATTTAGCGAACTGCCTGTCACCAAGTTCAACGATAATTTGCGGTGGTATGGGCTTTCCATAAATCACGAAGACTTTTTTTGGTCTGTAGAATTTTTGGTGTCTTGGCCAGCACTCAAACCCGCCGTCGATAATCGCTGGAATGACAGGTACGTTTGTCCTGCGGGCCAAAAGACAGAAACCCGGTTTTATTTCTGCGATTTTTCCATCGCTGGTTCGCGTTCCCTCAGGGTATAGGACAAGGCCGAAACCATCCTTGAGTTTTTCGACGAAGATTTTCATAGCGGTCAGGTCAGCCTGTCCTCTTTTTAATGGTATGACGTTAAATGAATGGACGAATCTGCCGAAAAAAGGAATTTCAAAGAGATTGTCCCTGGCAGCGAAACAAAGCTGGCGGTGTACCGGAGTGGCACTGAACATCGGGTCGGTAAAACTTTGGTGATTGGATACCAGCAAAAAGCCGCCTTTTTGGGGAATGTTAACCAGACCGAATGTTCTGGGCTGAAAGAACAGTATGCAAAAGAACCTGCACGCCCAGCACCAGGTGAAATACCAGGTGAAGCTTGCGGTTTTTTTAATTGTTTTTATTAATGATTTTAAGAATTTCATTTAATGTCTGTTCAGGCTTAAAATTCGTATTGTCGATTATTACAGCATCCTTTGCCGCCGCAAGAGGGCCGACATCTCTATTTTTGTCGGCGGCGTCTCTGTTTTCAATTTCGCTGTGAAGTTTAGCCATATCGACTTTAAAACCTTTTCGGGTCAGTTCTTCGGCCCGTCTTTTTGTTCTTTCCAATGATTGGGCGGTGAGGAAAAATTTATAATCGGCATTCGGGAAGACAACGGTTCCCTGGTCCCTGCCTTCGGTTACGATTTTTTGATACTTTTCGGCGAAACTTCGCTGCATCTGCACAAGCCTGCTTCGTAAAGACGGCTGCGATGCTACGAAACACACATTTTTAGTAACTTTTGGGTCTCTGATTTGCTCAGTAACATCATTGTTATTTGTTTTTATGGTCATTTGGTCATTTGCGATTTCAAATTTGAAATCGGTGATGTCGATTAACTTTTCAAGAGCTTTGACGTCATTCAGGTCGATTTTGTTCTGCATTGCGGCCAGGGTTACGGCTCTATACATAGCGCCGGTATCGAGAAAGGCGGCGCCGATTTTTGCGGCGAGCAGTTTCGCCGCTGTGCTTTTTCCGCTTCCCGCGGGGCCGTCGATAGTTATTATCAGTTCAGTCATTTTAGCCGGTAACCCTGATTGCAACAATACTTGTATCGTCTGTCTGAAGTGCCAGGCCGATAAAGCGTCTTCTGTGGGCTAAAATATAGTTTGCAATTTCGCCTGCAGAGCCTTTTGCGGCCTGCCTGAACGTTTTATATAAGTTCTGTATGCCCCACATTCTGCCGTCGAAGTTGACTGCATCGATAAGGCCGTCAGTGTAGAACAGCAAACGGTCATCTTTTTTCAGTTCGATAGTCTCTATTTCATAAACGCTGTTTTTTAAAACTCCGAAAACGAGCCCTCCCTTTTTGAGCTCTCTTAGTTTTCCGTCTCTAAGCAGCAGAGATGGCTCATGTCCGCAATTGCAGTAAGTGATAGTTTTTTCTTTTGTGTTGATGATCGCATAGAACAGGGTAATAAATTCCCCGTCTCTGCATTCGTGACAGGCGGTGGCGTTAAGTTTTTGAATGATTTCAGCAAGGGTGTGTCTTTTGTGTCCGCCATCGGCGTATGCGCGTATCATTCCCCTGAATGAGCTCATCATAAGGGCGGCAGGGATCCCCTTGCCTATTACATCGGCTATGGCGACGGCAATGCAGTTTTCGTCGAGTTTGATAAAATCGTATAGGTCTCCGCCGATGCCGAAGCAGGGCTTATATGCGGCAGCGATATCAAGATGCGGCATTTTCACAGCGGCCTGCGGTATCATTCTTCTCTGAATGATGCCTGCCAGTCTCATCTGCTCGGCCATCTGTGCGCCCTGCAAAGCTCTTGCGTAGTTTTTTGCGTTTGTTATAGCGACAGCGCACTGCGAGGCCACCGACCTTGCCATCGTGATATCATCCTCGGTGAATCCGCCCGGTTTCGGCCTGTAAAGCCTTAGCGCGCCGACGGGTTTATCCTTGAACTGCATCTTTACGGTAAGCTGGCTGACAAGTCCTTCTTTTTTTGAAGCTTCTTTATACTTAACTCGCGGGTCAGTTCTCATATTGTCAATAACAACAGCTTCGCCCAAAAAAGCGGCTTTAATAACGGGGTCATCTTTATTGACAGGGCCTTTATTTCTGTATTCTTCGCTCAGCCCGAAGGTGCTTCTCATTTTCAGTTCGCCGGTTTCATCGTCGAGCAGTCTTATTGAGCAGGCTGAAACCCCTGTGATTTCCACTGCCGCCCGTGCGAGTTTATCCAGCACGTCTGAGAGCGCAAAGCCTCCGGCCACCAGCGTTGTAAGCTGATAAAGCTGCTCTTCTCTTTTTGTCGGTTTTTTTATAGTTTTCATTTTAATCTCTATGCTTTATACATTGCGGCAATATCATAAACTTATCTATTATAACTATTTTAAGATATTTTTGAACTGTGAATATCTTATTATTTTTTGGTATTTCCCCCACTGAACTGACGAAGTTCTGTATGGTTGCCAAAAGAGGTTGATAGTATTATACTGAAACAAAAGGGAAATTCAATGGCTAATATCGCGAAACATATATTTTTCAGCGGCCAGGTCCAGGGCGTCGGTTTTCGTTTTACCGCCGAGCGGGTCGCGATGCGTTATAATTTGACAGGCTTTGTTCGCAATACATCCGAAGGCAGAGTTGAAATGCTGGTCCAGGGCAGCCCTGATGATGTTGAAGATTGCATTCGTGATTTGCAGGAAACCTTCTCGGTAAGAGATATCCAGTCGCAGCAAATACCCGTTGACAGCTCCTGCAACGATTTCAGGATAACATTCTGACAGGCTTTATATGAAACGCGATTCAAAAAAAAACCTTTTTAAAGGTTATAAACTGCTGTTTGCACACCGCTGGCGCAGGCTTATTGTTATATTCGTAGTCTATCTAATAAAGGCTTCTCCTGCGTGGCTGCTTCCAATAATTACCGCTTTTATGATAGACCTTGCGGCCGGAAATGACCCGAAGAAGGTTATAAAACTTCTTTATTACTTTATTTTTATTGCTCTTCTGACGCTTCAGAATATTCCTACGCATATTATATACGCCAGGATGCTCAGCGGCGTTATGAGAGGCGTAAGTTTGCAGCTCAGAACAGACTTGTGCAGACAGCTTCAAAAACTGTCTTTGCTGTATCATAACAAATCAAACATCGGGAAACTTCATTCTAAAGTTATAAGGGACATAGAAATAGTCGAACAGACCCCTCGAATTCTCGCCGAACAAATATTCGGCTTCCTGTGCCAGGTTACGATAGCTATTACGGCTATAGCCATTCGCAAGCCGATAGCGATGTTGTTCTTTCTTGTCGCCGTTCCGATTGTCGTAATAGTCAGGCAGGCTTTTACAAGAAGTATAAGAAAAAGCGCTAAAGGCTACCGTTACGCCATCGAGACGATGAGCTCGTCAATGAACGATATGCTAAATATGATACCGATAACACGCGCTCATGGTCTTGAGGAGTTCGAGGTAAATCAAGTTGAGTCGAAAATTTCCGCTGTTTTTCGAAGGGGAATGCATTTCGATACGCTCACCGCAATATTCGGCTCGTCGGCGTGGGTAACAATGTCAATAATACATATAACATTTATCGCCGGCTCGGTTTACGCAGGCATCAAAGGACACATAAGCATCGGTGATATTGTCCTTTTTAATTCGATGTTTCTTACGCTTACAAGCCAGATACTTGTGGTTATAGGAACGCTGCCGCAGCTTAGCCAGGCGGCTGAATCGATAGACTCAATTTACGAGGTGCTTGAATCGGACGACCTTGAGGAAAACAGCGGCAAAAACCCTTTTGAAAAAATCGACGGAAAATTTGAATTTGTAAATATCAGCTATCAATATCCCGATACACCCCGGCATACATTGAAAGATTTTACGCTTACCGTCGAACAGGGACAGTCGGTAGCATTTATCGGCCCAAGCGGCGCAGGTAAATCTACCGTTCTTTCGCTTGTGCTGGGGTTTGTCAGGCCAGACAGCGGCAGGCTGTGTATCGACGGCAAAGATATTATGGAGATGGACCTTCGGACTTACCGCAAATTTGTGGGAGTTGTAACGCAGGAAAACATTTTCTTTTCCGGCAGCGTTTATGAAAACGTTGCTTATGGCGATAAGGGTATTTCGCCGGCACAGGTAATAGACGCTCTTAAAGCGGCGGACGCTTATGATTTTATTGAGGATTTGCCTGAAGGAATTTACACCAATATCGGTGCTGACGGCCTCAAACTTTCAGGCGGACAAATGCAGCGGCTTGCAATAGCACGAGCGATTATCAGGGACCCGAAGGTTATTATTTTCGATGAAGCCACAAGTTCGCTCGATATTGAATCAGAAGAAAAAATAAGACTTGCTCTTGAAGAGATTATGAAAAACAGGACTACTTTTGTTGTCGCACACAGGGTTTCGACGATAAGAAACGTTGACCGAATTGTCATTCTTGAAACTGGGAGGATAATTGAGCAGGGCAGCCCGGCCGAGCTGCTGGCAAAAGATAATTTCTATTCCCGCGCTGTGCGACAAACCAAAAATATGCAGTGATATAACGGTCATTGCATAAAAATATTCTTTTGTCTTTGCCTTTTTAAATCGCTTTTTAATTTTTTTTGTTTTAACCTTTTTTCAACTGCCGTTGTAGTTGGTTTAGTGGCTTTTCTTGTTTTTGGTCTTTTCAAGGCGTTTTGAATAATTTCGCAGAGTTTCCGGACGGCAGAGTCGCGGTTGGCTTTTTGTGTTCTGAACTTTTGGCTTTCTACAATCAATCTGCCATCTTTTGTTAATCTGGCGGCAAGTTTTTTGAGGATGATTTCTTTTTGTTTGCTGTCCAAGCAATCGCAATTTTTGATATCGAGGATAACGGCAACTTTAGTATTGAGTTTGTTTATATTCTGTCCGCCGGGGCCTGAGCTTCGGCTGGCTTTGAATATAAGCTCACTTTGGGGTATTTGCAATTTGGCAGTCATTATAGTTCTTTTTGTGTTTGGCAAAACGCGCCCGGCAGGACTCGAACCTGCAACCTACGGATTCGAAGTCCGCAACTCTATCCAATTGAGCTACGGGCGCAGGAATCAACTTTTCGATTGAGAATACTTTACAGCAGAAATACCGATGTTTCAAGAGGTTTATTCAAGATGAAAGACGCTTCGTTTCGCGTCGGCATCGAGACTTATCTTTTTGATTGTTTCATAGAGCTGTTTGGGCCTGTGGACTTTTTCAAACTTAAATTCAGGGTCGGTCTTGTCAGTTGTAATCAGCACAACCGTTCCTATCCCGACGAGACAATCAGAAAAACTTCGATATAACCGCAGGTCAACTATGCGAAACATATCAATATTGTCTATTTGCTTTTCGAAGATACCCCTCGACCATTCAATTCGGTCGGTAGTTACGCGATAACAAACACTTTTTAGCCTGATAATTTTGTAAAAAAAGACGAGTGTTGCTGCGGCCATCAGCGACAGACCCACGAGGACCCTGTACTTTTCTATAGCCGCAATTGCCTGCGGCGAAAGCTTGAGGTCCGTAAGCAACTGTTTTACCGGCCAGAACGCAAGAACATATAAAATCGCAAGCAGGAAAATTATTTTCAGGAAATTCGGAAAAAGTATCCACAATGAAGGCGATGCCTCGAAGAGCGGGCCGGACTGTTCTGCGGCAGCGGACGACTGTTGCGGGCCTGCAGGCGTTTTAGCGGGTCTGTTTAGAAATTCGCCGCAGTAGCGGCACTTTATCGCTGCGGCCAGAATCGTCTCGGCACAATAAGGACATTGCTTGGTATTATGTAATAAATCCTGATTCAAATGACAATTCTCAAAAAATCAGTCCCACCTTCGGCAGGCAAGTTTAAGAATTTATAATACTCTGCTGCTCTTCGGCACGATTTTTGTCATAGTTGATTTGGCTGACGGGATGCTGCGGTTTGTCTGAATCGGCCGGTTTGTATTCATCCTGCATATCTGAGAAGCCCGCTTTTTTGTCGGTTTCCATCTGCTGACGCATACGCTCATATTCCTCGATAGTGACAAGAACTTCGCGGGCCTGGCTGCCTTTGTATTCGCCGAGAATGCCGGAAACAGCCATAGCCTCGATTATTCTGCTGGCGCGGGCGTAGCCGATGCTCAATCTTCTCTGCAGAAGCGAAACGCTGCCGCGCTGCGAATCGAGTATGATTCTGACGGCATCATCAAACAGCTCATCCGAACTTGCCTCGCCGGCGTCGATTCTGTTAAGCTGCATAAGTTCGGGATGGAACTGCGGTTCAGCCTGCTCGGTCAGGAAGCCGACTACTTTTTTAACTTCGGTTTCATCGACAAATGCGCCCTGCGCCCTGATAAGGTCGCTTGTGCCGGGCTTGAGGAACAGCATATCGCCCTGCCCCAGCAGCGCCTCGGCGCCGTTCTGGTCAAGAACAATTCTGCTGTCAAGCCTCGTCGCAACGCGAAAACTTACCCTGCTGGGCAGGTTCGCTTTTATTAAGCCAGTAACAACCGTAGCCTGCGGCCGCTGGGTTGCGAGAACTATATGAATGCCTACCGCCCGGCTCTTTTGGGCGATGCGAACGATATAGGCTTCTATCTCTTTCGAAGAGGTCATCATCAAATCGGCAAGCTCATCGACTACAATCACGAAGTAAGGCAGCTTTTTCGGAATTCTCGCTTCCTCATCGGGACTCTGAGGATTGAACCTGCGGACAATTTCCTCTGTGCCGAGTGCGTTATAACCCGCGATATTTTTTACGCCGGCCTCAGCAAACAAGGCGTATCTTTCATCCATCTTTACAGTGGCCCATTCGAATATCTGCTCAGCCCGGATGATTTCGGTAACTATCGGGGCCATCAAATGCGGTATTTTTGAAAAGGCCGTCATTTCGACCATTTTCGGGTCAACCAGAACGAGTTTTACCTCGTCAGGACGTTTGGTCAGCATAATACTTACGATAATACTGTTGATGAAAACGCTTTTGCCTGAACCTGTTGTGCCGGCAATAAGCAGATGAGGCATATCGGTAAGGTCTGAAACGATTGCCTGCCCCGAAGAGTCCTTGCCCAAAAACAAGGGTATTTCCATTCTCCTGTATGAATCGCCCGCCCGGGTAATGAGGTCTTTTATTCTTACAGTTTCTTTCTGGCTGTTCGGCACTTCTATGCCGATTGTGTGCCTGCCGGGAAGCGGAGCAACTACGCGAACGGCGGACGCCCCAAGTGCACGCGCAATATCGTTTGATAGATTTGATATCTGACTTACCTTGATGCCGGGGGCAAGGGCCATCTCGAACATCGTTATTGTCGGGCCCGGCTCCGAACCGGCAACGTGAGCTTCTATGCCGAACTCGTTCAATACCTGCTCAAGAGCCGCCGATTTGGCCCTGATGATTTTTTCCTGCACGGAGCCAAAACTTTGCTGCGGCTCCGTCAAAAGCTCAAGGCCGGGAAGCTGATAGCCCTCGAAGTTCTCAGACTCATAAAGCGGTTCTGATGACTTGTCTGCCTTTCCGGCTGCGGCCGGCATCTTTTCGAGATGACCCTCGATTGCTTCGTCAACTTTTACAGTCTGATGAGATTGCTGCTGCTCTATATGTTCTGCTTCCTCTGCCAGAAGCTGTGCAACCGTAGCGACAGGTTTTTTAGCACTAAGCTTCTGCCATGTCTGGCTGAGCTTACGGGAATGCTGTCTTGTTGCATACCAGGCAGGTGCGAATATTCCGAATACACGCGTCATCACAATACCGCACAAATGCAGCAGGTGCATCACCAATGTATCGGCAAGCAGAATCGCTCCCACTATAAGGCCGCTTACTACGATTATCACAGAACCTAAGAGAGAAAAATTATTTCTGAGAAACAAGATTATCGCACTTCCAAGTATGCCGCCGCTGCCGGTTGGAAAAGAATCCTCAGGGAAAGGCCAAAACATATAAATTATCGATGAAACCGCGACAGTAACCAGAATCAGGCCGATGAGACGAAGGACTATCTGATTTATCTGTTTATTGCTCAATCGCCAGATAATCGCGACAGCACAAGCGCCGAGCAGCACAAAAACGCCGGGGCCGAGATAATACATCAGATAATATGCAAAGAATGCTCCCACAGAACCGCACCAGTTGGCGGCAGGATGATTATTCGGCCAAACATATTTGCTGGGAAAATCGCCTGTATTAAAACTTACACAACTAAAAAATAATACCACTACCACCGCAAGGGCGAAGACCAACAGGGCAGTTCTGCTTAACCCGCCTGAGGCGGACAAATTTGTTCTTTTAGCTTTCAACCTCACACCTCATAAAAGTTTTGCGAAAAGTCCTATAAAAAACCAATTTCTGCATTATAAACATAAAATACGAGCATCTTTTACATAAAGTATTATCGGCCAATGGAGGTGTAATTCTATAGTTTCAGACCGGTTTTGGTTTGCCCAAGGAAATACCGATTGCAGCGGAAAATGCAAATAACAATATGGTTGTGGGTTCAGGCACGAACAGCGGGACAGTTGGAAGTTCGGGGTTGATATGAAAATCCAGCCTTACACCCTTAAAGGTGCCCGTATCAGCAAGTACTGTATCCTTAATCCTGACCTGCCAGGTGCCGAAACTTTGCTGCTTGTAAAAGTCAGTCAAACTGTCAGGACCGTTGGGGCGATATGTGCCGGTAAAGGGTGGTGTGCCGTTGTCGATGTCAAAAGGGCCTTCAGCGTCAAAAATCGTCCAGTGGAAATTCTGCCTGCCCGGAACAAAAGTATAAACATCGTAACTATTGATACAGGCATACGTACCGGCGGGACTTACAAGGGAAATCTGCAGGTCGCAAATACTTGTGTGCTCAATATTCAGTGCCAAATCCACATCAAGAACTTTACCTGCTACCGGCACAAAGATATTTTCAGTCAACAGAATCTTTTCGTTTGGGTCGCCGAACGATTTATTGACAGTCCTGCCGAATGAATAATAACCTTCTGCCAAAGCCGAATATTGAAAAATACAAACAACCACCCCCACCGCCGCCCAGAAACACAGTTTTCTGCTGTGATAGTCCATTATGAGAATTATTATAGGACGTCTTTGTTAAAGTACAATTAAAAAAAGAAAAAATCCTCCGTAGTTAAGATTTATTCACCGATGATTTTGATAAGGACGCGTTTTTTGCGTCTGCCGTCAAATTCGCCGTAAAAAAGCTGCTCCCAGGGACCAAAGTCAAGTTTACCGTCTGTTACTGCAACAACAACCTCTCTGCCCATAATCGTTCTTTTCAAGTGGGCATCGGCATTATCCTCGGCGCCGTTATGATGATATTGTGAGTATGGCTTTTCAGGGGCAAGTTTCTCCAGCCAGGTTTCAAAGTCCTGATGCAGGCCGGATTCGTCATCATTGATAAAAACGCTTGCTGTAATGTGCATCGCATTGACAAGACACAGGCCTTCTTTTATGCCGCTCTCGGACAGACAATCTTCCACCTGCGGCGTGATATTGATAAATTGACGCCTTGTCGGCGTGTTAAAATAGAGTTCTTTTTTATAGCTTTTCATAATAACCTCTTGTAAACCTGCTCGATTTTTTCAACCATAACCTCCGGTGCGAATTTTTCGCGGACAAATTCCCTGCCGCCCCGGCCGAGTCGAGTTCGCAGACTTTCATTTGCAATAAGTTCTGCGCAAACCTCCGCTAACTGTTTGACATTTACAGGTTCAATAAGCCTGCCGGTGTCCGGGTTTACAACTTCACTTGCACCATCTATATCGAAGGAGACAGCAGCCTTGCCGCAGAGCATAGCCTGCGGCAAAACGCGGGCCAGGCCTTCACGCAGAGAGCAATGCACTAAAATATCTGATGATTGAAGAACAAGCGGCATCTGCTCAACAGGCAAAAGACCTGTAAACCTGAACTTGTCAGTCAGGCCGTAAGCTGCAATCTGATTTTGGAGCCTGCCTTTCAAAATTCCATCGCCGACGAAAAGCCAGATACAATTATCAAAACGCTTTGCAAGCTCTACAGCGGATTCGATTATAAATTCATGGCCCTTGAGATGAAACAATCTCGCGATTGTTACAAGCACAATCGCGTTTTCTGGTATATTATATTTTTTACGAAAATCATTTCGCTGCTGCCGGCCAATCGGGTTTAAGAATTGTTCTTCTTCAATAGCAGAGTAAGCGGTTGCGAATTGCTCGGGTTTACCGATTCCAGCGGCAAGAGATTTTTCTGTCATCGCATCGGCGACAGAAATAAAGGCATCTGTTTTCTTAGCGGCGGCTTTCTCAACCGCGATGCAAAAACTGTTTGCCAGAGGATTGAGATATGGGTAGAAACTTAAGCCGTGAATCGTGTGGACTATTTTCGGCCTGTTCTTTAAATTATAAGCTGCGAATCTGCCGAGTATGCCTGCTTTTGCTGAATGTGTGTGGACTATATCAGGCTGAATTTCGGCAAGCAGTTTTTTTATCTGATTATATGCAGGAATATCGTAAATTGGGTTTATCTGCCTGCGCAGCGAATCTATTACAATAGTTTTGAATTTTTGGTTTTTGGTTTGCTCGAAAAGTTCGCCTTCAGGGCCTAAAGCAGGGCCGGTGATTAAGGTTACATCATTACCGCGGGCAGCAAGGCCTTTGCAGGTAATCAGCGTATTTTCCTGCGCGCCGCCGAGAATAAGTCGCGTTATTATATGAACAACTTTCAATATTTAATCCACATTAAACAAAGTCCTTCAGCAGGGGCGATCGGTCCTGCAGCAGTGCGGCTCTTTGCTTCAAGGATTTCTTCAATTTTTTTCGGCTGCGACTCGACTGGGCTCGCCGAAGTCCATCTGCCGCGGCCTACTTCCACCAAAGTGCCGACAATATTTCTTACCATATTATACAAAAAGCCGTCAGCTTCAACTTCAATATATATCCATTCGCTATTTTGTGAAACATCGCAGCGAAAGAGTGTCCTTACTGAGCTTGAACGTTTGTCGCAGGCTGTTGCGAATGATTTAAAATCCTTAGTGCCGATAAGTTTCTCTGCCGCCTGCTGCATTGGTTCGATATCTAATTTTCCCGGTCTGTGCCAGCAATGGCTGATTTGCATTACGGGGCGGGTCCTGCCGGTGTAAATCGAGTAGCGATACATTTTATTTTTGGCATCCTTGATTGCATCGAAGTCGTCAGGAACATCGACAGCTTCGGTAACTACGATTTCAGACGGCAGGTAGTGGCTTATTGCTTTTGCAAGCCGCTCGGTGGGAATGGGGGTGTCGAGACGGACATTTGCAACCTGACCCAATGCGCTTACGCCGGCATCGGTTCGGCTTGCTCCATTAACTTCCACGTTCTCAATACAGGTGAGGCTTTCAATTGCCTGTATAATTTCGGCCTCGATGGTTTTTCGCCCCGGCTGTTTCTGCCAGCCTGAGTAGCTGGAACCATCATACTGAATAGTAAGTTTGATATTTCGCATAGTCACAAAAAAATAGGCTCTGAATTTCAGAGCCTATTGTAACCGCAATAATGGTAAACTTATAGAAGTTTTTCAGCGATTTGGATTGCGTTCAGCGCCGCGCCTTTGCGAATCTGGTCGCCGCTGACCCACAGGTTTATGCCTCTTCTATCCGGTAGCGATTCATCCTGACGGATTCTGCCGACATAAACATCGTCTTTGCCCATCGCATCAAGCGGCATCGGGAAACGATTGTTCTTCTGGTCGTCTATTATCGACACGCCTGGCGCATGCTCAAGTAATTGGCGGACTTCATCCGGCGTAATGGAGTCCTTGAACTCGAGATTGATACTTTCGCAATGGCAGCGAAGAACAGGAATCCTTATGCAGGTGCAGGTAATCGCTATATCCGGGCAATGAAAAATCTTTCTCGTTTCATTGACCATTTTTACCTCTTCGAGATTATAGCCGTCAGGCTGAATCTCGGAATCGTGACTGAATATATTGAACGCAATCTGATATTTGAATTTGTCGCAGGTCGGTTTTTTACCTGCCAATACTTCTCTTGTCTGCTCAATCAGCTCATTCATCGCGGCCTGGCCCGCGCCGCTTGTTGCCTGATAGGTGCTGATAACCATCCTTTTAATCGGATTGGCCTTGTGCAGCGGCCATATAGGTACGTTGGCGATTATTGTCGAGCAGTTAGGGTTGGCGATAATGCCTTTATGTTTTTTTATGTCTTCAGGATTGACCTCCGGCACGACCAGCGGGACATCAGGGTCCATCCTGAACGCGCTCGAGTTATCAACTATTACGGCGCCAGCCTTAACGGCGGCAGGGGCAAATTGTTTGCTGCGCGATGCGCCGGCGCTGAAAAGGGCGATGTCAATACCGTCGAAGCTGTTTTCCTTTAGTTCTTCAACAGGATATTCTTTGCCTTTGAATTTAACCGTCTTGCCGACAGAGCGGGCAGAAGCAAGCATCTTTATAGATTTGACAGGGAAATCCCGCTGCTCAAGAATCATTATAAATTCCTGACCTACGGCTCCGGTTACGCCTGCGATAGCCACGTTTTTTGCCATTTGTTTAACTCCTTATGCCGCACCTGGTTTAAGAGGGCGTTCATAAAAAGCAGAGTATTGTTGTCTTGTTAAAAGTTTAATAAAATACTTACCGCACCATGGTTGAAATAGGTACCGCTAAGGCCGAGATATATTAATGATTTACGCTGATAAAGTCAAGATGCAGCCGGAAAATAGGGAAAAAATCAAAATTTTGTTTGCCTTTTCCTGAAACTTGCTATATTATAAGGAGTTATGGCTAAGCAGACTAAAAATATTAAGTCCATTTCAACAGCACTAATCCTGCTGGCCCTCCTGTTGCGCCTGTAAGGCGCAGCAGAATTCCTATCTAAAAATTACCCATACTTGTCCACCATAAATTTATTGACGGCGGATTGTTTTTTGTTTGTAGTAGAAATTAAGCCATTTTTGTTGCATAATTTCTGTTTTAAGAGAATAAAAGGAGACAAGTTATGTCTACTGAAGAAAAAGTGATAGTTTTTGATACGACGCTAAGGGATGGCGAGCAGGCCGCAGGCACCCGGCTTGGCGCCAGGGAAAAGCTTGAACTGGCTATACAGCTTGTCAGACTGGGCGTTGACGTTATTGAAGCCGGCTTTCCAATTTCCTCGCCGCAGGATTTCGAAGCGGTGCAGTTGATAGCGCAACAGGTAACTGGGCCGGTTATCTGCGGGCTTTCAAGAGCCGTCAACGCGGACATAGATGCCGCCGGAAAAGCTTTGCAGAAAGCCAAAAAGGCAAGGATACATACCGGCCTTGGAATCAGCGATATTCATATCGCAAGCAAGTTCAAGGATGAAAAATACGGCAAAACGCTCGAAGAGAAAAAAGCAAAAGCGATGGATATGGGTATAAAGGCCGTCAAACGCGCCAAGCAATATACCGACGATGTCGAGTTTTATTGTGAAGACTCCGGCAGGGCGCAAAAAGATTATCTGTATAAAGTCGTCGAAGCCGTCATAGATGCCGGCGCTACTACGGTAAATATTCCAGATACGACCGGTTATGCGATACCGCAGCAGTACGGCCAGTTGATTGCGGATATTATTAAAAATGTGCCGAATTCCAAAAAAGCCGTAATAAGCGTGCACTGCCACGATGATTTGGGAATGTCGGTGGCAAATACGCTGGCGGGAGTAAAAAACGGTGCAAGACAGATTGAATGTACTATCAACGGCGTCGGCGAACGCGCAGGAAACGCTTCGCTCGAAGAATCTGTAATGGCGATAAAAACGCGCAAAGACTTTTTCGGTCTCGATACAAGGATAAATACAAAAGAGCTATACAAAACGAGCAGAATGGTTTCTGAAATGCTCGGAATATTGGTTCCGCCGAATAAAGCCATTGTCGGAACAAATGCTTTTGCGCACAGCAGCGGAATACACGTTGATGGTTTTCTGAAAAATCCGCTGACTTATGAAATTATCCAGCCCCAAGATGTAGGTTCGCCAAAAAGCGCAGTTGTGCTTACTGCAAGGACGGGAAGACACGGGCTTAAGCATCGGCTCGCCGAGCTTGGATACAAGATATCGGAAGCGGAGCTTGAGACAGTTTACCAGCGGTTCCTCGAAGTAGCGGATAAAAAGGCCGAGGTCTTCGATGAAGATATCGCGGCCTTGGTAGGTGCTGAAATCAGGACGGTCGAGCATGTGTTTGAGCTTCAGTATCTTCACGTTGCCTGCGGGACGGGGACTCTGCCGACGGCAAGCGTCAAAATGAAAATAAAAGGGAAAGATACGCCGGTAACCGCAGCGGCCTGCGGAGACGGGCCGGTCGATGCTGCTTATGAAGCGATAAGAATCGCTACGGGACAATCGCCCAGACTTGACATCTACTCGATAAGGGCTGTTACCGGCGGTAAAGAGGCTCTCGGCGAAGCAACAGTAAAAGTAATTGATAAAAAAGGCATAAGGTTTACAGGCAGAGGCATCTCGACCGATATCATTGAGGCCTCGGCAAAAGCCTACGTTGACGCAATAAACAGAATGATGGCTGCCAGGGAAGAGAAGGCATAAAAACATAACAGGAAAAAACAATGTCAATGACAATAACAGAAAAAATACTTGCCGTAGCGGCAGGTAAAAATAACGTTGAGCCCGGCGATGTAATCGACGCGAAAATCGACTGCGTAATGTGCCATGAGGTTACTGCGCCGCCGGCCATTTCAATGCTTAAGGAAAAAGGCATCGACAAGGTTTTCGATAAAGAAAAAATTGTTGTTACGCCCGACCATTTCCAGCCGGCAAAGGACATAAAAAGCGCTGAACTGCACAAAAGACTTGATGTCTGGGCAAGGGAAAAAGGCATAAGATATTATTACCCGCTCGGCAAAGCAGGCGTCTGCCACGCATTACTGCCTGAACAGGGGCATATCAGGCCGGGTGAAGTAATTGTCGGCGGAGACAGCCATACGTGCACTTATGGAGCGTTCGCGGCCTTTTCAACAGGTATTGGCTCAACTGATTTAGCTGCTGCAATCGCTACGGGGAAGCTATGGTTTAAAGTCCCTGAGTCGATAAAGTTTGTTCTTAACGGTAAACTGCCGAAGGGCGTTTACAGCAAAGATGTAATACTTGCCGTGATTGCGAAAATTGGCACTGATGGTGCGCTCTATAAGGCGATGGAATTTGTCGGCCCTGCCCTTGGCGAAATGTCGATGGAATCACGAATGACCATTACAAATATGGCAATTGAGGCAGGCGCCAAGAACGGCATTATCGGCTTTGACGAAATTACAAAAAAATATCTTGATGAACATCTGAAAGAGAAAAAACCTTTCAAGATTTACCAGTCAGATGCAGATGCAAAATATGAGCAGACTATCGAGATTGACTGCTCTAAATTAGAGCCGATAGTAGCTCTGCCTCATCTGCCAAGCGGCGGAAAGCCGATAGGCGATTGTACCGGAATGAAGATGGACCAGTCTTATATTGGAAGTTGCACAAACGGCAGAATTGAAGATTTAAGAATTGTCGCATCGATTTTCAAAGGCAGAAAAGTTGTGATACGGACAATTATAGTTCCCGCAACGCCTGTTATCTGGAAGCAGGCGATGGATGAAGGTCTGTTCGATATTTTCTATGATGCAGGCTGCGTGATTTCCGCTCCGACCTGCGGCGCGTGCTTAGGCGGATTTATGGGAATCTTAGCCGCCGGCGAAAAGTGCGTAAGCACTACAAACAGAAACTTTGTCGGCAGAATGGGAAGCCCAAAGAGCGAAGTTTATTTAGCCTCGCCTGCTACTGCTGCTGCAAGTGCAGTTGAAGGAAAATTAACTGACCCAAGAAAATATATGTGAGGTAATAATGGCTAAAGCACACGTATATAAACGAGACCACATAAATACGGATGAGATAATTCCGGCAAGGTATCTCAATACTGATAATGTTGCGGAACTTGCGCAGCATTGTATGGAAGACCTTGACACGGAGTTTGTAAAAAAATGCAAACCCGGCGATTGTATTGTCGCAGGCGAAGATTTTGGCTGCGGCTCAAGCAGAGAGCACGCCGTCTGGGCTCTGCAGGGTATAAAAGTCGGCGCCGTTATCGCAAAATCATTTGCGCGGATTTTTTATCGCAACTGTATCAACTGCGGTTTTTATCCGATTGAACTTGACGGCGCGACAGAAAAAATCAGCAACGGCGATGAAATTGAGATAGACTATAAAAAAGGCGTTATAAACAACAAAACTCAGAAGAAAGAAATAAAGTTCAAACCGCTGCCGGATTTCGCGATTGGGATTATCAACGACGGTGGGTTGTTGGAACACATCAAGAAGAAGAATTAACAATCTTGAGGTAAACATGGTAAGAATTAATCTTAAATCAATTTTATGGTTTTTACTTCGTCCCTGGGCTTATAGGGACTTTTTTCAGAAGGTTTATTTGGCTATAAAGAAACGGGTATCAAAACCAGTCACATCGGGTAAATGGTGCGAGTCGCAAACCATAACTTTAAATGAGTTTTTTTTGCGTATTGCGGATGGTTATACATACGTAAATGTAGATTTGCCTGGAACGCCGAAAGATCCAACTGCCGTATTGTTATATAATCTCGCAGAATATTTACAAGCTACGAGAGTAATCGAAACAGGAGTGGCGAATGGAGGGTCTACCTCCGGATTGCTTAAATCATTAAAAAACAGGAATGGGAAGCTTATAAGTACGGATATTCCTTCGCCTGATGAGTGGGTCCAGACGGGTTCTTTGGTGCCGGAAGAACTAAAAAAATATTGGCAGTTGATTCGGAAGCCCGATCGAATAGCCTTGCCAAAGGTGCTAAAAGAAATGCCCCAGATAGACTTGTGCCACTATGATAGCGATAAGAGCTACAATGGGAGGATGTTTGCATATCCGCTATTGTGGAATGCTTTGCGCAAAGGCGGAATTTTTGTGTCTGATGATATTGTTGACAATAATGGTTTTAAAGATTTTTGCGAAACGTTAGGCATAGAGCCTCTGGTGGTGAGGTTCGGAGATAGATATGTTGGTTTGATTGTAAAAAAGAATTAGTATTACCCGTTTAAGACCAGTGTTGTGATTGTAGAAAGGAACAAATGAAGACGTACAAGATTGCCGTCATCCCGGGAGATGGGACAGGGCCGGAAGTAACGGCTGAAGCTGTGAAAGTTTTAAAGGCTGCTGCGAAAAAATTCGGCTTCGAAACCGATTTAACTGAATTTGATTTTGGCGGCGAAAGATATAAAAGAACCGGCGAAACACTGCCGGACAGCGCCATCGAAGAACTGCGCAAGTTTGATTCTATCCTTCTCGGCGCTATCGGCCATCCTGATGTTAAACCGGGCATACTTGAAAAGGGTATTCTGCTCAAGGCTCGCTTTGAGCTTGACCAGTACATAAACTTACGGCCTGTAAGGCTTTATCCCGGCGTTGAGACGCCGCTGAAGAATAAAGGGCCCCAGGATATAAACTACGTCGTAGTTCGCGAAAATACCGGCGATGCATATACCGGCACAGGCGGTTTTACAATGAAGGGAACGCCAAATGAGGTGGCGGTGCAATCGGCTGTTTACAGCAGATTTCAGGTTGACAGATGCCTGAAATACGCCTTCGAATATGCGAAAAAGTACGGCAAAAAAGCAACCGGCAGAGGAAAAGAAAATACCCTTGCGCTCTGCGGCAAGACCAATGTGCTGACTTTTATTTATGACCTGTGGGAAAGAGCCTTTCATGAAATGGGCGAAAAGGAATATCCGGATATTAAGAGAGAATATTATCACGTTGACGCTACCTGTATGTGGATGGTTAAGAATCCTGAGTGGTTTGATGTGATTGTAACCGGCAATATGTTCGGCGATATTATTACCGACCTTGGTGCGATAACGCAGGGTGGGATGGGCATCGCGGCAGGCGGTAACATCAATCCGGAAGGCGTTTCGATGTTTGAGCCTATCGGCGGAAGCGCACCGAAGTATACCGGCATGGGCGTAATCAATCCTTTGGCTGCGATTTGCTCGGTTCAAATGATGCTGGAAACTTTAGGCGAAGAAAAAGCAGCTAAGAAAATAGAAGATGCCGTCAAATTCGTAACGGCCAACAAGATGAAGAGTATGGCCGCCGGCAAAATGGGTTATTCAACAAGCCAGGTCGGCGACCTCGTTGCAACAGAAGTTGCAAAATAAAATAAAAGATAAAATCTAAAAAATAAAAATTGTGGAATCCCGCACCTGAAAATTTCAGGTGCGGGAGGACATCCTTAATTTTGATTTTTAATTTTTGTTACGATGCCTGCGAATCTTACGCCAGACTATTTGAAGGCTGAGCAGTGGTTCAGAGAGGCCTCTACCACTGAGGAGAAAATCCTTGCGCTTGAGGAAATGATGAGAGTTATCCCCAAGCACAAGGGCACAGACTATATGAGGGCGGAACTGAGGAGGAAATACAGCTCGCTTAAGGAATCCGCCGAGAAAAGAAAAAAAGCGTCGCACGGGCCTGACCCTTTTCATATTCCAAAAAGCGGGGCAGGCCAGGTGGTACTTTTGGGATTGCCGAACAGCGGAAAAAGCGCAATAGTTGCAGCGATGACCCATGCCAAAACCCACGTAGCCGACTTTCCATTTACTACAAGCATACCCATTCCCGGAATAGCGCAGTTTGAAGATATACAAATCGAAATAGTCGATATGCCGCCGATAACCGCCGAGTTTGCCGCACCGGGAATTGTTAATACTCTGCGCAACTGCGACCTTATCGGCGTCTGTATAGATTTGAGCGGTAATATCGAAGAGCAGATTAAAGTGTGTTTCAATTTTCTCGAATCAAAAAGACTTCTTTTGGATGAAGGTGAAAACGCGCTTGGGCGAAAATGTTTTATCATCGCAACGAAGCAGGATTTAGTTTTGCCGGAGAAAATTGATTGTTTGAAAAAGCAGTTAGCAAAACCATTTGAAATTGCTGCGATATCCATAAAGGATAAAGCAAGTCTCGACAAAATGCTTGCTGGTTTCTTTAAGCTGCTCGATATTGTCAGGGTTTATGCCAAAAAGCCCGGCCGGGAACCGGATATGAAAGAGCCGTTTGTTCTGCCGAAAGGCTCGATGGTTTCAGACCTTGCCGGCCTGATACACAGAGAGCTTGTGGAGAAATTAAAAAGCGCACGCTGCTGGGGCAGCGGCGTTCATAGCGGCCAGAATGTACACAGAACGCATATTCTGTGCGACAAGGATATTATTGAATTACATTTTGCATAGTTTTTATTAAAGGAATCAAAGATGGAATGTAAGAAGAAGGAAAACCTGAAATTTTGCAGTTGTTCATACGGCGGCTGTGATAACAAAGGCATTTGCTGCCAGTGCATCCAGTATCATTTAGCTTCTAAGCAGCTTCCCGGCTGCTGTTTCCCGTCGGATGTGGAAAAAACCTATGACCGCAGTTTCAGGGCATTCGCAAAAGCCTGGAAACTATAAAAAAGTCGGATATAAAAATCACTATTTAAGAATTAAAAACCTCAAGGTCCTTGATTATTTTCTCGATGACCTGTTCATGGGTCAGGTTGCGGCAGTCGATTGTAATATCCGCCCATTTCTTGTATAGCGACGTTCGCTGTTTGTACAAATCGTCCAGAGTTTTTCCCTCGCTGATGACGACGCCGCGAACATTTAAATCCGTCAGGCGTTTTTTTATCATATCGAGCGGCAGGTTCAGATAAACAATTTGGCCGGTTTCCTTCAAATGATTCATTGCATCTTCGCTGTAAACCGCGCTTCCGCCGGTGGCGATGACACAGTTTGTCCTGTCAATGCCGAGAATATGTTCGGCTTCGAGCCGACAAAAGTTTTCCAGACCGTCGGTGTCGATGATTTGCTGCAGCGTTCTGCCGGCAACTGCCTGGATAAAGACATCAGTGTCGAGAAAATATCTGCCAAGTCTTTTTGCAAGCAACACACCTACAGTGCTTTTGCCGACGGCAGGCATACCGACAAGAACAATATTTTTGTTCTCGGGTTCGTCCATATTGTTCATGTTTCAATGGATTTGAGCTTTATTATACTCTTAAAGGCTGCGGAAAGGAAGCTTTCCGCAGATTGTAATTTATCATCGCCGAGCACCTCGAGCATTAAAACGCCCTTGTAATCCTTCGGCCAGTTTGAAATTATTTTTCTCCAGTCGATTTTTCCCGTAAAAGGCAGTATATGGTCATCGTCGGAGCCTTTGTTGTCGTGCAGGTGCGTTGCAGCAAGTTTGTGGCCCCACTTTTTAAGGATATCAGTCGGCCTGCTGTTCCATATAAAATCGTGGCCGCTGTCATAGCAGAATCGCAGATAATCCGAGTCAAATTTTTCAAGAATAAAATCAACATAATCACTCTTACGGGTATTTTCGGCGGCAAGAATAACCTTTGCGGATTCAGCAACCTTCAGTATCTCTTCAACGCTGTCGAGCAGCAGTTTTGTCGGAGCAGGCGGGTTTGGGCAGTCGGGACAGGTATGAAAAACAAGTTTTCCGATATTATGTTTGCTGCAATCGTCAATCCATTGTTTGTGAAGGTCAACCATTTTTTTGCGCTCTGAAGGATTTTCAGATGAAAGCAGATGGGCCTCTTTGAACGGGATGTGGATATTGTCGATTTCAAGACCGCTGTCGCGGACAATCTTCGGCAAATCGTCAAGCGAGCCGGTATTTGCCTTTTCCTCATCCGCCCACCAAAGGCAGGTAGCATCAAAACCTGCCTTTTTTATAAGCTGTGCTCTTTGGCTGATATGTATCCGCCAGCCGAACCACGAAAATATACCGACCTTTGAATCCGGCAGTTTCATCCCGCACCTTCTTTAATTCTGTTTTTAACTTCACTATATTCCATATATAAATCTTTAGGCTCTTGAAAGCTATGTCTAATACATTGGATATTTAGAAGGTGCGGGATTCATCGGTTTACCCTTTTGGTGGAATAAATTTTTTGCCGGTAAGCTGCTCGTAGGCCTCGACATATTTTGCGCTGGTTTTTTGGCGGACATCGTCCGGCAGCTCAATGCCTTTGCCGGATTTGTCGAAATTTATGCTCTCAAGATAGTTTCTTACAAATTGTTTGTCGTAGCTTTCCTGGTCTCTTCCTGCCTGGTATTTGTCCGCGGGCCAGAATCGCGATGAGTCAGGCGTAAGCACTTCATCAATCAAAATAGTTTTGCCGTTAATATCGCCCCATTCGAATTTTGTGTCGGCAAGCAAAATATCTTTTGTTGCAGCATAGTCCCCTGCTTTTTTGAATATTTCAATACTACTGTCGCGGACGTACTCGGCGTTTTTTTTGCCTATTATTTTGACACACCCCTCGAAGTCGATGTTTTCATCGTGTGTGCCTAACTCTTCTTTTGTTGCAGGCGTGAAAATCGGCTGGGGAAGTTTTTGACATTGCTTAAGGCCTGCCGGCAGTTTATGGCCGCAGACAGTTTGCGACTGCTGATATTCTTTCCAGCCTGAACCGGCAAGATAGCCTCTTACAACACATTCAACCGGCAGAACTTTTGTCTTTTTAACCAGCATACTTCTGCCCGCAAGCTGCGATGCATAATCGCAGAATGGTTTTGGATAGTCGCTTACCTTATCGGTTATAAAATGGCTTTCCACAATGCCTGAAAGAAACTCAAACCAGAATTTTGAAATTTGCGTAAGAACAATCCCCTTATAAGGAATACCATTCCTCATAATCACGTCAAACGCGCTTATCCTGTCGGATGCGGCGATGAGCAATTTGTCGCCAAGGTCATAGATATCGCGAACCTTGCCCTGTCTGGCTTTTGTGCCGGGAATCTTTGTCTGTAAAATAACATCGACCATTTTGCCTCCTTATCTAAATATTTAGGCTTGACCCATATATTACCATCACCAAAGTCAGGCCGATTGTAAGTTCTGACAGCGATATTGTCAACTCCGCACCTGCCTCATATTCTCATCGCGAACTAAACACCTATCTAATTTTGGCACAAGACATTACATAAATGTTCTATTAAACGGGAATGTAAAGCAGGTGCGGGGTCAAGACGTTATGTACTCTTAAATATTCTGGATTTGTCTTTCATTTTACTGCCGGCCAAGCTATAATACCCGGTTTTATCTGATGCCTTGAAATAAAGACTTTTCACGAAAGGAAATTCAGTATGAAGATTATCGTAAATATTTCGCTGGTTCTGGTTGTTTTACTGTCGAGTACGGTATTTGCGGCAAAGCCGAAGAAGTCGGCCAAATCTGCCGCAGGGTCGAAAAAAGCTGTTGTGGAGCCGAATAAGCCTGCAGCAGAACCGAACGCTCCTGTCGGTGAGACTTTAGCGATATCAGTCAGCGAGCCAAATACAGTTCCTGCCCCCGGCGCAACCAAAGCGAAGGATGCAAATCAGTCCGGCGCGGTTGCGGCAACAGTCAACGGTGCAGTTATTACCGAAGGACAGATTGAAGCGATTCTAAATCCGCATATGGAACAAAAGGCCGGCAGAATTCCGGAAAATATGGTCCCTCAATACCGCCAGCAGATGAGAAAACGCATTATAGACCAGCTTGCAGTGGAAGAAATTCTGGCTCAGAAGGAAAAACAGAATAATATCGACGTCAATCAGTCCGAACTGGACCAGCAGATTAACAAACTGGTTGCCCAGCAGAATCTGACCCTGGATGAATTCAAGGCGCTGCTGAAGGCTTACGGTACCAGCTTCAGCGATTACCAGCAGAATATACGAAAAAGGCTTATGTTTGAAAAGCTGATGGATATGGAGTTTGCACAAAAGCTGCAAAAATCCACAGATGAGCAGGCCAAGGCATATTATGATGAAAATATCCAGCAGTTCAACGAACCGGAAAAGATTCACGCAAAACACATACTTATAAGGACGGCAGAAGATTCCAATGACCCTAATCAGGCCAATGCACGAGCTAAGGCAAAAGCGCAGGGACTTCTCGAGAAGATAAAGGCCGGCGAAAGCTTTGAAGAGCTGGCTAAACAATATTCTGCCTGTCCTTCGGCCAAAGACGGCGGCGACCTGGGTATGCAGCCAAAGGACACTTTTGTACCGGAATTTGAGAAGGCAGTTTTCGCACTTAAGCCGGGGCAGGTAAGCGATGTCGTCCAGACAAGTTTCGGTTACCACATTATTAAGCTTATTGAACATAAAGATGCCAATACCGTTAGTTTCAGCCAGGCAAAGGACAAAATCCTGGAGGATCTTGCCGACAAGCAGAAAGAACAGATTGTTGTGGAGTATATTCAAAAGATTAAGGCTGAAGCTGATATAAAATATGTCAACGAGGCAGACAAACTTGAGCCCCAAATCAGCGGCACAAAATCAGGCCCGATGCGCAGACAAACTGAGAAGGTTCAACCTTCAGATGAAAATAAACCAGCTTCAGAGAAAGCGGTCGAGCCCAACAAGGATTAATTAAAGATTTTAAACCACCCCGCACCTTCTTTTATTCTTAATTGAATATTGGGAAGGTGCGGGGTTTTTATGCGCATCTCGAATTAACCACAGATTGCACGGATTTATCAGATTTTTGCTTCTCTAACCCTGTATTTTCCTGCCCTGAGCAGGGTCAAAGGGTCTTTACTTCCGCCCAATTTATTGCTATATTCCATTGGTTCCTTGAGGAGCAACAGAAGAACAAAGCGAAAAATAAATTTAAACAAAGAATTTCTCGATAACATTATGAGTGAAGTACGATTAGATGAGATAGGTGATTGGTCTGAAAAGAAACTCGATATAGTTGACAAATATATTGAGGCCTATTCAACGATAATGAAGAAGCAATCCTTTATCAAGGAATTTCATTACATCGATGCTTTCGCAGGGGCGGGTCTGCATATTTCCAAATCATCCGGCAAAATTATATCTGGTAGCCCCTTGAACGCGCTCAATGTAAAACATCCTTTTGACCGGTATCATTTTATAGACAATGATGTGGCCAAGACAGATTTTCTTAAGCAAAAGGTAGGCAAAAACGAAAAGGTACGAGTGTATACAGGAGATTGCAACAAAATATTGCCTAATGAGATATTTCCTCTCATAAAGTATGAAGAGTATAAACGTGCCCTCTGTTTCCTTGATCCATACGGTCTGCATTTAAATTGGGAGGTAATGCATGCAGCAGGTCAATCAAGGACCATAGAAATATTTCTGAACTTTCCTTTAATGGATATAAATAGAAATGTATTGAGGAATAATCCTGAAAAGGTTGACAAAATACAAATCGAAAGAATGAATGCCTTTTGGGGAGATGAAAGCTGGCGAAATATTTCCTACAAAACACAACAAGGTCTGTTTGATACGTACGAAGAAAAAACTGTGCATTTCTCACTTATAGAGGCATTTCGCAAAAGGTTGAATGAAGTTGCCGGTTTTGCCTATGTTCCTAAGCCTATACCGATGAGAAATACAAAAGATGGAATAATTTACTATCTTTTTTTTGCGTCGCCCAGTAAAACAGGGGAAAAGATTGCCAAATATATATTCACCAAATAAAGGATTGTCTGATGGCGGTTAATTCCGGAATAGAATGGACAGAATCAACGTGGAATCCTGTAACTGGGTGCGCTAAGGTTAGTGCTGGTTGCCTTAATTGTTATGCCGAGAGAATGGCTCTAAGATTACAGGCGATGGGTCAGCCTAATTATCGCAATGGCTTCAAAGTAACCTGCCATCCGAAAATGCTCGACTTGCCGTTATGCTGGAAAAAACCGCAAATGATTTTTGTTAATTCAATGAGCGACCTTTTTCATAAATCAGTCCCCCAGGAGTTTGTTTTTGAGATATTCGATACTATGAATAAGGCTTCGAGGCACCAGTTCCAGATATTGACTAAAAGGGCTGAAAGGCTTGCAGAGCTTGCGCCATCGTTAAAATGGACGGAAAATATATGGATGGGAGCAACGGTCGAATCCGCTGATTATAAAGAACGCATTGATTATCTTCGATACACCTCTGCATACATTAAGTTTTTATCTCTCGAACCATTATTGGAAGATTTAGGCCGATTGGATTTAAGCGGTATTGACTGGGTAATCGCAGGCGGAGAATCCGGCCCCGGCGCAAGACCTGTACACATTGATTGGATTAGAAATATAAGGGAACAGTGTATTTCTCAGGATGTTCCGTTTTTCTTTAAGCAATGGGGTGGAACGAATAAAAAGAAAACAGGAAAAGTTTTAGATGGAAAAATATGGAATCAAATGCCTATTGTCTTTGACGGCCTGTACTCTTAATTCGTTCTTGTTTTTTCCCTGCCCGCGGCGGCATTTCCTTACTTTTTTACATCTTTGCTTTTTTCTTTGAATTTACTTAAATCTTCATTCAGCAGAATGCTTCTCAAAGGCTCATATTTCCAGCACGGGAAATTCAGCGGCGCGTATTCCTCTTCGCCTTCCTGCAAAACAAATTTGTCCCTTGCTAACGCCGCTAAAACTCTATTAAACGGCGTATCAGGGCAGCGAAAGGTTAAGGTATATCCTCCTTTAGTTGTAAACTGTGCCCTGACATAAAATCGTTTCTTATCCCTGTATATTGAAACGCCTATCAAGCCCGTGTTATTTTTATTTATCCGGTTAAGCATATTTTGTCTTGCGTTGACGGCTCGCAAATTACACCGGCGATTATCCAATGAATTTCTGTTTATATGGTCAACCAACTCCCCTTTGCCGGCATGCATTATATACCTTGAAAGCGCAATAGATTTATTTGTTTTGGCTTTTAGAACCATACGTGGGCAGCTATTGGTAAGATAAAAACCTTTTATAAAGGTATATTTCCGCCGGGGAGATATATCAGGGTCTTTGAAAAGCCTGCGATATATAAAATCGTCGATGATTATGGTTTGGCCGTGGATTTCGAATGTTCGATAATTGTTTGCCATAAGGCATCCCCTAGCGGATTTTTGCTGCGGCATTTTATTTTTGTTCATTGCTGTTTCCTTTTGCGTAGGGTCTTAAGCCGTATAAGGGGCAGGCCAGACAAGAGCAGTTGATAATCTCTATTTTTTGCCAGCAGACGCATTCCAGACAGAAGGATTGGATTGCGGCGTTTTTGTTATTGTCCTGGACCGCTTTTCTATAGATTTTGCGGTATTTTTTGGAATTTCCGCTATTCTGCTCGCTATTTTCTGCTTTCTTAATAAGTCTGAATCCGGCTTTTCTAAATTTTTAGATTTCATAAGTCACTTTCAGATAAAAGGTTATAATCGTTTTTAGTTGCTTTTCGAGCAAATAATTTTTTGGTTTTTGTTTTATAAATATCTAATATCATGACATTGTATTATAAATTTCTAAAAAGTCAACTATATTTTGTTAATTTTTTATAATATTTTATAAATATCCAACAATTGTGATATTAGGAAAGGGGGGATAGTTCTACCGTAAGGCGTGGCTAAGTCCACTGACACCGTATTTTTGAATTATACCAATTGGTATTATTACTCGCGCATCGAGTAGTTTATAACCATTTATGCCGGCTTAGCTTACCCGCGGATAACGGCACGAATTCTATTTGGAATCCGTATAAGTCCACTGATACCGTATTTTTGAATGATAAGAGGTTTGCAAGGTCGCAGGCGTTTGTATATAATGTTAAATCCAAAAGATTAGGAGCATAAGGCTATGCGGATAAATGGACTTATTTTGTTTATTATTGTCGCCGGTTCGGCGGTTTTTGACTTCGGCGAGCTCAGTCGAGCCGCTGCCGAGCAAACATGGCACCTTAAGCAAGGGCAGGATTGGCAGAAGGTCGAACAGGAAGGCGATGCCGATTTTATGATGGCTGCGGCAGAGGCGAAGCAGCTTGTTTCGACCGGTAAGACCAACAAAGCCAGAAAAGCCTTTGCCAAACTAAAGGCTGGTTTCCCTCAGCTCGCAGGCGAAGATTTTGACGCGTACGTGAAGGCGGAACTGCTTTATAGTCAGCGAAAATATATTGAAGCCTCGAATACCTATGACAGTTTCACGGAGCAGTTTCCGGAAAGTCCGTTTTATCAGTCGGCGCTCCAGAGACAGTATCAGATAGCAACGGCTTTTCTCGGCGGCCAGAAGAGAACGGTCTTGAAAGTCTTCAGGCTCAGCGCTTATGAAGAAGGCACTGAAATAATGAACAGGATTGCCGACAGAGCCGGCGATGCCCCCCTGGCCCGCGATGCGTTGCAAACGATTGCTCAGTCTGATGAAAAAAGAGGCGCCTGGCACGAAGCCTACCTGGCTTGGGCAGATGTTGCCGACAGATGGCCGACCGGACAAATCGGCAAAGATGCCCTGCTGGGGATGGCAAGAAGTCTTGAACATGACTACAGGGGACCAAAATTTGACTCGAAGGTTCTCGAGAGCTCAAAAAGCTACTATGCCGAATATCAGAAAAGGTATCCGGATACTGCCGGCCAGATTGAAGTACCACAGACATTAAACCGGATAGATGAAGAGCTTGCTGAAAAGGAGCTGGCGGTTGCCGACTATTATGCAAGAACAGGCAGCTTTACGGCTGCGAATCTTTACTATCAGAGAATAATTGATGATTGGCCGACCAGCAGTGCGGCAAAATCTGCCGAACAAAAAATGGCTGCTGTTAGAAAAGAACAGCAAATCGCTCAACAGCAGTTATCGAAGAAGAAAAAATTAAGTCTGAAAGGATTGTTTTTATGAAAATAATGGCGGCAGTTTTTGCATCTGTCGGTGCTGCGGTTTTATTTGCCGGATGCAGCGGCTACAGCAACAAGTCTTTATATTCGCAGGACATAAAAAGCGTTTATGTTGAAATGTTTGACAATGAAACATTTCGCAGAGACCTTGAGTATGACCTTACTGATGCAATAGCAAAGAGAATAGAGGCTGAAACGCCGTATAGAATAATTTCGGACAAAAGCAGGGCGGATACGGTATTGTCCGGCAGAATTACCGCACTGAATGATTCGATATTAACCATAGAGCGTTCAACAGGCCGAGCGCTCGAAGAGCAGGCCGAAGTTATCGCCAAGTTCAGCTGGAAGAATCTTAAAACCGGCGACTATCTGCTCGAAAACTCAACCGCGACTGCGACCGCAAGTTATTCACAGTTTCAGCAGCAAAGCTTCGATTATGCTTCAAAAACCGCCGCAAATAAACTTGCCGAAAGAATAGTCGAACAAATGCAGACAAAATGGTGAAAATAGCTGATGAATCCCACACCTTTTAAATATTCAATGTATCACATGTATCTTTTAAAGAGTCGAAAGAATAATAGATTGTATATCGGATATACAAACGAGATTGAACAGGCAGAAGGTGCGGGATGAATCAGAGAAAAAGACAGAACATGAAAAAGCAGACAACTCAGTACGGTAAACAACAGCCCCTGGGAGGCAGAAAGATGCCTTTAAGATGGATTCTGATAGTGCTTCTCGTTCTTACTCTTATGATGACGTTCCAGATGTATCAGCAGCGGGAGGAGATAAGCAATGATCAGTTTGACAAGTACATTGCGGAAGGGAAAATCGAGAGTGTTGAAATCGCAGAACGCGAAATAACCGGAAAGTTTAATGCGGCAGGAATGCAATCACGTCCGCCAGAGACCTCCGAAAAATTCAGTGTCGGCTATCATCCGGAAATGCTGCCGGATATAACGGCAAAGCTTCGGGCGGCAAATGTCAAGTGGACCGTTGCCAAGCCGCAGATATTGATGCCTATCTTGAGCTGGATTCTGCCTATCGTGCTGATGGTTGCGTTCTTCTATTTCCTGTTTGTCAGAAACGTCAAAGACGGCCCCGGGGGGATGTTGATGAACTTTGGAAGAAGCAAACATCGAATGCAGAGCAAAGAGCAGACAAAGGTGACCTTCGATGATGTCGCAGGCATTGAGGAGGCAAAGGAAGAGGTTGCGGAAATTATTGAATTTTTAAGCCATCCCAAAAAGTTCCAGAAAATCGGCGGCAGGATACCGCGTGGGGTACTGCTGGTCGGCCCGCCGGGCTGTGGGAAAACCCTGCTGGCAAAAGCTATCGCAGGTCAGGCAAATGTGCCGTTCTTCAGCATTTCAGGCAGCGATTTTGTCGAAATGTTTGTCGGTGTCGGCGCTTCACGTGTGCGCGACTTGTTCAAAACCGCAAAGGAAAATTCGCCCTGCATTATCTTCCTCGATGAAATCGACGCTATCGGCAAAAAGCGAGGGCCCGGCTTTGTAAGCGGCGGGCACGACGAAAGAGAGCAGACCTTAAATGCGATACTTGTCGAAATGGACGGCTTCGACACTAACGACCAGGTCATCGTAATGGCAGCTACTAACCGCGGAGATATACTCGACAAGGCCCTTACTCGCCCCGGGAGGTTTGACAGGCTGGTTTATATTCCTCTGCCGGATGTCAAGGGAAGAACTGAGATACTCAAAATTCATGCACGCAAGGTTAAGATGGGGACGGACGTTGACCTTGAAAGAATAGCAAGAGGAACACCTATGTTCAGCGGTGCAGACCTGGAAGCAATAATTAACGAGGCGGCTATTGCTGCGACAATGAGTAATAAGGATTTTGTTGAGATGGAAGACCTCGAAGAGGCCAGAGACAAAGTCCGCTGGGGCAGGAAAAAACGCAGCAGAGCCGTTGACCAGGCAGACAAAAAGATAACTGCTTTTCACGAGGCTGGACATACACTGGTGCAGTCTATGCTCAAGGATGCCGACCCGCTGCACAAGGTCAGCATTATTCCGCGAGGCCCTTATGGCGGAGCTACTTTTTCACTGCCGGAAAAAGACAGAACACACTTTACTAAAAAATATTGTATGGCGGAACTGCAGGTGTGTTTCGGCGGCAGGATAGCTGAAGAGCTTTTCTGCGATGACATATCCAGCGGAGCGCAGGCCGATATTCAGGCTGCCACCGCGATGGCCAGAGAGATGGTTCAAACCTGGGGGATGAGCGATGTTCTGGGTCCAATTGATTACAGTACCCAGACACAAGATTATTATTTCGGAATGCTGGGACAGGAACATTCCCAGAAAACCGCAGAGATTATCGATGCCGAAGTAAAAAAACTCGTAGACCAGGCTTATAAAGCCGCAAGGGAAATTATAGAGAAAAATCGCGATAAACTTCAGGCAGTGGCCGAGGCGCTTTTGAAATATGAAACGCTTGATGCTGCCGAAGTAAAGACAATAACTGAAGGCGGCTCATTAAGTAAGCCGAGCGTAGGCGATTTGCTCAAGGTTGAGCAGGAAAAGATAAACCAGCAGGCAGCAGAAAAGCCGGCTGAAGAAAAAAAGGAATAAAGAGTTTACAGTTTACGAAGGGGGAAAATGCGCAAAAAGTATTTTTTTGTATTAGCTATTATTGCAGCGACAGGATTGTTTTTCCCGGTTGCCTCGGCGGACGAGAAAATCAAAGATGACTTTGCCGAGATAGGGCTTATTTTTCAGCACGAGTCGGTTGCGCCGGACTCAAACAGCGTAATCCAGATAAAATTCAACCTTGAAAAAGACTGGCATTTTTACGCAGACGAAAAAACCGCCCCGCAGGGGACAAATCTGAAAATAACCGCTCAGGGAAAAGAGATGATTTTTTCTGAGCCTGTTTTTCCAAAAGGACAATTGTATTTTGATAAGGTTACGAATAAGAAACTGGCGGTTTACAGCGGCAGCTTCAGTGTTTTTATTCCTTTTGCAGCAGATGTAAACGCTAAAAGCACAGAAGTAAAAGTTACAATAGACGGCCTTTCCTGCTCGCAGCAGTTGTGCAGAAAAGCATCTTATGAGCTTTCAAGGAAACTTGATATTTCAAAATCTGCGCAAATGAACAATCCAAAATTTTCTATACCCTCACAACCCTCACAGATTACTGCAACCCCAGTTGGTTCTGAAAGCCTGCAAACATCTGCGTCTGTCGCTCTGTCTCTTGCGATAGTTGCGGGACTGCTGCTTAATGTTATGCCCTGTGTTTGGCCGGTGCTGCCGATTATCGTGATGAGACTTGTTCAACAGGCACAAAAGAGCAAAACTAAAAGTGTCATTGCGGGCTTTGCTTTTGCCATAGGTATTATCCTTTTCTTTGCCGCACTTGCAGCAGTCAGTATCATCCTCAAGCTCGGTTTTGGCCTGGTCTTTCAATGGGGCGACCAGTTCAGGAGTTCTGCGTTTATAATCGCGATGGCGCTTTTAATGGTTGTGCTGGCATTGTATATGTTCGGATTATTTACGTTTGGTTTGCCTGCCTCGATTGCCGGCCAAAAAGGTCAAAGAGCCGGTTTTGCAGGTTCGCTCGGTATGGGGTTTTTAGCAGCGGTTTTGAGTACGCCGTGCAGTTTTGCAATACTTGCCTTTGTTATCGCCTGGACGCAGACCCAGCTGATACCTCTTGCCGCAATTACGATACTGCTCATCGGTGTCGGTATGGCTTTGCCCTATGTGATATTGACCTGTCTTCCCGGTCTTCTTGGAAAAATACCAAAGCCGGGCAGATGGATGGAACTTTTCAAGCACGTTACGGGATTTGTCCTGTTGGCAATCGGCGTAAAGCTGCTCGAAGCGGTGCAGCCGGAGAAAATTATAGATGTGCTTTACTATGCGGTTGTACTTGCGGTTTGCGTATGGATGTGGGGCGTTTGGGTTCAATATAATACGCAAAAATCGAAAAAATGGCTGATAAGATTAGCGGCAGCTGCTCTGGCGATTTATTGCGGTTTCATATTTTTGACTGAGCCGAAAAAAGGACTTATCAGCTGGCAGCCTTACGATGCACAGATTATTGCTTCTGCACAGAAGAACAATCAGCCGGTGCTTATTGATTTTTCCGCTGACTGGTGCCTGTCGTGCAAGGTTCTCGATAAGACGGTTTATTCAAGCGCCGAAATAGCTGATTTAATAAAGCGCAAAGACGTTCTTGCGATAAAGGCCGACACGACACGGTTTGATTACCCTGCGGCGGCGGCATTAAAGGAAATGTATAATGAGCCTGCTGTGCCTGTAACGATTTTACTTTTGCCGGGACAGGATACGCCGATAAAACTCCGTGGCAATCTGATAAGAAACAAATTGATTGAAAATCTCCAAACCCTCAAAGACGTGGAAAAATAAATGGCAAAAAAAGCAGCCATTAAAACAGATAAACAAAAAGCAAAAGAGCGGGTAAAGACGATTTGGCCGATATTGAAGAAGACTTATCCGCAGGCAAAATGCGCGATCGAACATTCCGACCCGCTGCAGCTTCTTATCGCAACGATACTTTCCGCTCAGTGTACTGATGTGAGGGTAAATATCGTTACAAAAACGGTTTTCAAAAAATACAAAACCGCAAAAGACTGGGCAAATGCATCGCTTGCGGAAATTGAGCAGGATATAAGAAGCACGGGCTTTTACCGCAACAAGGCCCTAAATATAAAAAATGCCTGTAGAAAAATAGTCGATTGTTTCAGCGGCAAAGTGCCGAATACTATGGATGAGCTTTTGATGCTCAACGGCGTAGGCAGAAAAACGGCAAATGTGGTTTTGGGCAACGCATTCGGCGTTTCCGGCATCGTATGCGATACGCATGTAATCAGGCTTTCCAGAAGACTTGCGCTTTCAGCAAACACGGATAATCCGGAAAAGCTTGAATTTGACCTTATGGAAACAGTGCCGCAGGAAAACTGGACGTTTTTCAGTCATCTGCTTATCTTCCACGGCAGGAATATATGCAAGGCACGCAGGCCGGATTGCCCCGTCTGCCCGATAGCAAAATACTGCCCGGCTGCGAATAATCCGAAACTCTGGTAAAGGAGAGGTAACAAAATGGATGAAAGAATAGAAAGATTTGGCGTACCGACGGAGGAAACCTGGCGAATATTCAGAATAATGGCCGAATTTGTCGAAGGTTTTGAGGAGCTTGCGACAATCGGACCTGCCGTTTCGATTTACGGTTCGGCAAGAACAACACCTGATGATAAATATTACAAACTCGCGGAACAAACGGCCGGCATTTTGGCCAAAGCAGGCTTTGCGATTATCACCGGCGGCGGCGGCGGAATAATGGAAGCCGCTAACAAAGGCGCCGCTCAGGCAGGTGGTAAAAGCATCGGCCTGAACATCGAAATGGCTCTTGAGCAGGTTCCAAACAGTTATCAGAACCTTTCGCTGCACTTCAGATACTTTTTCTGCAGAAAAGTAATGTTTTTAAAATATGCCAATGGCTTTATAGCTTTTCCCGGCGGATACGGCACACTGGACGAATTTACGGAAGCTATTATGCTGATTCAGACCCTAAAGCAGGCTTATTTTCCTGTGATTCTTATGGGCAGAGATTACTGGTCAGGCCTTGTTGAATGGATGGAAACCCAGATGCTGCACAAGAATAAATATATGGACCCTGATGATTTGAAGGTATTTTCTATTTACGATGATCCGCAAAAAGCTGCCGATGTTATCATTGATTTTTACAAATCCGGCGGCAAAAGCGGCATCTGGGAACCGACCGGTCTAAAAAAACACTGAAATTCCTGAAAAAGGTTCCTGTCACCTTTTTTTATTCACCTTTTTATTTTATGAGGGAACAGGAATATATGATTTTATCCATTGTGATACTTGCGATGATTGCCTTACTCCTGGGCTATCGTTTTTACGGCAGGGTCCTTTCGAGGCAGATGAATCTGGACAATTCCCGGCCGACCCCTGCAATCCAGTTCAATGACGGCGTCGATTTTGTCCCGGCAAAGATGCCTCTGCTGCTTGGTCAGCACTTTTCCGCTATCGCGGCGGCAGGCCCGATTGTCGGCCCGATTTTAGGCTGCCTGTGGTTCGGCTGGCTGCCGACACTCCTGTGGCTCATACTCGGCGCGATATTCATCGGCGGCGTCCACGACTTTTACAGTCTTGTTGCCTCAATTCGTCATAAAGCCGCAAGTATCGGTGAAATCGTCAAACAGCATACCTCGCCGACCGTGCATCTGCTTTTTTTATTGTTTGTCTGGCTGGCGCTAATATATGTCATCATTGCCTTTACTGATATAACCGCCAATACTTTCAAAACAGTGGTCGAAGAAGCATCTTACGGCCCGGCCGTCGCCGCATCTTCTATTCTCTATCTTCTTCTGGCAGTCGTACTGGGCATACTGCTTTATCATTTCAAACTGAAATTGTCGCTTGCCACGATAATTTTCGTCCCCCTCGTTTTTTTGATTGTCTGGCTCGGCCCAAGATGTCCCGGCTGTGTGCTTTCTTTTCTTGAGGGACTATCAACAAAACAGTGGGACGTCGTATTGCTTGTCTATTGTTTCATCGCTTCGGTAATCCCGCTCTGGCTGCTGCTTCAGCCTCGCGGCTATTTAGGCGGCTGGATGCTTTATGCGGTAATCCTGGTTGGTTTCATCGGGACGTTCAGCGGGAAATTTCATATAGAATATCCCGCTCTTAATCTTGATGGCCTGTCAAGCCTCGCTAACGGCAAAATGATAATCCCCGCGTTGTTTATTACCGTTGCCTGCGGTGCCTGCTCAGGCTTTCACGCTGTAGTGTCCTCAGGCACAACATCAAAACAGCTTGCGAAGGAAAAAGATGCGCTGCCGATTGGTTTTGGCGCAATGCTGCTGGAAAGCCTTGTCGGCGTACTTGCGCTTACTACGATTATGATTGTTCCGAAAACCGATAGTCTCATTAAAGCCGACCCGAATCTCATCTATGCAAACGGAATCGCTCGCTATCTCGGACTGGTGGGTATTAAATTTGGTATAGCTTTTCCGTTTGCACTGCTGGCTTTTTCAACGTTCGTTTACGATACGCTCGATGTCTGCACAAGACTTGCGCGTTATATCTTTCAGGAATTTACCGGCCTAAAAGGCAGGGCAGGCTCATTTTTAGCGTCGGCGGCAAGTCTTTTTTTGCCGTTTGTTTTCCTGATGCTTGCAAAAGAAAAAGCATATCTGGTTGCCTGGCCGATTTTCGGCACGAGCAATCAATTGCTTGCCGCTTTGACTCTTCTTGCAATTTCAATCTGGCTGAGGCAAACCGGCAAAAGGGCGGTTTATGCGTTTGTCCCGATGGTCTTTATGCTCGTGGTAACTTTATGGTCGCTGGTGAATCTTATAAAACCGCTTATCGTTTCTCTGCCGGCGATTTTCAGGGGAGAGGTTGTTAAGATTGATATTATTATTGCCGGTATCTGCGGCCTTGTCCTTTTATTATTGAGCCTTCTGCTTATTAAAGAAACAATAAAAACTCTGTTGCTTAATCGTAACAATGCTGAAAAAGGTTCCTGACACCTTTTTTCAACGGTTCTGAAAGGAATTTTTATGAAACGATGGCTTTCACACATAATTGTTTTTATTGTCGGAATAATATTTGGGATAGCACTTTGTATGGCCTTGGCATTTTATAACATTCATCGGGAAATGGGAAAGGCTCTGATAGGGCCGCGAATATTTGAGGACATTCGAATTGTACCAGTAATTTCACTTGCCCCCGAGAAGAAAATACTGAGTTTACTGAAGGACAATCTTTGTTTTATGATGATTACCCAGGATTCTAACGGCATAACGAAGTTTGTTTCGACGACAGTAAATGAGAATGAAAATGACAACGAGCTGGGGTTTATGATGCAGCCGCTGCAAAGCCCGGGCAAATGGGAGTGCTGTTATGGTAGTCTCATGATAAAAGGAAAACCTACAAGTGAACTTTATTGGGACTTTAATTTCGATGGTCAGTTTGATACAAGATATGTTTTCGATGCAAATGGTAAAAAGAAGACGTCCTGGATTTTTGTTAATGGCGATTGGCATAAGGTTATTGGTGCAGGTCATCGGTATGCTAAAGATGATTCAACTACGTTTCGATTCGACCCCGATTCAGGCTGGCTGCAAAACGATGTGAATTTAATCACTGATAATTTAGCAACAGATCCAAATAAAAATAATACCGAAAAAGGTTCCTGACACCTTTTTTCGGCTGCTTTGCAGTCGAATTGCAAATTGGACGGGGCTGTGCGTAAGACTTTGATAAAACTAAAGTTACAATTCGGCTATTTTTTCTAACTGCTTCAAAAGGTATTGTTTTTCCGGCCCGCCGAGATGCTGCCAGGGCAGGATTTCGTCAGGTTCAAATTTTCTTGCCGCGAGTTTGTTTAAATCAAGGTCGAATTTTTCAAAGGCATCCCGCCATAAGTCAAAATTAAAGCATTCATCCCATAAATCAAATTTCGCCCCGCTTCTATACGCATATTCAATTACACAGGACAGTCTCCTGTCGCCTCTGCCAAGAGCAGATTCGAGAATGCTGCTTTGAATATGATGAAATTTGAAGTTTATAAATCTTGCGTTGAATTTTCTTTTTTCCGATAAGATTATGTCCTTGGCATTTCTAAAATACTCTTCGCTTTGCTGCCCCTGCCAGCCGAAAGGCGTATGAGCCTTAGGCACAAACCAGCTTACCGTAACGTTTATATTGGCAACTCCGCTTTGGGATGCCTTACGGCACTTGTTGCAAATTTTCTTTCTCAATATCGTAAGCTCGAAGGAAAGTTTAACTATGTTTTTTATATCTTCTTCAGTTTCCTCTGGCAGGCCTGCCATAAAATAAAGTTTTACACCTTCAAATCCCTGCTTGTATGCCTCCTCGACTGCGGCAAAAAGATGTTCATCGGATATTGGTTTATTTATTATTTTGCGAAGTCTTTCATTTGCCGCCTCGACAGCAATTGTTAAACCGCTCTTGCGAACAGACGATGCGAGTTTCGGCAAGAGTTTTAATTGAGCGTCCACCCTCAGGCTCGGCAGGGAAATTCCAACTCTGCGAGACTGAAAATATTCGTTGAGTAAGCTGACGGTTTCTTCCAGATAAGGATAATCAGCAGTTGAAAGACTCAAAAGCCCGATTGTATCAAGACCTGTTGCTGCATAAGCTTTTTTTGCAATTTCAAGAATTCTTTGCGGACTGCGGTATCGCACAGGCCGCCTGCAGAAACTTGCCTGACAGAAATTACACCTGCCGGGGCAGCCTCGCATAACTTCAATGCTTATCCTTTCGTGAACGGCCTGAGTGAACGGCACAATCGGCTTTTCCGGCACAACCGACTTATCAAGGTCATCAACAACGGCACTTTCAATCTGCTTCGGCAGAAAATCGTAAACAGGTTCAAATGATTTTATTTTCAGGCCTTCATATTCAAATTTATAAAGCGATGGCACATAAATAAAAGGGAATTTTTTGACAGCTTCAATTAAAATTTTTTGTCTCGGCGTGTTATTTTTCTTCTGCTCAATCAGGAAATTCGCAAGTTGAGCAGCAGCCTCTTCAGCCTGCCCCAGCAGGAACATATCGAAGAAATCCGCAACAGGCTCGCAGCAATTTGCCATTCCTGCCCCGCCTAAGATTAACGGGTCGTTTTCGCTGCGGTCTTTGCTTCGCAGCCGAATACCTGCAAGGTCAAGGGCATTTAAAACGCTCGTGTAACACAGTTCATTTGTAAGGCTGAAACCTATTACATCAAAATCTTTAACTGCCGCCTTTGATTCGAGACTGAAAAGCGGGATGTTTTTCTGCTTCATAATCTCCTGCGCATCGAGCCACGGCAGAAAAACTCTTTCAGCAGCAACATTTGGCAAACGGTTTAACGCTTCATAGATAATCGCCAATCCTGTATGACTCATCCCGATTTCATAAACATCGGGAAAGCAAAGAGCAACCCTCAGCTCGCATTTATCGAGGTCTTTTTTAATCTCATTTTTCTCGCCGCCGATATAACGCGAAGGCGTTCTGACAAACGGCAGAAATTGCTGGGAGATTAGGTCTTGAAGTATTGTGATTTTTTTATTTTTCATTTTCGGCATTATAGCTGATAATGGCGGCAGAACTGAAAGGTTTTTTATGACAAAAAAGCAGATATGGATTGCAAGAATCGCCGTAGCAGGTTTGCTTATATTTCTTCTTTTACATCCGTTTAGCCGTCTGCAGAAAACTAAAAACCTTATTTCTCTCGAAAGCCCCAATAAAATTGTGATGAACACAATTGCAAAGATTATCGCAGTTGCGCCCGATGAAAAAACAGCACAATTAAGCGTTAATACAGCTTTTGAAAAAATATATTGGCTTGAAAAGCTGATGAACAGGTACGACCCGAACTCGCAATTGTCGCAGGTAAATCTGTTAGCGGCAAAAGAACCTGTAAAAGTTGACAAAGACCTGTTTGATGTTTTGCAGCAGTCGGTTCGCTACAGCGGGTTGTCGAATGGCGCTTTTGATATTACCGTAGGGCCATTGGTTGATTTATGGAAAAAATGCGCAGAGGCGAATGTTTTCCCGACAGAGCAGCAACTTGCAGAAATGAAAAAAATTATTGGTCATGACAGGATAATTCTCGACACAAATGATTTGTCAGTTCGTTTTACGATGCAGGGTGTCAGTCTGGATTTGGGAGCGATTGCAAAAGGCTATGCTGCGGACAAAGCTGTTGAAGAAATGAAAAGATGCGGAGCGGTAGGGGGGTTAGTTGAAATCGGCGGCCAGATAAGCTGTTTCGGCCTGACGGAAAAAAAGGGCAAATGGATTGTCGGGATTCGCAACCCCGCAAAACAGGAGGATAATCAGATTATCGTTAAATCCGCTTTGGGATGCCTTACGGCACTTGCTCTTTCTGATATGGCCGTTTCAACCAGCGGCGATTACGAAAGATTCTATAAAATTGGCAACAGGCAATTCAGCCATATTTTTAATCCCACAACAGAAAAAAGCGCCAACCAGCTTACGAGCGTTACAATTATCGCATCAGATGGCGCCGAAGCCGATGCCCTTGCAACCGCCGTAAGCGTCCTGGGTGCAGAAAAGGGCCTTGAAATAATCGAGAAAACAGAAAATACAGAGGCCATACTGATTAAAGCCGGCAGCCAGGAATTAGTCAAATCCCGCGGTGCAGAGCAGTATTTGGCAAAATAAGAATATAGAATAAAGAATGTAGAATATAAGGATTGTTGGCCCACGTCAATTTGTTTGACTATAATCTGCGATTGTGGTAAATACAACGGGTTTTAAGGTTGTATTTGCCTGTTTTTGATGCCGTTAAGTTTGCTTAAGTTCTTTTAACACTAATAGTTAAATCTCTGTGTCCTCCGCGGCTTATCATTATGAATCTTGAGGATTTACGTAAAAAGATAGACCAGATAGACACAAAGCTCGTTGAGCTGCTCAATGAGCGCGCGCAGGTAGTTATCCAGATAGGCAAAGCCAAAGGCGGCGGGCCGGTTTATGCACCGGACCGAGAGAAAAAAGTACTTGCACGAATTGCGGAATTAAATAAAGGGCCGCTGCCGGACAGGACACTTGCCGCGATATGGCGGGAGTTGATGAGCGGCTCATTTTTCCTCGAACGGCCTTTAAGGATTTCATACCTGGGGCCGGAAGGAAGCTTCAGTCATACTGCCGCGATTAGAAAGTTCGGACAGAGCGTTGAATACGAAGCGGTGCTCGATATACGCGGAATATTTGACGAGGTAAGCAAAAGGCATTGCGACCTCGGCGTTGTGCCGATAGAAAATTCCATTGGCGGAGGGGTTATCGAGACCCTCGATGCCTTTGTGGATACCGATGTGTTTGTTTGCGCCGAAGTCAATATGACGATTCATCATAATCTTCTTGCAAACTGCAAACTGGAAAAAGTCAAAAAGGTTTATTCCAAACCTGAAGTTTTCGCACAGTGCAGGCGATGGCTCATCGCGACTTTCAGGGAGGCAAATACTATAGCCGTAGCCTCGACCGCCAAGGCGGCACAAATGGCGGCAAAAGAAAAATTCGCTGCCGCAATCGGCTCAGATATCGCGGCAGAGCTTTACGGACTGAAGATAATCTGCGAAAACATCGAAGATGTCGCAAATAATGTAACGCGGTTTCTGGTTATAAGCAAAGAAGATGCGAAACCTACCGGCGACGACAAAACCTCGATACTGTTCAGCACCGCTCACAAGGCGGGTGCTCTTGCGGATGTGCTGGACGTCTTCAAAAAACGAGATATTAACCTCACCAATATCGAATCGAGGCCGAGCAAAAAGAGACAGCGGGAATATTATTTCTTTGTCGATTGTCAGGGACATCGAAAAGATGAAAACATTATTGCCGGTCTCGAAGAAATAAAACAGCACTGCCTTCAGCTTTCGGTGCTGGGTAGTTTCCCGCGAAGCGATACTTTGCTGGAGTAATTTTTCAGGAGAAGATGATGAGAAAACCGTTCATAGGCGGCAACTGGAAAATGAATACAGACAGCAAAAGTGCTGTTGAGCTTGCAAAAGGCGTAGTGCAAAAATGTGGTGCGATACTTGATAAAGTGGAAATTTCTGTCTGTCCGCCGTTTGTGTATCTTGCAGCAGTTAAGCAGGTGCTTGGCTCGTCGAGTATCAGCCTTGGCGCACAGGATGTGTATTTCGAATCGAAGGGCGCCTTTACAGGCGAGATAAACTGTCAAATGCTTAAAGACGTCGGCTGCAGAAATGTGATAATCGGCCATTCCGAAAGGCGACATGTTATTGGCGAAGCCGATGAGCTTATCAATAAAAAACTTTTAGCGGCAATAGATGCAGGACTTTTGCCGATATTCTGCGTCGGCGAACTTCTCCAGCAGCGAAAAGCCGGGCAAACCAGCCAAATTGTAAAAGAACAGGTACAAAAAGGTATGGCAGGCGTAACTGCCCAAAAGGCTAAAGCGATAACGATAGCTTACGAGCCTGTCTGGGCCATCGGCACCGGAGTTAATGCTACGCCGCAGCAGGCTCAAGAAGTCCATTTAATGATTCGACAAATTATCGCCGCGATGTATAATAAGGATATTGCCGAACAGATGAGAATTCAGTATGGCGGCTCAGTAAAATCGGATAACGCTTCTGAAATTATAGCGCAGGCCGATGTTGATGGATTTCTGGTCGGCGGAGCGAGCCTGGCAGCCGACGAATTTGCTGCAATTGTAGAAACTGCGGTGGAAGCAAAACATTAATTTTTACTTTTCAGAGGTAATATATGGCGGATATGGTTTTGGCATCAGTGCCGTTAGTTATGAAAATTGTTATGGTTGTCTGGGTTCTTGCGGCATTAATTCTGACTTTTGTTGTTCTGATACAGAAAGGCAGGGGCGGCGGGCTTAGCGCGGCATTCGGCGGAATCGGCAATTCCCTGCTCGGCACAAAAACAGGCGATTTTCTTACCTGGGTTACAATCTGCATCGTCGCCGTCTGGCTGCTTTTAAGCGTTGTTGCTGTAAAGTGGTATAAGCCTCGTGCGAGCGAATATCTCGAGGGCGGACAGCCCCAGGCGCCTGTACCTGCGGCGCCGGTCGAGGCTGAAAAACCGCTCGAAAGTCAGGAATCTAATGCACCGACTGCTGTTAAATAAGGATTGTGACAAATGTTGAACAGTATGACAGGATTTGCGCGTGTCTGCCGTGAGATAGACGGGATAAGCTATGCCGTTGAAATAAGGACGGTAAATAATCGGTATTTCAAGTCGAATATTAAACTGCCGGAATCGGCGGCGTTTCTGGAGCAGGAGATTGAAAAACTTCTGCGCCAGCATATCTATCGCGGCACGGTTAATTGTCAGCTTCGCTATAAGAATGTAAGCGGAGAGCCGATGTACGAGATAGATTCTGCTGCACTTAAAAGTTATATCGCGAAGCTCAATAGCATCAACCGTCCTGACGGCGGAATCGAGTGCAGAATAAATCTCGCCGACCTCCTTCTGCTGCCGGGCGTTGTAAGACCTCAGGACCCGGAAAATGAAAAGGCAGAGCAGTTAAGGAAGGCGGTTCTTGAAGTAACAGGTCAGGCCATAGAGCAGTTGAAAACAATGAGAAGCCAGGAGGGGCAGGCACTTGCTGAAGACCTTATACAGCAGTGCGGCCAGATAAAAAATTTGCTTGAGGGTATTAAAACAAGAAAGCAGATAGTCGTTAATGAGTACAGAGACAGACTCGCGGCGCGCGTCAAGGAACTGCTTGGCAGCGTTCGTCTTGAGCTTGACAGCGATACCCTTGCAAGAGAAGTGGCCTTGTTTGCCGACCGGAGCGATATAGGAGAAGAAGTTATCAGGCTCGGTTCGCATCTTGAACAGTTTGTCGCAAGTTGTCAGAAGGAAGAACGGGCCGGCAGGAAGCTGGATTTTATTTCACAGGAAATGCTTCGGGAAACCAATACCATCGCA
>Ga0315275_10000166_pt1 | contig 52503 bp, 29 predicted proteins | sample YL17G03_0_MG_FD_205557 | JGI IMG/M metagenome (GOLD analysis project Ga0315275, IMG submission 205557) | Sediment microbial communities from Yellowstone Lake, YNP, Wyoming, USA - YL17G03_0 | ecosystem: Environmental > Aquatic > Freshwater > Lake > Sediment | place: USA: Wyoming | collected... | reverse complement strand
GTACGGTCTGGCCATCGGCGTTTCTCCTTCCCCCCGGTCCCATTTGCTTGCGAACAACTGGGCTCCGAAGATAGGGAAACGCCGTTTTTTCACCACCCAATTTCCACCCGCTTTCGGGACGCGGCCATTCCAGTTCCGACTGAAGCGGAACACGTGCAACATCGCCACACCCAATCCATTGCATGCTAAAAGCAGGAGAATTCTTATGCAAAGTGAAAAGAACGCGGCACAGGCAGGCGGCAACAGTGTATCTATCAACCTCTGGTACGGCAGGGAGCAGCAATTCGGCCATGCAGGCACACCGCAGCGATTTGTCAATATATTGGGTTGCGTTGCCGGACCTGACAAAATTTCCAAACTGACTTTTTCACTCAACGGCGGCATGCCGATACAGACCTCGGTGGGCCCCAACAAGCGCCGATTGCAAAATAACGGCGATTTTAACATAGATATCCTTGTCGACGATCTTAAGGACGGCCGCAACATCGTGCACATCGAAGCTGCTGATGAAAAGGGGCGCAGCGCGGCGGAAACTGTCGTTATCAATTACACCGCCGGAAAATATCGGGATTTGCCCGCTGTTGTCGATTGGAGCACGGCGTCCCGTATCAGTGATGTGGCGCAGGTGGTTGAAGGGCGCTGGCAATTGGTGGACGGCGGCGTGCGGATTATGGAAACGGGTTACGATCGGTCAATCGTTATCGGGGACATGTACTGGGACGATTATGAAATTACGGTATCGATGACCATACACTCCTTTGATGTAACGTGGCATGGGACGCCGGAAAGCGGACATAGCGCCGCCGGTATTGTCTTGCGGTTTATCGGTCATTCCAACTGGGATGGGTCACGTCCGTTCTGGGGCTACGCTCCCGGTGGGGCCGCGGCCTGGTACACGTTCATTCCCGAATTTTTGCCTCCAGGAACCAACGATTACCGGTTGGCTTTCATGGTTGGCGCCGACAGGGACATCGGTTTTCGTGGCGTTGATAAAAAGGGCAAGAAAATGGCCCTTGGCGTCCCGTATATGCTGAAGGCGCGCGTACAATCGCGCGAAAGAAACACCAGCCTCTATTTTCTCAAAGCATGGGCGGCTGATACGCCCGAACCGGTCGAATGGGACATCACGACCTCCGGCGTCAAAGGAGAACTTACCCACGGCGCTGTGCTTCTTCTCGCCCATCATGCGGATGTGACATATGGTAATGTGACGGTAACACCGATTTGACAAGGTCGATAAGGCCGCGAAGGCGTTCCTGGAGGCCCTCGGACCGCTTCAAGCCCGCGGCCAACTGGCGGGGGTGCTCCTTCAGTATCCGCAGAGTTTTCATCGGACGGTGGCCAACCGCCGCGCACTTCAGGGGGCGCTCGAGGCCTTCGAGTCCGTTCCGGCGGCGGTTGAGTTCCGGCACGGATCGTGGGACCATCCGGCCACGTTCGAGGGGCTTCGGGAGCGGGGCGTGACACTTGTCGTGCCCGACGTGCCGGACATCGGGTCGCTCTTTCGGCCGAGGGCCATGCTCACGAGCCGCACGGTATATTTTCGCCTGCATTCGCGTGCGAGCGCCCAGTGGTACGTCGGGATGGAAGAGCGATACGACTACAGTTACGGCGACGAGGAACTTCGAGGGCTGTGCGATACGTGGAGTCTCCTGGCCGCTCAGGCGGAGAGGATCTTCGTCTTCTTCAACAACTGCCGCCACGGCCAGGCCGCCAAGAACGCCCGGCGATTCATGGAGATCGCCTGCGTGGGACCGGCGAACTTGGCGCCGCCTTCGTGAGATTAGTCCCTTCCGCCGAACGCCTGCCAGTGGAGCATGTCGGCCAGGGGCCGTTTCTCGCGTCGGGCGTCGGCGGCGGCGGCCCGGCCAAGGCATATCATGATGAGGGCGCGGTACCGGTCTGGCAACTTGATGACTTCGGTGCCGTTGCCGACGTCGAGGCCGCCCTGGACCCAGCACGCGGCGTAGCCGAGGGCTTCGGCGGCCAGGAGCATGTTCTGTGCCGCGGCGGAAAGGTCTTCCGTGAAGAATCGGCGCCCGTCCGGCAGCGTCCGCGTCGTATCGTAAGCCAGGACAATCGCGGCGGCGGGCGGGCGCGAACAGGACGGAAGCGCTTGGCGGGGGCGCGTGTCCATGACCTATAAAAAAGTCTTGACCGCCTGGCCCGCGCCTTCTATATTCCATTGAAACGGAATGCTTCTCTCGCATTGAATGAAGCGGCCCAACTGAAGGAGCCAAACCTGATGCAGATCACAAGAGCAATTGTGCTGGCCGGCATTGTTCTGGCGCTATCGGGAGTGGCAGAAGCACTGCCGGAGCCAGGCGACGTTTTTCGAGAGTATCCCATGGCAACCGGAATGCTGCGAATCGGTGAGCGCTGGGAGTGGGGGGGCAGCAACTCGGGGAAGAACATGAATCTTGCCCCGAAGGAGGGAGCGGCGTCCTGGAACGTCGACCTCAAGGACGCTGTGCGAGCCGAGGTCCAAGTGAGTTTCGACCAGTGCCATGAAGGGACGTCCGGCCTGCGCATCGCGTTCAACGATAAGGACTACATCGCCCTTCCGATTCCGAAGGCCATCCCCAATCCGCAACCAAGGTACATGTTTTGGATCTATCCCACGGTGGCGGTGCCGCTGGAGAATCTGAAGCGGGGCGACAACGTGTTCAAACTGCGGGTTGATGCCGATCCCAAACCGGCGGGCAAAGGGGGATGGATGCAGAACCTCGTCTATGCGGTGGTGCTGCGCGTGTATTACAATCCCTCGAAGCCGCATGCCACGGGGACCGTGACAAGCCCCAAGAAGGGTGGCGTCATCGGCAAATCGGCTACACTCTCCGTGGCAACAAAAGGGGCCGTGAAGCAGGTGGACTTCCTGGGGTTCTATGAAGATTATAATTACGAGGGTGACGGCATCTACCGGCAGTGGCATTACACCTATGGTTTAGACGCCGCGATTGCCGATCACCTGGGAACCGCCGCGAAGGCCCCGTATTCCATCACCTGGGACACCGCGTGGGTTCCCGACCAGCCCGAGCCCATGAAGTTCGCCGCCCGGATTGTGGACGAAACAGGCATGATCTATATGACCCCCGCGGTGGAGGATGTCCGCCTCGAGCGTCCCGGTTACTCTGTGGAGTTGTGCAAGCCCTTTGATATTTCAGACGCGTGGGTCACGCGCGGCGGGAACAAGACGGCCTCGTTCAACGTCCAGGGGGACCTGTCGAAGGCAACGGCCGCAATCGTGAAGTGCCGCGTATGGAAATACGAGGGCAATGGCCCGTGGTCGGTCAACGGGACGGCGGTGGGGGCGCTGAAGACGGAGAACGGCGTGGTCACGACCAATGACCTGCCTGTCAAACTGCTCCGTTCCGGCAAGAACTCGGTCTCGACTGCCGGCTATGGGCACCACGGCGTCGAGATCTGTTTCCCCAGCATCGTGCCCCTGATCCGATACGAGAACGTGGCCGCGAAGACTCCCTGAGGCCTCTTACATGCTGCTCCGGCGTCTCCGCCGGCTTTTGACGGCCCTTTAAGTTATTCTGGCGATTAACGGTCTCGATGATACCTCGCCCGCGATGCCCTCCGGCTCGTCAAGAAGGGGTGAACGCCTAGAGCATTTCACGCTCGGATGTGTCCTTTGCCGATAGAGTAGGCATGGAAACCTACTCGATGGATTTGAGGGAACGGGTCATACGGGCGTACGACGAAAAGGCCGGGACGCAGGAAGAGATCGCCCGCCGGTTCAAGGTCAGCGTGCCTTGGATCAAGAAGTTGCTGCGGCAACGGCACGCACCTCACCATGGGCAAGGCTTTTAAGGATATCGTCAAGAACAATCAAGCTGAAGCGGGTTTCTCCATGTTCTGCATGGCCGGTGACACGCAAAGGGCAACACGGAATGACGGCACCCATAAATGGTCACACCTGAATCCCGGACAATGGACGACTTTAAACCCTTCGACCCACAGGGAAACGGATGTATTTCCGCAATTCGCAGTAGGTGGCGGGATACACGCGGGTTGCATTATATTTGATACGTATATGGATGATAACGGGCATCCGGATGTCGCGGATAATGCGGTGATAACGTCCCCCTCTCCTAATCAAGGAGCCGTTCTCAGAAATGATAACCAGCCAAACCGCAGGTGGTTCGGGGTGTGGCCCCGAGCAGATGTATCAAGAAGATGCGGAATAAGTTTTGACTATTCTAATGTTCCTTCGCTGGGCATGACGGCGATAGCGAATCAATGTTGGGGCAGACTTCCCCCCAATGCACAAGTTGGTGGGTTGAGGCGAATGATCTCCATCTATGGTTTCACAATGGTTGGCCACACTCACGGGTACGGAGAGAATCCGCTCTGGCCGTAGAGGGATACGGGGAATAGAATCATGTGGCCTTGACCTCGCGTGCTAACGGGGCGAATTCGCTCTTCTTGGCTTTGGGGGGCTTGTGGTTTTCGTGGGTGTCTTGCGCTGGGGTTTGGGACGGAGGGCATTTGGCCCTTTCCGGGAATGGGGAAGGCCTGACAGATGTGCAGGAGAGGAGAGAATCTCATGAGAGGTACATGGTTGGTTTCTGTCTTGCTTGTCTTGGGACTGGCGAAAACCGGCCTGTGTGCGGCCCCCTTTGTGGGCCCAGACAGGAGTGCGGCCTCGGCGGTGCGCCCCGAGCCAGCGAAGGAGTCGGAGGCTTCGAAAGCGGCGGACTTGGTGCTCGTTCGCGTACAATCTGTCGGCCAGTCTGACGGTAAAGGCGTGCTGGCCCAATTGACCTATTGGCGCCGTGAGGGCAATGTTTTTGTTGCAGATTTGCCGGCGGAAGGAAAGACACTTCGCCTGATCGGCGATCAGAAGTACACGTTTAGGGCGGAGCCCCGTATCGCCCGTGCTGCAGCGGTCACAGTGGGCCCTTTGGACCCCCTGGAACTCAAAGAAAAGGGTCTCACCATCCCAATTACGTCTCAACAGCCGCTGCTTACCTATCACTGGCGAGTACCCGAGGAAGACCGGCCGCTTCTCAAGGAGGATTCGATATTTTACCTCCGTGTAATCAGGATTGACGATAAGGGCCAACGCCATGTTGTGGACGATCCGGAGATTCCTCACGAATTCCCCATCCGCAACCGGGATACCGGGGAGCGGGAGATGGCTCCCAAGCCAAGAAGCATTTACGGTCTGATCGATGGATCCTATGAGTTCAGCGCTGTCATTGCACGCGGTTCTGCAGGGACTGATCCACTGGCAACCGGCCAGCCCGTACATGTGGTTGTGCAGGAAGGCAAGGCGGTTCCTGCTGATATCACACTCGTCATTTCGAGCCGCAACACCGGTACGCTTAATATGCAAGTCGCCGTCAAGGAAGGCGAGCCCATGCGCAAGGGATTCATCCATGTGGTACGTGAGGGGACGGTTGTAGCACGGCATCCTCTTGGAGAAGAGGGGGGTACGTGGTCTCTACGTCTTCCCTGCGGATCTTACCAAGTGGAGGTTTTATCCCCCGATGGCAGGCGCCGGACTGCGCAGGCCGTGGAGGTCAAGCCCGGTGTGAATCCGCTGACGTTGGCCTTGAAGCCTGTTGTCAGCATCAAGGTCCGATGCGTGGGGCCAGATGGACAACCGGTGGCGATAGAAGGACGCTGGTTTCCTCGTCTTGTTGCTGACGAGGTGCAGGAACTGAGCAGGCCGAAGAAGTTTGGCGACCCGTTTGAGATCGAGGCCATGCAAGGGGACTTCCCGATTCTTATCTGTGCAGTGGCCATTCGCCTGGATTCCGAGAACCATAGACCAGAGGAACCATCCCTTGGCTGGGCAGGGATGCTGCTTGAGAAGCCGCCCACAGAAGCCGTAGTGCTGTCTTTCCCCAATCGGCCCCTTCGCTCTTTCCGTGTCGAGTTTCCCAAAGCATGGCCAGCCGATAATGACGGTTCCGCCTACTTGTGGTTCACTGCTCCTGGCACGATTGTGCCGTCCTGTGAATTGAAACTGCGTCCGATGGCGAACAACATGCCCGCGGCTGCACCGGATACCGAGAGGATGGTCTTGGAGGGTAAGGCGAACTTGGCGGAAGGTTCTCACGAGATTCTTGTGCAGTTAGGCAGCGGCAGCAAGACGACCTTTTTTTGGCTGGGTTCGGTGACCGTCAAAGGTCGCGATGCTGTTACGCTGAAACTGTTCGACAAGGATGCGAAGGCCAAGGGAACCCTAGCCGCTATCCGCGAGGCGATGAGGAAACCGGACACGACGAAGTAGCCGTGTCGCGGTCAGGCGGTTGAGCAATAGGCCATTCGACCCTGGCAGGGCGAGCCTCCCGTGGCCCGACCGCAGGCTCATGGTCGCGTTGAGTACACCGGTGTACCCATTTCCCGAAGTCCCTTGCATCCCCCCCCCCAACCCACGCGAAGATCGTAGGCGATCCGGCTTTCGTCTTCAGACTTCGCCGAGACAGGTCCGGCTTCGCTTCGGCGGGCAGGCAACTGTCCTGATGCAAACGCTTAAATATCCGTTCAACCAATAGTATAAACGGCAAGAAAAGCGCGTTGCATTGGCGCTGCGGATCAGGCCGCATCTTTGCAATGCGTCCCACATCCCGTACGGGTTTCGGATTTGCATCGAAGATGCTCACTCGCTTGGCTCCTTGGTGACAATGAGATTGCATCTTTGCAATGCATCGCACATCCCATAGGCATTTCCGGCTTGCGTCGTAAATGCACCCCGTTCGAGGAATGCTGTGGTAGGGGTCTGCTATGCACAGCCCGGATGCAACGCCTTTAAGTAGCCGAGTAAGGAGAGGAAATGAACCGGCATGACCAACATCCACCTGCATAGCGAAGACAAGACTCTTGCCACGGTGCTGGCAAGGATACGAGGCGAACCTGTCAAGCAGAGGAAGGACCTTGAGCCCATGTACCAGGAGCCAGTACCGGAGCCCAACAGGAGCCTGCTGCTGGGCTTCCACAGGAGTTTGGTGACCGAGGAACTCTGCCTGGGAAGAATCGGCGTGCTCATGGGCAACATGTACCGCATTTCCATCTGGCTGAAGCACAAGCCGTTCGAAGAAGTTACGAAGGACGACCTGATAGATCTCGTCGAGAAGATAAGACGCATGAAGGTGAAGAGGAACGCCAAAGCCATAGTGAGGGAGGGCTATGCGGAGCAGACGATCGAGAGCTACAAGATAACCCTCAAGAAGTTCTGGAAGTGGCTGAGGCCCCAGGAGAATCCTGACCAAGTTCCTTCCGAGGTCAGCTGGATCAGGCGCAGGAGGTCGAAGAACGGCCTTCTACCCAAAGACGTCTGGACCCCCGAAGAGGTGAACCGCGTGGCAGGTCTGGCGAGCAACATGCGTGACAGGGCGTTTGTCCTCGGTCTGTTCGGCTCAGGCTGCAGGATCGGCGGCGGCAGTTTCGGATCGGGCACGAAACCCGGCGCTTCCATCCGCGAGGGCGGAATTGCCGGCGCCGCCGCTTTCTCCCTTTCCGAAAAGCCCTTGAGCATCGCCTCCAGGTCCACCGGACGCTGGATGGAGAACTCGCGGACATTGCCGAAGGCCTGGACGTCTTTCTGCGCGACGATGCCGTACACTTCCCGGTCGGCCTACTTGGTATAGAACGCCGAGGAACAGCCTGCGGCCAGCGCGGCTCCGGCGAGGAATGCGGCCATACACGTCTTCGATGACATCATCCGAGGGTTCCCAGATGAACGCTTGTCCAGAACCGCGGAAGACCCATTGCCCGTGATTCTACCGCGATTTCGGTCTCTGGCAAGCCTCTAAACGCCTGGTGGCCGAGAACGCCGACTTGAAACGGCGACTGGCGGCCGCGTCGAAGGATTCGTCCACGTCGTCGAAGCCACCCTCCTCGGACATCGTGAAGCCGCCGCGGCCGCCGGGCCCGCGCAACCAGTCCTAGAATTGCTTCCACCATGCCCATCTTGATCCGGTTCGCCACGCCGTTTCTCCTCGGTTCCCCGCGACCGAAGAGATTACATGACGAACCCCAGCCTCCCTAATGTGGCTGGTTTTCAATCGCTCTCGATTGGCTGGTTTTCAGCGGTCCTTGACAGTTCTTGACATCCGAGCCGCGTCGCTTAAACTAAAGATTCTATGGCGGTGTAGCTCAGTGGTAGAGCAGGGGATTCATAAGCCCTTGGTCGGTGGTTCAAATCCACCCGCCGCCACCAACATCCGGCACGAGATGGGCCTCGATGTCGCCCGGTCCTGCGGTCGGTCCGAACGTCGGACGCGGCCGACGCGCTGGACTCGTAGGGGCTTCAGCAGCGCTACGAGATGGACCCCAGGATGCGGCCGCTGTACGGCGGCGTCAGCGTCATGGAGAGGGGCCTCAGCGTTGCCCCACGGCTTCCGAGGCAGTGGAAGCGCCTGGAGTTCAGCATCCAGTACCGCGGCCTGCGCCTCAGGTTCCGCATCGGGCGGCGGCGGCCATCCAGGCCGACGACGAAGGTCCGCCCGTCCCGCTGAACGTCCTGGGCCGGCGGTGCGTGATTCGACCCGCCGGCCGAACCGTGCGGCGCTGGCGCTAGCGCCCGAGGCCGCCGACGTTTTTCGGCCGCTAGCGCGACCTTCTCGCGCGGTGCGTACTTCTCAGATCCGCCGCGCAAAGACTCCACAAAAGCCCCCGGAATCGTCTCACGCCTTGCCCGCCGACCCGAACGCGTCAACGTAGCGGCCGGAGCGCTCGCGGAACGCCTCGCGGATGCCGCCGAGGACGTCGAAGTACGACGGCTTGGCCGACCGGCAGAGCCCGGCTACCCGGTCGGCGGCGGCGAGGGCCAGGTCCGTGAAGATGTTGATCTTCGCGATTCCGCCGCCGATGGCCGCGCGGAACTGCTCGTCCGAGAGCCCCGTCCCGCCGTGGAGCGAAAGCGGCACGGGCGCCCGCCGGCGGATTTCCCCCAGCCGCGAGAGGTCCAGTTGCGGTTCGCCCTGGTACACCCCGTGGGCGCTGCCGATGGCCACGGCCAGCAGGTCCACGCCGGTCTCGGCGCAGAACCGCTCGGCCTCGGCCGGATCGGTGAACCCTTTGCCGAGCGCTCCGAAGGCGGCGTAGTCTTTGCCTGAGCCTACGTGTCCCAGTTCGGCCTCGATGCCCGCCCCCGCCGCGTGGGCTTCCTCGGCGACGAGCCGGGCGATCGCGATATTCTCCGCGAGCGGCAACCTCGAACCGTCGAACATGATGTCCGTGAAGCCGAGCGCGATGGCCCTGCGGCAATCGTCGAGCGTCGCCCCGTGGTCGAGCGCCAGGGAGACCGGCACCGCGGCCTCGGAGGCCAGCGCCCGGATCATCGCCGCCAGCGCCGCGCCGCTCGCGCGGTTCACCCAGTCCGCGTACACGCCGACCATGGCGGGCGACCGTTTCTCCCGAAGGGCCGCGAAGATGCCCTCGGCCGACGCCAGGTCGAACACCAGGAACATCGGCACGGCGTACCCGCCGGCCTGGGCCTTGCGGACTTCGTCGCGGATGGACGCCAGAGGCATGACTTCAAGGCTCCTTACTCGATTCGCAGGCCGCGCTCGCGAAGGAAGGCCAGGGCTTCGTCCATCGTCGGGATGCCCGCCCGTCCGCCGAGCCGCGTGCACTTGATGGCCGCGACCGCCGACGCGAGCGCTGCAACGTCGCGCAGCGGCCACCCCCGCAGCAGGCCCACCGCGTAAGCGCCGTGGAACACGTCGCCGGCGCCCGTCGTGTCAACCACCTCAACCGGGAAGACCGGCGTGTGGAACTGGTCGTCCGCCGTGACGGTGTAGCAGCCGTCGGCGCCCTCGGTCTGGACGACGATGTCCGGGCCGGTCTCGAGGGCTGCGCGGCCGGCCTTCCAGATGTCCTCCTGGCCCGTGAGGGCGGCGGCGAAGCCGGACCCCGCCACGAGGACGCTCGTCTGCGCCAGGAGCGCCCGGAAAGACGGGGCCACGCGGCCGCGGGTCTTGCTGCCGTCCAGGATGACGACCTTGCCGGCCTCGCGCATCCATCGCGCGGCCGCAAGGGCGGCATCGAAGTGGAACCCGTCCACGAGGAGGCAATCGGCGGACTCAAGATACTCGCGGTCCAACTCGTCGGGCCGGAGCGGGTCGCCGCCGAAACCCTTGACGCCCGAAAAGACGCGCTCTCCGGCTTCGTCAATGCAGACGAGGACGACCTGGTTTTCGGGGGCGGCTCGGCGTCGGACGCGGCTGGTGTCCACGCCGCAATCGGCCAGCGACCGGAGTTTCAACTCGCCCGCCAGGCCCGAGCCGACCGTGCCGAGGTATCCGGCCGCGGCGCCGAGCCTTGCGGCGGCCGCCAGGGCGGTGCCCGTCATCCCGCCGCCGTCCAGGCCGAACTCCTGGATCTGCGTCCCGCGGTCCCACGTCGGCATGTCGCTCAGGCGCACGAGCACGTCGAGCGTGGCCACGCCGAGACCGACGATTCGGATCGGGGCATTCATGGCGGAGCGCCTGCTAGACGGTCCAAGGTAAGTTTGTTGGAGTTGAGGCACAGCAACATCCATCAACGGCGCTGTCGCTGGCCTACAAGACCAGTACGAACTTACGTCAGACCGCTTAGAGCAGTTTAAGATTGCGTGTTCTCATAAGCCAAAACCCGAGGGTGGCGCCCCCAAGCGACGTCGCCTGGGGGTGGCACTCTTTATCCGACACCGATGCCACCATTCAATCTTAAACTGCTCTATGCCGGTTGCGGCGCAGAGGGCCGTCCGTCGGTCCCCGCAGCAAGCGGCGGATACTACCGCGCGCCGCAGCCCCACGCAACTGAAAGCGCGGCGCGCGACGCACTTCGCGCGGCACAACAGCCGCACGAAAACCTTGCCAATCAGACCGTTAGGCGTCACAATCTCAGGCATGGCCCAGCAAGACCACTCCGGGAAGATAACTCCCGCCCAATTTGTGCAGAAGTGGTCCCCCGTCACGCTCCCCGAGCGGGCCGCAAGCCAGGAACATTTCATTGACCTCTGCCGCCTGCTCGGCCAGCCCACTCCTGCCGAACAGGATGCCACGGGAGCCGAGTACACTTTTGAGAAGGGGGTGCCAGTAACCGGCGGCGTATCGGCCAAGGCCAAAGGCGAATACGGATACGCCGACGTGTGGTGGAAGGGCAAATTCGGATGGGAGTACAAGCGCAAGGATAAGTACAAAGACCTGGCGGAGGCTTACCGCCAACTGTGCCAGTACCGCGAGGCCCTCGGCAACCCGCCCCTTCTCATCGTCAGCGACATCCGCCGCACCGAGATTCACACCAACTTCACCGGCACCGCCAAACAGGTCCACGTGATACGCTTGGAGGACCTGCCGAAGCCGGAAAGTTTGGCCCTCTTGCGCCGGGTCTTCACCGATTCGCAATCATTCTGCCCCACGGTACGCACCGAAGGCGTCACTCAAGAAGTGGCGCAGAAGATTGGGGCGGTTGCCCAGTCGCTCCAGACCGGCGGCAACGACCCCCACACGGCGGCCCACTTCCTCATGAAGTGCATGTTCTGCCTCTTCGCCGAAGATGTCGGCCTCTTGCCCGAAAAACTCTTCAACCGCCTATTGGCCGAATGGCGCGACCGGCCCGAAGAGTTAAAGGACCGGATGACGGAACTTTTCGACAAGATGCGGACCGGCGGCGCTTTCGGTTTCGAGAGCATTCCGTGGTTCAACGGCGGCCTGTTCGACGATTCCCCGGCCCTCCTGCTGACCGACAACGAGATTGCTATACTTATGTTGGCCGCCAAGCAGGACTGGTCGGCCGTTGAACCCGCCATCTTCGGCACTCTTTTTGAACGGTCCCTCGACCCCTCGAAGCGCGCCCAGATCGGCGCTCATTACACCGGCCGCGATGATATCATGCTTGTGGTCGAACCGGTTGTGATGGCCCCCTTGCGGCGGGAATGGGAGGCCGTCAAGGCCGAAGTTGAAAAACACCTCCAGCGCCGCCGCGACGCGAAGACTGAAAAGGCACGAAGCAAGCGCAACGAGGCTATCGCCAAGACCATTCAGGACTTCATGGAACACCTGGGTTCGGTGCGCATCCTGGACCCAGCCTGCGGCTCAGGTAATTTCCTTTACGTCGCCATCCAGCAACTCCTGAACCTTGAGAAGGAAGTGGCGACGTTTGGTGCGCGGCCGGAGATCAGGTTGCCCCTCCTGCCGAACGTGCGGCCGACGCAACTGCACGGCATCGAGATCAATCCCTATGCGGCGGAACTGGCCCAGGTCGTGATCTGGATCGGATACCTCCAGTGGATGCGAGATAACGGTTTCGGGTATCCGAAAGACCCCATCCTGGAACCGCTTTCGACCATCGAAAACCGCGACGCCATCCTGGACCTTTCCAATCTCAAACTACCCGTCCCGGCCGAGTGGCCCGAAGCCAATTTCATCATCGGCAACCCGCCGTTCCTGGGGTCCAAGGTGTTTCGGCAGAACGGATTGCCGGATGACTATGTGGCGGCCATGTACGCCGCGTACGAACTTCCCAAGACTTCGGACCTGTGCTGCTACTGGTTCGAGCAGGCTCGCCGCGCCATCCAAAAGTATCCGTCAATTCGCGCGGGCCTACTGGCAACGCAAGGCATTCGCGGCGGCGACAATCGCACTGTTTTGGAGCGCATCAAGCAGACCGGCGACCTCTTCATGGCTTGGTCCGACCGCGAGTGGGTTCTCGATGGGGCCAACGTCCATGTCTCCATCGTCGGCTTCGACGGCGGCCAGGAAAAGGACCGCCGGCTCGACGGCCAGCCTGTGCCCCGAATCAACGCCGATTTGACTTCGGACGTTGACGCGGCCAGTGCAAGAATCTTGGCCGAGAACATCAAGATCGCTTTCATGGGGGACACCAAGGGCGGCGCGTTCGATATTTCTGCGGATCAGGCCCGCCGCCTGCTGGCCCAACCGAACCCCAACAGCAGACCCAATAGCGATGTCCTCCGGCCCTGGGTGAACGGATCTGACATCACTAAGCGAAACCGCGCTATGTGGATCATCGACTTCGGTTGCGAAATGCCGCTGCAGGAAGCCGCCGGGTTCGAGGCCCCGATGAAAGTTGTGGCGGAACAAGTCCGCCCCGAACGATCCAGTAACCGTCGCGCTTCTTATGCCGAACGATGGTGGATACATGTTGAGCCACGGCCAGACATGCGCCAACATACCGACGCCCTTGCGCGTTTCGTTGTCACAACGCGCGTCGCCAAGTACCGCATCTTCCAGTGGTTCACTAAGCCAACGCTACCTGACTCGGCAACGTTTCTTTTCGCCCGGTCCGATGACTACTTTTTCGGCGTTCTCCATAGTTCCGTCCACGAACTCTGGGCGCGGCGGATGGGAACCCAATTGCGCGAAGCGGAATCCGGTTTCCGTTACACGCCCACGACCTGTTTCGAGACATTTCCCCTGCCCTGGACGCCGGGAAAAGAACCGGGCAAGCACCCGGCATGGAAGAGGGTCAGCGAGGCGGCCAGGGAATTGGACGAGGAGCGAGAGCGGTGGTTGAACCCGCCCGAATGGATCGAACCGATTGCCAAAACCGTGGACCTGACGGAGAACCTGTCGGACCTTCCGGAAAAGGCGCGGCCGCTTATCCGTCAATCGCTCATCATGGCGATTGCCGCCAGGGACCCGCGCCTGAAGAAACGCACCCTCACGAACCTCTACAACGAGCGGCCTACCTGGCTGCGGCTGGCCCATGAACGGCTTGACCGTGCGGTATTGGCCGCCTATGCCGCCGTGGACCCGGAAGGCGAGTGGTCCGAGGATTGGGCCGAGGTCTGGACCGAAGCCGGGGCGGGTCAGCCCTTGCCCGACGGCCATGCGCTGGCCGCGCGGCGGACCGAGATCGAACTGCACGTCCGAACCAACCTTTTGAGGCTGAACCTGGCCCGGTCCGGCCAAACCGAATAGACCCCCATCTGTGGCCATCTGCGTCCATCTGCGGATGATCCGTTTGTTGCTGTAAGTCGAATTGCAAAAACGCGACTTACGTCAAAAATATGGGGTCATCTAGTACCCGTTTGCCCCCCTTTTACCCCCCTTTTGACCCCCCGTTGCCCCCCCTGCGCCCCCCCTTTCTCCCCCCGGCTCCTTCGGAAAATCGGGTTACCCATTTTACCTTTATTGCCGCATACCCCTCGCGGCGCTAGCGCCAGGGCCGTTTTGTGGATAACTTTGGCAAAAAAAACGCGGTTTTCGAGCGCGCAAAAAACGTAAGTCAACGTAACTGAGCGCGACTTACATCAAAAATAGGGATAAGGGAAAAGGGATAAGGGAAAAGGCAACGGGCAACGGCAAGAGGCCGCGGTTAGCCGCCCGCCTTGGCCGGGGGCGGCAGGGCTGGTTCGCGGACTCGCAGGCGCGCGTGCGCGGTGATGTGCCGGCCAGCGGGCGTCGTTCCTTCGACGGTCACGTCCAGTTCCTTCGGCAGCGAGTCGAGCGTGACGCCCTTCTGCAACTCGTCCCAGGCGTACCCCTTCCCGTTGATCTTGACCTGAGCGTCCGTCAGGGCCAAGAGGCGCGTGCCCGGCTTGAACGTGAGGACGTAGTCCTTGTCGTATCGCGCGGTCTCCTTCATCTCGCCGGTGGCCGTGTTGACGGCGAAGATGTAGATGCGGTCGAGCGAGGCGACGGCCAGGCGGGCCTCGGCGCCGGCGCGCGAAAGGTCCATGGGGGCGGGCTTTCCGCAAGGGCTCTGGCCCAGGAGCGCCACGATCTCCTTCTTGGCCGGATCGTAGTGAAGCGTGATCGGCACGTCGTCGAAGAGGCGGAGGCCGACGGGCTGGACGTTCAACGAGATCGAGGCGGCGGCGGCCAAGTCGCGCCGCAGGTCGTCGCCCTTGCCGTCCTTGACGACGATGGCGATGGCCAGGCGGAGTTCATTCTCGGCGATCTCGTCCTCGATGGCCGCGTCGGGGGCCGGGGGGAACTGGGCGGCCCGCTGCACGAGCCGCTGGATGTGCATCTGCAACTCTTCTTCCGTGCCGCCGGCGATGGCCACGCCCTGGCCGGCCTGGCGTGCCTTCTGGAATTGCTCGTAAGCGGTCTGGAGGCTCTTGGCGGCGCGGTCGAACATGCCGCTGTCCTCGTAGATTGCGGCCAGGCGCATGTTGGCGTTGATGTCGTAGACGCTGCCATCGGGCGGGACCTTGAGGATGGTCTCCCACTCCGCCGCAGCGAGCCGGCGCCTGCCGAGGTCCTCGAGCATGTCGGCCGCCGCGTAGTGCCGTGATTCGTCGTTCGGGTTCATCGCGAGGGCCTTCTCGCGAAGGGCCTTTGCTTCGTCGCCCTTGTCGAGTGCCACGAGCGCTTCGGCCTCGAGGTATGCGAACCTGGCGTCGTCGGGGGCGGTCTTGCCCATATCGCGGGCCGCCTGGGCCGCCTTGTCGTACTGCTGATCCTCCAGGAGGGCCAGGACCTTCTTGACGCCCGCCTCGATCGCCTCGTTTCGGAGTGCGTCGTTCGGCTGGCCGGCCACCAGCAGCCGCAGGGCTTCGACCGGGGCCCCCGTCCGATAGCGGGCCCACGCAAGGGCCCGGTTCTGGTAAACGTTCTTTGGCTCCTTCAGGAGGGCGATGACGCGCTGGGCTGCCTCGTCGCTGTTGATGCGCTGGATCGAGGAGAGGGCGTAATTGGCTTCCTGTGCGTTCTCGCTCGTCAGGCGTGCGAGGAGAAACGGCACGGCCTTCTCGCGCAGCGTCTGGCCGATGCGGTAGAGGGCCTGCATTCGCTCGTTGTCGCCGAGTTCGCTATAGTGGCGCACGAGCAGGACCATCTCGGACGGCCAGTCGGGGCTGATGCCGAGCCGGGCGTCGGCCAGGATCTCCCGGGCGCGGGTCCGGATTTCGGGGTCGTCGCTGTCGGCGGCCTTTTCGAGGGCCGGGATCGCGGGCGCCCCGATTCGCCGCAGGGCCTCGGTGGCCCGCTCCCGCACGTCGTAGCGCGGGGCACCCAGGTCGGCCATAAGCGTCTCGACCACCTTTTCGACGGAGACCGTGCTGGTCATCTCGGGCGCCCCGACGACGGTCCCGGCGTCGCTTGGCGTGGCCGTGCTGAGCGTCAACAAGAGGATGGCCAGTGCATTCATGGCGTCAGGATTCCCTTTACCTGTACAGGTTGAACTTGATCTCGCGGACGGCGCTGCGCCGGACGGTGATCTCGCCGAGGTAGTCGGACTTTCCGATCAGGGCATCGGCCGTCAGGCGGCTGAACTGGAAGGTCATGCGGCCGGCGGCGCTGCGGATCCGGACGTCGCCGTTCTGTCTGCGTGGCTCTTCCTGGCCCTTCTTGCCGAAGACGATGCGGGCGACGCTCTGGGCGGAGCACTTCATCTGGCCGTAGGACGTCGTGAACGACATTTCGCCGTCGGCCAGTGAGATCGCGGAGGCGGAGACCCGGTCCCGGTTGGCGAACTGGATGACGGGCGTGTCCTCGGCGGCCACGGAGCCGACGCCGCCCGAATCGTCCTCGCCCGACGGCGCGACGATGCCGCGGTACACCCCCAGGTACTCCACCTTCAAGGGGTAGTAGGAGTTGAACATCACGTACTGGCCGCTCGTGGGTTTGGTCGGGACGTCGTACGTGCCGAGGTCGCTAGAGTCAATCCAGAGGCGGGCTTTTCCGGTGGATGGGTCGTAGGCAAGGCGCAGGGTCCCTTGCATCAACTGGCGACCCAGGCCGCGGTTGACGATCGAGTTGGTGCTGCCGTTGTTGACGTATTGCAGGTAGTACTCGCTGCCGTAGAACATCGTGAAGATGCTGTTGCGTCCGTAACGTCCCACGTTGGGCCCGCCTTCGGTCGTGTCGGCGAAGACGACGAGGTCGCACCGGACGGAACTGCCCTCGTAGGACTGGATCTTGGCGACGAGCGTGACGGCCTCCTTCTGGTCGAGTTTGACGTAGAGGGCGTTCGTGTTTCCGCCGCCCCGGTTGCGGCAGATGAGGGCCCCCTCGCTGACGGACCAGTCTCCGCCGCGCGCGACCCAGGGTTCCATGGACCCGGCGGAGAAGTTGCTCTCGGCCAGGACGCTGGCGGCCCGCGCGAGGCTGATGGACCGCACGACCTTCGGCGAGATCTTCAGGCGCCCGGCCGCCTGCGTGTCCAAATGAAGCGCCTCCGCGTCTATGGAGGCCAGGCGGCCGACGACGCGGTCGCCGTTGGTGAGCGAGACCTCGTCCTCGCCGGATTCCTTGTCGCCGCTCTTGAGGACGACGTTGTCGAGGGCGGGCACGGTCACCTGGACCTCGCCTTCGAACTGATCGCCCGTCAGGTGCAATTTGCCGTCGGCATCAATGGCCACGACGCTCCCCAGGACTCGGTCCCCCAGGAGGGTCGTCACGACGTCGGTCTGGCCGGCGCCATCGGCGGGCTTGGAATCGTCGAGGGTGTCGCCGGCGCCCTTGGGCGTAGGCACGAAGATTTTTCGTACGGCCGGTCGCGGCGGGACCGCCGCCGGTGCCGCAGGTGCTGCCGGGACCGCCACGGCAGGCGGCGCTGGGGCCAGGTCTTCATCGGCCGCCGATCGCGCGGCCAGGATGCCCAGTCCCAGGACGGCCGCTGCGACCGCCAGAATCGCTCCCGCGGACCACGATACGGTTTGGTGCGTTCTCATCGTTGCGGCCTCCTTTCGGGCCACGAGAGCCGCCGCCTCTCCTCCGGCGTGCGGCCCCGGGTCACCGCTGATAGATGGGCAAGAGGTTATAGTTGACCTCGATGGCGAGTATGGCCATGGCCGTGCCGGCCGTCGTGCCGCCGATGTCGCTGGCGCCCGACCACGATCCGTCGGGCTGCTGCATGCTGATCAGGGCGGGCGTCATCGTTTCGTTCCATTCGTGCCAGTACTTTCCTCCGGCCTGGAACATGGCCTGGGAGCAGTAGTAACACATGTAGTAAAAGTAACTGCGGTCGGAGCCGCTGGCCAGCAGAAAGTCGGCGGTGGCCTTGGCCTCGGGCGACCGGTACTGCCCCGACAGGCTGAGGACCAGGAGGCCGATGCCGCCGCGGGTCCGGTTCGGGCCGCCCGGACCGGTGTATCCGAATCCGCCGCCGGGACAGTAGCAACTCTTGTAGTACTCCACGCCGCGCCGGATCGTCTCTTCGGGGACCTCGATGCCGGCGTTTGCGGCGGCCCTCAGGGCGATCATCTGGGCGCCCGAGACCGTAGTGTCGGCGTCGGCCGACCCGACGCTGTACCGCCAGCCGCCGAGGCGGTTCTGCGAACTTACGATCAGGCCGACCGCCTTCTTGAGGGCCGGCCCCAGGCGCGGATCGTCTATCATCCCATAAACCTCCGCCAGGGCCAGCGTCGCGAACCCGTGGCTGTACATCGGGCTGCCGCCCCCGCCCGACAAGAGGCCGTTTGCTTCCTGCGTCCGGATGATGTAGTCCACGGCGCGGCGGATGACCGGCCCGTACTTGGGATCGTCGGGCGTCTCGCCGTGCGCGAGGAACGACATCATCGCCAGGCCCACGACGCCGCTGACCTGGCCGTAGCCCTGGTCGGACCACGCGCCGTCGGGCCGCTGGGTGCGGGCCAGGTAATCGAGGCCCCGCTGGACGGCCCGCTCGAGTTCGGGGGTCACCTTGGTTTCGGGTCCGGTCCTTGTTGAGACCGGACCCGTATGGGCCGGCTCGGAGGTGGCCGGGCTTGCCGCTCCGACGGCCAGCAGGCCGCACGCCGCCGACGCCGCGAGCGCCGCTATCCACGTTCCCGGCCGCACTCGCCTCATCGCATCGGCTCCTTTCTGAGTCGGTCGAAGTAAGAGTTCAGGAGGTCGCGGAACTGTGGCGGGTAGGTTTCCTGGAAGGATTCGCCGAGGTCGCCCTCGAACCGCCCGTGGGTCTTTCGCCAATCCTCCGGACCGGTCTTCGAGACGGTCGCCGGAAGCAGGGGCGCGTTCGTGCCGCCCCTGTACCCGCCAGGGCTCATCCCGACCTGCTGGAGCATCTGCATCAAGGCCATCGTCCGCATCGCCGCAAGGCTCTTCGAGCCGCTCATGCGGTTCTTCTGGTCGGCAGACAGCGACTCCAGAAGTGCCACGACCTGGCGCTGGACGACGCGGGTATCCTTGCCGGTGTCGCCGCCCGCCAGGGCCGCCCGGACGGAGTCCATCTTCGCGCCGGCCGCCTCGACCCGCTCCGACGTGCCGGGATCCGCTGCCACCATCCCCTGAAGGCGGCGGGCGTCCACGCGCAGGGCGCTCTGGCGTCCCGCGAGGTCTGCGGCAGTCCGGTTGAACGCGGCCGCATCCTTCGTCCGCGTCTCGTCGGCCTCGGCCGTGTCGCGGTTGACCTTCTTCTGGCCCAGGAGGAGTTTCTGGAGGAGGAGCATGGCGGCCAGGGCCTTCTGGTTCTGGGCGGCCGCGCCCATCTGGCCGCTCTCGCCGCCGAGCGCCTCGCTTGCCTCCTCCAGGAGCGCCAGGGCGCGCTTTCCATGCTCGAGGCCCGGCGGGAACTGGGCCGCATAGAGGTCGGCGGCGCCCGACTGCATTTCGTCCGCCGCGCCGCTGAGGCGGCCGGCGGTCGCCGACTCGAACCCCTCGATCTCCTCCGCAAGGTACTGGAGCGCCGCCGCCTGCTCCGAGACGTCGCGCCCGAGCGCCGCCTGCTTGTCGCCCTGCGGCGCCGCCAGGGTTGCCGCGACCGATTGCTTGATCGCGTCCTCCGTCTGGTCGTTGATTTCCCGCTGGCGCCGCTTGAACTCCTCGATCTCGCGGGTGACGGCTTCCATCGGCTCCCCGCTCTCGCTCGTCTTGCGGCGGAGCGTCTGGGCTACTTCCGTCAGCGTACTGGCTATCTGGTCGTGGACCGGCATCGAGGCAAAGAGCACGTTGCGTTCCATCAGGGCCGCGAGGTCCTTGGCCTTGCTGGCGGTCTTGTCATTTTCGAGGCGCGCGCCGGCGTCCCTGGCGGTCTCGGCGTCGGCGGGCGATGAGAACCCGAGCGCGCCGGCTGCGCGCTCGATGTTGTCGGCCAGGTTCTCGATGCCGTCCTTGACGGCCTGCTCGCCGTCGCCGAGGCGCTCGAGCGCCCCCTTGAGCGGCTTCTCGAGGGTCTCCGGCGGCCGCGCGACGGTCTTCGGGGCGACCGTGGCGGCCGCTTCCTTGAGTTCGCGTTGGCGTGCGGCCAGGCGCTCGGCGTCGGCGGCGAGTTTCTCCAGGAGGGCCATGCGCTGGAACCTCTCAGCGGCGCGGGCCAGGGCTTCGAGCCGCTCGGCCGCCTCTTTCTCCGATTTCTCGGCCTGGCGGACCGACGGCGACTGATCGCCGGCCTTGGCCTCAGCCGCCTGGCCGAGGCTGGCGGACGCGGCGGACATCGGGCCGGACGCCACCGACGACACGCCCCGCCCGAGCCGCTCCAGTTCCGAAAGGACGTTGGCCGGCATGGACTCCAGCCGCGCCATCTCAGGGATCAGCGATTCGACTTTCCGCGCCAGTTGTTCCGTCGAGCGGGCCAGCGACGCCTCGCGGTCCTTTGCCTCGCGGGCGGCGTCGGAGACGGTCGCCTTCTCGGCCTTGGCCGCCAGGTCGGCGGCCTTGATGGCCTCGGCCTTCTGCTCGGCCGCGCGGCGCAAGAGTTCCGTCTGGAAATCGCGGAGGCGGTTTATCAGGGCTTCGAGGTGCTCGGCCTCGCTCATGAGCGTCACGCGATAGACCCGCGATGCGCCGCGGCGCTGAAGTTCGGACCCGGCGTAATCCGACGCCTCCGCCATGTATTCGATGGCGTCGCCGGGCGCGAGGTGCATCGCCGCCAGACCCAGGTCGGCCTTGGCCGCGAGGCTCCGGACCCGGACGCCGCCGTCCGCGAGGACCCGGCGCTCCCACGGTCCAGGCTCGCCCACCGCCCCGCCCGGGCCCGCCTTGATCTTGCGCTGACAGAGAGCCACGTTCCGCAGACCGAACTCGTCGCGCGCTTCGGCGGCGACCTCCACCCGCTCGCCCGGCAGGATCATCAGGTCCCGCGCCGGATCCTTGATGGCGACCTGCGGCACGGCGTCGGGCGTCACCTTGATGAAGATGCTGTCGGGCGTGCGGCTGGCGAGGCCGAAGCCATCCTTGAGCGCGATGGAATACTCGGCGCTCGCGTGCGGCGTGAAGCGCGGCGACACCAGCACCCCGTCCTGGTTGGTCGTCAGGGCCATCCGCTGGCCGCCGCCCACGACCCCTCGACCATGCTCAGGGTCGCCCTGAGTTGGTATAAGGGCGAGGACGCCTTCGCAGCGGAACTCGGCGTCCTCGCCGCGCGCGACCGGCTCGCCGCGAAGGACCACGGCCGTGCCGTCGGTGATCTCCAGGGGTCCCTGGATGCTGGCGATGGTCCTCGCGTCGCCGCCCGCGTAGTCGGGGTCGCGCAGGACGGCCGACTTCTCGCGGAGGGCGGGCGGCGGGACGACGCGCAGGCGGTACCAGTCGCTGGCGGCGTCGCCCGCCAGGACGCGATACCGGAGGTCCTCGAAGAGCGCCCCGCTTTGCCACTCGGCGCGGCCTTCCTCGCAGGGGAGCGTGGCGCGCAAACGCCCGCCGCCGTTCTGCGCGTCCAGAATGGCCGACTCGACCGGCCGGCCCGACACGGCGACCTCGACCTTGGCGGCGTCGCCGACGCGGACGACCTGGTCGCCCGGCTCGACGGTCACGCGGGTGTAGGAGAAGTAGGGCACGGCCCGGTTGGGCTGAAAGAGCCTGAGGAGTGCGTTCTCGATGGACGGCCGCCGCACGACCCACGCCCCCGCCAGGATCGCCGCCACCGCCACGAGCGCCGCGGCCGCCACGAACATCGGCGCCAGGGACACCGCGGCCCGGTGGTCCACCTTGTCGGCTGCGCGGCCGGCGATGCGGTCCAGGACCGAGAGGATGAGCGACCGCGAGATGCCGCCGGCGCCGTCGCTCGACCCGGAGGCTCTCGACGGGCGGTCCTCCTCGGCGCTCAATTCGACGGCGCTGACGAGGTCCTCTTCCATCTTGGGGAAATGGTGTCCGAGGCGCACCGCGGCATCGCGGTCGCTGATCCGGCGCACCAGCGGCCACGCGACCCACCGCCCGAGCGACGCGACGAATAGGACGCCGATTGCCACCAGCGCAATGAAGCGGAGCGTCGGCTCGAGGCGCAGCATCCGGTCGGCCGCGATGGCCAGCCCGACGGCCGCCGCCACCAGCCCCAGCGTCAGGAAAAGGCCCCGCTGGAAGTTCACCAGGCGCCAGCGGCGCCGATACCGGACGAAGAGGCGCCGGAGGGTGCTCGGCAACGGATGGGGGCTTGCGCGCGTCATGCCAATCCGCTCCTTTTGCGGATGAGCCAGGCCGTCCCGAGCGCCACGGCCAGGAGGCTGTAGTAGGCCCAGTGGCGGCAGGGGGAATACTCGACGGTCAGCATCCGCGGTTCTTTTCGGGCGGCCAGAAGCCCGGGCAACTGGCCGACTTCGTCGGGTTTGAGGACCTTTCCGCCGCCCATACGGGCCGTATGGCCGGCCGCCGCGATTGACCCGAGCGCCGCTACGTTCTCGGCCAGGAATTCTTTCTCGAGGTCCACGCGCGCCACCTGGAGCGCGACCGACGAGGCGAGCGGCTCCTGGCCGTAGGCCGACACGATCGGCTGCATCTTGTAGGAGGCCGGGGCCGATGGCGTGAAGGCGGTTCGGTAGATGCCCCATCCGCCCGGCGCCGGCTGCATCGCCAGGCGCTGCGACCGGCCTTCGCCGTCGGTCACCTTCAGCCACACCGACGCGCCCTGGAGCGGGAATCCGTCCGGCCCGAGGCAATAGGCCTCGACCTCGACAGTCTCGCCGACGTCGCACTCCGTCCGATCTATCGAGAGCCGCCCGCGCGGGTCGCCCTCGGCGAACTGCTTCTTGACGAGCCACCGGACGGCCTGGGCCCAGAAACGGTAGTGCCAGGTGTCGCCGACGCTCTTGCGCCAGCGCCACGTTTCATCAATGCCGCAGAACATGACCTTGCCGTCGCCGACCCGGTGAACGGCAACGAGGGGCATCTTGCTCGCGCCGGCGATCCGGTAGGGGTGCACGAGGAGGGCGCTGGCGCCAGGCGCCAGGCCCGCGACGCTGGCCGACCACGTCAGCCGCGGCAGGTGCAACCAGGCGGCCTCGTTTTCTTCCGCGCCGTCCGCCAGGCGCGTCACGAGGTGCCCGAGCCCCTCCTGCGTCAGTTCCGGGCTGAACGGCTCCGCGGTTCTCGCCTCCTTGCCGGGGGCGATGTCGAGGGAGACCGGCAGGATCTGGGCCAGCGGCGTCCCCGCCAGTTGCCGGTACTGCTCGCGGCGGCCGGCGACGACGATGAGCGCTCCTCCGCGGCGGCGTACCAGGTCGGCCACTTCCGTCAGGAACTCGTCGGGCAGTTTGTCGCGGGGCACATCTCCGAGGATCACCAGGTCGTAGGCCGCCAGGTCCTTCTTCTCCTTGGGCAGTTCGGCGACGTAGGCGCCGCCGGCGGTCGGCCCGACTCCCTGCCGCGCCAGGAAAATGCTGACCTTGACGGCCGGGTCGCGCTCCAGGACGTTCCGGATGAAGCGGAACTCCCATCGCGGTTCGCCGTCCGCGAGGAGGATGTTGATTTTGCGTTCGACGACGTCCAGCGAGAGGCCCGCGCGGTTGTTTTCGGTGCTCCGCTCGCCTTCCTGTTTCGGGATGCGGACCTCGAACCGGCGGCGGCCGGGCGTATCCGGCACGAACGTGAAGTTGACGTTGACGGGTTGGCCCGAGGGGAGCGTCGCGACGCTCTTCGACTCGATGACGCGGCCGTCGCTCACCAGTTCCACCGGCAACCGCACGGAGCCCATGCCGGTGGTGGCCACGCGGGCCGCCAGCAGCACCTCGTCGCCCAGCAGCGCGCTCTTGGGGCCTTTGAGGTCCACGACGGCGGCATCGCGCGGCGGGTCGGGGTCGCCCAGGCCGACCGCGAAGACGGCGGTGCCGAGTTGGCCGAGTCGCCGGGCGACTTCGCTCGGGTCGCGCCCGGCGTTCCAGGCGCCGTCGGTGATGAGGACGACGGCCCGCGGCCGCGCGGCCCCCGTGCCGGCAGCGACCGCCTCCAGGGCGTCGCCGAGCGCCGTCGAATAGCCCTCGGGGTCCACGGCGAACTCGGGCGCCTCCGGTCCGACCCCTCGACCATGCTCGGGGTCGCCCTGAGTGGGTCGAAGGGCGAGGGCGGCGACGCCGAGGAGACCAGGCCCAGAGAACCGCCACGCCGAGACGTCGAACTCGCTCTCGATGGCCGCCAGCCAGTCGTCGGCCCCGCCCGCCAGGAGCGCCCGCGCGACGGCCTCGCGCGTCACCTTGTCCAGCCTTCGCAGCCGAGGCTGCTTCGGCGGAGTAGGCCCGTCGGCCAAGACGGCAGCAGGCGGAATGCGCTTGGCCAGCCAGTCGGCCGTCGCGCCCGAGTAGGCGTCCGCCAGGAGCATGCTCCGCGAAGCGTCCACCAGGATGGCACACCGCGGTTTCTCGGGATCGGGCCACGACCGGACCAGCGTCGGCGAGAGGGCCAGGCCGACGAGCATGACAGCGGCCACGGCCATGATCGCCAGGATCAAGGCCCGCGGCAGGCGCGCGATGTGTGCGGCGTCGCGCCGGAGGAACAGAATCGCCGCCCCCAGCGCCACAACCCCGCCCGCCACGACCGTCCACGGCGGAACCGGGCAATCGAAGATGATCGTCGTCGAAGCCACTCTCGAACTTCCTTTGCTAGGCTTTGGCCGGCGCGGGTCCGGCAGGCGACGGCTTGGCGGCTGTCGCGAGACCCGGAGGCTCCCGACGGGCCGCCGGACGGCTCATGCTCCACGCCAGGATCACTTCTCCTATCAGGAAGGCGATCGCCAGGGCCGCCAGCGGGAACCCCGCCATGGCGCCCGAGGCCGGGGCGTCGCCCTGCAACTGGCTGTCGCTCCAGTCGGTCGCGAGGAAATAGACCGGCGATCCCTGGACGAGCGCCCGGATTTCCTCGGGCGCGATTCGCGCCAGGTCTGATTCCTCCGGCGGCACGTTGATGGCTGCGATGGGCGGCGCGGCCCGCGCGGCCTCAGCCGTAACGTCGCCCGAAGCGAGCCGATAGATTCCCGCTTGCCCGGTCCGGTCGAAGAAACCGCGGTCGGGCCGGCCTTCGTGGACCGTCAGCGGGACGACCTGGCCGCCCGGCGTCACGATGCGGTTTTCGCCCGGCCTCACGGGAAACTCGATGGTCGTCAGGGCGGGCATCGCGAGCGGCTGGCCGGTCTCCACGAGGTGGGCATGCAGCATCCGGTGAACCGTCAGGAGGAGGACCGGGTGGAACGGCAGGTTCGAGAAGTCCTGCTGGCACGAGACGGCGAAGACGTAAACCTTTCCCTTGCCGAGTTGCGAGCGGACGAGCAGCGGTCCGCCGCCCATACGGGCCGTATGGCCGTCCATCGTGGCCAGGACTTCGTCGGCCGGCGCCGGGACGAGGCGCAGCGCCCGCGAGATGGCCAGGCGGTCCAGCCCTTCGGTCGCCAGGGTCGCCGTGACCGGCGAGGTGGGCGAGGTCCAGTTGACCTTCATCCGCTTCTCGCCTTCGGCTTGGACGAAGGACTGGAATCGGAGGTCCAGCAGGCCGGCGGCGTTCCAGGCGGCCGCGTCGGTGTGCGCGCCGGGGAAGATGACGAGCAAGCCCCCGGCCTCGACGTAGGCGCGAAGCGCCCGGACAACCTCGGCGTCGGGCCGCGCCACGTCGGCCAGGCACACCGCCGCCAGCGGCGTGAGCGACGTGCCGGCGAGTTGGTCGGCGTGGATGGCCTTCACGGTAAACGGCGACCTTGCGGCGGCCTCGGCCGGCGGCGGTTCGAGCGCCGAGGCCAGGAAGTCGCCCGAACTCTCGAAAGGAATGGACGACACCTGGCCGCTGACTACCAGGACCGGAATGCTCTCGGCAGGACGCAGGACGAAGTACGAGCGGTCGTCGGCCGGCATGGCATCGTGTTCCAGTTCGATCCACCCGGCACGGGCGGGCCCGCCCAGGGCGGGCAGATGGAAGACCACGTCGGCGTCTCCCGCAGCGCCGAACTGGACGCTCTGTGTGTCCACGAGTCGCCCGTCGAAGTGCAGGGCGGCCTTGGCGTCGGCGCCGCCAGGGCCGGCCGCATGGTCGCCGTTTTGGAGCGTGATCGTCGCGGTTAATCGCGGCACATCGCCTTCCAGGAGGAGTTCGGGCGAGACGCGGACCTTGCTGACGGACAGGTTGGCTGCAACGGCCGGCGCGCAGTCGCTGACGAGGAGGCGCGGGTTGCCGGCGGCCTGGAGGGCGTTTCGGACGTCGTCCCAGGCGCCCCGCCCAGGGCGGGCGTGCCATCCGTCGGCGCGGAGGTCGGTGAGGAGCCAAATGGTTCCGCCTCCTCCGCCGCGCTCGAGCGACTCGGCGGCCTCGCGGATGGCCTGCGGGACGTCGGTCGCGGCGCTCGAGAGGTCGGCCGACTCGATTATCCCGGCGACGGCGCCGTGGTCCTGGACGGGAGCACGGAACGGGGCGTCGGCGCGGGCGGAGAAGGTGATGGCGGCGGCCCGCGTGCCGCGAGGCAGGGCGGCGACCTCGGCGGCGGCCGTGCGCCGCGCACGGTCGAAGGCCGAGCCGGAGGCATCGGCGGCCGACATGCTGGCCGAGACGTCCAGAAGCACCGCCACCTGGCTCGTGCTTCCGAGGAGCGACGCCAGGCCGCCCTGGAGGATCGGCTGGGCGAGGGCCCCGAGGGCGGCTGCAAGGACCACCGTCCTGAGGACCATCAGGAGGATCTGCCGCAAGCGCGCGCGGCGTACGGCGCGGCGTTCGGTGGCCAGGAGGAATGCGATGGCCGCCCACCGCATCCGCCGATACCGCACCCGATTCAAAAGATGGATCAGGATCGGCAGCGCCACCAGCGGAGCCAGCCACAGAAACTCCGGATGAAGAAAACTCATCGGCGGGTCCCCCCCGACATCCTGTATTTCCGCCAACCCAGGTACGACGTCAGGGCACGGTCGAACGGCTCCGAAAGGAGCATTCGCTGATAATCAATGTTCTTCTCGGCGCAGCCGCGCTTCAGGTTCGCGAGGTACTCGGAGACCTTGGCGCGGTATCCCTCGGCGATGACGCGCGGGTCCACGACGACTTCTTCGCCGCGCTCCATTCCCTCGAAGAGCGTCACGCGGTCGAAGGGGAACTCGATCTCGGCGTCGTCAAGAAGGTGGAGGACGATGACCTCGTGCCGCCGGTGCCGGAAATGCTGGAGGCCGCGCAGGACCTCCTCGGCATCGTCAAAGAGGTCGCTCAGGAGGACGATGAGGCTCCGCCGCCGGACGCGCTCGGCGATCTCGTGAAGGACGGAGGCGATGCGCGTGTCGCCGCCGGCCTTGACGTGCTCCAGGGCCTCGCGGATGACGCTGAAGTGGCGGGCGTGGCCGCGAGGCGGGATGAACGTCCGGACGGCCGTGTCGAATGTGACGAGGCCCGCCTGGTCGCCCTGGCGGAGCATCAGGAGGGCGATGGCCGCCGCCAGCGACGCGGCCTGGTCGAGGCGCGTGCGGCCGTCGCGGCCGAAGTCCATCGAGCCGCTCGAGTCCACCAGCAGGTAACAGTTCAGGTTGGTCTCGGCCTCGAACTGCTTGACGAAGAACCGGTCGGACCGCGCGAGGACCCGCCAGTCGAGGTACCGCGGGTCGTCGCCGGGCGAGTACTCGCGGTACTCGGCGAACTCGACGTTGAACCCGTGATAGGGGCTCTTGTGGATGCCGGAGAAGAGCCCTTCGACGGCCAGTCGGGCGCGGAGTTCCAGGTGGCTCAGGCGCTCGACGGCCCGACGGTCAATCGTGCGCTTCGGATGGGCCGCCATAACGATACCCCTTGCGGCGCCGGGCAGAGCCAGCCGCCCGGGCTTATTTTTCCTGGATGGCGGGCACTTCGGCCAGGAGTTTGCGGACGACGCCGTCCGAGGTCATCCCCTCGGCCTCGGCGTTGAAGTTGAGGAGAATCCGGTGCCGGAGGACCGGCGCCGCCACGGCCTTGACGTCCTCGACGGAGGCGTAGCCGCGACCGTAGAGGATCGAGCGGGCCTTGGCCCCCAGGATGAGGTACTGCGAGGCGCGCGGCCCGGCGCCCCACGCGACCCAGTCGCGGATGTACGAGGGCGATTCGGGATCGTCCTTGCGGGTCTTCCGGACCAGCGTCACGGCGTAGCGGTAGACGTGGTCCGGCACCGGGATGCAGTAGACGAGGTCCTGGAGTGCGATGATGTCCTGTCCGCTGAGGACCTTGCCGACGGTCTGGTCGCGTCGGACGGTCGTGCGGCGGACGACCTCGATCTCCTCGTCGAACGAGGGGTAATCCACTTTGACGTGGAACATGAACCGGTCGAGTTGGGCCTCGGGCAGGGGGTAGGTGCCTTCCTGCTCGATGGGGTTTTGCGTCGCCAGGACGAGGAACGGCTCGGCGAGGACGTGTTCCTTTCCTGCGGCGGTGACGCGGTGCTCCTGCATGGCCTCGAGGAGCGCCGCCTGGGTCTTTGGCGGCGTCCGGTTGATCTCGTCCGCCAGGACGATGTTGGCGAAGAGCGGTCCGCGGACGAAGACGAACTGGCGCTCGCCGCTGGCCCGGTCCTCGCGGAGGATCTCGGTGCCGATGATGTCGGATGGCATCAGGTCGGGCGTGAACTGGATCCGCCGGAAATCGAGCGACAGGGCCTGCGAGAGCGTCCTTACTAGGAGCGTCTTGGCGAGGCCCGGCACGCCCTCCAGGAGGCAGTGCCCCCGCGAGAACATCGCGATCAGGACCTCTTCGATGACCTGGTCCTGGCCGACTATGGTTTGCCTGAGTTCCTCCAGCAGCCGCGCACACGAGGCACGGAACTGTTCCACCTGCTGGATGTCGTGGCCTTGGACTGCGTCTTGGACGGGACGTTCCATGTTCGACCCCCGCGGCTATAGTGATTTCCTGTCACCTGACAATTTAGACGCAGCGTCAGGGTACAGAGTTCCTCAAAAGTTTCAACCTGCAAGGCGTGGGAGTGTTCCGGCCCATCCGGCAGGGGGGAGGCGACTAGAATTCGCGGTCGAGGATTTCCAGGGTCCTGCGGCAGAGTTCGCGGCCATAGGCGGTCCAGATCCCCTCGCCCCAGTAGCGGTAGCAACTGGTCTGGGTCGTCAGGAGGTGGAAGAGGGCCTTGAGGTACCGCGGGTCGCTCGTGGGAATGCCGGCCCGCGCGACCTTCTCGTCGAATCGGGCGCTGGCCTGCTCCATCGGCCCGAGGACGCTCTCGTACCCCCGGACCCACGAGACGTGCGAGGTCCACGAGCCGCCGTCCATGTGGAAGCGGGGGTCCTTTTTCTTCAGGTCCGCGATCAGGGCCTCCATCGCCTCGGGCCCCGCGCCGTCCCGGAACCGGTCCCAGACGCGTTTCTGGTGGATCGGCTGGATGGGCAGGAAGTCCTCCTCCGTGAGGCCGAGCGAGTCCAGGTACTCGAGGTACTCCGAGACGTTCGCGGGGGCGGTCGGGCCCCCGGAGGCCTCGCTCATCACGTCGAGATACTTGGATGGGAACTCGTTCATCATGACGCCGCCGTTCTCGCCGTCGGCGATCTGCGCCACCAGGGGCGGGACGGACCGGCCCGCCAGTTCCCCCCGCGCCAGGCCCTTGGCCTCGTAGTACGGCTGCATCTGGCCCACCAGTTTGGTGTCGGAGCCCTGGGTCTTGATGATGGCGGTGATGGCGGCGACCTCGCCCCGCGAGTTTTTCGCCACGAGCCGGTGCGGCAGGTGAGCGTGGCGAATCGGCCCGCCGTCGCCGGCGCGCTCCACCGTGTGCTCCTGCACGAGGACCCAGCGGTACCCGCACTCCTTGAGGGTCCGGACGAACTCGTAAGCGGCGTCCGGGTGGTTCGGAAGGGCCATCTCGGAAGGCGAAAATCCGCGCACGCGCTCCAGGGCCTCCAGGCCGAAGATCCCCGCGAAATGGTGCTGCCACGCCCGCACGTGCAGCCGGTAATCCTGGACCGGCGTCGAGGGGGCCACGGCGTGCCCCCACGGCATCCCGAGCCACTCGACCGAGCGCGCGCAAGCCGGGTCGCACGCCAGCGGTCGCAGAGCCTCGAGGACGTCTCCGAGGCCCATTTCGCGGAGGCCCCAGAGGAGCGTCCCGGAATATTCGAGCATGATGCGGGGGTTCTTCCCCTCGGCGACGAGTTGCGGAATGAACTCGCCCATGCGTTTGTAGCACCGGTGGAAGACCGGGGCGTTGTGGTTGTCGCCCTCGAGAGGGTGGTCCATCATGTACTTGAGGTTGCTGATGATCGGGGCGCTCTTGATGTCGCCCTTCGACCCACTCAGGGCGACCCCGAGCATGGTCGAGGGGTCGCCGCCGCCCATACGGGCCCATACGGGTCCGGTCTCAACAAGGACCGTATGGCCGGCGGGGATCAGCGGCTGGTGCATGTGGAGGGCCACGGCGAAGGCGCTTCGGACATTCTCGAAGTCTATGCCCGAATCGGGAAGGCGGGCAGGCGCGGGGCGGTCCATAACTTCGGCCACGCTGGTCTCCGAGCCGCACAGGTTCGGCAGACCGTTTCTCACTTCGGGGATGGCGGCGGCCACGGGGCGGCCTCCTTTACGCGTTCCACCAGTTCAGGTCTATTTTCGGGAAAATCACGTCATGGATGTCGGCATCCTTGACCTCGAACCGCTCGACCTCGGTCAGTTTTCCGAGGTATTCGGAGTCGGAAGCGAGTTTTTCGGCGATGTCCGTCAGGCACTCGAACCGCGACACGTGCTGCATGAACCGCTTGATGCCGTAATCCACGGCCTGGCGCCGCGAGATGACGAAGGGCCAGTCGCTGGCCTGAAGGAGCAAGAGTTCGCGGCCGGCCTTCTCGAGGATCTCGCGGAGATGCCGCTCCCGGCGCCACGGAAGGTTGAACGTCAATTTGCCGAAGATCGTCTCGCAGCGGTATTCGATCTCCCACATCCAGGCGACCCGCTCGTTGGCCCAGACGCGGTGGTCGCCGCCTTCGCCCCACGACCCTTCCGGGAGCCGGGCCACCTTGTCGGGCGGATGGGCCTTGAGGAACTCGCCCGCGGTGCACAAGTCCACGTCCGGGTCGGCGTTCAGCGTCAGACAGACGTCGCGCAGGAACTGGGGTCCCTCGAACCACCAGTGCCCGAACAGTTCCGCGTCGAAGCACGCCGCCACCACGCCGTGCCGCCCCGTCTGCCGATGATGCTCCTGGAGGCTCTGCTTGACCTGGTCGCAGAAGTGCCGCGCGTGCTCGAAGACCTTACCCTTCACGTCGTCCGGGTAGTAAGGGTCCTTGGCGCCCAGGTCCACGCCGGTGCCGGTGATCTTCCAGTACCTGAGGCCCCGGCGCTCGCCGTACTTCTTGTGGAACTCCAGGTACACGCCGTTGGCCGGATATCCGATCGCGCCGGACCAGACCTTTTCGCAGACCTGGACGTCGCGGGCCATCGCGGCCGCGCGCTCGGAGTTCCGGCCGTGGCTGTCCACCCAAACGGGCTCGTGGACGCTGCGCCAGCCGCGGCCGGGGTACTTTGCGGCCTCGTCCCAGTCAACCTTGTGCCACGTGCCGTTTCGGACCCATTCGCTGCGGCTCTGCTCGATCAGGTGGTTCTCGACGAAAAAGTGGGTTATGCCTTCGTCGCCGATGGCGTCCTCGACGCCGATGCGGTTATGCGACGAGGCCCACGCGACCGGCGGCGTCCACGGCCCGCACGGCCGATAGCCGCCCTCCGGCAGCCAGATCCCCGACGGCCGGAAACCCAGGATCCGCTCGGAACTCGCCACCCCGGCCCGCACCTGGGCGCGGACCGAGGAGTCTTCCAGGAGGAGCGGCAGGTACCCGTGCGTAGCGCACGATGTCAAAATCTCGATGAGGCCCTGGGCCGCACGCGCCGAGTACGCCTTCGGAATGTCGCGGCCGATCGAGGCGAACTGGTCGCCCAGTTTCCGGTACCATTCCTCCCAGCGTCCGGCCAGGTGGGCCATGTGTGGTGACTTGAGCCGCTTGAACTCCGCCTGGTCGGACCGCGCCCGCCCCACCCGGTCTTCCAGGTACCGCTCGAAGCCGGCCTTGAAAATTTCGTGCGTCAATTGTTCCAGCAGGACCGGCGTCAGGCCGATCGTCAGCCGCGGGTTCCCCTTGAGGAACTGGCACTCGTCAATCATGGCCAGCAGCGGCAGGTACGTCTCCGCTGCCGCCTCGTAGAGCCAGTCCTCGCCGTGCGGCCAGACGCCGTGGCGCAGCACGTAGGGCAAGTGTCCGTGGAGCACCAGGCAGAAACTGCCGACCGCCATCGCCGCCTCCTTCGCCAGGGTGTGCCGCTTCGAAGTCCGTCAGGGCCCGGCGCTGCCGAGCACCGCCAGGCTGGGCTGTGCTATCAACGTTGGGTCTTCGCCGGCCACGTCGGCGGGGAAGGTCAGCGGCCGAGGTGCGCGCGATCCGAGCAAGCGGTCGAGCATCGGCGTCGCGACCCCTCGACCATGCTCGGTGTCGCCCTGGGTGTGTCGAAGGGCGGCGGCAAGGGGCGGCTCAGGCTCCAGCGCCGGCCAGACGGATGTCGTCAAGCGAGCCCCGCCCATCTGGTCCGCCAGCCGATAGCAGTTTTGCACGACGGCCGCAATGGCGTCCCAGTTGCCCTCGATGATGAGGCTGCGGCGACCGTATTCGGTGCGCAGGTCCGCCTTGGCCATGGCGCGCCGGCAGGCCGCCAGGACCGCGCGGGCGTTGCCGTTGCCCCGGAACGACAGTTTCGCTCGGACGAGGATCGGTTCGGCCGGCTGCACGGCGGCCGGTTCCGGCGCGGTCGTCGTCGAGGTGACCGGCTCGGCGGGGGCCGGCGCGGATACGGCCGGCGCCGGCGCTCGCTCTACCGCGTGGACGGCCGCAGGCACAGTTTCGTGGACGCCATATTCGGCCAGGGTCTCGGTCACGACGCGGGTCCACGAGAACCGCTCTTCGACCATGCGGCGTCCGTTTGCGCCCATCCATTGGGCCCGCTCGAAGTTCGAGAACATCGTCGAGAGGCCCCACGCGACCGAGTTCGGGTTCGGGAAGATCTTCAGTCCGTTCACGTCGTGCGAGACGTACTCGTTCGGCCCGCCGTTTTGCGTGACGACGACCGGCTTCGAGGCGCTCCATGCCTCCAGGACGACGATGCCGAAGGGTTCGTTGCGGCTGGGGACGCAGACCGTCTCGGCCGCCTTGAAGAGGCGCATGAGTTCGTCGCCGCCACGGAACCCGAGGAAGCGGACGGCGTGGGCGACGCCCAGCCCGCGCGCCCGGTGCTCCAGTTGGCTCCTCATGCCGCCGTCGCCGACAAAGACGAACCGCGCGCCGGGCTGGGTGCGGAGGACAGCCGGGACGGCCTCGACCAGCAGGTCCGGCCCTTTCTGCCATTCCAGCCGCCCGCAATAGAGGACCATCGGGTCCACCGGCCCGAGGCCGTACCGCATTTTCACCTCGCCCGGGTCCACCGTCACTTCGAACCGGTGCGGCTCGACGCCGTTGTAGATGACCGACGTCTTCCATTCGGGCACCTCGTACATCCAGAGTATCTCGTTCTTGGTGGCCTTGGAGACGGCGATGACGCGGTCGGCCCAGTAGGTGCCGGCCCGCTCCTGGTCGCGGATGCGCTGCGAGCGGCCGCCGTGGAACGCGTTGCCGCAGCGGGCATACTCGGTCGCGTGGATCGTCAGGACGCAGCGCCGGCCGCGGCCCTGCTTGATCCAGATCATCGCGTTCGCGGTCAGCCAGTCGTGGGCGTGGATGACGTCGAACGGGCCGACGGTGTCTTCGACGACGAAGACGCGGTCCACCAGGGCGCGGCACATGTTGTTGATGTCGTCCACAAAGTCGGGGTGGCCGAGGTAAGGGCACCGGTTGTAATGGACGCCGTCCACGATGTCATGGTATCGCTGGCCGGGGGCCATCCGGGTGAAGACGTGCACCTCGTGGCCCGCGCGGGCCAACGCCGCCGAAAGTTCCGTGACGTGGGGCGCTACCCCTCCGACGGCAATCGAGTGGTGCGATTCCCAGGACAACACCGCAATGCGCATGGCGATCCCCCATCCTCACGAGTATTTCGGGAAACGGGATTCATATCCATATGAAAATATTGCCTTGCCCGCCATTTGTCTCCGATTTTCTTCAGTTCCCCAGGGCGCTCGTCTGCTCCCGGTATAGGCCGATGCACTGGCGTGCGGCCTCGTCCCACGTGAGCGCCCGTATCTCCGCCGCGCCCGTCTGCCGCACCGCATCCACGAGTTGCGGAAACCTCAAGAGGGCGATGATCTTCTCGGCCATCTGCTCGACGTCCCAGAAATCCACCTTGAGCGCCCCGCGGTGGAGCACCTCCGCCGCGCCCGAGTTCTTCGAGAGAATCACCGGCACGCCGTGCCGGATCGCCTCCAGCGCCGTCAGCCCGAACGGCTCGCTCACGGAGGGCATCACGTACACGTCCGCCATCCGGTACGCCCGCTCGACGTCCTCGCCACGCAGGAACCCCGCGAACCGGACGCGGGCCCCCAGCCCCAGTGCGGCCACCTGCTCGATGATCGCCGGTCCCCGGTCGCCCCAGCCGGCGATGATGAACTGCACGTTGTTCATCCGCTCAAGGACCCTCGCAGCCGCGCTCACGAAGTATTCCGGCCCCTTCTGCATCGTGATCCGCCCCAGAAAGAGGACCGTCTTCTCGCCGTTGGCCGTCCGCGGCGCGGCCGGCGGAGGGTCAGGGTCAATCCCGTTATGGACCACGCGGACCTTCTCTGGCGGCACGGCGTATCGCTCGACGATGATCTTCTTCGTGAGGTTCGAGACGGCGATGATCGCCTGGGCCGCGTGCATCCCCGCCCGCTCGATGTCGTAGACCGGCTGGTTGACCTGCTCGCCGGACCGGTCGAACTCCGTCGAGTGGACCTGGACGACCAGGGGCTTTCCCGACCGGGCGGCGATCGCCATCCCCGCCGGAAACGTCACCCAATCGTGGGCGTGCACGAGGTCGAACGGCTCGTCCTGAGTGACCCGCAGGCACCGCTCGGCATAGTCGCGGATGCGGCCAACGAGGTCGCCCTCGTAGCCGCTGGCTGCGCCCGTTCCGACCACGCGGACCCGATTCACCGCCCGCAACCGGGCTTCGCCCAGGCGAAGCCGGGCGGCCGACGGCGTCGCCGACTCCGCCTCTGCCGGCACGCCGCTTTCACCGCCCCTACGGGCCCATACAGGTCCGGTCTCAACAAGGACCGTATGGCCGGGCGCGCCGACCATCTGGTAAGGGCTCGTCAGCGTCGCGGGGATCGCCTTCAGGACCATGGTGGTCGCGTATCTTTCCCGGTGCTTTCGTCCCCTCTTCTCGTCATCCAGGCCGGCCCCCTCGGGGCCGACGGCCTTCGGCAGCACAAAGAGCACTTCGACGTCTCGGCGTGCAAGCGCCCTGGTCAGCCCTTCGCAGGCTGTCCCGAGTCCCCCGCTGATGAACGGCGGAAACTCCCAGCCGAGCATCAAGACGCGCACCGAGCACCCACCTGGTCTCGCCAACCGCCAATGCCCGCTCTGCGGTTTCTCCCCCATTTCTCCGGACGCCGCCCCGCTATTGCGCCGTTCGCCTTGCGGGGGGCGGATTCGCGGCCGTGCGCAGAAAGCGCGAGCGCCCGTGGTCCCTCACGGGCCCCGGCCCTCCGGCGCATGATAGAGAGATCTATAGATGTATCAGCGGATCAACGAAGGTTCCGCTCCGCCCGCAACTGCCTTTCCGCCTCGAACCAGTTCTGCTCGTCGCGGCCGGTCTTGCATCCGCCGGCCTTCCAGATGGCCCGGGCGCGCTCGGCGATCTCCTCGCGGGTCGGAGGCGCGGCTTTCTTCGAGGCCACGGTCACGCCGCCCGATGAGGACGGGGGCATCGTCGCGGTCGCCGCGCGGGAAGGCGAACTCGTACCCCCCTGGCTCGCAGGCGACGGTGGCTTGGCGCCGAACGAAGGGGTTTCCTTGCTCGGACTTTTGCCCCAGATTTTCTTTTCCATCGTGAGACTCCTTTCGTTTACGCGCCCATCCCGCCCGAGGCGGGTCGCCTTTGGCGACAAGATGGGCGGCTAAGTGTAGCGCCGCGCAACCTGCCTGCAGGCAGGTCGTGGACTCCGGCGGTATCGGGCCGCCCCATAGAGCCGGACGGGGACGGCGGCTCCTACCACTATGTTACACCGGCCCTGCCGCGCCGTGCTACGGTTATGCAAAATAGTTGCCGGTTTCCCCGGGAGGCTCGCCCCGGGGCCCGGCATTTTTCATTCGCCCCGGCGGCGGCAAACCGATAACCTTCTCCCCTCGTCGCATCGCAGAGGGTCGCCAGGGAGTGCACAGGGAAAGGGCGGGACATGGCAGCCGTCACAGGTCGCATGGCCCACGCGAGCGGGATTCCGCTGGGCGGAATTGGCACCGGTTCGGTCGAAATCCGGCCGGACGGGTATTTCCACGAGTGGCAGATCTTTAACCTTGGCCAGTGGGCGCCGCAGCAGCCCGAGTGCTGTCGGACGGCCGGGCCGAACCTCGGGCCTGACGCCCTGGCGTTCCACGTGCGGACCCAGCAAGGCCGCCGGCCGCCGGTCATGCGGCGGCTCGGAACGCGCTCCGACCAGCACAACCTCTACTCGTTCACCTGGCTCCGGAGCGTCCGCGAGATCGAGTTCCAGGGCCGCTATCCGGTGGCCGACCTCAAGTATCTTGATGACGGCCTGCCGGTGGCGGTCTCGGCGCGGATGTTCTCGCCCTTCATTCCGCACGACTCGCGCACCAGCGGCACGCCGGGCTTCCATGCTGTCTTCCGCGTGAAGAACACCAGCAGCGAGCCGGTCGAGGTGAGCCTGCTCGGCATGCTCCAGAACCTGCTGGCGTGGGGGGCCGAGGACCGGCGCCTGACGAACCGGATTGCCCGCCAGGACGGGACGACGTACCTCGCGATGCGGACGGGCGCGCGGCTCGGCTGCGAGGCGACGCTCGGCAGCCTTTGCCTGACGGTCGCGGGCGGCGAGGCCAGTTGGATCGCCGGCGAATTCGACGGCTACTTTCGCGGCTACCTGGTCTGGGGCGGCCTGTACTCGCTGGCCCACGAGTCGGCGATCGGCGAATTCCGGGAGGCAGGGCGGCTGCCCAGCCTGCCGGGATGCCGCTCGCCGGCCGACTTGCTGCGCCTGACGGACGCCGAGATTGATGCGCTGCCGGTTGCCGCCAGGAAACGCCTCGTCGCCGAAGTCTGTCGTCATCCGTTTGCCCGATGCGTGCGCGACCGGATCCTTGAGGTTGACCGCAAGGCCATGACGGGGTCTGAGGCCCTGGCGAATTTTCTGAAGGCCATCCGCGCTCGCCTCGACGTCCTTGCGGGCGGCGACCGCAAGGCCCAGCGGTGGGGCACGGGGGCGCTGGCGTCGCGGCTGGTCCTCGCGCCGCAGGAAGAGCGAGAGGTCGTCTTCACGCTGGCGTGGCATTTCCCGAACCACTTCAGCGCCAAGGGCCCGCGCCTCGGCCACATGTATGAGAACTGGTTCAAGGACGCCGAAGCGGTCGGCCGGTTCCTGGTGGCCAATTGCGCGGACCACCGCGCCAGGACCTGCGCCTTCGCCGACGCGCTCTACGACACGACGCTCGATCCGGTCCTGGCGGATGCGTGGGCGGGCCAACTGACGACGCTGCCCAAGTGCACCTGGTGGACCCGGTCGGGCGACTTCGCCGTCTGGGAAGGCCTTGGCTGCTGCGGGTTCCACACGACCGACATTACCTACCAGGGATCGTTCAATATCCTGGCGCTCTTTCCAGACCTTCAGAAGAAGCAGATGACGATGGGCGCGCGGTTCCAGCGGGCCGACGGCCGCGTCCACCACTTCTTCACGCCCGATTTTTCCCAGGTGGACAACGGTTTCGACCGCGTGGACATGAATCCGCAGTTCGTCATGCTGGCCGCGCGCGATTATCTCTGGACCGGCGACCGGGCGTACCTCCGGCGCCTTTGGCCGCACATCGTCCGCGCGATGGCCAGCACCGCCGAGTTGGACGCCGACGGCGACGGCCTCCCGGACCACGACACCCGCCGCAACACTTACGACGCGTGGAACTTCTTCGGAACGCCGTCCTACATCGCGAGCCTCTGGCTGGGGGCCCTGCTGGCCGCCAGCCGCCTGGCCGACGACCTGGGTCAGCGGCGCCTGGCCGCGCGGTGGCGCCGCACCCTCAAGAAGGGCGCCGCCGCCTTCGACCGCAAACTCTGGAACGGCGAATACTTCAGCCTCTGGGTGGACGGCAAGGTCCGCGACGAGTGCTGCATGACCGACCAGGTTGACGGCGACTGGTTCACGAGCCTGGTGGGTCTCGGCTATGCTCTGCCGCGCGAGCGCCTGGTCGCGGCCCTGGAGGCCGTCGCCCGCCACAACTTCAACCCGGAGGACGGCCTAGTCAACGCCACCTATCCGCCCGGCCGGGCCAAGCAGTTAGCCACCTATCAGAACGTCCAGGCGACCGCCCCGTGGACGGGCATCGAGTATTCAATCGCCTCGATGATGCTGGACTTCGGCCTGGTCGGCCAGGGGTGCGCCGTGGTCCGCAACATCCACGAGCGGTACATGCGGGCCGGCCGGTTCTGGAACCACGTGGAGTGCGGCGACCACTATTACCGCGCCATGTCGTCGTGGGCGATCCTGCTGGCGGCCACCGGGTTCAAGGTGGACGTGCCGCGCGGCCGCGTGACCATCGCGCCGGCCATCGCGGCCGAGCGCGTACGGGCTCCGTGGGTCTCGTCGAGCGGATGGGGCACGTTCGAGCAGACGGCGGGGCGGTTCGCCCTCGCGTGCACCGGCGGGCGCCTCGCGCTCCGCGAGTTGCGGCTGCGGATGCCCTGCTCTGCGAAGCCGCCTACTCCGCCGAAGCAGCCGCTTCGGCTGCGAAGGCTGGACGCTACGCAGGGCGAAGCAGAGCCGCAGGCGAAAGGTCTTGTCGCGTCTCTGGGCGGTCGCAGGCTGCCCGCGGAGATCTCGCGCGACGGCGACCTTCTGGTCGTCCGGTTCCGCCGCACGGTTGCCGTGGCCGCGGGCCGGACGCTGGCCTTGGCGCAGCCGCCGACGCAACGTGCTTTTCATGCCGCTAGTACTATTGGTTGAACGGATATTTAAGCGTTTGCATCAGGACACTGCTCCACGAAAGAGCGATGCCACGGCCCAGCGGACCGTGGCATCGTGTATCTTCAGGGCGCGTTCAAGCCGGGGCAGCAAAAACGGGAAGCACCCCCAATAACCCCTACTTTGGAGGAGATGCTTTGGGCGCGGCAGGCGGCGCCGGCTGAGCCGCCTGTTTGGCCTTGGCTTCTTTGTCCTCTTTCTCTTTGGCCGCAATGGTTTTTAAAATTTCGCGGGCCTTGGCGGCCAGATAGGGGTCCCGGCCGTTAGACAATCGCTCGATTAGTTCCCGCGCCTGCTTCACCAGATTCTCGGGGTATTTATATCCTGCCTGTTCCGCGAGCCATTGCCTACCGTGGTTGCCTAGAATTTCGCCGAACCACGCTAAAAGCGATTCACGTAGATTCAGCGGCGTCTTTTCATCGCCGGCTACTCCGATAAGGTATTCGAATGATTCGTAGGCCGTGCCGAACTTGGCTAATTCTACAAGTTGGCCCACTGCGGCGTCATGCAGAGGCCCGGCAGGCAGGCTGTCGCACGCCTCGCGTATGAAATGCGCCGCGAAGTAATGCTTCTCGGCAGCCACATCAGAAAGAACCTTCAACTGTGCTTTTTGCACCGCATCAGGAGCCAGGAGGCGCTTCTTCAATTCCTCATAGCGATTTTTCATCTCTGCGGGAATTTCCAGTGGAATGTCGGCAACCACATCCTCGGTATAGATTCTTCCCTGCCAAATTTTGCCTGAAGGCCTATCTTCAATAGGTGATATGCGGCAAAAGAATCGGACGATGATTGACATTTTCCCGGGGAACAGCGGCACGACGGATTGCGTTGTGCGAGTCAGCCCTGGCGGAAGAGATTTCAGTCCGTACCTTTCAACCTTTGAGGAGCCGGCCCTCCTGAATTTTTCTCCTGGACCACCCGGATATTCGTCAAAGTTTACAAGCAGCGAAATGACATGGCTTGACTTTTCCCAATCCTGAACGAACAAGGGCTCGTCCGTAAGGTTCCGCAGAAAAATGCCGACCAAAACGGGCCTGCCGACGGCTAGAGGGTATTGGTCCTTGGGGATTTCGGCAGAAATCGCCAACTCCTTCGGTTCCTTGCCGTCCGATCCACCTGACACATTTCCCAAGAAGCACCAAACCAGTACGGCAACGGCACAGTAGATCAGATGACGCGAATTAAACATGTATGAACTCCTTCTAGAAATAGGGGACAGTCACCTATTTCCGGGCGCGCGGCCGCATTGTAAACCCCGTCCGGGGCGGAATCAATTAACGAATTGCAGATTGTAGAATGCAGATTGAAGAACCTGCCTGCCGGCAGGCAGGTTCAGGCCACGACCACGGCGAATCCGCAGATGACACAGATGAACGCAGATTATCCGGCGTCTTGACCATCTGTGGTCATCTGCGTTCATCTGTGGATGATAAGTTGTTGTCAGCACGGCTGCCGGGCCTGCCCGCCTCGGGCGGGGGCGCGCCCCGGCCTATTCGCGGCATGCTTTCGCTAGCGAAAGCAGGGCACCCCTGCCGTCGGTCGGTTTTTTGCTGTTCTTTGCCGCCCCGCGCGTTAGAAAAGTGGGAACTTATCCGGTCCGGCATCGTCTAACTGGGCAATATGGCGCCCTGCTTGCCATCTCGTCTGGGGGGATGTGCGAATGAGCGTCACCTCGGGCATCGAGAACCCTTTGCCTTTTCCACACGTCCCACTTTGAGGACATGACCATGCCAACCTATCGCGTGCTTGTGATGTGGATGCTCGTGGCGGCGCTCGTGCCGCTCGTCCCGGCCGTCCAGGGCGCCCCGGCCGAAAAGGCCGCCGCGCCGGCATCCGCACCGGCCGCCTCGGCGCCCGCGGAGCCGCCGCCCGTCCGCGAGGAAAGCATCTACATTCCTTACACTAAACTCCGCGAGGTCTTCGAGAAGGAGGGCCGCGGCGTCTTCCTGCCGTACGAGAAGTTCATGGACCTCTGGCGGGCGGCTCGCGAGAAGACCGCCCCCGCGGTCGAGCCGAAGCCCCCCGTGGACTTCCTCATCTCCGAGGCCGAGAACAAGGCCACCGTCTCGAAGGACGTCGTCACGGTCGCGGCCGCCTTGCGCATCGAAATCCTCAAGGAAGGCTGGAACGCCGTGCCGCTGCGACTGGGCGACGTCGCCATCACCAAGGCGACGCTCGACGGCGAGCCGGCGCGCCTCGTGGCCGAGCCGGGCGCCGGCTACCAACTGCTTGTCGAAAAGAAAGGCAAGGACCCCCGCCAGTATGCGCTGGCTCTCCAGTTCGCGAAGGCCTACACGAAGGCCCCGGGCCAGAACAGCGTCTCGTTCGAGAGTCCGCAGGCCCCGGTGAGCAAGTGGGAAGTCCGCATCCCCGAGTCGGGCGTCAAGGTGAGCGTCCATCCGCTGCTGGCCGCCACCGAAGTGCCGCCCGCCGCGGGCGCCGCCGAGGAGACGGTGGTCCTGGCCTTCGTCGGCGCGGCGCCGACCGTGCGGCTCGACTGGACGCCCAGGGCCGAAGGGGCCAAGGGCCTCGAGGCCCTCGCCAGCGTCCTCGTCTGGCAGAAGACCTACGTCGAGGAAGGCGTGGCGCGCACAACGGCCGAAATGTACTACGAGATCAACCGCGCTGAAATCGGGCGGCTCGAAATCGAGGTCCCCGCCGACCAGAAGGTGGTCAACGTGTTCAGCCCAAACGTGCGTGAATGGACCGTGGCGACGGCCGGCGATGTGCAGAAGGTCTCGGTGCAACTCTTCGAGCCGGCCAAGACGTCGCAGTGGTTGAGGGTGGACCTGGAGAAGTTCGCGGCCGAATCGTCGCTCGACGTGCGGGTGCCCGCTGTCAAGGCCCTCGGCGTCGGACGCCAGCAGGGGTTCCTGGTGGTTCGTATCACGCCGGGTCTTCGGGCGGAAGCCGCCGAGCGGACGGGCCTCGCGCAGGTGGATGACACGGAGTTGCCCGAGGGGCTTCGCGGCAAGTGGGACTTCGCCTACCGCTACGCCGCCCTGCCGTTTGCCCTGGCCCTGAAGGTCGAGAAGGTCCAGCCGCGCGTCATCGCCGAATCGCTCCTCGAGGCCCACCTGGCGACGGACGGTCTGACCCTTATCCTGACGTCGGTTATTACGGTCGAGCGGGCCGGTGTCTTCCGTCTCGAGTTTGAAGTGCCGGAGGGGTTCGATCTGACCAAGGTCGGCGTCGAGGCAGTAAACGAAGTGGTCGACTATCACCTCGAAGGCGAGAAGAAGACGCGCCTCGTCGTGAACCTGGCGCGCAAGGCCCTCGGCGGTTTCGGATTCCAGGTCGTACTGCACCGGGCCCTGCACGAGCCGGACCTCCTGGTGCCGACCGGCAAGGCCGTGGCCATCGCCCTGGCGATTCCGCGCGTGGCGTCCGCCTCACGTCAGGCCGGACGGCTCGTCGTCTCTGCTCCAGAAAGCCTGACGGTCAATCCCGTCAAGACCGATGGCCTGCGGACCGTCACGTTTTCCGAGGCGGTGCTTGGCGGCATGAAACCGACCCCGGTCCAGGGCGAGCGCCCGGTCCTTTCGTTCGCCTATACCCAGGAACCTGTCGTGCTCGTGGTGGCCGCCGAACGGCGAAAACCCTACGTCACGGCCCGCCAACTCCTCGTGGCGCGGATCGAGTCCGGCGTGGTGAAATACGAGGCCGCGGTCTTCTACGAGGTCCAATACAGCGGCGTCAAAACGCTGCGCCTCGACGTGCCGAAAGACCTCGCCTCCGATCTGCGGATCGTCACCAAATCCGTCCGCCGCCAGGTCATCGAGGACCAGAAGGGCCTTACGGACCTGGCCCCCGGCTACGTGGCATGGTCGCTGGCCGGCGAAACCGAGTTCATGGGCAACGTTGCCGTCTGCTTCGAATGGGAACAGAAGATCGAGAAACTCGACATCGGAAAGAGCGTGACCCTGACCCTTCCGCGACTGATTCCGCGCGGAGCGGACCGCGCCTGGGGCCAGATCGTCCTGGCGAAGGCCGAGACCATCGACGTCCAGGAATCCACCGAGCCGGACAAGGTCGCGGGTCTCAGGCCCATCGACCCGCAGCAGGACCTGATGTCCGGTATGACGGTTCCGGGCGCCGCGCGGGCCTTCGAGTTCCACGAAGACTGGGCCCTGGCGGTCGTCGCCACGATGTACAAACTCGAAGAAGTCAAGCGGACCAGCGTCGAGCGGGCCCTCGTCCGGATGGTCATCACCCGGAGCGACGTCGTGCCCGTCCAGGCCCTTTACCGGATGCGGAGCGCCCGCCAGCGGCTCCTCGTCAAACTGCCGCCCAACACCTCCTTCGACGCCGAGCCTCTGCGCCTGACGACCATGGATCGCGAGGGGCCGCGGGCCGGACAACCCGTCACGCGGTCCATCTCGCTCGAGCGCGGCGACCAGGAAGGCAGCACCTTTTACGTCCCGCTCCTCGGCACCAACCCCGATGAGCCGTTCCTCCTGGAACTCCGCTACACCGTCAGCGGCGGAGGCCTTGTGCTGGATTGCCCGACCTTCCCCGAGGAACCCGCCGTCCAGAAGGTGTACCTCTCGGTCTACATGCCCGAGGAAAAGGACTACCTCGGCTCGCGCGGTCCATGGTCCGACGAACTCGTCTGGCGCCTGATGGGCGACGGGTCCCTCAAGCCGCGCGCCACCTGGGCCGAAGCCGACCTCATTCAGAAATGGCTACTGGAGGGTTGGCCCCGCCTGCCGGGACTCGAGGAGAATTTCCCGACCGACGGCACCCATTACCTCTTCTCGGCCCTGCGGCCGGCGGCGCCGCCCGAGGGGAGCCTCCGCCTGACGGCCGTCCGCGGGACGTACCTGGCGATCGGCCTCTTTGTCGTTATCGTCGGCCTCGGCGTAGCGCTCGCGTTCACGCGCGCCGCGGTGCGTCTGCTGGCGATCGGCGCCGGCATCGTCCTCCTGGTGCTGGCGGCGGTCTTTTTGCCGACATTCGCCCGGCAGATTGCTGGCGGCTCGATGGCGGCCGCCGTCTTCGTGGTCCTCGTCTTGTGGGCCTTGTGGTATCTCCTCGTGACCCGGCCGCGCGACCCAAACGTGATCGCGCGCCGCGAGGCGCGCGAGGCAACCCGGCTGGCCGCGGCACGGTTCGTCGCCTCTCACACAAAAGCGCCGGCCCCGCCCGCCGCCAAGTCGGACGAGATTCCGATGGCCGAGGAGGTCCCGCCGCCGACGCCTCCCAAGCCGCCAAGCAAGGACGCCGCCAAGGGCGACGCGGGAGGTGAGCCCCATGCGTAATCTTCTCACCATCCTGGTCCTTCTGGGCGCCGCCGCGGCGCTCGCCTGGAGCGTGGCCGCGGCCCAGTCGCCGCCGGCGCCTGCCGACCGTGCCAAGGAAGACTCGATCCGCGCACTGTACGTATCCCCCGACCGCCGCTATGTCTATATGGACCTTCGGCCGCAATTGGAGGAGAACGTCCGCGAACTCTACGTCCCCTTCGAGGACCTGAACGTCCTCCTGGAGAGCGGCCCGCAACGGATTCTCCTGACGCGCCAGGAGTACCAGGACCTGCTGGCCAAGGCCCGGAAGGTCGCCGAGGAGCGGCCGCCCACGAAGGCGCTGCTCCTTGCGGCCGACTACTCCGTCGCCGCAGGCCAGGAACGGGCCGAGATTACGGGCACGCTCACGATCCACGTCCTGGCGGACGGTCTTCAGTCGGTCGGCCTCGACGTGGCGGGCGTGGGCCTGAGGGCCGCGCGGCTGGACGGCCGCGGCGCGCCGCTCGGACTGGCCGACGACGGACGCCTGACGCTTTTCGTCGAGGGGAAGGGCTCCCACACCTTGGTCCTCGAGATGGTGGCGCCGATCCAGACGACGGCCGCCACACAGGTTCTGAACTTTCGGTTGCCGTCGCCGGCGGCCTCGCGACTAGCGATGACAATCCCCGGCGACGTCGAGGTCAAGTCGGGCGCGCCGGTGCTCCAGCGCGTCTTCGACGAAAAGGGCGGCCAGACCCGCGTCGAACTCCTCCCGCCGCGCGGCGACGTCTCGCTCGTCATGTCCCTCAACAGCCGCCTGAAGCGGAAGGACCGCGTCGTCGTCGCCCGCAGCGTCCTCGTGGACGAGGTGACGAGCGGCTACGAACGGCTCCATGCGACCGTCTCAATGACGGTGCTCCATCGGCCGGTGGACCGGTTCCGCTTCGCGCTGCCGCCCGGCTTCGAAGTGACGGATGTCCGGACGCCTCTCCTGGCGCGGTGGGAGGTCCAGCCCGTCCTCCGCAGCAGCGGTGCTGCCGCTGCGGAGGGTGGAACGGAAGGCGACCGCCCGTCGAGAGCCTCAGGGTCGAGCGACCGCATCCTCGATGTCCAACTGCGCGAGGAGACGACCGACGCGGTGGTCCTGGCGCTGGCGGCGGTCCGCACGGCGCCGAACCTGGCGGCGTGGACGCTGCCGCGGCTCGAACCGCTCGACGTGGCCGGCCAGGTGGCCGTCGTCGGCCTCCTCCTCGAAGATCGCCTGAAGGCCGAGTCCATCGCCCCCGAGGGCCTCATCCCGATTGACAAGGCGACCCTCGCGGCGGCGCTCCCGGCGACGGTCCTGGAGGCCGGGCCGAACGCCGTCCGCCTCCGCCCGGTGGTGGCCTACTATGCACCGCAGGCGCGCTGGGGTCTGGCGGCACGGTTCGCGAAACCCACGGCCGAACTGGTTGTCACGACGAACCTCCTCCTGACCTTGAGCGACGGCGGCCAGCAGGTGGGCGGCGGTTTCGCCCTCCTCCCGCAGGAAGAGAAACTCTTCGGCCTCGATTTCACGGTGCCCGCCGGCTGGGACGTGACCAGCGTCACGAGCGACTCGGGGCCCCTTCCGTTCGAGCGCTACATCGTCGCCGGCCAGCCCGCCCCCTCCCCAGGCGGGCCCGCCTCGGGCGGGCGAGGCGGGTTCGCCTTGGGTGAAGGCGGCCGCGTACACGTCCGTTTTGCCGAGGGCGTCCCGGCGGGCAAGGAGCAGCGAGTCTATTTCCAGGCGACGGCCGTCCCGGCCGGGTGGTTCGGCGACTGGACGCGGACGACGGCAGAATTCCCGGCGCTGGCGGTCGTGGGCGCGACGCGCGACACCGGCGCGATCGCCGTTGACGCCCGCGACGACATGGTCGTCCGCCCGCAGTCGCTGGAGCGCCCGACGCCGCGCGACGAGAACGAAAAGGAGAAGTACGGCCTTAAAGGTTCGAGCACCACGCTGGCCTATCGCTACGAGGGCGGCCCCTGGGCGGCGCGACTCGCGGTCGAGCGGACGGCGCCGCGTCTGACGGCCCGGACCTACTCGTTCCTGCGCCTGGAGCGCGACGCACTCGCCGCCCACTATGAAGTGGTCTACGACGTGGCCGAGGCGCGAACGCGGCGACTCGTGGTCAGCCTGCCGAAAGATACCCCCGATGCGGTCTCGATCCGCGGCCTGGACGGCGTCGCCCTAAAGGAATACTCGGCCGAGACCGTCGGACCGAAGGGCGCCGAGGAGCGCCGATGGACCGCCATCCTGGCCGAGCCGCGCAAGGGGCGCATCCGCCTGGCCGTGGATTTCCAGGAGCGCCTCGCGGGCGACGAGGAGAAGCCACTCGCTCTGCCGGTCATCGCCGCCGCCGGCGTCGCCTACCAGTCGGGCCTCGTGGCCGTCGAAGGCATCCCCGAACTCGACGTCCAGGTCGTCGAGCATCCGCGCCGCGTGGACGTCGGCGAACTCGTGGACGCCGAGTACCAGCCCGGCAAGCGGCTCCTGGGCGCGTATGGCTTCGTCGGCGACCCGATGCCCGTGAAGGTGATGGTCCGCCGCGACCGACCGGCCTCGCTGCCGCCGGCCATTATTCAGCGGGCCGAAATGGACACGCGTATCGGCGTCGAAGGCCGCAGCCAGACCGCCGCAAGGTTCCTCCTGAAGACCAAGGCCCTGTACCTGGAAGTGCGGTTGCCCAAGGACTCGACGCTCTGGACGGCGGCGCTCGACGGCAAGGCCGCCAAGCCCCAGCGCGAGGGCGACCGCGTGCTCCTCAGCCTCCCGCCCCCGGCGGGCCCATACGGGTCCGGTCTCAACAAGGACCGTATGGCCGGCGCCGAAGGGGCCGTCCGCGACCTCGCGCTGGTTTACGAAACCCCCGTGGCGGGCCTCGGCACGTGGAAACGGCTGGAGGTGCCCGCGCCGAAACTGTGGCTCCACGCCGGCCCCGAGACCGCGGGTGAAGAGGTCCCGGTCGCGGACCTCCAGTGGCGCCTCTACCTGCCGCCGGGCTACAAGGTCGTCCGCTCGGAAGGGACGGTCGTGACCGACGAGGTCGCCCCGCCGCAACTGGCCGTCGCATCGCTCGCCGGGGGACTCTGGCGCGGCGCAGGCGGCGCCGACTTCTCGAATGGCCTCGTGGCGCTCGTAGCGGCCACCGCGACCCCCAAGGCGGCCTATTATGCCGAGACGGAGATTACGTCTCGCGGCGGAGGCCGAACGTCGTCGTCCCGTCGGTCGCTTGCTCCGATGTACGGCATCGCCAAATTTGGAGCGACCGGCGCGCGGGCGCCGGCCGCCAAGTCCCCCGCCGCGCCGGCGCCTGCGGAAGTGGTTTCGGCGGGCGAGAGAGAGACCGCCGCGCTGGCGGCGATTTCTCCTGCCGAGACCGCGGCACCGGCGAAACCCCAGGTCAAGATGCTTCATCTGCCCCGCTGGACCCTCGAAGGCGTCGCCAGCCTTCCGATTGATTTCGACCGGACCGGCCTGGCGATCACGTTCCGCAGCCTTGGCGCCGAGCCGCGGCTGGACCTGACGGTCGCCGACCGGCGGCGGACCGACGCCCTGGCGCTCGGTCTTGCGCTCGCGGTGCTCCTCGTGGGCGCGGCGATGACCGGAGCGCGGGCCGGCCGCAAGGTCGGCTATGTCCTCGGTGTCGCGCTCGCGGCGACGCTCCTTCCGATTGTGAGCGGGCGCCTGGAACTGGCGATGGTCGTCAACGGCATGTTCTATGCCGCGTGCCTCCTGATTCCGTATTACCTCCTGGCGGCCTTCGTGCGATGGATCATCCGTCCGAGTCGCGGGCCGGTCGCCCGCCATGCAGCCACGGCAGCCGTGGTGATCCTGGCCTTGGCGGCGTTGGCCGTGGCCGGGGCAACGCTGGCGTCGGCCGATCCGCCGCCGCCGATTGTCGTCCAGGTGATGCCGCCTCCGGCGCCCGTCAATGTGCCCGAGGACGCCCTGATCGTCCCCTATGACCCGGCCTCGAAGACGGGTATCCGGGGCGTGGACCGGCTGCTGGTGCCGTACGAGAAGTTCCGCGCGCTGTGGGACGCGGCGCACCCGGAGCAGCCGCTCGACGCGCACCGGCCGCCGGAGCCGTACGCGATGGCCGGGGCTGCGCTGGCGGCGACGCTCAAGGGCGACGATTTTCTCCTCTTCGAAGGATACATTGATATTGATGTGTATGTTGACGGTTTCGCCATCGTGCCGCTGCCCCTGGAGGGCGGCGTCCTCGCGCGGGCCGACCTCGACGGCAAGCCCGCCCGCCTCAGCGTGACCCAGGTTGCTTCCGGACCGCTCCCGGCGGTTCAAGCCAAAATTTCCAAGGAAGCGGCGGTGGCAGGCGAGGGCGGCGCCGTGAAGGTCGTCGAACGGCCCCAGGTCCCCAGCGCGTTCCTGGTGCTCTATGCCTCCGGCAAAGGCCGGCACCGGCTGGACCTGGCGGTGCGGATGCGCCTGGAAAAGCAGGGCGGATGGCGCGTCGCCCAGGGGTGGCTCCCGGCTGCCCCGGCGACCGCCCTGACCTTGACCGTGCCGGATGCCGGGACGGAGGTCCGGCTCGGTTCGGTCCGCGACCGGCGGTCCTACGAGACGGCCTCGGCGGGCCAGACCATCGCGACGGCCCTCGGCGTGGACGGGGCGCTCGCCATCCAGTGGCGGCCGAAGGTGGCCGAGGGGCAGGTTGACCAGACCCTGACGGCCACTTGCGACGCCGCCTTCGACGTTCAGGAAGACCAGTGGCGCCTGCGCTGGGCGCTGGACCTCGAGTTCCGCCGCGGCCAGCGCGAGTTCTTCACGATCGAGTTGCCCGCGGGGTACCTCGTCGAGCGGGTCGAAGGCGAAAACGTGCGCGGCTGGGAGTTGAAGGAGGCCGGCGGTCGGCAGACCCTCGAGGTCGCGCTCCTCAAGCCCGCCAAGGAGAGCGAGGCGCTGGCCGTCGTGCTCTGGCGTCCGGTCTCCGCCGCCGCGAAAGGCCAGGGCCCCTCGGCGGCCCCGGGCGAGTTCGACGTGCCGGTGGTCGGCGTCGCCGGCGCGATCCGCCAGAGCGGGTACCTCAAGATCAGCCGCAGTCCGCTCCTGGACCTCCGCACCGTCACGACGAGCGGCGTGACGCGGGCCGACCTGAGGGACGATCATGGGCCTCGCGCTCGCGCGCGGCTCCTCGGGACCGGCCGTGTTGTGCGCCAGGCCCCGATGCCGGTGCCGGCTGATGCGGCCGTGGACGAGAGCCCGCTGGGCATCCGGCCGTACCAGGCCTACACGTTTGCCGCGACGCCGTTTGCGCTCCGCCTGGCGTCGGAGCCGCTGGCGGCGCGGACCTCGGCCGTCGTTCAGACGATCCTCCGAATCGGCGACCGCGAGCGCAAGATTGAGAGCCGCGCGATCCTGACGGCCGAGACCAGGCCGCTCTACGTCGTGCGGATGGCGGTGCCGGCGGACTTGCGGCTTGACCGCGTTCAGGCGCCTGGCGCCTTCGAGTGGGCCCTCACGGAAGAGGCCGGACGCAAGGTCCTGACGGTGTACCTGGCGGCGGGAGTCCGCGGCGATGTGGCGATCCTCGTCGAGGGTCGCCTCGGCCGGGTCGCCCAAGGCGACTCGACTGGGCGAGACGGCCCGGTCCGGCAACTCGACGTGCCGCACATCGAGGTCCTCGGCGTGGACCGCCAGGAAGGCGACATCGTGGTCCAGGCGGACCCGGCGACCGAGGTCCGGGCCGAGGCCTTGAAGAATATAGAGGCGGTGCTCCTGGCGCGGGTCTTCGGATGGTTGGCCGAGGACCAGCGGGGCCTGGCCGAGGTTGCGCTCCATTACGCGGCGCCGGATTACGCCGGGCGGCTGGTCCTGGCGGCCCGCAAGCCCGACGTCTCGTGCTTCACGGTCACGAACTCCCGCGTCACGGACCGGGCGATCGAGGACGCGATCCTCCTGGACTGGACGATCCGCGGCGCGGGTATCCGCGAAGTCGCGTTCCTCCTGCCGGCTTGGATGAAGGACGCGCGCGTGAGCGCCCCGCTCCTCCGCCAGAAGACCGTGACGCCGGTCGGGCCGGAGCCGGCCGCGCCGGTGCGCGTCCGCATCGAACTCCAGGACGAGGTCATGGACAACCTCCGGGTCCTCGTGGAGAACGACCGTCTGCTGGCGCCGGGCGACCACGAGGCGCCGATCCCGGTGGTCGAGACGGGTCGGACGGACCGGCGGTACGTTGCTCTCGAAAGCGCCGGCCGCGACGAGGTCGTGGCGGCCAGGACGGACGGCCTGGAGCCCCTCAGCCGCCAGCAGAAGGAGTGGGCGGCCGTGGCCGGGATGCTGCGCGGCGGGATGACCCAGGCGTACCTCGTGACGGCGGGGGCCGAGCGGCCGGTCCTCCAGTTCCACACCACCGAGCGCGCCGCCGTCGAGACCGCCGGCGCCCGGATCGGCCTCGCCCAGACCGTCCTCGTGATAGACCCGAGCGGGGCGTACCGCGCGGCGCAAGTCTATCGCCTGGACAATCGGACGGAGCAGTTCCTCGAGGTCGAGATGCCGAAAGGGGCCTCGCTCTGGACGGCCGTCGTCGCCGGAAGCCCCGTGAAGCCCGTCCTCGCGGGCGACGCGACGCGGCCGGACGTCGTCCGCGTCCCGCTCATCAAGACGGCCGAGGGCGACCTCGACTACGCCGTGGTCCTGAAGTATGGCGGGAAAATGGCGCCGCTCGGGGCCGCGCGCGTCTCGGTCGAGTTCCCCATCATCCGCACCCTGAATATCAACGTCGAACTCAGCCAGGTCGAGTTGTACCTGCCCGAGAAATACCGCTGGTTCAATTTCCGCGGCACGACGAGCCGGGTCGCCGAGGAAGGGACGTTCGAGGCCGGCATCCTCTCCTACCACAGCAAACAGGCCGAAGGGCTCATCCAGACCCTGCGGTCCTCGAACCCGTTCGCCAAGGCCCGCGCGACCGCCAACCTGAAGGACGTAAGGCGGTCCCTTGAGCAGGCCGTTGAGAGTAACCAGTCCTACTTCGGACAGGACTTGCGGGAGAACAAGGCCCTCAAGGAAGCGAGCGCAAAGGCGGGCGCCGTCCTGACCGACGCCGTCCGTTCGATTCAGGCGCCGACCGAGGCCACCCCTGCCGCCGGGTACAATAACGACTTCCTCCGCCAATCCTTCGACCGCCAGCGCAACCGCCGGTCGCGGAACCTCGTCACCGACCTCGGCGCGAACTGGGCGGCGGGCCCCGTCAGCGGCGAAGCGCCGCCTCAGGAACCCCAGGCGTTCAACGACGAGTGGCTCAAGGCCAACAGCCTCGCCAACCAGCCGGCGGCCGGCCAGGCGGAAATCCTGGAGAAGATGGCCCAGCAGGCGCCTCAGAGGCAGGCGCGGGTACTTTCCCAGAAGGCCCAGGGCGAGATCATGCAGCGGCTCCAGAAGACCACCGGTAAAGAGGAACCCGGCCAGGAGACCCAGCAGGCCGGCCAGGCCCCGCGCAGCGACACCGAGCAACTCGTCACCCGGTATCAGCAGAAACTCGAAAAGCGGGGTGAGGTGGATGAGCGTGTGGCCACGCAGCATTTCGCGCAACTGGAAGTGATCGGCGTCGGCGTCGGCGGACAGCAGATCGGCGGCTTTGGGGGTCTAGGCATCGGTGGCGGCGGATTCTTCGGCGTGGGACCGGCCGCGACCGCCGGCCTGGCCAGCCTCGACGTCGAGTTGCCGAAGCGAGGGACGCTTTACCGATTCACGACGCCGCGCGGCGTGGTCGAGATCACGTCGTGCGCCGCGTCGGTGCCGCTCCTGGAGGGTCTCGAGCGGTTGGGCGGCGTGGTGGTCCTCGTGGTCCTGGTGGGGGCGGTGATTCGCCTGGCGCGGCGGCGGCCGCTCTCGATGCAGGCCCAGGGCACCGTCGCGACGGTCCTCATCATCCTCGGCATCGTGGGAATCCTCTTCGGCGTGCTGCCGCTGGGCGGCGCGGCGGCCGTCATCCTGGGCATCGTGATCCTGATTCGCCTTCGCCGCGCGCGGCGCAAGGCGGCTGCGGCGGCCTAGAGCATTTTAAGTTTGGGTATGGACTTTTCCGATAGTAGGGGCATGCCAGCCCCAATATCCTTGGATGTGCGAGAGCGAGCGGTGAAAGCGTACGAAGCCGATTACGGCACGCTTTCCGAGATT
>Ga0315275_10000165_pt1 | contig 52853 bp, 45 predicted proteins | sample YL17G03_0_MG_FD_205557 | JGI IMG/M metagenome (GOLD analysis project Ga0315275, IMG submission 205557) | Sediment microbial communities from Yellowstone Lake, YNP, Wyoming, USA - YL17G03_0 | ecosystem: Environmental > Aquatic > Freshwater > Lake > Sediment | place: USA: Wyoming | collected... | reverse complement strand
TAAAATAAAGCATTATAGACCTTATAGATTAACTGATTATCAAGACAAGCACCGTATTGAAGTCGATTATTCAGCCATCCGCTGTAATAAGTAACCTTTAAATCATCGGTTGAGATAATCTGAGCATCTGGTTTATATCGATTTTCGCAAGAAATTTTATTAGAAATTTCCCCGGTGTAAGGATTGACAACATCGTCAAACAACCCCTTCTTTCTCATAACATCAACTAATATCAAATTCTCTGCGTCTTCTTTTGAAAGATTTGAATTTTTTTCAATTCTTATTAAGTACCCGGAGGCTGTCAATAATGCTCTATATCTTGAATAATTATTTTCATAAATTTCTTGTTCCCTCCAAGTGTTGATGGAATTTAACGATATACAGCTGGTCCGATTACATAAAAGATAAGAGTATTCATAGGCTAAAAATATACCAAAAAAAATAATACTAATAATTAACAATAAAAATATCTTACGTCTGTAAAACATCTTGAGGTTGTTAATGATAAAAGATATATTATATTTTATGATAAATCTTTTAAAAAATAAAAGAGTACAGCGATTTTTTATTGTTTTCCTTGTCTTAGCAATAATACTTATAGCTGTTATTTTAATATTTAATCTAACTAATGACAAGAATCCTGTCTGTAAAAATTGTAATATAATTTTGATATCGCTTGATACTTTGAGCGCAAACCATCTACCCTGTTATGGGTACGCTCGGGATACTGCTCCAAATTTATGTAAAATTGGTAACGATAACATTATCTTTAAAAACGCTTTCTCTAATGCTAACTGGACTCTTCCAAGTCACGTATCAATCTTTACTTCTTTGTATCCGGAATATCATAATGTCATCGCTTATGGCGATGGTTTATCACAAAAAATCCCTTTTTTACCGGAAATACTTCAGAAAAACGGATATGAAACTTATTTTTATATTCCGGGTGGAAGTCTATCTCTCCCAATTGATAATGTCTATTCGCGGGGGATAACAAAAATTTTACCATATTCATTTGGACTAGGAGATATAGCTTACGTAGATCTCTATAAAGATCCTTACAATAATTATTATAACAATGCATTTAATTCTTTTTTATTAAATGTCGAGCAAGGAAAAAAAACATTTATGTTTGTTCATACCTATGCCGTTCATGCGCCCTATCTTATCGACGAAAATGAAGAGAAAATATACACCAAAGATAATTTTGAAAATATTCCCTTGCATTTTAAAGAAAATAATACTGCTAGTGTTCAGTTTACGCAAGAAATTTACGAAAGGCTATTAGCAGATATGGCCCCCGAGAAAAAGGGTGTGTTCTGGCGACAGTGGAGATTTTTTTTAGATGAGAATTTTTGTGAAAAGCTTAAGAACGCTAAAACACTAGAAGAGGCCGAAAAAATAGCCAAAAGTCAGGGTAATGGTCTTTTTTGGAGCTTCTATTCTCCAGTCTCTCCTTATTTTAGTAAAGTTGATACGAATGATCCAAAACAAGTTGAATATGTTAAAGCTCTTTACGACCAAAAAATAAAGGAAGTTGATGAATGGTGGGGAAACAAACTAACCACTTTTTTAGCAAATCCTATCATTAAAGAAAATACGATAGTCATTATTACTGCCGATCACGGAGAAGAATTTATGGAGCATGGTGCGATGGAACATAAGACAGTTTATGATTCTAATCTAAAAATACCTCTGATTTTATATATACCGGGCGTCACCAATAAAACAATTACTGCTCCGGTCCAAAGCGTTGATATTGTCCCCACTGTATTAGACGCGGTTGGAATATCAACTGACAAGTTTTTTTTCCAGGGCCAGAGTTTAATAAATTTAATTCAAAAGAATGTTAAAACAGATAGATTGTTGGTTGCCGATGGGTATGAAAATATAATAAAAGCAATCAGAAAAGAAAACTGGAAGCTTTTTCTATTCAAGGATGAAAATAATAATTATCTTCCTTACGAATTGTATGATACCGAGCTAGATCCGAATGAATCAAATAACGTTTTATCAAGCCATATGAGCGTGGTGAATGAAATGATGGAAGAGTACAATTCTTATAAAGAATCATGGGATCGTCAGATAAAACTTAAACTGACCCCTGAATAGATTAAAAACTAAGAATCGTCTTATTAAAGATAGAAAAAAGACAGATGCCCTGATACGTGCTCCCTCTGATATAATTCGTTATCAAGATTCCTTCTCTAAAAATCTTTTCATTTCTTTAATAGTTTTTAAATTCCAGATGGATATAAAAAATTTCTCTATTTTTGAAAAATTAACTCTTTTTGGGATCTTTTTTCTCTTTATTAACATCTTTCCGAGTCTGAAATAGCCATCAAATTTAGCCTTTATTCCGGCCATAATTATCCTGATTGGCCTTTTTCTTAGAAAATCCAAACCAATCTGAATTATATCTGAAATTAAAAGACTGGGAAAGTTCTTTAAAAGAAAACTAAACGGCAAATTCTTTATCTTCATCCAGATATGGTTTCTTCTATCATAAAAAATCATAAAACTGCTTGCCGGTCCGCCGCTTGAAGCCCCTATTTGGTGATAAACAACGGCTTCTGGACAGTACCAAGATTCCCAACCCATCCATTGCAACCTTATGGCTAAGTCCACATCTTCGCAATAGGCAAAAAAATCTTTATCGAAATATTCGTCATCTATTCTAATGTCTTCCAGAGCTTCTCTTTTATACAAACAGGCCCCAGCACAACAACCTAAAACTTCTTCTTCTTTATTATAATCTTCAACCGGCTCAAATCTTCCTATATTAAAAACCAAGCCGGGTTTTAAAAATTTAAACCCGGCACTATCAATTAACCTTTTATCTCGAGCACAAACCATTTTACATTGAATACTTCCAGCTTTTGGATGCTTTCGAGCTGTTTTAATTAATTCTGTTAAAAAATCAGGTTCAACAGTAATGTCATTATTCAAGGTTAAAACATAATTGCTAGTCTTTGCTTTAATAACTTCCCTTATCGCCACGTTGTTTCCTTCAGCAAATCCTAAATTCTCCTTATTTCTAATTAATCTGATGTAACTTTTGTATTTTTCTTCCAATATGCCAGCCTCGTTTCCTTTAGAACCATTATCAACAACAATTACTTCGTAATTTGGGTATTTGATTTTTTTTAAAGACTCCAGGCAGTCAATTGTGTTCCTTAATCCGTTCCAATTGAGAATTATTATTGAAGCTCGTGAAGTTAAGTTGCTCTCCATTTTATCTTCCTTTTATTGTCCAGATGTCGCCGAAAGAGTCGGGAGAAATACGAATCTCATCAGGATTCTCTTTATCATAAAGTTCACTGCCTGTAGAAACCATTATTGTATTGTCTTCCAAAGACATCCAGCCGTGGTAGATTCCCGGCGGAACAATAACAATTCTGGGTACTTTCTCAGAGAGAATAACAATTTCTTGCTCCTTATATGTTTTACTGTCTTTTCTATCATCAACAAAAATGAATTTTGCAGAACCCTTAACAATACAAAAATAATCCCAGAGAATTTCGTGCTTATGAAAAGCCCTGATTGTTCCCCTTGCTGGATCTCCCACTGCGTAAACCTGGCCGAATTTGGAAATCTCATAATTATGAATGATTTCAAAAAGATATCCCCTATCATCAAAATTGACTTGTAAAGGAATCATTTCTAACCCCTGTATTTTAGTTTGCTGCTTAAACATATTTTCTCTCTTTTAGATATTTTTTAATGGCTTCTTGCCAGTGGTTCATTTTGTATAAACCGAGGCCTTTAAGTTTTTCGTGGGCTAAAACAGAATTAAGCGGTCTTTTAGCTCCCCTCTTTATCTTTTCAAACTCTTTTGTTTTGACAGGAATTAAGTTGGCTCTTAATCCTACAAAGATAAGAACTTCTTTGGCAAACTCATAAGGCGTGCAAAAACCATCGTTGGTTATATGATAAAGCCCATAATTTTTTGTTTTAATAATGGATTTAATCGTTTCTGCTAGCTCCAAAGTATAAGTTGGTGAAAAATAAGCATCGGTTTTAAATTTCATTTCTTTTCCTTCTTTGGCCCAATTGATAACTTTTTCAATTAAATTAGTATTGCCTTGATGCCGACAAAGGTTCTTACCAAATAAGATAGCGGGCCTGATAATAAAATGTTTAAGACAGTTATATCTTGTAAAGTGCTCGCTGGCTACTTTAGATGTACCATAGACGTTTATTGGGCTGGTAATGTCTGTTTCTATATAAGGAACGGTTTTCCTCCCATCAAAAACATAGTCTGAACTGATATGGATCAAGGTAATATCAAGCTCCCCGCATATTTTAGCTAAATTATTAACCGCCAGAGCATTGACCTTAAAAGTGTCTTCATAATTCATTTCCATTCCATCAACATTAGCCAAATAAACAGCGGTGTTAATTATCAAATCAGGCCTGTTCAATTCAATATACTTTCTGACTTTATCATAATGGGTAATATCTAACTCAGCTATCAGGGGACAAAAAATCTGATAATCTTTTTTTAAAACTCTTTTTAAGTCGCTTCCTAATTGACCATCGGCACCAATAAGAAAAATTTTTTTAATTTTATTGGACATTTAATTGTGATAATTCGTTATCTCTCTCTTAATTTTCTCAATAAAAACCATTTTGTCAAATTTTTGAGCTTGTTTCAAGCAAGCCTCTTTGTATTTTTCGGGATTTTTTCCGACAAATTTTACGGCTTCAACAAGTTTGTCCTCATTAACATCTTCAATCAATATTCCTGTAAGACCATCTATAACGCTCTCTTTGTAGCCGCCTTCTGCTGCGGCAATAACCGGTTTCCCTGAAGCCATTGCCTCAACTGGCGTTAAACCAAAATCCTCATCCCTAGCAGTAGCAATCAGACCCTTACATCCGGCGTACAATTCTCTAAGTTCTCTGCCTGCTACCCTGGTAAGAATACTCGCGTTATCGGGTAGAATATTCTCAAGATATTTCTTATATTCCTCAAAATGTCTGACTCCTTTTTCATAGCTTCCTACAACCACCAGATTTTCGCCGGGCAACTTTGAAAATGCCCTTAGCTGAAGGTCAATTCTCTTCGTGGGCAGTAAACGGTTTACGGAAAGCCAGAAATTTTTAGAGTCTGAAAATTGGTATTGTGAAGTATCAACTGGTGGATAAATTACAACGCTATCTTCACCAAGATATTTCTTTATCCTATTCCAGGTATTTATTGAATTGCAAACCCGTCTTTCAACATGTTTAAAATATCTCCCGTAAAAGAATCTAATATACTCTGTCCATAGTTGATAAAGGGGTCTCATCCAGAGATTTAAATAATTTCTTATGTCGTCTCTAAAGGCCCAAATTTCGTTCAGGGGAGAATGAAAATATTCAAGATTGGGCTTGTTATTAACTGCTCCGGCAATTGCCCAATCACCAGCTATAATGAAAAAATCATATTGGCCTTTCAGGTTAAGGAAACGAAACCTCACAAAGGCCACCTGTTGTCTGAAAGGAGGGTTTAGGGGGACTTTTCCTATTGAATAAATCCTATCTAGAATGTTTCCAAAGCCCATTTTCTTTATTTTTTCCTTATCTATATTTGTAGTGTAAACATCGGCTGCTAATTCTCTGGCTAAAGTTAAAGTTATTATTTCTGCCCCTCCAATATTATCTAAAAATTGATGGAAAATAGCTATTTTAATCATTTTCTTTTATAGTAATTTTCTGAATATAAATTATTTATTTTAGATGAAAGGAAAAAATAACAAGAATAATAAGAGTAACTATCAGCGGGCATCTCCAAAGGGTCTTTTTCAAGCAGCCAAACCAAATAAAACTTAGCACGAGCGTAATAACTAAGAAAGGTAACATTGAACGGGAAATAAAAAGAGAACCAAAGGGTGTAGAAGTAATGAGTGGCTTCTGTTCGTCAAGCGGCATATTGCTTCTTATATCAAACGGCCTCCCGACCAACGCGCTATTTATAAGCGGCATGTTAATACCATGCTCCCTAAACTTCAGCCAATAGTAGTCTACCAGAGGATTTTCAATAATAGTTAATGAAGTCATAACCGCATTATATTCCTCAATGTCCATTCGGGCAAACTTTTTATCTAAATCAAACGAAGGAAGTTGCAGTCCAAGAACATTAATAAATATTGACACCGTAATCAGAAAAAGAGAAATAGAAATATGCCACCTTTTCATCGCAAACATTATCGGAATCATCAAAAAGGGCATAGTAAAAGTAAGATGCCGTGGCCCAAAGGAAGCATTTCCCCACCACGGTCCATAAGGGGTACTAATAACCCAAAGAAACGAAAAGAAAATAATTAAAACCATTGCAGTTAGTGCTGGTCTTTGCCGAGCAAGAAAGAATATTCCCGGGATGACAAGAAAGAGAAAGGGGAAATAAAACAATATACCTCGTTCTGGCATAACTAATAGTCGGATGATGGTCATGATATGAAGCTTAAAGAAAGGTGGATAAAATTGCCTGAAAATTAGCTCCTTTAAAGAAAACCCGGTTTCTACTTCTTGGTTGTGACTGTAAGCAATGTAAGCTCCGCTGTAACCACTGTAACTTATAGAAAATGAGTTCCCGAAGGCAACGAAGTTATAAGCCAATAGAAGAGCTACCACGGCAACAAAGGCAACACCATACCAAAAAAAGGTTTTAGGGCTGTGTGAGAGAAGAAGCCAAAAACCTATACCCATCACTACAAAAATGGCAAAGGGGTCTAAAAGGAAGGCTATGCCCATCAGAATTCCCGCAAGAAATCCTCCTCGCCGGACCGAAAAGTATCCCTTTTTTATAGTGTAATAGCCCACAAAAAAAGCAGCAAAACAAAAAAAAGTTGCGGCGGCGTGTCTCTGAAAGACAAGAGCCTGAGAAAAAGCCAATGTTCCAAGAGCATACCCAATAGGCACGAGATACTGAATGCGTTTATCTGTGACAAACTCTTTAGACAGCAGAAAAAGAAGATAAGCGGTTGCCACAGTTAGAAGTCCGGATAAGAAAAACGTGGACACAATCATGGAAAAGCATTCTGCTGGGCTAAGATGAGTGGGTATTACAAAGAAAGGCATTACAATAGGCACAACGCCATATCTTTCATCGACCAACATAATGTCTTTATTCTCAGACAAATACTCGGCGGGAAAGAACTGGAGAAAGTAATAACCGTCAATCAATATGTTTTTATTCTCAGGTGGCCGCTCAGTAGAAAATACCAGTACCGAAAAAAAATGAATGGGGACCGCCAGAAATGAAAGGCCCGGGTTCTTATCCGAATAGTAGTCATTACCAATCCGAATACGATCTCCGGTCTCTTGGGCAAATGAGGTGGTTTTTATTCTTCCTTCTTCTACGATTGCCCGAGTAAGAACAAAATGAGATGTTTCGTTCCAGCCTGACCAATGCATAAGAAGGAAGAAAAGAACGGCTAGCGTCAAAAATATTCTTTTTTCTGTGGCCATAAAATCAACTTTTGTTTTAGTTAAAAAATAGTCATTTTTGGTTTTCCTTTTTTATGCTTAAGATGCTCATCATAAACGCAGAAAAAATGGTTTGGCTACCTAAAACAAGAAGGGTTAAGCTCAAAATAAAGTTCGGCGCCTCGTTCAAAGAGGCAAATCCCAGCTCAACCCAATTGCTAAAAATTAAGATAGCAATAGCTAGGCCAGCTAAAATAAGCAATCCTCCGCCGAAAATGGCCTTTTCTAAAGTAAAAAACCTAAAAAAGTTTACAATAAACTGGCTTCTTTCACCAAGATGGTTTACAGCGTAAACCTTGGCAAATAAAGCAAGAAGTATTAGCTGATAACCGACTATTAACAAAAGCGAGGACAAAAACATGGAATGAAAATAAAGAACCATCCCAAAGACTTCTGGACCCATCAGATAAAATAATATCATGGAGATAAGTCCCAAAAAAAATAAAATGAAGCCAGGCAGAAAAAATAAATAGAGAGGTGAATAAATTAGCATAAGTCTGAGATGTCGCCAACCATCTCGGAAAGACTTCAATTTGGATTTCCCCATTCTCGGATAATAATTAATGGGTATTTCTTTTATTTTCAGATTATTCTTGAAAGATTTAATGAGCATCTCGGAGGCAAACTCCATACCCCCGGCCTGTAAATTTAATTTATTCAGGGATTCTCTTCTTATGGCTCGCATGCCGGTTTGGGGATCATGAATTTTTTCTCTAAAAAATAGTCTTAAAAAATAAGAAAGTGTTGGATTGCCAAGATATTTATGATGCCAAGGCATGGCCTCGGGGAAAATTTTTCCTCCCATCCTATTTCCCAGAACAAGATCGTAACCGCTTTTAAGATGGGATATAAATCCAGGAATTTCATTAAAATCATATGTTCCATCAGCATCAGCTGTAAAAATATACTTCCCCTTGGCGCATGAAAGTCCTTCAAGATAGGCATTACCGTAGCCTTCTTTGTTGTGCCGGATAAGCCGCACCCCGTACCTCCTGGCAATATTGGAAGAATCATCGGAAGAAGAATCAGAAACAATTACTTCCGCACTCAGCTGATGTTTATTTATAACTTCTTTTATTTGTTTTAAACAATAGCCAAGAGCCGCTTCTTCATTCCGACAGGGTAAAATTATGGAAATTTCCGGTATATCATTTGGTTTTATTGAATTCATTTTTTTTTATTATCCCAAATCTAACCCAATTATTCAATAATTAAATTTAAAAGCCGTTCTTTAAACGGCCGAAATGAAATAAAATGTTTTTTTGATCCTTCGAAATTTTAAATTTGTTAAAGGAAATATTATGGAAGAGTAACGGAGTTTGACTAAAAAATTGCTCCGCAACCAACTCCCATACAATCTACCACCTCTATGTTGTTATACATCTTTTATATTATTACCAATAGCTTTTTTGACTATTGATGTTGACCTATGTCTGTTATCGTTGATAAAATGAAATTACAATTATCTATGAATAAAAAATTTTTGTTGGCAACAGCATCACTAGTCCTGGTGGCAGCCGGAGTAATTACTCTCTTTTTGGGGCCGAGAATAGAATTGCCTGAAATTAAAATCGCAATAAATTTCCCTTCTCCAATTCTGTTTATTGCCGCAGAAAAGGGCTTTTTTGAAGAAAAAGGCCTTAAGGTTAAATTTGAAACAATGTCATCAGAAGATAGCGTATCGGCTCTGCTGGCAGGAGAAGTGGACTATGCTTATTTTCTGCCACCATTCATTAAATCATCTGTAGAAGCAAGCTTGAGGGGCGCTCCGATTAAAATAATTATACTTACTGAAAAATATCAAGTGGTTCCTGTTGTTACTCGGTCTGGATTAAAGCTAAATGACTTGAAAATCATAGGAATTGTCTCTTATCCTTCTTTTTATTACCAAGGCTTGAAGTTTATTAAAGAAAATAATCTGAAAGTAAAAATAATCAAAGTAGAAAGATCTAAAGAGGCAGAAACTTCCTTAACTTCCGGTATGACTGATGCCGCCTTGGTTGAACCTTCCTCTGCTGCCCGACTTCGAGCTCAAGGATTTCAGGTTTTAGATATCCTTAATGAAGCATTACCGTCTGGTTTAAGCGCCCGGGACGATAAAATAGAAAAAGAGCCGGAAGAGGTGAAAAAAGTGGTTTACGCACTGCAGCAAGCTAGGGAATTTATTGTAACTGAGCCCGAAGAAACAAAAAAGCTTATCCTAAAACTTTTCAAACTAAAAGAGGTAGAAGAAAATCTTCAAATGGTAGAAAAGATGTATCTGATTTGGGAAAGAAGAAATATTTCTGCCGATGAAGTGACAGAGTTGCTGACCCAGATTGTCAAAGCCGGGGATTTTGAAACCGTTCAGGAAGTGGAAGAACAAGTCGTTACTCCCGAAGAACTCCAAAAAGTCTTTGACCTTCGCTTCGTGAAATAAATGTTAAAGTTAAACTGCAACAAATTATTTCTATCAAAACTCCGCCCCCCTTTTAGAGGGCGGGGTTTATTTACAACATAAAAGATATTATTCCTCAATAACAGAGTTAACTTGATAAATATAGTTATGCTCACCCCTTAAAAGTTTATATCCGCAGGGTAGCTCTTGTTTTGAAACAACATAATCTATATTATATACCTTCAGTAGGGCATCTCTAAAACGACAATTATCGCTATTGAAGAATCTCCGGGCCTCTTCCCATTCAAATTTTTTAAAGAATTCTCCTATAATATTATGCCCAGTAACTGGGGTTACTGCCACTAAAAGAGGATAATAAGTTAGAACTCTTGCTTTTGGAAGCTTGGCCATAAAAAGAAGATCCTGATAATCGTCAGCAGTAATCATCACAAAATAAGGCGGCCTCTCGGGATATTTTTCCCAATAGGAAATAAAAGAAAAAAATATGGCAATAATCAATGCAGATACTGCTATGAGCTTAAAATTTACTCTTTTGAGCCGGCTTGCCAGAAAATTTATCACCCAGCTTAAACCAAAGGCACTCAATAAAGGAAGACCGATGGTAAAATAGTAAAAATTTCGGTGGTATGGAGACAAATAAGAGACATCGGTCATTCGAAATATCAAAATCATTAAGAAAAGAGAGAGGGGCCAGATAATATAGGGGTAAAGCTCTTTTTTCTTTCCCCATAAAATAGAAAAAAAACCGATCCCGGCCAGAATTCCTCCGGCTATTGAATAGGTTACTGTTAGAGAATCGTTAAAGACCCCTGCATGACCCAACTCTCCTCTAAACTGTAGCTCTTGCATTAAAATTCCCAAAGAGTCTATAATCGTCAGGTTCGCCACAAAACTATAGAAAATCAGTCCTACCAAGGGAATAAGCAAGAATATAAAAAAAAACCGGAACTCTCTTTTTATATATTTGTAATAGAGAATACAGGAAACAAATAAAACAGGAAAAGCAAAGGTCACCGATGTGGCATGGATAGGTATTAATAATAATATAAGCAGGAAGCTTAAGAGAAGATATTTTTTGTTTTCTCTTTTCAGCCCCCGGACAAAAAAGAAAATGAAAAGGAAAATAAAAGGAATAGCAAAAGTAAGCGGAGTAAAAAAATAAAGCCCAAGCAAATTAATGTTGGACTTAATGGAACTAAAAAAAAGCATGGCCGAAAAAGCTATTAAGAAGTTCTGTCTGCTGAGGCTGTAAGTCACAAAAAAAAGAATCAGAGCCGCCAGAACAGCCCAGGTGGGTGCAAGAAATCTATATATCTGAACCAGGTCCGCCACCTGACTAATTCCATAAAGGAACAAATGGAACCCTAAGCCAAAAGCAGAAAGATCCTGCCACTGATACTCTCCTCGCCCTAAACTTAGTGCCTGGTTAATATGATACCACTCATCGAAATGTTTAGGGAAAGGAGTTGTAAAAGAAGGAGAATAAATAAGTAAAAAAATAGCTGTTAAACCAAGAATTACCAGAATTATCTGAAATTTATTTAATTGGATATTTCTCATTTTTTTATTATCTAAAATCTAACTCAATCATTCAATAATTAAATTTAAAAGTCGCTCTTTAAACGACTAAGACAAAACCAAATGATTTTTTTTAACCCCTCGAAATCCTAAATTCTTTCAAACTAAAAGAAACAGAGGAAAATCATTATTGAGGAGTGCAAGAACAATTGTACACATAAACTGGGTTGCTACCTGCCACCCAGGATTCATATAGATTTACGGTACAACCTTTCGCACTACCGTTAGTTGTTGAGTACCTTGGAGTTCCTCCAATTGATGGCTTACATCTTATTTGTGAACCCGATACTGCCTTACTAGTTTGATAAGTGGAATAAATCCACTCACATTTTTTGTAACAAGTACCACTGCCAGAGCACCAGAAACATGATCCTGTACACCCGTAACAGTTTTCACATTCGGCCACATTACCACAAGAGCCTCCAGAACAATCTTTACAGGTAGCACAATAGCCGGAAATACAAGAAGTGCTAGGACAGTAGGTACCAGAAGAACAGTTTGTTGAACCGTTACCTTGACTACAGGTTCCGCCAGAGCATATCTTTCCAGTATAGTAGGCACAAGTACCGTTGCAGTAATCAGCAGTATCACATTCATTCGTGTCCATAATGGAAGTATATGATTCATAAACAGTAGCAGAGCCAGCGTTACATCTGTAACCTGCGGGGTTGGTTGCGTTGGCTGTTCTTTCAACTGCGCCTGTTTGAATACAGCTTGCTCCATTGTTAAACCCAACATAATATTGGTCATAAGTACAGTCATTTGTTGCGTCGCATTGGTACCAGTCATTGTCACAATAACAGTTTTGAGCTCCAGTACCACAATTGGTGTTGCCGCTTGGGTCTGTGCTACTGCCCTGATAGCAGACGTCTCCTGCGGAAACGTAAGTTGAAGCATCATTGGTGTCGCAGACGCCAGCCCCATCACAAAAACCATCTGGTCCTATTCTGGTATATTGATTACTACAGGCATCATAACTTGGACCTGCGCACTCAAAGTCGAGGTCATAATTATCAGCTGTATTATGGCAAGTTCCAGCAGTACCACCATCATTACCACTGCAGGTCTTACACAGGCCGGTACAATCACTATCACAACAAACATCGTTAATACACTTGTTTGAACAACATTCTCCAGCCCCACCACAAGCTGTTCCATAGTCGCTGCAGGTGGATAATTTTACCGTACCAGCGCCAGTGTCTACAGTTATATTTGATTTTGAATCGATATAAGTTTCATTATTAAAAGTATCAGTTACTGAATCAGGATTATTATAGGCATAAGCTATTTTATTGCCGAATTGAAATTCGAGAGTGTGTTTTCTGGCAATGTTGACTAAGTGAGTAATCTCTCCTGTTTTCTGGCAAGACCAGTTCGGATAAAAAATAACGTCGTTTGCTAAAATCTGAGGGGGTTTTTCTTCTCCGTCACAAGTTAAAGAAACGAAGTCTAAATCACCAATACTGTCTTTATCTTCCGGGGTAATGGTTAAATCAACAGGGCCTCTAGTTTCAAAAGAAACAACCCAGTTTTCTCCTGTTTGAGGATGAGAGTGGGAGTTTAAAAGTTTTAGATATGGAGCAGTTTGGGTAAGAGTATCTTTTTCTACCTGATTATCAGAGAAATAAAAAATACCCCCCACAACTAAAAATAAAATAAGGAAAAATAAAATAAATTTTGGATATTTTCTCGTCATTTGTTTTATTTTATCATTTTTCATTAATTTTAGAAGACAGAGAATTTTTCCGTTAATCAGCTAAAGAGATTTTTCTTTTTGTTTGGTCTAAAAACTCAAATTTGAATATTATGGTTTTTTTAGGTAATATTTTGCGAATTCGGTCTGCCCATTCAATAGCGATAATATTTTGAGGGTTAAAAATGATTTCTTTAAATTCCAAATTTAATATTTCTCTTGGCTTTTTAATGCGATAACAATCAATATGATAAAAATCATGAAACATAGAACATGAAACATGGAACTTTCTCATAATGACGAAGGTTGGGCTTAAAATTTTTTCCTTTATTCCTAATCCTCGGGCGAATCCCTGAAGAAAGGTAGTTTTTCCGCCACCCAAATCTCCTTCTAAACCAACAACTAAGGCGCCTTTTAAAGGCTTGGTTTTAAGAATTTCTTTACTCAAAGAGAACCCTGTTCTCTTTTTGCCCTTCACTTTCTTCAAAAGCTCGGCAGCTAAAATCTTTCCTAACTTTTTGGTCTGAGTTGGGTTTTTGGTTAAATAGGTTTTTTTCACCCCGTTAGAAACCCTTGGCGAAAAAGAATTTTAGTCTGTTTTTGAGATATTTTCTGCCCATACCAGACTTCAAATATCTTTCTCTTGCTCGGGTATCTTGTTGGTTAATACTAATTTCACAATAAATTAATTTCCAAGGAGCCCCGTATTTGGTAGATTTATTCTTTCCTGAATTATGGCGTAAAATTCTTTTTCGCAGATCTTTAGTTGATCCTATGTACCAGTTTTTATCTCTGTTCTGCAAAACATATACGTACCAAGGACACGTGTTTTTAACGGGGTTCATTGACTTTTAAAAAGAATTAAGATAAATTCAAAGAAGGTCTTATTAAGTTAATTTTAAAATAAAATGCCCGAGATTTCAAAAAAAATTGCCGGCTCAGTTGAGATTCCATCAGCGGTTTTAGAAGAAATCCAAAAAGAGATAAAAAACATCCCTAGCTTTAAGAAAGAAATTGAAACCAGTTTAGAAAAAAGAGTGACTGAAATTTTGGAAATTATTCTTGGCGGTGCAATTTTTTTAAATGCCTCAGATATCCACGTTGAACCAGTTGAAGAAAAAGCAAAAATTAGAATCAGAATAGACGGAGTTTTACAAGATGTCTTATTTATAGAAAAAAAAGTTTACGAAAATTTGCTTTCTCGGACAAAACTTTTGTCGGGAATCAAATTAAATATTACTGACCGGCCTCAAGATGGCCGTTTTTCTATTTCTACGGGAAAAACATTAATTGAAATAAGAACCTCAACCCTCCCGGCTGAATATGGAGAATCAATTGTTTTGAGAGTTTTAAATCCGAAAAATTTAATAGACATAGAAACTCTTGGCTTGAGAAATGATTTGTTGGAAATTTTTAAAAAAGAAATAAAAAAGCCAAATGGAATGATTATTGTTACTGGACCAACCGGCTCGGGAAAAACAACAACCCTTTACGCTTTTTTGAAGAAAATTCAAAAACCAGAAATCAAAACCATCACCATTGAAGACCCGATTGAGTATCATTTGGAAGGAATTTCCCAAACCCAAGTTGAACCTAAAAAAGGATACGATTTTGCTAATGGTTTAAAATCAATAATGCGTCAAGACCCGGATGTGATTTTAGTTGGAGAAATAAGAGATTTAGAAACGGCCAGCATTGCTTTGCAGGCCTCTTTAACCGGCCATTTGGTTTTGACCACCTTGCATACTAATGATGCTGCCGGAACAGTGGCCCGGCTCCAAGCTTTGGGAGAAAAACCAGCCAATATTGCTCCGGCAATAAATATGGCCGTTGCTCAAAGATTGGTCAGAAGGGTTTGTCAAAAATGTAAAAAATTAGAGAGGCCTTCTTCTGAATTTTTCAATAAATTAAAAGCAGAACTTGGACCTTTAAAGATAAAAGTTCCCAAAATAAATAAAGATTTGAAAGTTCCTAAGACAGTGGGCTGCAAAAATTGTAATTTTACCGGATATAGAGGAAGAGTGGGCGTTTTTGAAGCTTTTTTAGTTGATGATGAAATGGAAAAATTTATTTTAGCTTCTCCATCAATAGCTGCTTTAAAAGAAAAGGCAGTCAAAAAAGGAATGGTGACTATGTACCAAGATGGATTAATCAAGATTTTGGGAGGAGAAACCACCCTTGAAGAAGTAGAAAGATTGGTTGGCGAAGAATAAATTATTACAAAAAAAACAGCCCTAGAACTGGGGGCCAACAAGGTATAAGAACGCAAGTTTTAGAATTTTTCCGAGGAGAGGTTTCGCGCAAGCCAAACCATCCATCTAAAAAAAACTCCTGACCCCCGGTTCTAGGGCTGTTGCTTAATTTTAGATTATAACAAATTATGAAAAATTTGTCAAGGGTAATAGTAATCTTTCTTTTTTTGCCTTTGTTTGCTTTTGCTGGTGCTCCTTTAGATATCGTAATTAATGAAATCGCCTGGATGGGAACAACCTCTTCTTATAATAATGAATGGATTGAGCTTTATAACAACACCTCTTTAACTGTAAATATCGATGGTTGGACTTTGAAAGCCGTCGACGACACTCCCAAAATTAATCTTGCCGGAACCATTTCTGCTAATGGTTTTTTCTTATTAGAAAGAACCGACGATAATGCTCTGCCCGACATTCCGGCTGACCAAATTTATACCGGGGTTTTAGAAAATGCCGGAGAAAATTTAGAACTTTATGATAATCTTGAAAACCTTATTGATTTTATAAACTACGACACTGGCTGGTTTGCTGGAGATAATTCAACTAAACAAACTATGGAAAGGAAAAATCCATTGTTAAATTCCGACCTTAATAATTGGAAAAACAGTTTAAATCCTGACGGAACCCCAAAAGAGAAAAATAGCGAATCAAAAACCGAACCTGAACCTGAATTATTGCCTTCTAAAGAAGAGAGTTTTCCTTCGGGAATTATTTTTAATGAAATTCTCCCCTCCCCTGTTGGCCTAGATGAGATTGAAGAATGGATTGAAATTTTTAACCAGAACGAGTTTAAGGTTGATATTTCCAATTGGCAAATAACCGATACTGAAGGAAAGACAACAATTTATACTTTTCTTGAAGGAACGGAAATTTCTCCTAAAGGATTTTTAGTTCTTTTGCGGCCAGACAGTAAAATTACCCTAAACAATAGCGGCGACGGCCTAAATCTTATTCAGCCAGACGGAAAAATTATTGATTCAATCGGTTATGAAAATGCTCCTCGAGGAAAATCTTATAACCGAACTGAAACAGGTTGGGTTTGGAGTTCTACTTTAACTCCAGATGGGGCAAATATAGTTCCATCTCCAGTTTCAGAAGTTAAGGATATTAAAATTTCTGAAGAGGATGTTCTTGAAAAAGAAACCTTAGAGATGGCACCAAAAAAAGAACTGGCCGCCATCGCTGAACAAATTCCCAAAGAAAAATTAAGTTCTCTCTGGGTTTTTCCAATCGCCTTCATTTTTGCTGTTTTATCCGGTATAATTATCTTAATTATTAAAATAAATTTAAAAAAATTGTATAATAAGAAAGTATGAGCGGACATTCCCACGCAAGAACAATAAAACACCAGAAAGATCTTACTGATAAAAAGAGGGGCCAAATTTTTTCAAAAATGGCCAGGGCGATTTCGGTTGCCGTAAAAGAGGGAGGAAACAACCCAGAGATGAATGCCAAATTACGGATAACTATTGAAATGGCTAAAAATTTCAACATGCCGAAAGAGAACGTTGAACGAGCAATTAAACGAGGGGCTGGTGAAATTCCGGCCGAAAAATTGGAAGAGTTTTTATTTGAGGCCTATGGCCCAGGAGGAACGGCTGTTATGATTGAGGGCATTACCGATAATAAAAATCGGGCCCTGGGAGAGATTAAACAAATTCTGAACCAAAATAACGGGAAACTGGTCGGCGAAGGTTCGGTCAAGTGGATGTTTAAAAGAAGAGGGTGCATAATGGTAGACCCTAAATTACAAAATGAGGGCTTAAAAAATAAAGAAAGTTTAGAATTAGCGGCAATTGAGGCCGGGGCTGAAGACCTTTATTGGCATGAAGACCTTTTAGATATTTATACCGAGGCCGAGGGTTTAGAAAAAATAAAAAAAACTTTAGAAGAAAAAGAGATTAAGATTGAATCGGTTTCTTTAGACTGGGTGCCAAAGGAAATGGTTGAGACAAATGAAAAAGATAAGGAAAATTGCCAGAAACTTTTTGAGTTATTAGACGAAAATGAAGCAGTGCAAAATATTTATTCAAATATCAATCTCTAGTAAGGTGGAAAAAAAAGAGCTTATCTTTCTTTTTAAAAATATAACTTATGCCCAAAGAGGCTGTTATTAGAAAAAAAGCGACTAAAATTTTAGAAGACGGACGCTGGTTAGTGTGGAGAGGCCCAAAAATAAAATTCAGACAGACTGATATTTTCGGGGTTTTTGATATGATTTGTTGGCAAAAAGGGACGAGTAATCTCAAATTTATTCAATTGACGACTTTGCCGAATTTATCAACTAGAAGAAAAAAAATTAATAATTTTTTTAAAAAAAATAAAATAAACCGTAAAGGTAAAAACGGTATTAAAGCTGAGATTTGGGGCTGGAGTAAGAAGGGTAAAAATTTTAAAATAGAGTTAATTTAAGGGTCTTGACAAGGTTTTTTGAAAAATTACAATAATCCATAGATACCTGAAAAGGTCGAAAAAATAAAAAGAAATTAACTGTAATATTTATGGATTACGAAGAGGACCCCTTAACTCCTTTTATTAGCGAAGAAGGTGACGAAGGAATAACTCCGCCTGGAGAAGATCCAAAAGAAGAGGAAGAAGAAGAAGAAGAGGAGGAGTTATAATAATAAAGTAATCAAAACCCCGGCTTCTGCCGGGGTTTTGATTACTTTATTTTGACAAATTTTCTTTTTCCTACCTGAATTATCATTTCTTTCTTTATTTGTAGAACCTCCTTCCAGTCTTCTTTAATTTCCCCGTTAATTTTTACTCCTTTTTGTAAAATCACTCTTTTTGCCTCCGATTTTGAGGGGGCTAATTTTGTTTTTACCAAAAGGTCAAGAATATTAAAAGATTTTTCTTGAACTTTTATAATTGGGATTGATGAGGGCAATTCTTTTTCTTTAAAAACTCTTTCAAATTCTTTTTCCGCTATTTGGCCCGCTTCTCTTCCGTGATAAATACTTACAATTTCTTTCGCTAAAAGAGATTTTGCATCTTTAATAAATAATAATGTTTTAGAAACTTTATTTTTAATTACCTTTATCTCTTCGGTGGATAAATTGGTTAAAAGGTCAAAGTAATGCCAAACCAATAAATCAGGTATAGACATAATCTGACCAAACATCACAAATGGGCTTTCAGTAAGTTTAATAAAATTATTATATGATTTGCTCATCTTCCTAACGCCATCTATCCCAACTAACAAGGGCAGAGTTATTATGTCTTGTTCTGGTTGGTTATATTTTTTTTGCACCTTCTTAGCAAAAACCAAATTAAATTTCTGATCGGTCCCCCCCATTTCTACGTCTGATTCTAAAGCCACCGAATCGTAGCCTTGCAAAAGAGGGTAAAGAAGCTCTAACATACTTACGTCGATATTTTGCTCTATCCTTTTTTTAAATTCGTCTCTTTCTATCAGCCGTGCGTAAGTAAATCTAGACGATAAATCCATTAAAAACCCTGCTCCTTTTTTTTTGTACCATTCGCTGTTATAGCGTATTTCCACTTTTGATATATTTAAAATCCTGCTGGCTTGTCTAACATAATCTTTCATATTCTCTTTTGTTTCTTTTTCGGTCAGGGTCTTGCGCACGTCCTGTCTGCCAGAAGGGTCGCCAATTTGAGCGGTGAAATCTCCAATTAAAAAAATAACCTGGTGCCCCAAATCTTGGAATTGTTTCAATTTTCTTAAAGGGATGGAATGTCCCAAATGCAAATCAGCAGATGTCGGATCAATCCCAAATTTTATTCTTAACTTGTCGCCGGATTTCAATCTTTCTGCCAGACGATCTCTGTTAATAATCTCTTCTACTCCCCTTGTTAAAACTTCTTCAATTTTTGCGGAATTAGTATTAATTTTCATATCTCAAACGTTTAAATATATGATATCATGAAAATATGGCGAATAGAAGATTTTTTAGAAAAACTTATCAAAAAAGAAAAAGGTGTTTTTTTGTTCTTAAAATAATTGGTTTTGTTTTATTTGTTTTTTTGTTGGGAGCGATTTTTTTATTTGCCTCTTATGCCAAAGACCTTCCTCGGCCGGAAAAATTTACCGAAAGGTATCTTTTTGAATCAACTAAAATTTATGACAGAACCGGTGAAATTCTTTTATATGAAGTTTATGGAGAAGAAAAAAGAACTTGGGTTTCTTTAGAAAAAATCCCAGAATTTCTCAAGCAGGCGGTGATTGCTGCTGAAGATTCTAATTTTTATCACCATTTTGGAGTTGACCCAAAAGCTATGGTTAGGGCAGTTTTATCCGACTTAAAAATATTAAAACTGGCGGAAGGCGCTTCTACTATTCCTCAACAATTAATTCGTTCTACTTTTTTATCGCCGGAAAAAACGGCTGAAAGAAAAACCAGAGAAATTATTTTAACCTTAGAATTGGACAGACGTTATTCAAAAGACCAAATCTTAGAGTGGTATCTCAATCAAATTCCTTTTGGTCAAAACGCTTATGGGGTTGAAGCCGCCAGCCAAACCTATTTTAAAAAATCTGTTTCGGAGGTCTCTTTAGCAGAAGCGGCCGCTTTAGCTGCTATAATCCGCGCCCCTTACTATCTCTCTCCTTACGAAAACATAGAAGGGCTTTTGGGCAGGAAAGATTATATTTTAAACCGAATGGTGACCGAGGGGTATTTAACCAAAGAAGAAGCAGAAAAAACAAAGGGTCAAGAGTTGAGCTTTGCTGAAAAGAAAATTGAGATTAAGGCCCCTTATTTTACCTTATGGGTTCAGCAACAATTGGAAGAAAAATATGGTAAAGACTTTTTAAGAGAAAACGGGCTGAAAATTTACACTACCTTAGATTGGAAATTACAAGAAGTTGCCGAAAAGACGGTCAGGGAAGGAATTAAAATAAATAAATCCTATAATGCCCATAATGCCGCTTTAGTGGCCGTTTCTCCAAAAACCGGCGAAATCCTATCTATGGCGGTAGGAACTGGCGATTATTATGCTTCTCCCTATCCTGAGGGGTGCACTTCCGGTAAAACTTGTCTATTTGACCCTCAATTTAATATTGTTGTTGGCACAAAAACTTCGCCCGGCCGCCAGCCCGGTTCGGCTTTTAAGCCCTTTGTTTATGCCACTGTTTTTAAAAAGGGATACGACGATAAAGCGTTGGTTCTTGATGAGCCAACCGACTTTGGCTCTTGGGGAGACCAGGAACATTATACTCCTCAAAATTACGATGGACTTTTCCGGGGCTGGGTTAATTTGAGACAGTCCTTGTCCCAATCTCTTAATGTCCCCTCAATAAAGGTCCTTTTTTTAATTGGTTCTGAGGCTAAAATTGAAAAACTTGAAATTAATAATTTTTGGGGATTAGAAAAAACCCTCCTCCAAGGATTAAAAGAAAGTATTGGAACGGCTCAAGATTTAGGGATAACCACTTTAAATAAACCCCTCTCATCTTACGGTCCGGCGATTGTTCTGGGAGGCGGAGAAGTAAATTTATTGGAGATGACTTCGGCTTACGGGATTTTCGCCAATGAAGGATTAAAGGTGGAGACTTCGGCTATTTTAAAAATTGAAGACCGAAACGGAAATGTTATCTTTGAAAATAAAAAAACTCCAAAAAGGGTTTTAGAAAGCGAGGCGACTAAATTAATTAATGATATTTTATCTGATAATGAAGCCCGAACCCCTATGTTTGGAGCTAATTCTCATTTATATTTTGAAAATTTTAAGGTCTCGGCCAAAACCGGAACAACTGATAATTTTAGAGATTGTTGGACAGTTGGTTATACCCCGGAAATTTCGGTTGGGGTCTGGGCTGGAAATAATAATAACGAACCTATGATAAAAAAACAACCGGCTGCTACTGTTGCCGGTCCTCTCTTCCATCAATTTATGGAAACAGCTCTTCTTTCATTAACAAGATAACTGGTCTTTGTTGTTTTTTACAACCACTCTTAATCCGTTTTCATTGGCATGGCGATATAAAGGTAATCTTCTTGGCCTACCGGCTTTAAAACGCCGGGACCAGTTTCTTTATTTAATTCAAAAATAACTTCTGCGCTTTTAATATTAGCCAAACCGTCAACTAAAAAGCGGTGATTAAAAGAAATTTCAATTTCTCCCCCTTTAATTTTAGCCGGTAAAAAACTGTAATAAGACCCAATATCGGCTGTTTGACTAAAAATTTCAACCTGGTTTTTTGAGGGATTTATTTTTAATTTAACGGTATTGGTTTTGCCTCCAAAAAGACTGGCGGTTTTAATTTGATTTAAAAGTTCTGATTTGTCTACGACAACTTGAGTTTCGTATTTTTTGGGAATAATCGCCTCATAGTTTGGATATTCTCCCTCAATTAGTCTTGAGATTAGCCTAATTTTCGGGTGTTTGGTTTCTTCCATTAATTTTTCAAAAACAATTTGATTGGGGGATAGATAAATTTTTAATTCGCCCTCCTCCTCGGCAAAGATATTAATTAGCTCTTTGGCTGTTTTTTGGGGCAAAATCAGGGTATGCTCTTTAGATAAATTTGGAAGGTCAATAAAATATTTTTTTTCTCCTAAGCGGAAACTGTCTGTTGCCACCATTTTTATTAGGTTTTTTTGAAAGGAAAAACAAATACCGGAAATTTCCGGTTTGGTGGTTGAAGGAGCGGCAAAAGAAACAACCTGGCTTAAAGATTGGCAAAAAGGCCGGGATTCTACTAATACAAATTCTTCCTCGTTTACTTCTGGAATAATTGGGAATTCTTCGGATGGTTGCCCTTTAATTAGGGTTTTATATGAGCCCGATTGAACCTCTAATTGTGTTTCCTCAAGGCTTAGTTTAATTGGTTTATTAGGTAAAGATCCCACAAAACTGGAAAAAACATAAGAAGGAATAATAATATTTCCTTCTAATTCCACCTTAGCTAGTGCCCACCACATAATCGCTATTTCTAAATTTGTGGCCGTTAAAGATAAAAAGTTTTTTTCTCCTTTTAATAAAATATTATTCAAAACCGGGAAAGAGGTGGATTTTAAAGTGGCTCGTTCTACTAACGATAATCCTTTTTTAATTATATCTTGTAATATTATTAATTTCATTGTTGTTAAGGAAAAAAAATTTAAAAGGGTTTAATTAATTTTTACTTAAAAATAAACGAATAAAAGGTGGAAAAAGCTGTGAAAATTTTTAGGAAACTTAGTTTTTAAAAACTATGCGTTAAATTATCCACTGTAAATTCTCTGTTTTATTAGATTAATTTCCTCAGCTAAATTATTGTTTTCAACCACCTCCTTTGAAATTTTTTCATAAGCATAAATTGCGGTGGTGTGGTCTTTTCCGCCAAATTTACGGCCGATAAAAGGGAAAGAGCCCTTTATTTCCTCTCTTAATAAGTACATTCCTACTTGTCGGGGTTTAACAATCTCTTTTTTTCTACAGGAAGACAAAATCTCTTTTTCTTTTAAATCATAAAATTCAGCCACCACTTGAATTATTTTTTTAGCGTTAAGAACCCTGCCTGGGCTGGAAATAGTACTCTTTAAAAGGGACTTAACGGCCTCCAGGTCGGGAGGTAGGCCGTGTAGTTTTTGATAAACCACTAACCGATTAAGCCCCCCTTCTAACTCTCTAATATTTTTTTGAATATTAGAGGCAATATAATTTAAAACTTCTTCTGAAAAATTAACCTTTCTTTCTTGTGATTTAGATTTTAAAATAGCAATTCTGGTTTCATAATCAGGACAACCAATATCAGCAAGCATTCCGCCCTCAAAGCGCGACTTTAATCTTTCAGTTAAAGCGGGAATGGACTTTGGAGAGCGGTCGGAAGAAAGAATAATCTGTTTATTTTTTTCATAGAGGGCATTAAAGGTGTGGAAAAACTCTTCCTGGGTTTTTTCTTTGCCGGCTAAAAAATGCACATCATCTAAAATTAAAACATCAATTGCTCGGTATTTTGATTTTAAGTTTTCAATTTCTCGATTGGCGATTGAAGCAACTATTTCGGAAGTAAATTTTTCAGCCGGGAGGTATTTTACTTTCTTTTGAGGGAATTCTTTAATAATCTCGTTACCGATAGCTTGCAAGAGGTGGGTTTTTCCAACCCCCACTCCGCCATAGATAAAAAGAGGATTATAAACAAAGCCGGGATTTTTTGTCACTGCCCAGCCTGCCGCATGAGCTAATTCGTTAAACGGGCCGACAATAAAATTTTCAAAAGTGTAATGAGAATTAAGATTGGTTCCTCGGTCAACTTTTAATTCTTGGAATTCTAATTGGCCAATTTCAATAGGAGGTAAAGATTTTTTTGGCGCAAATTTTAACTCTATTTTCCCAACCGTAAATTTAATTTCTTTTATCTTTTCATCTAAATTGTGTAAAATTTTAAAAATCGTTTTACCATATTTTTGTTCCAACCATTCTTTAGCAAAAGAATTCGGCGTGGATATTATAATCTCTCCTTCTTTTTGGGAGATAATTCCAGTATTTTTAAACCAAGTGGCAAAGCTGGCCTGAGAGGTATTAAGTTGAACTTGGGCTAAAACTGACTGCCAAAGCTCTTCTTTATTCATAATTTCTACGCATGGGTTTTCCATCTTTATATTATACTCTAAGCCAAAATGAAGTAAACCCCCTTATAAAAATCTTCCACCTGTTAATAGGCTGGGGAAAAAGTGTGAAGTTGACTAAAACTTTGGGTAGGGTAAAATAAAAAACAGTATGTCTATCACTTATCAACCAAAAAGAAAAAAAAGGAAAAGGACCCACGGTTTTTTGAAAAGAAAAAGAACCAAAGGAGGGAAAAGAACCTTGGCCAGAAGAAGGAAAAAGGGCAGATGGAAGCTGGCTGTTTAGTTTTTGTTTGAAATTAGTAAATTTAAAAAAGCGATAAATTGATTTATTACTCTTTTTCTTTTACTAATGATTTTGTTCTTTCCTTCCCCCTTATAAAGATATGTTGCCAAAGATGCACCGTCTTAAAAAAAATAAAGATATCGATAAAGTTTTTAAAAAAGGGAAAACCATTAAAGAAGATTTTTTAATTTTAAAAATATTAAAAAATAATTTAACGAAAAATAGGTTTTCTTTTATAGTTTCTCAAAAGGTTTCAAAAAAGGCAACCTTAAGGAATAAAATAAAAAGAAGGTTAAGCGAGTTGGTTAGAATAAAATTTAAAAAAATAAGAAAAAATATTGATATAATTATTATTGCCGTGCCGGGGTTAGAAACAAAAGATTTCTGGGAAATCAAGGAAACTCTTGATAAACTTTTTGAGAAGGCCGGGATAAAAAAAGATGACCCCACTAATTAACGCTTACAATTTAATACTCTACCAGCCCTTATTTAACATTTTGGTTTTGTTGTATAAGTATTTGCCGGGCCACGATTTTGGAATAGCAGTGATTGTTTTAACAGCTGTTATTAGATTAGCCCTCTATCCTTTGATGGCTCAGTCAATAAAATCTCAAAAAATCTTATCAGAACTTCAGCCCAAAATTCAGGAAATCCAACAAAAACACAAGACAGAAAAAGAAAAACAGGCGCAAGAAATTTTTGAGCTGTATAAAAAAGAAAAAATTAACCCTTTTGGCAGTTTTTTACCTCTTTTAATCCAACTGCCGGTTTTGATAGCTCTTTATCAGGTTTTTTGGAAGGGGCTTTTGCCAGAATCAATGGTAAAGCTTTACAGCTTTATTTCTAGTCCGGGATTAATTAACCCAACCTTTTTGGGAATAATCAATCTTGGGCAGGGCTCATTAATTTTAGCTATTTTGGCCGGTGTTTGCCAGTTCTTTCAAACAAAAATGATGACCCCAAAGCTTAAAAACACCAAGTCCCAAGACCAAATGGGTCAATTTTCCAACATGCTTCAAAAACAAATGCTTTATTTTTTTCCAATTTTCACCGTTTTTATTCTCTGGAAATTCCCTGCCGCCATAGCTCTCTATTGGATTGTTACGTCGTTATTTTCAATCGGTCAGCAATATTTAATTTTTAAACCCCGCACCGAAACTTCGCTTGGTACGGGACAGGAAACCTAATCCATGCTCAGCCAGATTGATTTAAGAAAAATTAAAGAAATTACAAAAGAATTCTTTGGAAAGATGACCTTTGAAGTTGAGATTGAATTTTTGCCTCAGAAAGATTTAACCCTGCCAATTAATTTAGAAACTGAAGAGCCCCAAATTTTAATTGGAGAAGGAGGCCAAACCTTGACTGAAATTCAACGCCTATTAAAGGCAATTTTTAAAAAAGCTATTCAAAGAGACGAAGAAGAGCAATTAGACAGAGAGCCCTTTTTTATTGACCTTGATATTAATAATTATAAAAAGAAAAAATACGAATATCTAAGGGAACTGGCAAAATCAACTGCCGACGAAGTGGCTTTAATAAAAAAAGAAAAAACCCTTTCTCCAATGCCGGCTTATGAGAGAAGGGTTATCCATTTGGAATTAGCCGATCGTTCTGATGTGACGACCGAAAGCATCGGCCAAGAGCCAGAAAGAAAAATAGTAATTAAACCCCATCCTTAAAATTATTTTCTAGCTTTAATAATAAAAGAGCTCAAACAATCGCCTCTACTTAAAAAGCCGCATTGGCCGATTCGGTAGCTTCGGAAATCGGGGCAGGAACTCATAAAAACTTCGCACTCACCGGAATAATTAATTCCGTCAAAGAGAAGGGCCACATAAGGACCCTGCATTTTCATTGAGGTGATTTTATCATTATCATCTCCAAGGTCAGACAGTTTGCTATCATCTCCATAAGGAGATTCATCTTCTAGCGGAAGAACGGATGTATCTTTTAGATTGGTATAACCTTTATCTCCCCAAAATCTCACTCCTTCACCAGTAGGTTCTCCCTTTAAATAAACAGTAATTGAAGAGACTCCAGTAAAAGGTGGAGTTAATGTTGTTGATAAATCTTCCTCTCCGTCTCCTTCTCCCCCTTCAGCGCACTGCGCGTCCCAACTCTCTCCTTCTAAACATTTTTCTCCCGTGTCACAATCTTCGGTGTAAGAATCATTACTATTACAAGAACAGAACATACCAATCATGCCACATCCAAAATGAATCATAGTATCGTCGTCTAAACAGCGCTCAACCTCATTACATAGTCCGGTAAGTGTCTTTTTACCATTACACCACCAATTACCGTCGTGGCCATCAATCGTCGTATCACAAACTCCAGCCGCAAAAGCATTACTTTCCTCAAAAGAGAAATTATTAAGAGGAGAGGATTTTTTCACAGAACTTCCAGATAAGCTGATACATTCTCTATTTACGGTTGGTTCAACCAAAAGACATCCCCCCATAAAATTTTCATTTTGATGTAAAATGGCGGCATATTTGGTTTCATATTCGCCGCTAATATCATTTTTATCGCCGTAAATAAACTTTATTGATTGGGTTTTATTATCAAATTCCGGTAAAGTTGCTGAGGAACTTTGATAAAGGTTAACTTCACCAGTGCAACCTTCCTCGGCAAAAAGATAAACGCCGGGAAGATAGTAATCTAATTTTATTGCTTCTGGTTGGCCGATAACATCAACCGTCTCGCCGGAGTTCCCTTCGTATTTTGTTGGAGTACCGGCAAAGAACCACCCACCATCGGATTTCGTTGCCTTATCAGAATAAGCCCAAACAGTTAACTCTTCTTTTGAAGAGCGAAATTTTATACATTGTAAATATTGGGGATTTCCGCTTGCGTTTCTGGGTAGTTTTACGCTGAGGTCGGGAGAGCTTTGAGTAATAGGAACCGGGTCATCAAAAGAATCCTCTGGGTCGTCAACACAGCCGGTTTTAACATAAGCATAAATTCCTTGTTCTAATGATTCAAGATTCGGCGTTTCCGTCATAACGAACCGAGGATCAATTGTATTTAAAATTAGATAAGAAGAAAGAAGAATGATTAAGCCAAAAAGCCCGGCCATTACTTGGTCTTTGCCATCACCCATTTTAGAAGGGTCGCCGGCTGAAGTTAAATAACGGAATCCTCCATAAATTAAAGCCCCAAAAGCTAAAAGGCCGGCAATAGATATAAATAGAGTAAAAACGTATTTGACGAAATCGGTAAGAATAGTTGTAGCTACGGTGGGAGTTTTCACGTCGGGGATGCCTACTAATTCCGGATATACAAGCTCTAATTCTCTATCAGCAAAACAAAAACCACTAAAAAATACTAAAAGAAAACTCGTGATAATAAATAGCAAAGTTGTTCTTTTTGAAATTTTCATATTTTTTATTTATTTTTGTATTTGTAAACCGAAACTTTAGCCAAGGCGAGAGAAGAGCGAATCTCTTCAAACTAATTTTTAACTCTTGGAGTTTTACATTTGGCAACAATAATAATTAGTTGGATAACAACCTTCTTCCTGTCCAGTATCGGTCCATTCTGTAATTAATCCCCACAAGAACTTTCCGGTTATCTGAATTATCATCCACGCGCTTTTAAAAAATAATTTGATTGTCACAAGCGGTTTTTGCCACCAGGAAGCAGTTTCCAATTCTCCCCACATCTCTTTTATCTCTTCCAATTCGGTAATAATCTGGGAGGTTTGGCAGGAAAGTTGGTCTTCGTCAAAAAGGCCGGATTGAGTTGTCGTTTCACAACTTAGAAGATGTTTGCCAACTTTTTTTCCTTCCAAGACATCGTAGTAATCCTCGGCTCGAATAAAACATTGAGCTAATTCACATCTGGTAAAGTCTAATTGTCCTAAAATATAAGACCTTTTGAACTTTTCTGGCGTGTTAGTTTCCTCAATATCGTTTTTTAAAGCATCTTGAAGATTGACGATATTTATGTAGCCGTTGATAATTGGTGAAAAGTACTGTTGGCAGTATCCCCAACAAGACCAAGGACCACAGTTCTCACTACAATATTTAGTTTCTCCTTCATCATCTTTTTTGCAATATTTACAGGAAATTGTTTTTTCAATGGTTTTTGCCGGATTTTTAGGGTCAGGGGCTTCAACCGTTGTTGGTTCAAACCAGCAGCATTCTTCTTTATGTGATTCCTGGTTGCAATAGTCATTGCAAGAAAGACATTTTGTATAATCTTCATTACACTCTGTCGGATAAATTGATTTGCCCCAACTTATTTCCCTCCCCAACTTCTCTTCGCATTTTACTTCATTGGGTTGACCTGACTGGAGAATCCCGGCAGTGATGCTATAAGACTTATAACAATCGGTTTGGCATTTAATGTCTTTATCTTCCCAATTTCTATAACCCTCACAGCTCCAACTTTGGTAATCTTTCAAAATTCTCTCTGTCCAAAGAACCATTTCTTTCCCACTTTCAATCTCTCCGCTAAATTCAGCCAACATTTTATTAGCTAAAGTAAAACTTCTGTCCATTACTTCTCCGACCGGAATTTCAATTCCGCAAGTCCACTCGCCGGTTCCTGCCAAGGGCGAACAAGATTTATTAGTAAATTCTTTGCCATTCAATTTACAGGAGGTATCACAGTTTATGCAGACGCAACTTTCGCTTTTTTCATCATATTGGGAAGTACAGCCGGTGGGACAAACGCCCTCACAAACATCTTCCTCACCTTTAATATACAAAAAATTCGGGATTAAAGAAAGGAGAAAAGAAAGAATTAAAATTATTGAAATTTGTTTTTTAATTTTTACCATGAAGATTTTGAACAATAAAAGATAGACGGGTCAGCTCCTTCAGCCCAGTCCACTTCTTTTTTAACGTTTTCCCACTCCGGAACCTCCTCAATTTTTGTTTCTCCAAAAGAGGTTTCCGGTATTCTAAACTGGTCATAACTAATTGGGTCTTGCTCGCAATTTCTCATTAAATTTCCAGCATCAGAAACCCAAACCAAATCTCTTTGGAAATCATTAATCAGCTTGAGATTGGTTATGGACTCGGATAAATCTTCTCCAATTAACTCTTGCCACTCCTCATCTTTTAAATTTAAAAGATTTTTTATCGTTGCTTCGACATGCTCATTTCCCAAGAGTAAAAGAAAATTTTCTTTATTCTCCAACAGAATTTTGAGAACTTCCCACTGGTTTAGTAATAATTTTAGCCGAAAATCATCCCCTACTAAAATGTCTTCTAAGGCCTCTTTGCTTTCTTCAGTTTTTAACATTCTTTCTAAATTTTCTTCGTTTCTTAAAACTAAAATTAATTTCTCTCTTTGACTTTCTTCTTGTAATTTACTTCTCAATTCGGCGACTAAAGAATCAAAAGAGTAAGAAGCAACTCCCGTGCCGATACTGTTTGCTGATTTTGGAGTGCCGTAAATTGGATTTCCTTCTCTATCTTTTCCATTAATATAATTTTCTTTTTGTTCTTCCTTGACTTGAATTGACCAGTTAGTAGACCAATTCTCTTTATCATTTACGCATACCTGAGGGTTAATTCTTTCCATTGAAGCTTTTGAGGGGTTGTTTCCGCCAAACCAGCCGCCAGAGCAGTCTAAACTCTCCATTACATTCCCAAATTCATCATAAAGCTCTAACACTCCGCCCTTATCCGATAAATCCCCGCTAAAAGTTAAATCAGCATCTGGTTCAGAAATTGCTCCTTCTTTAGTTAAAAGGAAAAAGCCCTGGGCCAGAATTGTTCCAGAAAGCTCAATTTCAAACTTATTCTTAACCACTAACTTCCAATTACTAAGGTCAATATTTTCTGCGGTGTTGTTGTATAACTCAATCCATTCATCAGACGGACTGGCCATTGTTCCCGTCCAGGCGATTTCATTTAAAGCCACCTCACTCTTGAGAAGGTCCAATTCTCGCATCATGGTTTTGGCTAAATTTTTTTCTGTTGACAGCAAATCACCTTCAACCAGATATGTCATGACCGATTTAATTTTTAAAATTTCCTTTAATTTTGTTTCATCTTCTAAAGAATCTCCAATTAATATCTCCTTGATTAAATCTTTAGTTCCTGAATCTCTTAATAAACAATCAATCACGCCTATTTTTTCATCTTGAGAGCAGACGCTATTGGCGGGAGGACAACAAACAGGAGTGTTGTTTAGTAACGCGGAAGTTAAAGGGGAAAATCCTATTTTAATTATTAATTCTTTTAGAGCGGTTTTAATATCGTTTATTTCTGGATAAGGGTCTTCTTCTCCTATTTCAAGCAAGTCTTTATCAACTAAAGCTCGGACTAAAATATCTTTATAAGGTTTGTCTGGGTCGTCATCGGCATTACAACAAACCGGCCTTCCCGTTTCCTTATCTTCTTTTACACAGATACAATTACAATCTTCTCCTTCTCCTTCTTTTATATCCTTGCAACCAAATCCACATTTATTGCAAGAACAATCCTCAAAAAATTCACAGCAACTATAAGGACATTCTTGATATTGGTATCGACGAACTAATCCTTGTCCTTCGCAACAGGAATAAGAGCCACAATTCCCCAAACAGCCCTCCTTGTTGGTCCCCGCACAAGAACAAATTTCAGACGAACAATCTTTCCAAGATTGAGCTACTTCGTCCCATCTGCAAACGTCGCTGCATTTAATCCAGTTACAGACGCTTTCAGTTTCATCTTTACAGCAATTTTTGCAACAGTTTTGGCAATCGTATAGCTTTTGCAACTCTTCTATCGGTTTTTTGAGGTTTTCCGCTTTAACCTTAATAGATTCAGAAAGCCATTTAATACAATCTAATCTGTTTTGATTTTCAAAAGTGGTCCGGTCACCCGTCACAGGATCAAACTTATAACATTGGGTTAATTTCAGCCCCCCTGGATAGGCTATTGTTCTTTCTCCCCAGAGATTTTCAATTACTCCTCCTAAAGGAATTTCAACCAAGGCAGAAGGCTGAGGTCCACAGGGGTTGACTGTCAACCGTCCACTCGGTGTGCCTGTTGGCAGAGAAACTTTTAAAAACACCAAGTCGGGATTAATGGTGTTTAAAAGAATATAGGCGCCGCTTAAAATTAATAAACCCAATATCCCAGAAGTAATCTGAGACTGAGCATCTTTCATTTTGGAGGAGTTGCCGGCTGAAGTTATATAACGCACTCCGCCATAAAAAAAAGAACCAAAAGCAATTAAAGCCCCCAAAAATAAAGAAAACTGGAAGATATATCTGATATAATCTGGTAAAGTAGTTTTAGTAGTAGTTGGAACAGTGGTTCCTGGAATTTCAGGATAGATAATTTCTAAAGGTCTTTGAGCTGATGCCTTTAGAAATGACATTTCTAATGAGTTAACCCCGTTTGGTATAGATATTTCTAAGGGGCTAAAAACAAAAATCGCTCCTAAAAAAAGAAAAAGGAGCAAGAAAAAAATTAACGATTTAGTTTTTAAAACCTTTGACATTTAGGTTTGCAATACTCCTATTAGAGCAGTTAAAATTGAAGATTTATCTTTCTGGGTTTTTCTATATATTATTTTTGAGATTCTCTAATTTTTAATACTTCTTCCGGGGTGGTAGTAATAACTTGGTCTTCGGTATAAGAAGCTACCACTCTCATTGCTACGTGTTTTTGGCCGGCAAAAAACATTCCCTCTCCCACTTCGGCCTCTAATAATAGATATTTTTCCTCCTCGGTTAAGTTAAAAATTTTTTGAACAGTTTCTATTGTAGCTGATGATTGTTTCATCAAAATTTGTAAAGAGGAGTTAGTAATAATTGGTTGGCCGTAGGATGACTTCATAAAATCATTAACATCTTGGGTGACAGTGCTTATTCCCAGCCAATATTTTCTTGCTCTTTTGCAAATTCCAAACAAGAAGGAAGCACCGTCTTCGTTTTGCATCAGCCACCAGGCCTCATCAACAACTAAAATTCTTTTTTTCAATTCTGAACGGACCTTGTTCCAGATATATCTCATAATAATAAACATAGCTATTGATCTTAGTTCGTCTTCCATATCCCTTAAACCAAAAACCACTAAAGGTTTTTCCATTGAGATATTGGTCGGCTGATTGAAAAATTGGGAAAAGGTTCCTTTGGTAAACTTTCTTACCCTTCTGACTAAACTTTCTGCCCCCTCCATTTCTTCTAAAACTGTTTCCAGGTCTTCCATTAAAGGAATTCTGTCTTTCCAGGTTGAAGGATCGGTTTCGGGACTGATGTCTTTGGCGGCGTAGGTTTCGGTTAAAGCCCTGTCTAAAATAGCGTCTTCTTCCGGGGTTAGCCCCCCAAACATAATTCTCATTAAGCCCACCAAGTTTATAATGTTTGACCTTAAAACATCTTCGGGTTTTTCATCTTCTCTGGGAGTTGGCAGATCAAAAGGATTGATATGATTTGGTGAAGCTAAAGAAATATTAAAGAAAGAACCTCCAACCGCATCTGATAAAGGCTTATATTCATTTTCCGGGTCAAGAATAATAACATCAACACCAGTCATTAAAGACCTTAAAACTTCTAACTTAATACAATAACTTTTTCCCGAACCGGCTTTTCCGAAGAAAACCTCGTTGGCGTTTTCCAAGCCGAAACGGTCAAAGAGAATGAGGGAATTATTATGACGGTTTACCCCGTATAAAATTCCTTCATTAGAACTTAAGTCAAAAGAAACAAAAGGAAAAATGGAAGATAAGGGGCCGGTATTCATTGAGGTGTGAACCTGGATTAAGTCCAGGGCGCAGGGTGAAGAAGAAACAAATCCTTCTCTTTGTTGATAAAGAGCGGGTTTAATATAAATTAATCTGGACTCTAAAATTGATCTTAAAGTGTTTTCAATTTCTTTTAATTCCTTCTCATCGTTGGCATAAACAGTAAGATAAAGGCCAAGTTTAAACATTTTTTCTTGAGCGGTTTGTAATCTATCTCTTAATTCTTCTAAGTCGCGATAACCGATTTCCAAAGAGGGTTCCCTTATTAATCTTTTTTCTGCCCTCTCAGTAATCTGAGCTTCAGCTTCGGTCACTTTTTTCCGCAGCTGCTTTAAAATTTCCCCAGTATCGACCGGGTAAACATGAAAACCAATATCCATTGGTGTATCTAAGTTGATTATCGGGGAGAACCAGCCGGTACTTAAATATCTGGGATAAGAAAAAATAAAAAATGACCTGATAAATCTCTTCCCTAATCTTATAGAGTCGGCTGAGACGGCAATTGAAGAAGGGGCAATAATATCTACTACCCCGATTGCCGGGGTTTCAAAGATTTTTTCCGGGATTTTTTCTTTTGGTTTTAGAAATGGTAATTGCATAATTACTACGAATTACGCCCCAGAAGTAGAACCGAAGGTTCACTTCAGGGCTGCCCCGTAGCGAGCCTTGCTCTGCTACTGGGGCGAATTTTTACTAATATACGAATATAGTTTATTTTATTGAATGAGTTCTGGGGGAATTTCCGGATAATAACCAACCTCGGCTTCTTCCGGATGATACTGACTCCAAAAAAGTTCAATTAATTGTGAATTGTCTAAAGGCATACATATAAGCCCACACCTTCTCAAGCCCAAAGCAACAAACTCCACCCTTTGCCAAAGTTGAGATTTACACCTCTGGAATTGTTCCTCGGTTAAGGTGAAAGCCATTTTACCCTTAAACAATCCCTTTGTTTCTTCTCCCCCCATAAGTTCGCTCAGGGTGAAAGGCACGACCACAAAAAAGTTTTTGGTCATAATCGCGCCGCCGGCAATTAAATCTATAATAAATTTTTGGTATTCAGCGGTTTGGGTTTTTAACAATTCGTTTTCTTGTTCTTTTTCTAATTCTTTTAATTTTTCCAAATAACCAGTAATATTTAATCTTCGCGACTGGACAACGATTTCTATAGGAAAATCTAAGGAATTCAAAAAATTCTGGAACTGATAGATAATAGCATTTTGTTCATCTTCTGATTTCAAGGCAAAGTTTAGAGAAGAGACCATAAAAGCCGCCCTCATTGATTTATTTCTCAAAAGAATAACTCCTTCTTTAATTTGCTCAACCTCTAAAAAACGTTGGGTAGATGCTGCTTGAGGCATAGTTTATTTTGTTTTTGTTTCTATGAAAGTGTGTAATTTTTTTAATTGGCTTTTTTCGGCGATTTTTAAAGGAGTTTCCTCTATTTCTTCTCCTTTTTTTATCTCTTCTTTTTTGAAAACTTGAATTGGGGTTTCTACTTTCTTCCAAATGAACATTTTTGGAGAGAGTTTAAATTTTAAAAAATTCCCTAAAACGACTGGCAATGACCTTCCGCCAATCCTCAAAAAAGCTAAAGCCAAAGCTCCTCCTATAATAATAAGGGTAGCAATTATAAAAAAAGAAAAAGGAAGAATAAAGCGAAGAACAACACAAATCAGTGCGGCCATAAAAAGAAAAATAAACTGTTTAAAAGTCAGAAAACCAACTATCTTCGCCTCCATTTCAATAAATTGGGGAACGGTAAAACGCATATTGTTTGCTTTTTAAAATTATACCACAAATAACCTCAAATAAAAAAGCTAACCTAGGATTAGCTTATAAAAAATTAATTTATCTTTTTAATAATTATTTTTATTTTGATAATTCTTCTTCCTCTATCATTTTTTCCAATTCTTCTTCCGTTTCTGGCATTTTAATTTCAGGAATTTCAACTTTCGGCAGTCCTTTAATTTCTTCTTCCAAAGAAGGTAAATTAAGCTCTTCTTTAAATTTTTCTATTTCAAAGCTTTTTATTCTTTTTTGGACGTTCTGAATATAAAAAATAAATAACCCCAAGCCTATAATTACTATCACTGCCCAAAAAATTATTTTTCTTTCGGATTCCGGTAAATCTCGAACTATTTTAATTAGATCTTTCATTCTACGGGCTCTCGATAAACATCATCTTTGGTAGGCACTGGCGGTTTTTCTTCTGGTGGCGGAGTAATTGTTGTTGGTTTGGCTGGCGGCGCAATTTCTTTTTTATAGAGTTCTTCCAAACTCATCTTTACCGGATAAAAAATAAAACGATTGATTTCCCGAGTCACCTTTTTTGCAGTTTCTTTTTCAATTCCTAAATCCTTTTCTAAAGTTTCCTGGAAATCATCCGGCGGCAAAACCCCAACTAAAACCTGGCCAATATAATCAACCACATCTCCTAATTTTTCAGCAATTTCGTTTCTTTCACAAATTTCATAAGTATTATTACCAGTTTCTTCGGCAAAAAGAGCATCTTTCAGCTCCTGGGGAAGATTTGCGTAGAGCTTCCAGAATTGTTCAGAAGTATATTTTTTAGCCATAGTTTTAAATTAAGAGTTATTAATTTTATTTTACCACAAGACAGGAATACTAACAAATAAAATAAGGAAGATTGACAAAATTGTGAATAAGTGATATGATAAAAAAACAAGGAAAATTAAAGATTCCTTGGATAGAACATTCCAAAGTTAACAGGAGGGAAAAAATGTCACTGATTGGATTAATAGGGATTATTATAGTTGCAGTGGGGGTGGTGTTTTTCTTGGTGGCTTATTATATTTTAGCCCCTAAAAACCGTTGGTTTACTTCTGTAAAAGAAGGAGCGGTGAAGATTATAGTAAGGGGCAATGGTTTCAAGAAAGCTTTAATCCAATGGGAAGGTCGTACCTTTCGTCATCGAACAGAAAAAACGGAAGGAGACGAGAAATGGGAAGTTGTTGAGGGGAAGGACTCCCGGCATCCTTTCGGTGGTTTCAGGCTTTATTCGGTGTTCCATCCATTAGACGATGTATATATTTATCACTTTAGGTGGGCTCATCTCCATGAAGATGGAACCGTAAAAGAACACGACGAATGGCTTGATTACGTGTATCTCAAAGAAGATCTCTATGTACTTGAGATTTCCCTGATTGAAAAAGAAGAAAAAAAGGGGGAAGAAGGCATAGGAGAAGGGGCAGAAGATATCAATGGAATGCCTATTGGGATTAAGATTGTTATGCCGGCGAGGATTATTAACATCTATATCGCGATATTTAGGGTAAGAAGATGGTTGCCCATGATCTCCGGTATCATCTTGGCTAAGGCTCGAAGATTTTTTGCTCAATATCGTTACAAAGAGGATTTACTTAATTTAAGAGCCGGAGTGGGGATCGAGGAAGTTCAGAGAAGGGCTGGGGTACCTGAAGATAAATTGGCCCATCTTGGAGATGATATTTGGGAGAAATTCTGGCAGGAACTAGAAGCCGATCTTCTTCAAGCAGAAGCCAAGAAGTTATCAGGTGGAAAATTTCAAATATACGGAGTTGAGCTAAACAAGGACAGGGCTGGTATTTTAGGGATTGAACCATCAAAAGCCTATCGGAAACTCACCACAATAGAATATGAGGCCGAACAAAACAAGAAAAAGATAACCATTGATGCTGAGGCGGAAAAGAAACGGTTAGAAACTGTAGCTGAGGGAGAGAAAACAAGAATCAAGGCAGTCTATTCCCAAATTAGTGAGTTCGGGGATTTAGGGAAGTTAGTTCGAACATTGGAAGCGGTGGAAAAAAGTCCCTTGGCAGCTAGTCTGACAGTTCAAGCCGTTCCCGGTCTTCAAGAAGTGCTTCGGGGGGTTTTTGGGAGATCACCAGAAACAATTAGCCCCCAAGAGATTAGTGATTTGAGAAAGGAGATTGAGGAACTTAAGCAAAGAAAGGAAAAAGGAGGGTAAAACATATCGCTGACATTCAAGACGACGAGAAGGGTGGCTGTTCCACCCTTCTTTTATTTTTTATTTTATACGTTGTCTTAAAAACCGGAACTTCCCCTGGGTTTTTCTCCACCTTCTTTACTTTCGGTGCCCTCTACACCGGGGCTTCCTCTGGGTCTTTTTTTTCTTCGAGCTATATCTTCTTTCTGCCAATTTCTCCAAAATTTTTCTTCCTTTGTATCTTTTTCATCTTTTTCTCTTTTTGTCCCTTCTTCTGCTACTTTTTTTCTTTCTTCTTCTTGCCTTTTTTCTCTCTGTTCCGTTACTCTCGGTTCCATTTCTTTAACAAAATCATCAAATTTTCCAACATATTTTCTTCCCTCCCAGGCCATTTCTCGGCCGGCTGGAGTATCGTTCAAAAAATGAACCATTCTTGGATTTCGTAAATAAAATTCTTCTAAGATTTCTTTATTTTTTTTGTCATCTTTTCCAACAAACATTGTATTTAATCCGCCTGTATTATTTAAGACTTTGTCCAGCGTCTCTTTCCCCCACTCTGTTTGAATTCTCTGTAAATGTTGGGAACTCATTTCCTGACTTGCCAGCCTAAATTGGACGCTATCGAGAGAACCCTTGGTTACTTGCGGGATATCTCCTGGTTTTAGCCCTTTAGCATGAACTACCCCAGCTGCCACATTTTCAATATATTGATCTTCTGATAGCCCTTTTTCTATTGCTCCTTTTTCTATTTCATTTTTAAGATCAACATCTACCAATATTTTAGCTTTTATATCTTTCATCTGCTCATTAATTTTCTTTTCCATCTTATCTCTGTCCTCGGGGGTTGATTCAAGATTTATTTTCAATTTCTTTGTAATCTCATCGGGGAGAGCGTCGGCTATGTCTCCAGCCGCTTTTTTAAATTCTGATTTGTCAGCTAGAGATTCAGCCTTACCGGTTATTGCCCTCATTCTTTTTTTCAGTTCAGGATCGTTGACTTTCCCTAGGGTTTTTAATTCAGCCATTTTAGCGGCGTATTGAACTTGACCTCGACTAGTAAGCTGGGCGGCAGTCATTCTGGCCTGTTCATCAGGAGTCAATTTGTCAAATTCCGATGGAATTTTAGCTTCTCGAGATTTGAGGGCATATTTTTGTAAGGTAGGAACAGTAACTCTTTCTATTCCTCTGGTTAACCCTACCATTGGTTTTCCTACTAAACCCTGTAATGGTTTAGTAATGCCACGCTTTCCTAAAAAGGCGTCAGCTCTTCCAGCTACAGCAGATGCTTTTCCCATTAATCCAGCTAATCCAGCCGCTCCTACTCCCAGAGTAGCAGCGGCAAGAGCTGAACCAGCGATTAGTTTTACTCCGGTGTCAACAGCTTTCATAGCTCCCTGGGCTCCCATAGCGCTGATTTCTTTGGTAATCTTGTAGCCGAGCCATAAAAAAACTAAAACCACCATCCAGGGCAAGAAATTATTGAAAAACTCAACAAAAGGATTACTAAGCCCCCATGTACTTCCAGTAGGAGGAAGTCCGCTGATCATGCCGGGAGCTTTCATCATTAACTGTTCGCCTAAAAAAAGGAAAAATCCAGCAATTACTCCTACAAGCGACCACTCAATAAACTCTTTCCACCACTCGTCCCAACCCAAAATACTTTTGAAAAGATATTTTTGGCTACCCGGGAAAATCTTAGAGAAAAAGGCAATAGGCGAAACAATAACCAAGGCCCAGAGCATTACATATCTCATAATAAAAAGAAGGGAATACATAATAAAAATGTAAGATGCTCCCCAAAAAACTTTAGGTATTCCTAAAGAAAAAGCAATCATCACGATTGTTTTACCCAGGGCAGTAGAGGCATAACTAAGATTGAAAGGATGGGAGAGAGCTTCCCAAACTGTCGAGCCTTGCATGGAAAAGAAGTTTCTCATTAATTGGAAACCGGTTAATTTTTCTAAGAAAAAGTTCATTAAGATATTTGAAGCATCAATAATCAGTCCACAGATGACCGGAGTAAAATTAATCAAAATAGCAATAAGAACTAAAGTAGGTAAAGTTTTTTGGAATTGGTATTCCTTAATTCTTAAAGCAGTAGCTAGCCCAATCACTACCAAAGCAATAATAAAGAACATATTGATAAAATCCCGAACAATTGGCCAACCAACATCAACAACTCCTTCACGGGTGTAAGGGAGAGTAATAAAATTAGGCCCCGTAACCCATCCTAAAATTGCTCCGGTTAAGCCAAGAATTAAATTGGAGACAGCTAGAACAACTTGAAGGAGAAGAGTAATAATCATAATCGGTATTGAGGCGAGAATATCAAGAATTCCAGCTTGAGCAAATTGAGAAGGAAGAGCTAATCCTAAAAATACAAAAAAGAAAACAGCCCCGACCCATCCCTTATTAAATTTTAAGGGGAAGGTTCTGGGGCAGACAGTTTCAGTTACTTTTTTAAACACTTTTTCTATTTTATTAAGCATTAATTTAATTATACAAAAAATTTACAGGTTATTCTATTTTAAAGCTTTTAGCCAAAGAAATCCAGTTTTCAACAGTTAAGGTTTCAGCCCTTTGAGTGGGTTGGATATTGTTTTTCAAAAGCCAATTTTCAGCCATTTCTCTTTTTATTTTTAGCCCTCCTTTTAAGTTATTGATTAACTGTTTTCTTGGTTGAGAAAACCCCGCCCTGACAACTTTGAAAAATAGATCAGCATTAATCGGCTTTCTATCGGCATTAATCAGCGGTGCCATTTGCAAAATTGCGCTGTCAACTTTTGGTTGAGGCCAAAAAGATTTTTTTGAGACAAAAGATATAATTTTGGGTTTAGCATAAAATTGAACCGAAACCGCCAATAAATTCATATCGGGCGGACTGGCACAAATCCTCTGAGCAACTTCTTTTTGAACCATTAAAATTATTTCTTTTGGCTTATTTTTCGTTTCCAAAAAAATTCTTATTAATCTTGAAGTCAAATAATAAGGAATGTTAGCCACCACCTTATAAGAATTGGGAATTAAGGTCCTTGTCTTAAGAATTTTAAGAATATCTCCTTCAATAATTTTAACATTGCCAATTTTCTTTATTTTTAATTCATTGTTTAAGATTCTCGCTAAATTCTGGTCTTTCTCTATAGCGACAACCATTTTTGCCCTTTTGGCTAATTCTTGAGTTAAAACTCCTAAACCCGGGCCAATTTCTAAAACGGTGTCCTTAGCTGAAAGCCCAGCCGTCTCAAGCGTTTTTTTAATCACCCCCTTATTTATCAAAAAGTTCTGGCCTAATTTTTTTGAAGGACAGATTTGGTATTTTTTAAGTAATTTTTTTAGTGGCCAAAAGTTCATTATTTCATTTTACCCCCACACCTATTCCAGTAAAGTCTCTATTTGTTCAATGGGCATAAGGCGAAGCCGCCTGTCGGCTCTTGCTAATTATTACCACGGGTCTTCACAAGAATAGGTGTGGGGGTTTACCCCGTTTAGAAACGATTTTCTAACGGGATTTACCCCGTTACAACCTCAGTAATGCGCGTGGTTATAAATTTTTTCTAAGGCGAAAGGCGAAGCCGACTTACGTCTTTGAAGAGTGGTATTATAACTTTCATTGCCAAGGTTGTAACGGGGCTTGACTTTCTTCTTTGATTTTTAGAGAATAGAAGCAAGCTAAATGTTGCCTATTTTTAAATTTAAACGCCGTTTAAGAAAATTCAAGGGTTCTTTCAAAGACCCCTTCCTTTGTTTAGGGGTGACTTCGGTTGTTTTATTTGGGATTGTGATTATTTTTTCTCATCACTTGGGAGTTAATCTTAATAATAAGTCCTTTTTAGTTAATCCTAATTTTTCCGAATCTTCCCAAAACGATAACGGGCCATTTCTTGACCCAACAAAAAAATCTGGTATAGAGTCGCCAGATTTTCTTTTGGTCCAAAATTCCAGTTTACGAGCGGCTAGCCCTCCAAACTTGGTTACTCCCCAGGTTTTAGGAGCTTTAGTCGGCGGTTATGAGAAGGAGGATGTTCAGAAAGTGATTGTTGAATATATTGTTGAGTCAGGAGACGTCCTTTCTGCTATTGCTGAAAAATTTGGCATTTCTTTGAATACTATCCTCTGGGCGAACAATTTAAATCAAAATTCATTAATTCAGCCGGGTCAAAAACTGATTATCCCGCCGGTTTCTGGAGTAATTCACCATGTTAAATCGGGGGACACTATTTCCGAAATTGCCACAAAATATAAAGGAAAAGTTGAAGAGATTCTCAGTTTTAATGAAATTCTTTCTGAAGGGGAGATTTATGTTGGAGACATTGTTATTGTCCCAAATGGAACAATACCAGCCCCGATTATTGCTTCTAGCCCCCAATTAGTAGTTCCTTTAGCTTCAAGTTATTTTATTTGTCCGGTTGCTGGCGGTTGTCGAATTACCCAGAGGCTTCATTGGTATAATGCCATTGACTTTAGTAATGGCAAGTGCGGAGAACCAATTTTAGCCGCTGCTGGCGGAACTGTCTTAAAAGTAAAATTAACCAGTTCCACTTCCCGCTGGGCATTTAGCGGAGCGGGCAATCATCTGGCAATTTTACACCCCAATGGCGTAGTGACAAACTATGGGCACATCTTAACTTCTTTTGTCAATCCGGGCGACGAAGTTTCCCAAGGCCAAATTATTGCCTTAATGGGCGGTCAGCCAGGTACTCCCGGAGCAGGACTTTCAACCGGCTGTCATTTGCACTTTGGCGTTTCCGGAGCTAGAAATCCTTTCTCTAAATAGATTCTTCTCTAACTCTATACATTAAGGCCTCGGAGAGATGATTATATAAGATATTTTCTGAATTTTCTAAATCGGCGATTGTTCGGGCCACTTTTAAAACTCGGTGATAACCCCGGGCAGATAATTTACCGGAGTCAACGTAATTTCTTAAAAGACCTTGAGATTTACTGTCAATTTGGCAGTATTTTTTTATTTGAGGAATTTCCATTTCTGAATTTGTTAGGGTGGCGGGATAGCTGAGGCCCATTGGAAACCTCTCTCCTTGAATTTTTCTTGCTTTTTCTACCCCATCTCTGATTTTAATTGAACAATTTTCTTCATCAGGAGCGGTTAACTTCTCATATTTTAATTGAGGAACGTTAATGAAAAGGTCAATTCTATCCATTAAGGGGCCAGAAAGTTTTCTTCGGTACATCCTGACTTGAGAATTTGTGCAGTTGCATCTTTTTTCTGGGTCACCGAAATTGCCACAAGGGCAAGGATTAGAAGCGGCAACCAAGGTAAATCTGGCCGGAAAGGTCAGCGAATGCCTTGCCCTTGAAATAATAATTTGTCCTTCTTCAATTGGCTGACGAAGCGATTCCAGAACGTCGCGATGGAATTCTGGAAATTCATCCAGAAATAAAACTCCCCGATGCGATAGGGTTATTTCTCCGGGCCGAGGCGGATTCCCTCCCCCAATTAAAGCCACCTCAGAGGAGGTATGATGAGGGGAACGAAACGGTCTTAAATTAATTAGAGGTTTATCTTTTGGCAAAAGTCCGGCAATACTATAGATTTTTGTCACCTCTAAAGATTCTCCAAAACTTAAAGGAGGCAAAATTGAAGGAATGGCTTTGGCTAATAGGGTTTTGCCAGCTCCTGGCGGCCCCATCATTAAAACATTATGACCTCCGGCGGCGGCAATTTCCAGGGCCCTTTTTGAACTTTCTTGACCTTTGATATAACCTAAATCAATTTGGTAATTGGGGGGTTGAAAGAAATCTTCAACCTTCGTTTTGGTTGGTAAAATTTCCCTTTTTCCCTCCAAATAATCAATCACCTCCCTTAAATTCTCCGCTCCGATTACTTTTATTTCTCCAATTAAACTGGCTTCTTTGGTATTTTCCTTTGGTAGAATTATTTCTGAAAATCCTTTTTCTTTGGCGGCAATAGCAAAGGACAAGGCCCCTTTTATCGGTCTTAATCTTCCATCCAAAGCCAACTCTCCTAAAAAAATTTTTCCCAATGGATTAAATTTAATTTTTCCATCAACCAAAAGATAACCCAAGGCGATGGGCAGGTCATAAATTGAACCTTCTTTTTTTAAATCAGCCGGAGCCAAAGAAACCAAAACCCTAACCGGCTGATGATGGGGGGATGGAAGACCAGAACTTTCAATTGCCGACCCAACCCTTTCTTTTGATTCTTCAACTGCTTTATCCGGCAGTCCTACAATTTCAAAATGCCTCAATCCATATGAGGCATCAACTTCCACTTCAATAATTTGGGCGTCCAAACCTACGATAGCCGACGAGAAAACTTTTGCCGGCATAATAAATTATTTTTCTTTACCCAGTAGTAGAAATTTGACAAGCGTTTTGCAAAACAAAACGCTTAATTACCGAAGGTAGTCAAATTTTCACTACCGGGTCTTACATTTTAAACAGAATCTGGCTTCGGGAGAGACCTTTAAACGTTCAGCCGGAATTTCTTTTTTGCATTTTTCACAGATTCCGTATTTATCCTTTTTTATTTTTTCTAAAGCCAAATCAATGTTTTGCAATTGAATCTCAAAACTGTGTTCAATAGATAATAAATTACCGTATTCTTCTACTTCATCGGCCGCCTTTTCCAGGGCGGCGCTTCCTATTTCGCTACCATCAAATTTTGGAAATCTGGTATCCCAATCGCCGGGAAGTTTTTCATCTTTTTTAGCAAACTTTTTTAATTGCCCTTCAATAATGGCTTTTTCTTTTTCCAATTTTTCTTTTAATTCCGTAATTGTTTTTTTCTCCATACAATAATAATAAATTTTTCCATCGGCTTTATTATAATTTGACGACCTAACTGCGTTATTATTTTAATATATCTTGCTTAAATTTTATAACCCTGACAATAGCCTTATTAATTGCTTCATTAGAAATTTCACCGTTTATTACTGCGGTTAAAAACTCATTTAAACCTTGTTCAACCGGTAATCGGTAACCAGAAAAAATTAAAATATCCACCCCCGATTCAATTGGAAGTTTAAAAATTTCTTTTAGAGAGAATTTATTTATCAGAGAGTTTTGGTCTAAATCATCAGAGATAACCAAAACTTCCTGGCTCAAATTATTTTTCAAAAATTGAATGCCTTTTGTAGAAAAAGTAAATGGTACAGAAGGATCAATCTTTGTATAAATAACATTGGAGGTCATTACCATTTCTGGATTTACCTCCATTGCCTTTTTAAACTGAGAAATTTCTGGAGTTGATTCCAGTGTTGCTAATTTTTCTTCCGGATTAGAGGAAATGCCGCCATGTCCAGGAAAATGTTTAATTGCAGTTAATATTCCGGCTTCCTTTTGACCAGAAATTAAACTTTTTGCCAATTCTCCAGCCACTTCTGGGTTTTTTTGAAATGAACGATTAAAGAGAAAATCGCCTTCGCTGGCGAAATCTAAAACCGGAGCCAGATTAATGTTTACTCCTAATTCCTTGAGTTCATTACCTTTTTTCAATCCGATTTGATAAGCCGCCTCTGGGCTCTCAATTTTTGATTGAGCAGTTTTTTCCTCTAAAAATCCAATTCGGGAGATTACTCCTTCTTGGTCAACCGCAATAAAAAGGGGAAGACCGGTTTCTCTTTGGGAAAGATTTTGGAGGTCGGAAATTAAATTTTTCAATTGTTCTTTGTTTTCAATGTTTTTTGAGAGTAAAAGTACTCCGCCGGGTTTATATTTTTTGAAAAATTCTTCTAAGTCCGAATTTAATGTTTTTCCTTCAAAACCAACGATAAATAACTGGCCGATTTCCTCTGAAACCCTTGGTTTTTTCAATTCTTCAATGGTTTTCTTTAAACTTTCAAAAGAAGTGGTAAAAACAAAATAATTATCAAGCCAAGCATAACAGATTCCCAGGTCGGTTCGGGAAATTGTTAAATAACGGAAGCCCACATCTTGATAAAAACTGGTTTTAAAAGAAACAGCCATTGTTGAAACTTTTCTTCCCGAGACAGTTAGACCAGATTTTTCAATTTTTCCTTCCCAGTTTTTCAAAACATCAAGCAGCCCCTCTTTTTCTTTTATTTCACCAATAAAAACCACTCTTTTCCCTTCTTTTTGGGAATAAATTGAAAGAGTATAATCTTTTTCTAATTTTTGGAAGATTTCTTCCGGAGCATCAATTTGAAAAACCTGGACTAAATCTTCTAAAGAAACCAGACGATTTTCACTGATATTTTTGATTGCTATTCTGGTAAAAGTCCCTTCCGGCAATTCTTCTGTCAGTATCTGGTTGAAAACATTGAGGATTTCTTCTTTTCCTAAAATTTCTGGAGTTTTTGTCTGGCTAACAGGGATTAAAGGCGGAGAAATAATAATCTCTGGCTTTTCAACCGTTTCTTCCTCTTCAGAAGGAATAACTTCTTCCCCTGATGGTGGTAAAACTTCTTCTTGAGGTTTCCTTATTCCAAACCAAAGAGAAAAACCAATAACAAAGAGAACAATAATCAATAAAATCGCTCTAATCAGGATTTTTTTTGAAGGGAAGAGTTTTTTTGATTGAGGTTGAGGCGGACCGCCGAGAGGAGAAACCTCTTTTTTGATTTCAGACAAAATTGGAATCCGCTCTTTTTTCATTTCTTCTGGTTTTAAAACTGCAATTCTTTTTCTCTCTTTTTGAGATTCAATTTCCCGAAGTTTAGTAACGTCTTTTTGCATCGTCCTAATCTCCCCTCTTTTTAAAAACTCTAATTCTTCAGGCCCTTCAGTCATACTTTTCTTTAGCTTCTTTTAAAGATAAATTAATTCTTCCCTGTTCATCAATGCTGATTACTTTTACCGGAATAACCTCTCCAATTTTGACCACGTCTTCTACCTTGTTTACTCGGTAAGGTGCCAGTTGAGAAATATGGACTAGGCCTTCCTGGCCGGGTAAAATTTCAACAAAAGCTCCAAAATCCAAAATTCTTTTCACTTTTCCTTGAAAAATCTCGCCAACCTTAACTTCCCGGGTGATATTTTTTATCCAACTGATTGCTTTCTCTGCCGCTTCTTCTTTTTCGGCGGTGACAAAAATCTTGCCGGTCGGTTCAATATCAATAGAAACGCCGCACTCTTCAATTATTTCATTGATTACTTTTCCGCCGGGTCCGACTACTTCCCTGATTTTTTCCGGATTGATTTGTAAAGTCAAAATTCTTGGAGCAAAAGGAGAAAGTTCTGGCCTCGGTTTTTCCAAAACCTTTTTCATTTCCTCTAAAATTTGAAATCTCGCTTTTTTGCCTTGTTCTAAGGCCTCTTTAAAAATCTTTTCAGAAATCCCTGGAATTTTAACATCCATCTGAATTGCCGTCACTCCATTTTTTGTTCCAGCTACTTTGAAATCCATATCTCCGTGGTGATCTTCTGGACCCTGAATATCGGTTAAAATTTTATAATCTTTTCCTTTGCCCATCATTAGTCCTAAAGCAATTCCAGCGGCAGGGTCTTTGATTGGAACTCCGGCATCCATCAGGGCTAAAGAAGAAGAGGAGACCGAAGCCATTGAGCTTGAGCCATTGGAAGAAAGAATTTCTGAAACAACTCTTATCGTATAGGGAAATTCTTCAAGAGAGGGAATTAATGGCAAAAGGGCTTTTTCAACCAACATTCCATGACCGATATCCCTTCGGCCAGGACCCCTCATTGGTTTTATTTCTCCAGTAGAATAAGGAGGAAAATTATAATGATGGAGAAAACGTTTTTTTCCAACAATCTCCATCCCCTCTACTAATTGGACATCTCCTGGCGCGCCAAGGGTTAAAATAGAAATGACTTTTGTTTGACCGCGACAAAATATTCCCGAGCCATGAGTTCTTGGCAGAACTCCCACCTGGCAAGAAATTTCCCTTATTTCGTCCAGATTCCTTTTATCAACTCTTTTTCCCTTTTCAATTGCGCTTTGGTGGACAATCTTTTCAATTTCCCTGTCAAAAAATTCCAAGGCCCGGCTTATTTTTTCTGGATACTTTTCACTCAAAAAAATAACCAGCTCTTCTTTCAAATTATTTAACTCCCCCATTCTCCATTGTTTTTTCTCCTGAAAAAGGGCTTTTTCTAATCTGTCACCCAGAAAGTCCCTTATTTCTTTTTCAAACTCTAAATCAATTTCCGGAGCTTTAAGAACTATTTTTTCTTTACCAACCTTCTGAGAGATTTCTTTTTGAAAATCAATTAATTTTTTAAGATGGGGCTTTGCAAACTCAAAAGCCTTTAGAATTAAATCTTCCTCAATCTCATCAAAATCTCCTTCAATCATATTGATGAAAATTTCCTGAGATCTTTCCACCGCTCCAAAAACTATATTCATTTTACTTTTTTCTTTTTCTTCTTCAGTTGGATTTAAAATAAACTGATCATCTATTTTACCAATTCTGACCACCGAAACCGGTCCTGACCAAGGAATGTTTGAAATTTGCAAAGCAATCGAAGAAGCCATTAGACCCAAAGTGTCGGGGTCATTTTGAAAGTCGTAAGATAAAATAGTATTTACCACCTGAACTTCCCGATTTAATTCCTTTGGGAAAAGAGGTCTGATTACCCGGTCGATTAATCGAGCATTACAAACCGCCTCATCTGAAGGTCTGGTTTCTCTTTTAATATAGCGAGGGCCTTTGATTTTACCAGCAGCATAATATCTCTCTTCGTATTCAACGGTTAAAGGGAAAAAGCTCTGCTCTTTTTTCTCATATTCTGACATTACGGCTGTTGCTAAAACCAAAGTATCGCTGTAGCGCAAAAAACAAGAGCCATTAGCCTGTTCGGCCAAGTTGTTGATTTCAGCTTCTAAAGTTCGCCCGCCAATTTCAATTTTAAATTTATCCATAAATTATTTTTTTAATAAATATTTTGCCAAATCTTTTTCTAAATCAATAAATTCATCTGCTATTTCTTTTAACTTTAAAGAAGCAGACCTACCAAAGGCGACAATTTCAACTCTTTTGCCCTGATTTTTTAGATATTCAATCAGTTGTAAAAAATCACCGTCTCCGGAAGCTAAAATCACCGTGTCAACGCTTGGAGCAATCCTGATTGCGTCAATAGATATTCCAACGTCCCAATCAGCTTTTTTTAAACCGCCGTAAAATTCCTGCAAATCTCTAACCCTGGTTTCAATTCCTAATTTAGTCAGAGCATCAAAAAACGGCTTTTCTTCGCCAGTTTTTGTTCTAACAACATAGCCAAACGCCCGGATTAAATTTCGGTTGGAAACTGCCGATTTCAAAATTTCTCGGAAATTAACCCGAGCGCCGTAAAGATTTTTGGCAGAATGATATAAGTTTTGGACGTCAATTAAGACGGCCACACGTTGTCCGAGATGCTTTATAGCCATACTATTTCTTCAATCCGATTTTTTTAACAACACTGTTGTATCTTTTTACATCTTCCTCTTTTAAAAAACTCAAAAACTTCCTTCTTTTAGCCACCATTTTTAAAAGCCCCCTTTTTGAATGAAAATCTTTTGGGTGGGATTTTAAATGCAAAAGCAGCCTTTTTATTTCTTCGCTCAATAAGGCAATCTGGACCTCTGGAGAACCGGTGTCTAAGTCGTGAAGCTTACATTTTTCGATAATTTTGGTTTTTTCTTCAGGTATTAACATACTTAATTTAATTATACACTTTTTTTAAAAAAAAAGACCATAATTTTGACTGTTGAATTTTTATTATACCCACCAGGACTTTCACCTCCACACCAATTTCCAGTGCCCCGCGCAGGGCTCGAACCTGCAACCTTATCCTTAAGAGGGATCTGCTCTACCAATTGAGCTAGCAGGGCGCAATAAATTGGCGTAGAGGCTTATTCTATTGGGCATGGATAGGAATCTAATTTAACTGGACAGTTGATATTGAACCAACCTGCTTGGAGACCAGTCCACTCAGCCACGCCAATGAAAGAAAAGAAAACACCAACAACGAGCCAGGCAGAGAACATTATAATTAGACCAATTATCACTGAACTGATTAACTTTCTAGCTTGGTTGAGCATTTGTGGCCCCCCTTCGCCAAGATTAGCAAACATAAACATTATTCCGCCAATAACCAACATTAAAGCGGCAATCGGCGGGACTATCTGGAATAAAACAAAGTAAATTATCGCGTTTAACATAACAAATAAATGACAAAATTGGCAACGAACGCATTGAATATCACCGCCAACGCAATGTCCATCTTCCCAACTACCGCCTATATTAACAGGTTTTCCGCAAGGAACCAAACCCTCATAACAGACATTACCACCATCGGCCTGATAAGTTCCAGCTAAACTAATTAAAGGAATTAATAAACTTACAAAAAAAATAATTAAAAATATTTTTTTCACCCCGTTAAAAGTCTGTCGTTATATAATCAATAGTTAATTTCAGACAGACATAAGCTACAGGTATGACCCCGTTAATCTGTGCAGAAAAAATTAATTTTATTTTTTTCTGCCAAGGACTTCTAACGGGGGGTTCATATTAATTTAACCATAACACAATATATATATGTATGCCCCCGGCAAGATTCGAACTTGCACCCAAGGTTCCGAAGACCTTAACGCTATCCATTACGCCACGGGGGCAAAATTTTTGGCGGGCAAGTTTCACCACCAGAGCCCTATACAGAAATTTCTTGAGAAATTTCTGTCGGGCTCAACAAAATTTCTTAAAGAATTTTTGTATAGAGCTTATTTCAATTTTATCAAAATAGGCGGAAAAAACAAGTTTTTCTTATTTCTCCCTTCGTCGTCGCTCGGGTAATTGAAAAAGACAAGATTTTAAGGTAAAATCCAAATATGCAAATTCCGAAGGAAGTAAAATTAGTTATTAACAATTTTAAAAAAGCCGGTTTCGAAGCTTATATTGTTGGGGGATGTGTTCGGGATTTTTTGCTTTCCCGCCGAAGCGAAGGCGAAGGCGGAAAAGGAAGAGAGCCCGAAGACTGGGATGTGACCACTAACGCTAAACCAGAAGAAATCCAAAAGATTTTTCCTAAAAGCTTTTATGAAAACAGATTTTTAACCGTTACCATCAAAACCGACAGCAAAAGCCCAAAACTAAAAGAAATCGAAGTCACCACTTACAGAAAAGAGACCAAATATACCGACAAAAGACACCCCGATGAAATTCGATTTGCCAAGACCATTCAAGAGGATTTGGCGAGGAGAGATTTTACGGTTAATGCCATGGCTATAGGGCTAAAATCCGAAGCACTAAGCACGAAATCCAAAACAAATTCAAAATCCCAAATTCAAACAATTAAACCAGTTTCGGATTTATTGATTATAGATCCCTTTGGCGGTCAAAAAGATTTGAAAGATAAGATTATTCGGGCAGTAGGCAAACCAGAAGAAAGATTTAACGAGGACGCATTAAGAATGATGCGGGCAGTGAGATTTGCCGTTACTTTAGGTAAAGATTGGCAAATCGAAACGAAAACCGCCGAGGCGATTAAAAAAAATTCTCCTTGGCTCCAAGCGATATCAAAAGAGAGAATCAGAGATGAATTAATGAAGATTATCATATCAGAAAGAGCGGCTGAAGGAACAGAGCTTTTAAGAGAATTAGGGTTGTTAAAATATATTATTCCTGAGCTTGAAGAGGGCTACAAAGTTACCCAGAATAAACATCATATATATGAATGCTATGAGCACTATTTACGTTCTTTAGATTACGCTGCTAAAAAGAATTTTAATAAATATGTAAGATTAGCCGCTCTTTTTCACGATATTGGAAAACCCAAAGTAAAAAGGGGGGAAGGGCAAGATGCCACTTTTTACGGGCACGAAGTAGTTGGAGCAAAAATGACCATTCAAATTTTGAATCGCTTAAAATTTCCCAAAAAAGAAATTGAAAAAATCGGAAAATTAGTCAGATACCATCTTTTTTACTATAACCCCGAGGAAGTTGGTGAGAGTTCAGTCAGAAGATTGGTTCATCAGGTTGACTCAGAAAATATGGAAGAGTTATTGCAAGTGAGAATGGCTGACAGAATTGGTTCGGGAGTGCCCAAGGCCGAGCCATACAAATTGCGCCATTTAAAATATATTATTGAGAAAGTTTCTCAAGACCCGATTTCAGTAAAGATGCTAAAGGTTGACGGAAACGATGTGATGAAAATTTCAAATATTTCACCCTCTCCTAAAATAGGCCAAATTCTTGATATTCTTTTAGGTTATGTTTTAGAAACGCCTGAGAAAAACGAAAAAAATTTTTTAGAAAAAGAAATTAAAAAATTAGGGGAATTATCGGAAGAGAAATTAAAAAAACTCGCCGGAGAAGCAAAAAAAGAAAGAGAAAAACTGGAAATAAAAAGAGACGAAATGACCAAAAAGAAGTATTGGGTGACATAGCGGGGCGTGGTGTAACGGTAACATGCACCCTTCGGGAGGGTGAGACTTTCTGGGTTCGAATCCCAGCGCCCCGACACTTAGCCGTTTAGAAAATTTTTGAATTTTTCTTTTAGATTATCTTCTAAAAAATTTTTCGGGTAAAGATCATTGGGATAAATTGAAATTAAAGAAATTTTGTGTTTATTGCAAAGTTCCCTCTTTTCTTTTACGGCTCGATCGTATCTTGGGCTGTCGTTAGCCAAACCAAAATATTCAACAAATATTTTTCGGTTTTCAATTGGTATTTTCCAGTCCGCCTTGTGATGCGTTCCAGGATAATAGGCGTCTCTTTCATGTGAAATATTGTTTTTATAGAGCCAGTTGTCAATTAAAAGTTCAGAAATAGAATCGCACAGGTGACCGTCTATGGCCTTAGCGTTAGCTCGTTTATACATTCTGTTATCATGAGATCTGTTTGGCGTAAAGCCCGCCGCTAAAACGGCATTATTCCATGAGCCAAAAAATTTTATGCATGCCTTATCAGCTCCTTTTAATATCTCTCGCCTTGCAGGAACCCTCCCTAATTTTTTAAAGGTATTTTTTACAATATTTAAAAGTTCTTCTGGCACGTACCACTCTGCTTCTCCTCTGCATTTTATGGAGCAGTATTTTTTGTTTCCAGTACTTTTTTTATATTGTTTCTCGCACTTTACGCAAGTCTTTAATATGGGCTTTAAGCGCCTTCTAGGGTATCGTTTATTATTAACTATCATTGCACAAGAATGAGAGCAATAATTATGAGGCGAAATAGCGTGGGGAGTCCGCTCAAAATTCTTGCCGCAGTTTTCACAAGTTAATGTTTGTTTTTTACTCTTGTATTGATATTCGCATTTTCTTGAACAATAAGTTTTCCAGCCGAATTTCACGCTTTCATGAAGACGCCCCGCGCTTCGGTAAACAGGCTTTTTGCACGTCACACAAAATAACTTTTTTAATTCGGTCATGATTTCGTTTACTATTTCATCTTTTTATATTAATATTTAAATAAATCCGCAAGTATTATTTAATTATAACATAAATTGGAGACTGTAGCCCGAGTTCAAATCTCGACACCCCGACAAAACGTATATTAGTAAAAATTCGCCCCAGTAGCAGAGCGAAGCTCGCTACAGGGCAGCCCCGAAGTGAACCTTCGGTTCTACTTCTGGGGCGTAATTCGTAGGGTTTATGAAGCCGAAATTAATTTTGTTCAATGAGCCTTCGGTTCATTTCACATCTGTAATAAAGTTATTGATGTTTGATTTTTCTGGAACTTTAGCTTATCTTTCAAAACCAATTGATTTCAATAGTTTTTTTAATTCTTTGAAAAAGTTTGGGATAGAGGTTATTACTGACGAAGAAATAGAGACCTTTACTTCTTTATTTACGAATTTGCTTGGACGGACTAAAGATTGGCTGGATTTCAGCGAAAAAATTTATAAGGAATTTGTTCAAAAACCAGAAGAAGATGATATTTTGGCCTTGGCTAATTTTTTAAATGAAAACATTGTTTTTACTCTTTATGACGATGTTAAAGAGATCATTGATTTGCCGTTTCAAAAAGCAATTTTGAGTGCCAATGCCTCCTTCATAATTGAAGGCCTTGGTTTAGGAAAATTTTTCAAGATTTTCTCTCCCCGAGAGACAAGATTTCTTAAACCAGATCCCCA
>Ga0315275_10000164_pt1 | contig 52910 bp, 76 predicted proteins | sample YL17G03_0_MG_FD_205557 | JGI IMG/M metagenome (GOLD analysis project Ga0315275, IMG submission 205557) | Sediment microbial communities from Yellowstone Lake, YNP, Wyoming, USA - YL17G03_0 | ecosystem: Environmental > Aquatic > Freshwater > Lake > Sediment | place: USA: Wyoming | collected... | reverse complement strand
CGCGTCGCCGGCCGTGAGGTTGTTGTAGAGCGGCTCCCTGCGGGTGAGCCCGTCGCGCCGGTGCCCGAGGTACGGGTTCGGGAGCCGACCGCCGGGCACCCGGACGGTCTTCGCGCGGGCCGAAGGCACCCGCTCCCGCCGCATCTTCCCGTAGAGCAAAAACCTCCCCATCTTGTTATCCCCCTAGCGTTCCGGGTAATCGACAGTAGGGCGCCATCTTGCAGCGCCTCCCAATAAGAAGAAGATAACTACAGTTTGAACCCTGAATGGAGGAGGGGGTCCACCGACCCCCCTTTCTCGGGCCGCCGGCCCCTCCTCCTCCTTACATTCGAGGGCGGCCGCGGCCGAAGACGAGCGCCTCGCCCGACCCGGCCCACGCCCTCCGGTAGGAGCCGTCGGGGTCCGGGACCAGCAGGACGCAGCCGGCCGGCAGCCGCTGGCGGACGATCGGGCCGTCGCCCTCCGAGGCCCAACCGCGGACGAGGTGGGTCCCGGGGGCCAGGTCGACCACGAAACGGCGCCCTGGGGCAAGGGCGGGCCCTTCCTGGCTGGCCCTCGACGAGGCCTCGGGGCGGGCGGGCGCCTTCAGGACGTCCTCGAAGAGCCCTAGGAGCGCCGCGGCCGCCAGGGCCGCCGCGAGCGTCGCGAGCACCAGCCACACGAGGTGCGGGTCGAACCTGCGGGCGGGGCTCACTGGAAGAGCCACTGGAGGACGTTCGAGAAGACCGTCACCCACACGAGCGTGAAGAGGACGCCGATCACGATGATCGTGAGGGCCTTCAGAATGAAGTCGGTCGCGAAGCTGAAAAACTCGGACGGGGTCACTTAGGACCTCTCTTTCTTCTGGCCGCACGTGGGGCACGGGGCGTTTTGTGCTTTGCGGACGTCGCGGACCGCCGCGAGGATCGAGTGGGCGAGCTTCTCGGCTTCGGCGAACGGCGTGGAGCCGGCCGGCACGATGAGGGCTGTATAGGGAGGCCTGTCGGGGTGGAACCGGGCTTCGAGGTAGATGTGGCCCGGGATTCCTTCGTCGTACGCGAAGAGCCGGATGACGCCGCGGCCCTCCTTGTGGTGGGCGGCGGGGAAGTCGAGGTACACGGTTGTCCTCCTTCGGGGTGGGCGGCGCAGTGGAGGCGCCAGGACTCGATCGACGCGAACCCGTCGCCGGGACGCGGGAACCGGGTGTAGGGCTCGGGCGGGCTGCCCGAGTAGGTCGCGAGCTTCAGGACCCTGGTCAGGAGCGCGGCGCGAGAGAGCGCGATCCGCTCGGGGCTCGCGGGCTGCCCGTCGGGCCCCCGGATCGTGAGGCGCTCGCTGTAGTCGAGGTTCGGGGACCGGCGGCCGAACAGCCACTCGTTCGCCATCATCACGAGCGCGCGCGCCCGGTCGGGCGGCAGCGCGGCGAGGGCTTTCGTGGTCTCTTCGTGGAGCGTCATGCGGGGGTCGCGGGCTCGGTGGACGGGTTGGGCGCGGGCATCGGGTAGCGAGCCTCCATCGCGATCTGCGTCTGGAAGAAGACCGCGCGCCCGAGCCAGTACTGCGCGCGCTGGATCGTCAGGTCGGCTTCCCCGTTCTCGATCGGGGCCGCGTAGGACTCGTCCAGCAGCGCGTCGGCGGTTCGGAGCGATTGCCACATCTGGTCGTTCAGGGTTTTGAAGCGTTCCGCGATCACATGTCCTCCGATGCGTTCGGGTAATGCACTCCCACGAAGTGGAGCGCGTCGGCCGGCGTGGCGAACACGAGGCCCTCAAGCAGCGTTGCCTCGCGCTCGGCCCACTCGGCGCGGTCGTAGACCGTGAGGCGCTGGCCCGCGGTGCACGCGGTGATGCGGTAGCGCAGGTCCCGCAGGTCAACCTCCACTCTGGTCGTCCTCCTTCCGGTAGCCCATCGAGGCCGCGGGGTACGCGGCGTGGATCATCTGGAGCAGCGTCGTGTCGTCGGGCGCCGCGAACCGGTCGACGATCATCCCGTCCGGGTCGTAGACGTACGCGCGCGGGCGGCGCAGCTTCCGCGCGTCGAAGCTGAGGGGCCGGACCCGCAGGTCGGCCCCCCGCTCGGGGTCCGTGTGGCACGCGCAGCCCTCGTCCCCGCACCTGTAGGGCAGCACGCCGGGCTCGATCACTTCGCGTACGAGCCCGTGAGCACGTAGCGCATCGCGGCCATCAGCCCGTCCTTGTTGTCGAGTCCCACGAGCGCCGTGAGCCCGTAGCGCGTCTCATCGAACCGCATGGTCTGCTCGCGCTCCTGGGCCCAGCGCGCCAGGAGGGCGCGGCCCTCCTCGGTCTCCGGGACGTAGTCGGCGCCCATCGGGTTCCGGGGGTACTGGCTGATCGTTCCGGGAACGTTCATGACGCCACCTCCTCGCCGCCGTAGACCGTGGCCTTCCAGACCCTCATTTGAGGGGTCGTGTGGTTGAAGTGTAGCAGCTTGTCGAGCGCCTCGTCCGCGCTGAACGCCGAGACTACCACGGTCACGTCGAACGCGAAGAGCTTGGGCATGGCCGGCATGGCCGGCAGGCGGTCCGGGTTCACGCGACCTCCTTCCACTCGACGAACCAGGCGACGCTGTAGCCCAGGCCCTCGAAGCTGACCTTCTTGGTGGTCGCGACGCCGCCGCGCTTCCGGATGTCCCGGGCGAATGCCAGGGCCTCTTTCCGGTCGGTGAAGCACCGGTTGGCGTTGTGCACACCCGCCCGGGATAGCCCTACTTCCAACTCTGCCATCGGCACCGTGTGCGTGGTCACTTGGCCTCCTGGTCGGGGACGTCGTACGGGGGCTCGCCCATCAGGAACAGGCGCGCGACTTCGGTGATGGCGCGCCACGAGGGCGCGGTGACCGAGACGGCCTCGTGGCCCTCGGTCAGGATGGCGGTCCAGTGGGACCCGCCGTCGGTTAGCGTGACGGTGCGGGGTGCGACCATTGCTTGTCCTCCGGGTCGGGGTAGCTGTAGATGCCCTCGTGGGCGAGGATCGTGCGCGCTTTCTCCAGCGCCTCTTCGAGCGTGTTGAAGAACCACGAGGGGGGCACCTGGAACGCGCCTGAGTGGGCCCCCTCGGGCCATAGGGTGATGACCCAACGGCCGGGTGTGTGCTTGTACCTGCCGATCGTGACCTCACGCATTGTCGTCCTCCTGGTGGCGCTCGTGCCCCATGCGCCAGTCGTGTATCGCGTCCTCGCTCTCGTTCTCGTAGTCGGCGAGCATCCGCAACTCCTCCGCCGAGGCCTCCGCGTCGTTGCCGCAGTCGAGGCACACGTGCTCGGTCGAGAGCGGCACCATGTCGCCGAACCGCGAGGGCGCGTGGCAGATCGGGCAGCACACCTGGCCCGCGTCGCACTCGGGGCACTGGCCGGGCTCGTGGTCCTTGTGCTGCTCGGCGTAGCGCCGGTCGGACGAGTCGTCGTCCAGAACGCTCGGGTCGCTCTTACACGCGAGGTAGAAGCCGACCGGGTTGGCCTTGGCGATGTTGTCCATGCGGGTCATTGAAGCACCTCCTGGCTGGTTTGTCAAGGGGCCGGCGCCGCCCTTGCGGGGGGCCCGTGGGGCCCGTCCGCGCTGGCCGGCGCGTCCGGCGCCGTCCCACACGTTGTCGGCATCGGGGCCCGCGGCTTTAGCGCGCGGGCTCCAGCGCCGCGACCGCCAGCACCATCGTGGCGGGCTCGGCCGCAAACTCGGCGGCCACGAGCAGGTCGTGGGGCGCGCACACGAACGCCTCGACGATCCCGATTTTGTAGCTGTAGCCGGCGGGCATCGTGCAGCCCGGCGTGTCGCAGTCGTGGCGCTCCAGCACCCCGACCTGCGAGCGGAAGACGATCGTCACTTGGCGCCTCCGGTCTTCGTGTGGGCCGCGATCATCGCGAGCATCTTCTGGTTCGCGTCCTCGATCGTGCTGCACGGCGCGCAGTCGGTGCTGTACGGGTGGCCGCTGTGGTCGGTGGCGTACTTCTCGAAGACCGCGAAGTAGCCGAGCAGGTCCCCGCTCAGTGGGTTGCGGTCCTCGATGATCGAGGCCTTCCAGGGCTTGTACATTGTCGTCCTCCTGTGGGGTCTAGGTGGTGTCGTCGTGGTCGTACATCCCGGTCGCGGTCGCGGCGTCGCTTGGGGGGCAGTCGTCCGGCGCGTCCTGGGGCGGTCGCCCGCCGCACGCGCGGCAGTGGGCGCACTCCTCGTCCTCACGGGGCTCGCCGCACTCGGCGCACCCGCACGGGCCCTCCTGCGAGGGCTCGCTGCCGCCGTCCTCCCCTTTGGGCGGGTAGTTTGCCCCGTCGTCGTCCTCCTCGTCCTCCTCGGGCTCCACGTCGGGGCCCTGGGCTCCGCAGTTGGGGCACACGTCGCCGGGCTCGGGCTCGCAGGGCTCCACGACCTCGGCCCCGCAGTTGTCGCACCACTCGCCGCACGAGTCGCCGACCTCGATGTCGTAGAGGGGGCGGATGTCCTCGCTCTGGTAGTCGTCGAGGACGCTCTGCTCCTCCTCCTCGGTCAGGGGCGGCATCCCCTCCAGCGCGCGCGCGCTGTTCTGCTCGCGCACCGCGGCGTTGACCGCCTCGGCGATCTCGTCGCTGCCGCACTTCTCGCACAGGACGCTGCCGTCCGTGATGTAGCCGATTCTCCACGCGTGGAACACGTCAGGCCCCCTTCCTGGTGCAGAGCCCCGCTTCGATGAGCGAGGCGGCCGTGCGGCCGTAGGAACCCTGTAGGGTCCAGGCCATCCCGTTGTCGATCAGGGCCTGGAAGAGCGCGATCGTGGCGTCCTCGTCGAGGGCGCCCTGCTCGAAGTCGATGATGGAGTCGGTTAGGTTCAGCACGGTGTCACCTCCTGGTAGTCGACGAGGGCCTGGAGAACCTCCAGCGCCCGCTCTTCCTTGTTCTCGGGGGGGCCGTTGAGGATTTCGGCCCCGCGGTCGATGATGGCCTGGAGCGCCGCCGACGCCTCGACCCGCTTGGGGCCGTCGCCCGTCAGCTTGAAGGTCGCGACGTGGGCGTCGGTGTAGCTGTTGTTGCTTCCGGCGGTGATGTAGAGCGCGACGTAGTCGGTGTCGTCCGCGTGCCAGCACGACACGCGGCCACCGATGTCCCAGCCGCGCGCGTGGGCGTCGACCCCGGTTTTCTTGGTGCCGATGCGGGTGGCGCGCGTCGAGGCGCGCCCGGTTGCGCTGACGATGAAGTGGGCCACGGTTACGCCTCCTGGTCGGGGTTCACGTCTTCGAACACGAGGTACTCGCCGCCGTCGGGCGCGACCGTCACGCCCCCGAGCGACTCGTCGATGGTGATGCCGCCGAGGTTGTCGGCGATATAGGCCTCGGCGAGCTTGCGCGCGCCGGCGTAGCAGTCGGACTCGACCGCAAACTCCAGCGTCGCGCTGCACGAGAATCGGTACAGGCGCCGTTCGTGTGCCAGCATGGTGGTGCCTCCTAGTCGGTGACGGTGGCGCACTCGTTGCAGACGGCGCGGGTGGCGTTCCGGAGAGCGGGGGCGCTGCGCCAGAAGTGGGAGCCCCACTTGAGGACCCGGTCGCAGAGCGAGCAGGTGAACGGGCTCTTGAGCGGGTCCCCGTCGGTGTCGCACCGGCGCTCGAAGGCGTCGAGGTGCTCCCCGGTGGCGGTGTCGGTGAACCCGCGATCGAACGGGAACGGCTTGCGCTTGAGGGTAAGCACGGGGCCTCCTACTTGTTGAGGGCCTCCAGGTTGCGCTTCTCGAACGCGTTCATCGCGGTGCAGACGTTCGCGGCGAGCGCTTGCGAGTCGCAGCGCGCGACCAGCCGCGCGTCGGGCTGCTCACGGGTGGCGACGCGGTAGGTGTCGAGGACCGCATAGACCACGCGGCCCCAGGCGTTGCGGCGCTCGACGGTGAAGCGCACCGGGCGGTCCCAGGCGGCCCGCTGCGCGGCGTGGCGGGCCTCGCGGGCCCGGGTCTCGCTCGGGTCCTCGACGGGCTCCAGCTTCCGGGTGGCGTCGTTTAGGATGGTTTTCACTTGGTCCCCTCGCTTTCGTCGGTGTAGCGGCCCTCGGCGCACGCCTTCAGGACGCCGGCCACGTGGCGCTTGAGGTGCGCCGCGTCGAAGCCCATGCGGGCCGCGTTGACGACTGCGGCCTCAAGCTGGGCGAGCGAACCGCCCGAGCAGTTTACGTTGCAGCGCGGGAGCTTGTCGAAGCCTCGGACCGCCACGTTAGGCCTCCGCGCTCAGGTCGATGCACTTGGAGTTGATGACGTGCGCGACGATGATGCTGTCGGCGAGGGTGCTCTTGCGGTTCTTGGAGCGCAGGGCCTGCGAGGCCATCTTCTGGACGAGGCGCCCGACGTCGATGGTAAGCTCGATGGTGACGTCGTGCTCGCGGGTCGTGGAGCCGCCCTGCTGCGGGTCGTAGCCGAAGCTGCGGACGCGGGTCGTGTGCATTCCGGTGTGCATCATCGCGGGCACGTTAGGCCCCCTTGTTGAACGGGTAGCGCTGGCCCCGGGCGATGGTGGCCGCGAGGCAAAGGACGGCGTGCACCATCGCGCGCAGGACGATGACTTGCGACGCGGGGGCCGCGTAATGGTCGGAGCGCTCCAGGGCGCTCTCGGCGAGCTTCTTCTGAGTGTCCATCGTCTCGGTGTTGTCCATCACGTTAGACCTCCGTGTGCGGGCGCGCTCTGTAGCTGCTCAGCCCCGCCACCGTGAAGGCGGCGCCCTTGGGGCCGGCGGACCGTGGCGCCCGCCCACCGCTGGGCGCGCGCTCGGGTCCGCTGTACTGTGCCGCACGGTGGCGGCGTCGTCTACACCAGAATGGACGGGCGGATGCTCTCGCTGGCTCGGAGCCTGTAGCCCGTGTGCCCCTACCCCGAAGGGTCGGTGGGCGGGTCCGGGTCGCTGGGGCCGCGCGCCTGGCCGGCGTCTGTAGACGGCCGGTCGAGCGCTGTCCCCCGCTTCGGGATCCCGGCGGCGGTGACACCCGGTCCCCACCAGTCTACACGGTCGAGCGTCCGCACCGCGTGGTGGGCCGGCAGCCGTAGCGCCGCGCCTCCTGTACCGGCCCGATGTACCCGGCCAGCTACCCGGGATCCAGTGCACGGGGCGTGCCAGTCCGCGCGCCGCGCGCATCGTTGCGCCGCAAGGGGTTGCGGGCGGGGCCTCGCGCGCTTTCGAGGGCGATCGGGCGTTACGCCATCGCGTACAGTGCGGAACGCGGGAGCCCGGGTTGGCACGCTGTGCGCTATAGCAAGACGCGTGCCGATTTCGCTTGACACGCGCGAGCGCGGGTGAGACAATGCGCGCGTGGGGCGATCCCGGGCAAGAAGCGCGCCAAGGGCCCGCCTGCCCCCTCCCCCTCGACGAGGGCCCAGCCAGCGCGCGGGCGCCGGGCGGCGCGGGGCCGGGGGAGGGCCCCCATACATACCGATACGGGTACAAAAAGGGGGGTACGCGCCTCTCCCCGCGCGCCGCATTTTGGCTCGCAAACGACGAAGGGACAACGAGTTGTCCAAGCGACCACAGAACAAGCGATCGAAGAAGTGGCTCGCAGTCGAGCGCTTCCTACTCCTAAACCCGCGCCACCGCAACGAGGACGTAGTCAAGGCCTGCCAGGTCTCGATGCGGCTCGTCACGAGCGTGCGGGCGGTGCTCCGGACCGAGGGCCGAGTCCCTCCGTCCTTCGGCGACTGGACCTCGACCGCGGGTCCTCCCAAGGCCACCCCCCGGCCGGCCACCCCCGCCGCTCCCGACGACGACCCCGAGGCGCTGATCGCGTCCGGGACCGCGGAGCTCCTCACGAAGGCCGCGAACGCGGAGGCCGAGGCCGGCCACGAGTTCTCGATCGAGGAGCAGCTCAGGCTCTGCCGCCGCTTCGCGAACAGCCGGGTCGAGTCCCCGCAGGTTCGCCTCGCGGCGCTCGCGATGTACAACAAGATCAAGTCGGAGCTCGGGGCACGCGATCAGCTCGGGCCCGGCCGGCCCCTCACGGACGACGACCGCATCACGCGGCTCTCGCTCTTGTGCGAGGCCGTCGGGCTCCGGATCGCGAGCTTCGCGTTCGAACGCGCCTTCGGGCGGAAGGAGCAACCCGATGCGGCCGCTCTCGCTCCGGACCCTCCACACCCGGTGCCGGACCCTGATCCAGCGCCCCGACACGACGATCAGCTCGTCGCCACTCCAGGCGGACCGCGCGAAGGTGAAGTGGAACCAGAGCCAGGGCCGCTCACCGATTGACGTACACATTCACATCGACGGGGACCAGGACGGCCTGATCCTGCTCGTGCTCCACGAGCTCGCGCACGTTGTGGCCTCCGAGGTCCTCGATCTCGACGCCGCGGTCGCCGACGACCTCGAAGAGGAGATCATCGAAGCATGGGGAAAGGCGCTGTGGGTCTACGTAGACGCGGACACACGAAAGCGAACGTGGTGGAGAAACGCGATCGCCGCGAAGCTCAACTAGCGCTCGGGTTCCTCCCCCGCGTGATCCACCAGCGCCCCCACGAAACGATCGACAAGTTCATCCTCCGACTCCGGTCAGCCCGCGAGGCCTCGTACGACACCCTCGGGCTCGTCTGCACCCCCGAAGAAAGGATCACATGATCCCGAAGAAGCTGTACTGCGTGACCGTTGTTCGTGGCCGCACGACCAAGTTCTTCTACGGCTACAAGCTCAAGGAGTGCTTCGCGCACCTCAAGCCCGGCGAGGACTTCACGCGCGCGGTCTACGTCCACTTCGGGACGCGCGCCGGGACCTTCAACGGCCGGACATGGACGGAGACCCAATGAGTCACATCCGCTACACGTGCGGCAACTGCAACGGCCCGAAGCTATCGGGCCAGGAGTACCAGCCGTACTGCGACGACTGCCTTCGGGCGATCGAAGCCGCCCGCAAGGAGGCCGACGAGAAGAACCTCGGGAAGTCGCTCTGGGACCACATGAAGGAGCAGGCCCTCGAGGCTCGCCGCTCTCCGCTAGGGATGGCGGCGAAGGGCAGGCCTGACGCCGGCTTTAGCCGCATCGACACGACCGACCTCGAGCGCCGGGTCCCCCGGCCCTTCTAGCGCGTGGTCCAGTGGTCGCTCGACGCCGAGCGCGAACTCTGGCGCGACGTCATGGCGCCCAAGGGCCTCGACACCCATCCTGACGCGCTCTGGTGGTTCGCGCGGCTCGGTTGGGGAATCGACCCCTTCATCCGCGAGACGGGTGGCATCCGGTGGTTCTACGAGCCGGTCCACCGCCCGTTCCTTCGCTGGCTTCAGAACCAGATCATCGAGTGGAAGGAAAGCCGCCGCGCCGGTAACGTAGAACTCTGGCAGGTGGGCGTAGTCCTCCCGCGCGACTTCGGGAAAACGGTGACGGCGACCAAGATCGCCATGCTGTGGATGCACCTCGACGAGCCTAACATGTCAACGGTTATCGGCTCCGAGGTCCACCCGAAGGCCAAGGACTTTCTGAAGCCAGTCAAGGAAGTCGTCCGCGGAACGAACCCGTACGCGTGGTTCTGCTGGCTCTTCGGTCAGTGGTACGATCCGCGCCGCGAGTGGTCGTACGAGCGCTTCGAGCACGCGTACCGCACCGCAACCGGGCTCTCGGAACCCTCGTTCGACACGTTCGGAGTCGACAAGGGCATCACGGGCTACCATCCCCTCGCGGTCGTGTTCGACGACCCAATCTCCCGCAACAAGCTCCGCGACACCGGCGGCGCGTGGCTCAAGTCGGTCCAGATCGCGCACGACGCGGTGTTCCCGGCCGTCCGCAAGGACGGGTTCTACATGCTCGTCGGGAACCGCTACCTGATCGACGACATCATCGGGAAGGCGCTCGCGGACGACGGGGTGCTCTCGTGGGACGGGATGCCCCCGAACGACCCGGAGCTCGCGAAGAAGATCGGCTCGGGGCGCTGGCGGGTCTACTACCTCCAGGCGCGCGACCACATGAACACCACGAACTACGAGCAAGGCGAGCCCGTGCTCCCGTGCGTGTGGTCCCATAAGCGCCTGCTCCAGGAAGAGGCGCGCGACGCGTCCGACTACGCCGCGCAACTCGACAACGACCCCGCGACCGGAGAACACATGCCGCTCGTTAAGGAACAGGTCGCGACGATGCGGATCGCGTGCACAGCCGCGTGCCCGAAGGACTGCTCGCCGCGCCAGCACCTCCCCGCGATCGAGTACGCGACGGTCCACTGCGACACCGCGTACCGGACCGAGGACCGGCGCCGCAAGGGCGACACGAACGTGATCGCCGTGTGGCTCCACCCCGCGTCCCGGAACGGGATCGTGTACTTCGATGGCGCGAAGATGGACGCGACGTGGCGCGCCGAGGACTTCAACGACGAGCTCGTGAAGACGATGCTCGAGCTCCGGCGCCGGATGATTCGGGTGCGGGTCATCACGGCCGACAAGAACCCCGGGGGCCTCTCGGGCCTCTGGACGAGTAGCGTGAAGCAGGCGCTCGAGGGCGCCCGAATCCGGGTGCCCGACATCATCGAGATCAACCGGAAGACAGGGAAGGACGACCGCATCCGCGCGGCCGCTGCGCTGTGGGTTGAGGGCTACGTAAGGCTCCTCGAAGATGCCCAGAACCGCGCGCGGCTCGAGTACGAAATGCTTCGCGTCGGGTTCGTGAAGCCCCGCGACCTCTCGGACTGCTCGGCCGACGTGTTCGGCGACGAGGACAAGGACGAGCTCCACTGGTGGTACCGCCCCTACTACGCGATGGGCGGCCGAGACCCGAACGAAGGCGATTACCCGATCTCGCCGGGCGACGAGGACCTCAAGGGCTTTGGGGGCCGGATTGGCGACCTCGAGCTCATGAAGCGATACGACGAGCAGCACCCGAACCTCGCGCCGGAGACGAGCGCCGAGTCGTTCCACTACTAGGAGACCAGGATGCCAAAGCGCCCAAACCCGATCGAGAAGAGCGCCTCGCGGGCCATGAAGCTCACACCGCTTTCTGAGGGCCCCCGCGGCGTCTCGCGGCCCATCAAGATGACGCCTCTCCTCGAGGCACCGCGCGACGGAACGGGCACCTCGATCCCCAAGAAGCCGACGAAGCCCTCGAAGGGCGAGGTTTCCTTGGGCCGCTTCGGAGCGCACGTAGGGGCGAGCACCGTGGCCGGCGGAGCGATCGGGTCCCTATTCGGCCCCCTCGGCACGGCGATTGGAGCGCAGGCGGGGATGTACAGCGGTATCGTGAGCGCGGTTCCCGCGTGGAAGCAGACCGAGAACGAGCATAAGATCGCGGCCCTAAAGCCCCAGATCGAGATGCGTAAGGTTGTGAACCGCGCGCTTCGCGCGAGGGCCGCTAAGAACCCGAAGTAGAAAGGACTCTCCGTGCCCCACATCGTTGTGTTCGACCTCGAGACCCGCCTGATGGCCGACGAGCTCGAGGACGGCTGGGAGGCCATGAGGCGCGGCGAGGGAGGAATCTCCGCGCTCGCGGTCTGGGACTCCGAGCAGCGCCGCACGTACCTGTACGACGACCACTGCGTCGCGGACTGCGCGGCGCACCTCGAGTCGGCCGACCTCGTCGTCGGGTTCAACTCCCGGTCCTTCGACATCCCCATCGTCGAGGGCATCCTCGGACGGAAGCTCCGGCTCAAGCACCACCTCGACCTGCTCACCACGATCTGGGACGCGCTCCGGCGCACCGGCGTGAAGCAGTTCAAGGGCAACAAGCTCGGCGACGTCGCGCTCCGCACGATCGGGCGCACCAAGACCGGGAAGGGGGCGGCGGCTCCCCAGCTCGCGAAGGACGGCCACTGGGCGAAGCTCTTCCAGTACTGCATGGACGACGTCGACCTCACCCGCGCGCTCTTCGAGCACGCGCTCGAGACCGGCACCGTGGTCGACGTTAACGGCCGCGAGCTGAAGCTCGAGCTACCGCCTTGGCTGAAGCCAAAGGAAGTACCGAATGGGGATTAACTACAAGCTCACGAGGGCCAGCGGCGCGATCGCTCGACGCGACCAGATCGTCGACGTCGTTTGCGGGCGCCACAAGTTCTCGGAGAACTACTTCCTCGGCGTTCGCAACCGGCTCCCCCGCCTCTACGACCTCTTCCGTGGAGTCTACACCGGCCGATTCCACCCCCACAAGAACAACATCCACATCCCCCTGATCTTCCAGACGATCTGGAGCGACGCGGCCCGCAAGGTCGCGACGAGCCTGAACGCGTGGCCGCTCGTGTACTTCTACGGCTACGGGCCCGACGACGCCCCGACCGCCAGGAAGTGGGAGGCCCTCGTGTCCGCGCAGATGAAGGACTGCGAGGCCTTCATGAAGGAGGTCGACACGTTCGTGACGGCCGACCTCTACGGCGTCGCGATCTCGGCCGTGATGTGGGACCACCGCGAGGAGTCGCGCATCCTCGAGAAGGTCGAGGCGATGCCGCTCTCCGGCACCCGGGTCCGCACGATCCGGCGCCAGAACGTCACGACGTTCGACGGCCCGAACTACGAGAACGTCGACCGGCTCGACGCGTTCCCGCAGCCCGGCCGCGGCCCGATCCGCAAGCACCAGTGGTTCATCCGCCGCTACTTCCTCGACGTCGACGAGCTCCGGTTCCTCACGTCCCAGGGCATTTTCGACAAGGACGAGGTAACCCGCCTCGAGACCGAGGGCGGCACGAACGCCGAGCAGGCCGCGGACGAGGTCCTGATGCGGCGCTTCCAGGCCCGCACCGGGATGACGGAGCAGGAAGCCCGCTGGATGGACAAGTACTCGCGTCCCGTGGAGCTCCTCGAGCTCTGGGGGATGGTCCCGACCGAGCTCGCGGACGACGGGTGCACGAACCGCGTCATCACGGTCGCGAACCGCAAGTACCTGATGCGGAACCGCCCGAACCCGTTCTGGCACGGCCGCATCCCGTTCGTCGCGTTCTCCCCGACCCCCGACCCCCACTACTTCGACTCTCCCGGGAAGGCCGACATCGCGGAGAAGCTCCAGATCGCCGCGAACCGCTACATCAACCAGCAGCTCGACGCGACCGACCTCGTGATCGACCCGATGTGGTTCTACGACCGCTCGAAGGGCCTCAACACCCGCAACCTCTTCGCGCGCCCCGGGCGCTTCATCGGAGTCGACGGACCGCCCCAGAGCGTCGTGTGGCCGCTCCAGGCAAACCTGAGCGGAATCCAGGTCGGGGTGCAGCAGGTCTCGCAGATGCGCGAGTTCGCGCAGATGGGGACCGGGATCATCGAGGACGCGGTGAGCGGGCTCCCCGGCGGGGACCGCCAGACCGCGCGCGAGTTCGTCGGCCGCCGCGAGGCCGCCGGCACCCGCCTCATGCTCGAGAGCCGAATCTACGAGGAGGTCTACCTCGAGAAGCTCGCGAACATGTTCGTCGCGCTCGACAAGCAGTTCCTCCCGACCCCCAAGGAGGTCCTGATTCTCGACAGCGCGTCGGAGATCGACCCGATCACGAACAGCCCTTACCCCCCGAGCCGCGCGACGATCGAGGACGCGGACCTCGCCCCGGACTACGCAGCGAGGGCCCTCGGCGCCTCAGCCGCGCTCTCGAAGACCGTGCAGCAGCAGAACCTGTTCCAGGTGCTCCAGTTCATCGGAGCGAGCCCCCAGATCATGGGCAACATCAACATGGTGAATTTCCTCCGCTCGATCATGCGGGCGCTCGAGATTCCGAACATCAACGAGATCGTGCAGCAGCAGCCCGCGATGAAGGAGGCGCTCGATCTCGCCGGCAACGGGCAGGCCACGAACGTCCCGACCTCCGGCCAGATTCTCTCGGGCCAGGTTCCGGTCGCTCTCCAGCAGCAGGGCCCCGGTCTCCCGCAGGACCTCCAGGGCACTCTCTCGCCTGTACAGTAGAAAGGAACCGCGTGGTACGTACGACGATCGGGGTACCCGTGACGACGTTTGGGCGCCCATCACTAGCCGCGGCGCTCGCGAGCATCAAGGCCCAGGGACTAGAGCCCGGCGACCGGGTGCTGGTGGTGTTCGACGGCACGCCGGCCGACGCCTACGTAGAGTTCGTGAAGTCGTTCGGGTTTGAGTATGTGGTGCGCGATAGGAGACCGAGCGCGGAGTACGGCCACGAGCACCTCAACTTCGCGCTCGACGAGCTCCACGGAACTGTTGACAGCATCGTATACCAGGATGACGACGATGTGTTTGTCCCCGGCGCGTTCGACGCGATCCGCGAGGAGCGCGAGCGGCACCCTAGCTCGCTGATCGTCGCGCAGATCGACAGCTTCGTGTGGGGCAAGCTATGGTTCACGCCGTCGTTCACGCAGCCGCTGCGCGACGGGCTCGAGAACCTGAGTGGGCTATACGCGCTCGACGGGCATTGCCTCGTGCTCCCGGGCCGCGCTTCCGTGCTCCCGAAGATGGGCCTCGAGTACATCGGCGATCAGGTCATGATCCAGGCCGCCAAGCTGCTCTGGTTCAACGATACCGTATGGCTGGACCGCGTAATTTCGTTCACGCGGCCCGATGAACGCCCGGAAGAATACGCGTACTACATCGAGAACCGCGCGCCGTTCGACGTTCGCTTCTCGATCATCGTACCGACGATCGGTAGACCCGCACTTGAGCGAACCCTCAACGAGCTCGCTCAGCAGCTCGGCGACAACGACGAGGTCCTCGTAGTCGGAAACAACCTTCGAAATGATCCGGAGGAGTTCGTCTCACGAATGGGCCCACGGTTCAAGTACTGGAGAGACGAGGCTCCTGGATCGTTCGGCAACCCACAGCGGCGGGCCGCGATTAAGCGTGCCACGGGGACCCACCTGATGTTTGTCGATGATGACGATTCCCTGAGCCCTCGTGCGCTGGACATCGTGCGCGACCAGATCGCGCGGCTCCCCGATCGGCCCTTCATGTTCGCGATGGCGTACGGGGACGGGAAGATGCTCCCGGCCCACTGGGTCGTGTATGAGGGCAACGTCGGGGGACCGATGTTTGTCTGCCCGAACGTCCCCGACAGGCTCGGCGTGTGGGGTGACCGATACGAAGGGGACTTCGACTTCATCCTCTCGACGCTCTACCTCTATCCGAACGGAAAGCACGATCTTGTGTGGCGCAGCAACATCATCTACCAAGTGAGGCCCTCATGAAGATCGCGGTGACGGGCGGGGCTGGATTTATCGGTTCCAGGCTCGCGAAGTACCTCGTAGCCGCCGGCCACGACGTACTCGTGATCGACAACCTCTCAACGGCGGATGGTTCGTTGATCCCAGAGGGAGCTTCGCGCCTGTTTCTTGACATCGCGGATTTCGCCATGTATGAAGCGCTTCGCGGGGTTGAGCTCATCGCGCACCTCGCGACCACGAACATCACGCTCGCGGAAATCGAGCCAATGCGCGCAATCCGTACAAACGTGGCCGGGATGCAGCGCGTACTGGACGCTGCACGTTTTACTGGTGCCGGAGTAGTCTACACAGGTTCTGTGTCGATTTACGGGCGGAGCGACGTTCAGCCCATTACCGAGGATACGCGCACAAATCCGCGCGGCATTTACGCATCAACGAAATTGACCGGAGATCACCTCGCGGCACGCGGTGGTGCGGTCACCGTCAGGCTCTCTAACGTGTACGGCCCACACCAGCTTGAAACGAATCCCTACTGTGGGGTCGTCTCGAACTTCATGCGGAAGCCGGACCCGGTGATCTACGGGGACGGAACCGACACACGTGACTACCTATTCATCGACGACGCGGTGGATGCCCTCGTGATCGCGTTGTACCGATCACAGAGGTTGCGTGGCGTCATGATGAATCTCGGGACCGGCATCGAAACATCGGTAAACGACCTCGCGCGGCTGATGGGCGTCACTCCCCGTCATGAGAAACCTCGCGGAATTGATGGAATCCCGAGGCGCGTAATCGACTCGACAATGGCGCGCACGCTACTTGGGTGGCGGCCAAAAACCGATCTTCAACACGGTCTTGAGTTGACTCAGGAGTGGTTCAAGCACGAGTACCCAATGATTGGAGGCCATAAGTGGACCCGGTAATGGATTTTGAGTCCCAGAGAATCAATCTCGACATCAACACGGACCAAGCGAACGCGATCGCGTTCATCGTTAATTCTGACGCGTACATGACGTTCTACAAACCATTCCTTGAGGGAATGCTGCGGGGCTTCTATCACGACCTTGCGGCCCCGGCTCGTGAACGCCATAACGCGAAACCTGATGACTACTGTCGTGGTGGCATCATGGTCATTAACGCGCTGCTTTCGTTCCCGGAAAACGCGATTCAGGAGCTCCAGGAGCGCGAGCAGGCCGACGCGCGGCAGAAGGCCGAGGAGCAGCACTACGCGGATCGCGCCGCGAGCGGCGAGATCGGTCCCGCGGGCATCCCCCACGAGGACGAGGACTACTAGCATGGCAAAGAAGCGACAGACACCCGCGGAGCGGCAGACGAAGCGGCAGTGGGAGACCCCCAACGAGTACGCGGACCGTGTCCTCGAACCGGAAACTAGCGAGGTCAACAAGCGTGGCCTGGCCGGAACCCTCGGCACCGTGATCCCAGGCGTAGGAGGCCTCGCGTTGGACAAGGCCGGTGCGAACCACGCCATGAAGGCCGGGTGGACGTACCAGGCAACCAGCGCTATTCCAAGGATGCGTAAAGTTGCTGGAGCGCTACGTGCGGGAGGTCAGGCCGCGGCCGCCGGTTCGGCGGGCGCCGCCCTCCTTGGTGCCGCGGGGTGGGGCAAGGCGGCCGCCTCGCTCGACAAGTCCAAGAAGTGGATCGCGCGCGTAAAGCCGGAGATTGACAAGCAGAAGGCGCAGGTCGCGCGCATCCGCTCCGAGCGGAAGGTGAAGAAGTAATGGCGAAGCCCCGACAGACTCCCGCTGAACGAGTAGCAGGCCGAATGCGGAAGACCGGTGAAGTACTGTATCCGCGGGGTTCTTCGGCGTGGGAGCGTGCCTCGAAGGTCCTAGAGCCCGAACGCGAGGACATGACAGCCCGCATCCGCAAGGCCGAGTTCCTCCCGCTCGTCGGCGCGAACCCGGTTATGGGGCCCGTAGGGCTCCCGCTCGCGGCCGGGATCGAGGCCGCCAACATGGTTTCCGGCGGGCTCGCGGCCCACCGCATGTACAAGGCCCACAAGGCGATTCGCGACACGCTCCCGAAGATCGACGCCGCGAAAGCCAAGGTCGCGGCGATCCGCGCGAAGAAGAGGAAGTAGACATGCCGTACAAGAGCGACGCGCAGCGCAGGAAGTTCCACGCCATGCTCAGCAAAGGAGAAATTTCTAAGAAGGTCGTCGATGAGTACGACCGGGCCAGCAAGGGGATGCACCTCCCCGAGAAGGTGCAGGCGGAGCGCAAGGGCCGACCCCAGCGGGCCGCTCGTCCCTCTCGAAAGAAGGGGTAGTCATGCCAGAGTTCACGCATCCCCAACAGGTTCGCGACCTGCTCGCGGCCACCATCGGTGAAGACGTATTCAACGAGGTGGAGAGGCAGGCCCCGATGCACAACGTAGGGAATCCGCTCCCGATCCCGCCGAAGCCGGACGACCCGGCCCAGGCGCCGGCGGCACCGCAGCCGCTGGGACCGGTCCCCGCACAACCGGCGCCAGGCCAGCAGCCTCAGCAGGCCGACCCTGCCCAGGCCCGCCCGCCCGCCGCGCCAACCGCTGACAGCACCGAACCTCCCGACGGGCAACCCGCGGGTGCCGGCAGGCTGCTTGGCAAGTATGAGAGGACAGCGGAGGGCGAGCGCCTCGCCGAGGACTCGTACCACAAGCTCCTCCATGCTAACAAGGAGCTCCTGCGTCAGAACGAGCTCCTCCGGGGCCAGGGAACCCCCCTGACTCCGCCCATCATGCCCGAAACGCGCACCGATCCCGTGCAGCGGTCCAGCGAGCGAGAGGAACTCCTCAAGCGGCTGGCCGACAAGTACGAGGTGGACCCGGCGGACTTCGCCGCGCTCGCCCGGATCGAAGCTATGGACGCCGTGCAGTCCGTGCTCGCCCCCAGGGACGAGTACGCGAAGGCCGACCAGTTCATGGCCGAGCGCTACCCCAACTCCATGACGTTCCGCGACGAGCTCGTGCAGTTCGTTCAGGCCGACCCTGAACTCTCCGAGGCCGTCGGGCGCGCGTGGACCCGAGGTGACTACAAGGGCGCGATGGAGCTCGCGTGGCTGAAGTACGACTTCACTCAGCGCGGCGCGCGCGAACACCAGATCGAGGTGAACGTGCAGGCCCGCCAGGAAGAGGTACTCGCGGCCCGCAAAGACGCGGGACTCATCACCAGCCAAGTAAGCGGGGTCCACGAGACCTCTCCAGCGCAGTTCGGACCGTCCCAGGAGGAGGCTAACCGCCTCGAGAGCCTGTGGCGCGCCGGCTACAAGGAGCCGTGGCTTCGCGAAATGATCGGCAAGACCCTGCCCGACGAGCTTTTCGGCGTCGAGCGCTAACCCAACGGAGAAACATCAATGCCCGGAACCGTAGTTCCCGGAAACTTCGGCGTCTACAAGTTCGGGTTCCTCGCCGGATCGGGGGCGAACAGGGAAGACCTGCTCGACCTCATCACGAACGTGGACCCGTGGGACACCCCCTGGGTGACCCAGGCCCCGAAGACCACCGCCAGCCACGTCGTACACGAGTGGCTGACCGACACCCTCGGATCGGTCGACGACACCGGCGCGCAGGAAGGCGCCGACTACTCGTACGACGGGTCCTCGACCCCCTTTCGTGTGCTGAACGTGACGCAGATTCTCCGCCAGGACATCGGCGTGAGCGAGTCGCAGCGCGCCGTGAGCCCCGCCGGATTCAAGGACGCCTACGCGTACGAAATCCAGAAGGCCACGAAGCGCCTCGCGATCAAGCTCGAGAAGCGCGTGTTCAGTGCCAGCGCCTCGGCATCGGGCTCGGCCTCGGCCGCTGCCCGCACGATGAGGAGCTTCCAGAACTTCATCGTGACCAACACCGCGGCCGCGGACGGTGGTACCGCCACCGCGAGCGCTTCGGTCCTCACGCCCGTGAGCTTCAACCAGATTCTCCAGACGATCTACGAGGCCGGGGGAAACCCCGAGCAGGTCTACGCTTCGCCCTCGCTGAAGCGCCAGATCAGCAACTTCCAGCAGATCGCTGGAAACCGCAACATCGCGGCCGTGGAGAAGAAGCTCGTCGCCGCTGTCGACATGTACGACAGCGACTTCGGTCTGCTCCAGATCGTGCTGGATCGTTGGGTCCCGCAGTCGACGAACACCTCGTCAGCCCAGGCCTCGGCCCTCCACACGACCGGAGCGCTGTTCTTCCTCCAGCGCGCCATCAACCGCCTCGCGTGGCTCCGCCCGATGCAGCACACGCTGCTCGGGAAGCGCGGTGACGCAGTGGCCGGTATCGTCGTCGGCGAGTGCACCCTCGAGGTGCTCAACGAGAAGGCGAACGGCATGATGCTCGCGATCAACAACAAGAGCTCCGTCACCTAACGGGTGATGGACGTCCGGGAGGGGGCCACGGCCCCCTCCTCCCCCAACGGAGGAACGAACATGGCACGAGCACCACGACAGGGGTTCCAGACCTCGAACGATGAACAGGGAATCAAGCACGGCAACGTGCGGCAGGCCCCCGACATGGGTCCGGCGCTCGCACCGGTACAGTCCGGCGGCGAGTTCTCGATTTCGGAGGGAGGCCCGAACGACGGCGACCAGGGCAGCGCCCCGAAGAGCGGCCCGATCGAGCTCGGCACCGGCGCCGACACCCGCAAGAACTACCAGGCGCCCCGCAAGGCCCCTCCCGGCCCGATGCTGTAGGCCGATGGCACCCAAGCGGGCGGTACCGATGAACCGAATTCGAGCGCGCGAGCGTGCGTTCGAAGGCCACGCCGACGGCCACGCGAATCCGCGGCCCACAAAACTCGACGTTAAGGCGGAGCGCCTCGCGGCCGACGGAAATACCCACACGAGGTGGCCTACCGGCCGCCGGAGGAAGAAGTAATGCCCTCGCAGATCGACACCGTCGGGGTTCGACGCCGAATCGTACCGACGAAGCGCCTCCAAGAGCGCGTCCGGAAGGACAACCCGGTCGACACGGCCGGGATGGACCCGCAGATGGCCGAAACCGTCGGTGAGGACACCATGCGACGCGGAGTAGTCGCTCGCGCGACGCGGCCCGCGACGTTCGTGGCCGACTCGGTCCGGGTGAAGCCGGGACCTAAGAGCGTTCCGAGCCCGAAGCCGACCGTGGCCCCGCAGCGCACGATCCTTGGGGGCACCCCAATCTCGCCCACCGCGGCCGCGAAGGCCGACTCGATGTACAACGAGCTCCTCAAGGGACTGAAGAAAGGGAAGAAGTAATGGGCCAGAAGCACGTCCTGAGCTTCGCGGACAAAAACCTCATGGAGGCTGTTGTGACTCCGGAAGTTCTTACTCCGCTCGTGCCGAGGATCGGTGAGATCGCGGAGGGCGTGAAGATGTATCGGGACATGCAGCACGAAATCTCGGTACTTGGGCGCTTCACCCGCAAGACCGGGTTCACTCCGGGGCGCCAATTCCAGCTCGTCGCACGCATCCCAGCGTCTGTTCGCGCCGCGATCCTACAGGTGATGCCCGACGCGTTCACGGACAAGAAGCTCTTCTACGAGCTCCTCGCAGGGCCGCTTAAGGACTACGACGTCCGCAGCAAGATCGTCCTCTAACGAAAGGAACCGCGTGACCGCGCTTCGGGATGAAAAGCTGGGGGTCTTCTCGTTCGATCCGAACGCGAAACTCAACGCGTGCAACTACTACAGAGTCCACGTGCCGCTTGCGGCGCTTTCGGCTATGGGACTCGCGGAAACGTGGCTCGACTCCGGGGCGCACCAGGCAAATACGATCCAGGCCCTTGTGAACGCAGACATCGCGCTGCTGTTCGCGACCACCGGAGACACAATGGGCGGCGTACCTGAAATCATTTGCGACATGAAGCCCGGCAAGGGGCCGGATGGCTCCGCGATTTACCCCCCGTCACTTGTGTACGACCTGGACGACAACGTCGACTACATTCACCCGTTCAATCCCGCGTTCGGGCGGCTAGGGACGCGCGACGGGAACGGCAGGCTGCTGGAGTCCGGCGACGAAATCACAACCGTAATGCCAAACGGCGATGAGTTCCTCGTGTGGCGCGACCGAGAAACGTTCGATGAATCGGGCCATTTGTTCGACATCGCACGAAATCGGAAAGTCGTGAACTCGTGCCACGCAATCGCGCGCCTGTGCCACGGTGTAACAGTCCCCTCAAAAATGCTTGCGAAGTACTATCGCGAGATTCACAAGTGCCCGCGTGTATACGTGTTCCCTAACACGGTCGTCGAAACCGACTACTGGTACCCGAACCTAGCTCCCCGCACCGACGACAGGGTCCGAATCCTGTGGCAGGGCGGCCAGTCCCACATGCCGGACTGGTACCCGCTTCGCGATGCGCTTCGCACAATCGCCCAGCGGTACCCGCAGGTCACGTTTGTAATCTGGGGGACCAAGTTCCCGTGGATTCACGACGTGATCCCGGACAGCCAGGTTGAGTACCACGACTGGCTCGACTACTCGGCCTACAAGATCAAGCGCCACGGGCTCCAGTGCGACATCAGCCTCTCTCCGCTCGCGAAGAGCGTGTTCAACCGCTGCAAGAGCGCGATCAAGTGGTACGAGTCGAGCATCGGGCCCTCCCCCGAGGCCTCGCTCGTGTCGAACCTGCCGCCGTACTCCGACGAGGTCGAGCACGGCAAGACCGCGCTCCTTTACGATACCCCCGATGACTTCGTGGAGAAGCTCGGGACCCTCATCGAGAACGCGGAGCTCCGCCGCACTCTCGCCGAGAACGCGCGCGAGTGGGTGCGCGCCAACCGAAGCCCGGCCGCCACGATCCCCGGCCTCTTCGCCTTCTACCAGGAACTTCGGGCGGTCCGCCGAGCGGAAGCCCTGGAGGTCTAATGCCGTACAGCCTGCCCGTCTACCAGTCCGACGTCCTCGGACGCCACATCGGAAGCCTCCCCGCCTACTCGGCGCCCCTCTTCTGCGCTAACGCAGCCAGCGACCGGGCCGCGGACCTCACGATCTGGGCGATGAGGAACACATCCGCCACCAAAAGCTGCATCATCACGCACCTCCACGCGGCCCTCACGGCCGCGGTCGTCGCGGGCCGCGCGGCGCGCGGTGGCATGGTGTTCGCGCGCTTCTCGACCGCGACCCCCACCGGCGGGACCGCGCTCGCGGCCGTGCCGAACGCGACCGGACAGGCGGCTAGCGCCGTCACCGACGTCCGCTACGCGGAGGCCGGCCTCACGGTCACCAGCGTCGTGTTCGAGGGCCCGTTCTCGTCGCTCGGCGTGGGCGCGGGTCTCGACGCGACCGCGTCCGTCGACGTCATCGACCCCTCGTTCCCGATCACGCTCGCTCCCGGCCAGGGCCTCTGCGTACGCTCGTACGGGGGCGGCTACCTCACGGGGTGCGGACTCGACGGCACCGTTTCGTGGTACGAGGTCTAGCCGATGTCGATGCTCCTGTCGGATGCGAAGATCTACGTCGCTCGAATCATCGCGGCGCAGGACGACCCGAACCTCGTGCTCGCAGCCGGCGACGCGATCGCGTCCACGATGGCGAAGTGGAACGCGATCAAGGACTGGACGTTCCTTCTCCAGGACAACTCGATCCCCACCGTCATCGCGGGCTGCATCATCGCGCCTGACGGGCTCACCGTCACGAACGCGACCCCCGGGGCAATCTTCGGGGTCAACGTGGGCCAGACCGTAACTGGCACCGGAATCCCGGCCGCCACGACGGTCGCAACCGTGACCGAGACGAGCGGGAACGGAATCACGTCGTTCACGCTCTCCGCGGCCTCGACCCCCGCCCCCGCCGGGATCGACATGACGTTCTCGGCCTACATCCCGATCATCGCGGGCACCAACATCTACTACCTCCCGCCGAACTTCCAGCGCCCCTACACCGTGCGCTTCATGACGAGTCCCCGCACGCTCGTTTACTACCGCCAGCGCGAGCTCGACCGTAAGGTCTCGAACCAGTCACGCGGCGGTGTCCCGACCCACTACACGATCTACAACGTCCACACGTTCAACGTCGGGGCCCAACACAAGCACATGAAGCTCTACCCGGTCCCGGGACAGGGTGACACGCTCTTCTTGAAGTACTATCGCCGGATGGACCCGACCGGCACCTACATCGACATTCCCGACTCGTTCCTGTACGTGTTCCTCGACGACGCTCGAGTAGCGCTGATGCGCGTGAAGGCCGAGGACGACCAGCGGCTCCCGATCCTTATGAAGGAGGTCGAGACCGGCATCCAGCGCTGTGTCGAGTTCGACGAGCTCGAGAGCGAGGACGAGGACGTCCGCCTGTTCTCGCAGAAGGAGGCCGGCGAGCAGAACTACGTCGACTTCGACATCTGGACCTACTGGGACATCTAACATGGCGATGACGAAGGAGCCCCTCAACAGCGGTCTCGTAACGGCGCGCGACGCGACTCTGCTCGCGGATGGCGAGCTACAGCAGGCCGACGACCTGATTTTGAAGCCGTACAGTGCCGCGGTCCACAGGCTCCCGGGAAGGCTGGCGTACGGGACCGTCGAGGCCTCATACCCCGTGAAGGGGCTCGCGCACCTCGCGTTCGACGAGGCCGGCGACCAGCTCATCGCGTGGGGTGGACCGGTCGGCACGAAGCTCTTCTCGTCCCCGTTCTCGGCCGTGACCGGCACGTTCACCGGCATGGGCCTCACGCTCGTGGCCGGCACCAACGACCAGATGGACACAATCCAGTTTCAGGGCGCCAACTACCTGCTGCTCGGGGCCCAGAACAGGCCCCGAAGGGTAGCCTACAACGCGCCGACCGACGGTAACCCGCCCGTCCTCGTAACGCGCGCGATGGGGATGGAGCCGGTCGACCCGGGCGCGAGCGGCAGCACAACTCCGTTCTCGGTGGCGACGATGGCCGGATCGTGGCCGCTCCTGCTCGGCGATGGAGTCTACTGGTTCCTCGTTACCGAGGTCTACAACCCGGGTCAGGCCGACGAGGTTGAGAGCACCTTCATCCCATACGACAAGAACGGGAAGCCGTACCTCCAGTACGTCACGATCACGAGCTACGCGACCCAGAGCGTGATCGTGACTCGACACGCGCCCCTCATCAACGATGGGACCGACGGAAAGAACACCGCGAACGCGTGGCGCATCTACATGTCGAACCGCGCGGCCGACGCCGCAACGGTTCCGGCCCTCGCTGAGTTCTCGCTCGTCGCCACGGTCGGGGGCCAGGGAACTGCGCTCGCGGACGTCCCAACAACCTTCCAACTCGGGGCCGCGAACGGCACGTTCGGGTGGGGTGCGACCGGGGCTACTGGATTTGCCAGCGCCGTTGTTGCGTGGTCGGGAGTGTACACGCAGTTTACGAGCCCCACCAACATGCTCGGGAGGCGCAACGGGACGTACGCCACCTCTTCTAATGATCTCGCGGCAAACGTCCTTCAGAAGTTCGCGATCCCAGCGATCACCGGCACCATTACCGGGATCGAAGTCACGGTCTTCGGACAGTGGACAAACGACGGAAACAGTAGCGTAGCCGGCGCGTGGGTCTCGCTATCGAAGAACGCTGAGCTTGGAAGCTCCGCGACCGAGTACACATCGCCCCGGCGCGAATTCCGCTTCAACGCGTCCGAGAACGTCACGCGTTACGGGAACGACATCTACGCCGGATGGGTAACGGTCGGCGGCCCCGGAGACGCGTGGGGTAAGGCGTGGGTCGCGGCCGACTTCGTGGACGACGGTTCTGCCGAGTTCGGGGCGATCATCGGGAAAATCGGGACCGCCCACAACGACACCCTCAGAATCGACGCGGTTGGAGTGCGCGTCTTCTCGAGTGGGGCGATCATCGACAAAACCCTGAACCGCCCGTTCCGGTACATCACGCTCGAGAGCGAAATCGGGGTCACGACCTCATACGGCGCGGACTTCCCTCCGCCAAACGCCGATACCGGCGACGTGCTCGACGGCCAGATCGTACTGAACGACCCGCTCAAGCCCCATGCGATCCGCTACTCGGTCCCCGATAAGCCCGAGAGTTTCCCTCCCCCATACGTCATCGCGTTCCAGTCGAAGAAGCTCAACCGCGTGACGTGCATCCGACGGGTTGGGAACCTGATGGTGGTCGGAATGGTCTCGTCGATCGTACGGCTCAACTACCTCCCGCGCCAGACCGACGCGGACTTCGACCGCTCGCGGTGCTTCGAGGACATCAGCACCGTCTCGGGAATCCCGGGCAAGAACGCCGCGTGCATCTTCGACATGGGCCAGGGCCCGATGCTCGCGTACGCGTCGCAAACCGGGCTCCGCGCGACCGACGGAATGACGGACCAGCCTCTCAACATCGACCTCGACTGGGCCGCCACCGTGAAGGTCTCGGCGCTCAGCAGCGCGGTGCTCCGCAACGATGTCCAGAACCAGGCGCTCGTGCTCTACTACACCCCGTACGGCGGTACCGCGAACACGAAGGCGCTCCAGTTCAGCTACAACCGGCTCCACGTGAAGTCCGGGGGCCAGCTCCCCGCAATGGGCCCGCTCAACGTCGCGGCCCGCAGCACCGCGCAGGCCGAGATCAACGGGGTCCCGTACCTCCTGACCGGCCACTCGAGCGACGGGGTCGTGTACGTTGAGAACTCCGGGCTCGTTCCCGAGGCCGGCGGGACGATCTCTCCGGTCCTCCGGACCCGGCTCCAGTACATCGCGGACCTCGGGTCGAAGGCCCGAATCCACCGGGTGTACGCGCGCACGAGCGCGGCCGGAACCGCGTTCACCGCGGCCGGAAACACCACCCTCTCGACCCCCACCACCGTCACCTCGAGCGCCACGTTCACGAACGTCACGGTCGGAATGAAGATCAGCGGGGCCGGAATCCAGCCCGGAACGAAGGTCTCGGCGAAGGCAAGCTCGAGCAGCATCACGATTTCACTCGCAGCGATCGCCGCCGGAACCGGCGTCACGCTCACGTTCAGCACCGGGGCGATCGAACTCACGGTCCGGGGACAGAACGTCGGCGAGGCGATCGGGGACCGCGTGACGCTCGTGGCCGACACACTCGTGGGCGGCCTGATCCGCACCCACCTCGACGCGCAGGCCGAGGCCCACGAGGTCAAGATCGTGAAGCTCCCGACCGTCGTGGCCGACCTCTCGGTCCACTACATCGGGCTCGACGTCGTGTCCCACGGAAAGGAGCAGAGCAACCGCTAATGAGGACTCCGCCGAAGCTCCGGTTCTCGAGGAAGTACGAGCCGATCCAGATGGTTCGCGAGATCGAGACGAAGCTGAACCCGTTCCTCCGGGAGATCGGGGCCGCGATCAAGCTACACGACCGAGGCCTCCAGTCGAACTCCGCGGGCGAGCCCGTTGCGGGCCCGTTTGGGGACTACTTCGTGCTCCTCGGACGCGAAGGCGGCCAGGTTGCTCACGGGTCGAAGAACGCGAGCGGTTTCCTGAAGCTCCGGTCCACGATCCACCCGGTGCTAGGAAAAATCTATCTCGGGACCCCGGACCTGTGCGCGTTCGACGACGTGCAGCAGCGGCTCGGGCTCGGGACCACGACACCACTCGCGCGCCTCCATGTTGTTGTACCGCCGGAAGTAACCGTCAAGTCGAAGCCCGACGCGTATATCGCGAATGACCCGACGAAGCCGTGGACGAACCCGTTCGGAGGAAACGCGGAAGACCAGATCAACGAGGACTCGTGGCCCGGCGTGGGCGACACTTCGTGGCTACAGACGAACGGCGGCACGATGTCGCCCGGAACCTACTATTTGGAGATGTCGATCGCGGACATCGTGGACCCAGGAACAGACACCGGGTTCGTGCTCGCGTTCGGGCTCCGGCACGTGAACCCGGGGGCCGCGGATTTTGCAGTCCAACTGGTGCTGAAGCAGGGAAGCGCGTTGAATGTGTGCTCCACGTCGGTACCCAAGGCGTCGCTTACCACCGCGTTTCAGCAATTTACGTACAACGTGCTGCCGGCCGAAGCGGGCTCCATTGTAGCCACCGGTGGGGTGTTTCTTGACCTCCGCATTCGGATCATCATCGTAGTCGGGTCCGGTACGTTTAATGCCAGTGGTACCGAGTTCGTCCAATGGGACTGGGGCCAGCTCCAGCTCCCAGGCGGCCGCGGGACCGATGGACAGGCGATTACCGGTCTCGTCATTAAGAACAACGCGTCGAACGGCCGGACGCTGCTCGACCTCCAGAACGGGGCGGGCCAGAGCATCAAGATCAGCCCTCCGAGCTCCGTCACGGACTACGCGCTGCTGCTGCCGGCGGCCCAGGGCGCCGCGCTCTCGGTGCTCCAGCATACGGCGACGCCCGGAACGCTCCAGTGGACACCACCATCGGGGCTCCCGACACGAGTACTCTACACGTGGAACGCGAACGGGCCGTACCGGGCCAGTGAGGTGAGCGTGGACGGCAGCTTCGTAGCTCCGACCGCGTTCACGATCACGGCCGTGTGGCTCACTCGGACTACTCCCGGGACCGGCGGATCGACCGTGGTGGACATCAACAAGAACGGAAGCACCATCTACGCGACTACCGGCAAGCCCTCGATCGCCTACACGGTCACGAAGCAGGTTCAGTCGCTTCCCGATTCCGACAAGCGGTCGGTAGCGGCCGGAGACGTGCTTACTATCGACGTCGACTCCATCGAGACCGGAACCGCGCCTCGTGACCTCATGGTTGTCGTCGAAGGAGCGTAATGGCTACCTACACGCCGCTCTCCACCCGCATCACCCAGAGCATCGCGGCCGCCGACGTCACCGACGCCGTGATGAACGACCTCACAGCCCTCGTCCCGAAGTTCGCGGCGATCAACAGGGCCACGACCGGGGAGCTACTCGCCGCGGTCGCCAACAAGAAGCTCCGAATCCTCGCGATGTGGTTCACGGTCGCCGCCGACGCGACGGTCGCCCTCAGCAGCAACACCGGCGGCACTGTCCTGGCCGGCGCGGCCACCATCAAGGCCGGGGGCGGTATCGTCCTCCCCTACAACCCCAAGGGGTGGATGGAGACCGCCGCCACGAACACCAACTTCTACGTCACGCTCGGTACGGCGTGCCAGATCAGCGGTTCCATCACCTACATCGAGGTCTAACACATGGCCCTTCCGGTTGGTATGACGTGGCTCCAGTACTACAATCAGCAGATCAGCCTCCTCGTCGCCCTTCGCGATATTTCCGATCCGATCCTCGACCATAAGTCGTGGCTCTCGGCCGCCGGCCTCACGGCCGCGAAGGCCGCGTTCAACACGCAGATCGCCAACGTGAAGACCGCGCTCGATGACGTAAACGCGGCCGTACAGTCCCTATGAAAATCACGATCGAGCACGACGACGGCAAGACCCAGGTCTTTCAGAACGTCACCGACGCGTACGTCTGCGTACGGCAGCTTGAGCCGATGCGTAGCACAACGAAGTTCGCGATTCTTCCGGAAACCAGAAGCTATTCGTGGGGATCGAACATGCGTGAGCTTGTGAAAGAACTCACTCAGTCGCTCACGGAACTTCAGGACTACCTACGGGGACGCATCGGTGCCGACTGTAGCAACTGACGTCATCTGCTGCTGGCCTGATACGGTTGCCTTGATTCCGGCGGGCTGGTCGCGGGAATCCAACCTGGATTCGTGCTATGTCCAGGGCGCGCCGGGCGGGCTCGACGGGGACCTCAGTACCTCTCGGGGAAATGCGAGCCACAACCACACCTCGCCAGCCCATACCCCCATCCAGAACTCGCACTTCCACAACTTCCAGACGACCTCCGGTCCCGACCTCACTCAGGCAGTCCGAGCCACTGGGTCTCTGGTTGCTTCGGAAACCCACACCCACGACATCAAGTCTTCGGCTACAGCCATCGCTACCAACATCGCCTCGACGATGACGGTGAACAACAGCACCGACAACCATCCTCCATACCGCAAGGTAATCTTCATCAAGTCTGGTGGAGCAGCCACTGGGATTCCGGCCGGGGCGTATGCGTTCTTCGTGTCCGACACCTTCCCTACCAACTGGGCGCGGGTCGAGCAGGACAACTACCTACTTGGGGCAGCGGCGGGTGCAGGAGGCTCAGGTACTGGGGGAGCGGTTACCCACATCCACACAGAGCCGGGCCACACCCACACCCAGAACTCACACAGCCACACGAACACTACCTCATATACCGAGGTTGGAACCGCGAACGTAGCGACCACGGGCGGCAGTGCAATCACGCTCAACACGACGAGCCACACGCACTCGGTCCAGATTGGGGCAGCCGCTGTCGCTACGAACCAGTCGTATACGGTCACCATCAACGCCACGAACCAAGAGCCCCTCTGGAAGAAGCTCAACATCATCAAGAACAACAACGCGGGCGCGGACTTTCCGACCAACATCATCTGTATGTGGGGCGGCCTAAACTCAGCAATCCCCGCCGACTGGTCCCGCTACACCGCGATGGACGGCTACTTCCTCAAGGGATGCGCGAACGACACCGAGGTAGGAGTAAATGGTGGTTCCCAAGCCCATAGCCACACGACCACCGGATGCGCGCCTACTCAGGACGGCCACGACCACGGTGGGGTGGGGACGGACCTGGGTGGCTCGGGGACCATCAGTCGAAGGACCGGCACTGGGGCTGCGGCCTCTCTTCCTGCCCATATCCACACCTGGTCGGTGACTACCAAGACCGCCACCAACAACTCCATCACTGTCGCTGTAGACGACTGCGCGTCCGAGGCGGCCTACCCGCCGTACCGACGCGTCATCTTCATCCAGTACTCACCGGCCGGGGCGGCCGTGACCCCATATCGCACCCTCATGGGCGCGGGCGTCTAGGAGAACCAAATGCCATTCCCGATCGCGGCGGTACTCGCCGGAGCCGGAGTTCTCGGTAGCATCATCGGCCTCTTCGGAAAGCGCAAGACCCCAATGAGCCCCGAAGAGCTCAAGAGGTTCTTCGGAACCGAGACGATCAGCAAGGAGACGCTCGACCTCTTCAATACGCTCATCACCTCACCGGTTGGGCAGAAGATGGCGCGCGACGCGCAGCTCGCGGGCGGGCGAATCAGCCAGAACATCCAGGACAGGATGGCGAAGGCGGGTCTTGGCGGAGAGGGCTCCTCGGGCATGACGTCGTTCGCGGCCGCTACCGGCGCGGAGGCCGGCACCGCGCTCGAGCTCCAGGGCCGGGCCCAGACGCTCGCGGGCGCCCTCGGGTCCGTGACCTCGAACGTCAACAACCGGATGGGGATCGCGGCCCAGGGCCGTATGCAGGAGGCCCAGACCCCGACGTTCGCAGAGAAGATCGGTGGCGCAATCACGGGCGGAGCCGGGGTCGGGCTCTCGATGCTGCCCGCGAAGACCGCGCCGGCCGGCGGCGCCGCGAGCTACACGGGCGGCGCGCTCCAGCAGTTCCAGAACTCGATGAGCACCCCGCAGTTCCTCCGAACCCCTGGGACTCCCCTGCTTCCGGACCTCGGAGGGTACAAGAACAACGCGCTCTCCCCGACCTTCGGGAAGATGTTCTCCAACAAGTCGCCGTACCGCTTCTAAGGAGCCCCAATGGCAGACCTCCAGAACACACTCCAGGGACAGAGCCTGACGGCCCCCACGAGCGCGACCCCGCAGGAAGTACCCGCCGACGAGAACGACCCAGAAGTGCAGCGCATTCGCGGCGTTTTCGGGCGGCTCTCCTCGATGATCGACCAGGGTCAGCTCCGGCTCAACGACGACGTCCGCAAGATGTTCGAGGAAGAGGCCTCGCGGCAGGAGGCCGAGCCGCAGGTCGCCCCGATGAACCCGCTCCAGGCCGCGGGCGCGGCCGCGATGGGGATCATGGGCTCCTCGCTCACCGGCCAGTCCGGGATCGCGGAGCAGGTCCTCTCGACCGTCGAGCAGCGGCGCCGCGAGTCGCTCGCGTCGCAGCAGACCCGGGTCGGCGGCCTGCGTGATCTCCACCTCTCGCGCCTCAAGGCCGAGGCCGACATGGCGCTCCGCTCGAACGACGTGAAGACCGCGCTCAAGAAGGAGGAGGAAATCGGGGCCCTCAACGCGAAGAATGCGAAGGACGAGCGCGCCCGCAAGGAGGAGGAGGGGAAGGTCGAGCACCAGCGCGCCCTCGAGAAGATCAGGGCGACGTACGGCGGGAAGGAGAGCCTCGCGCGACTCAACGCGGCCCTCAAGACCGACCAGCTCCAGTCGCTCTACAGCGTCCCGAAGCACGTCGCGCAGGCGATGGAGCGCCGCCGCATGGCGATCCAGACCTCGACCGACGCGTACATCCGGGCGCTCGGCGGCCTCGCGATGCTGACGGAGGCCAAGAAGGACGAGCTCAAGGCGCGGGAGAACGCCGACATGGACGCGTCCGACCGCCAGGTCCTCCAGGACTACGCGGACGGGAAGCTCACGCCCTCGACGCCCGGCGCCGGCGCCGCCGCCTCGCCCACCACGCCGGCCAGCCCGCGGCAGGGCAAGATCGACGCGATCCGCGCCGCCGCGACCGGAGGGTAACCCGTGGCCGACCCCCAGGGCTGGAAGCCGGTAGCACCCGAGCGCACCCGACCTGAGCCGCCCCCCGTAGCCCCCCCGAGCCCCCAGGGGCCAGTGGCCGGGCTGCGCTCGCTCTACCCCGAGCTCGAGGACCTAGATGACGAAAAGCTCATCAAGGGCGTCCACAAGGTCGACTTCGGGGACCTGACGGAGGAGCAGTTCCTCGTCGGGCTCGCGAAGACCTACGGCCCGGCCCCGGTCCCGCCCAAGGGACGGGGGGTCCTGTCGCAGCTCGGCCGCATGGTGAGCCCCGGAATCCCGGAGGCCCTCGCGGGCCTGAAGACCCCGGAGGCCGAGGCCGTGCGGGGAGCGGCTGGGGCCCTCGGGGGCGGGGTACTCAACACCCTGCGCGAGGGCTCGGAAGCCGTCGGGAAGCTCATGTACCTCCCGACCGCGGCCCTCCCGGCCGGGGCCCGGAAGAGCCTCAAGAAGGCCACCGGAATCGAGACGGGTCCAGCCCAGGCCGTCGAGGCCCTCCCGCGCGCGGCGGCCGAGGTCGGGTCGCTGTTCGCCGGCTACAAGGCCGAGCAGGCCCTCGGGCGCGGGCTGGCGGAGGCCGGCGCGGCCGCGTGGCAGCGCGCGGCGGCCGCGGGCGCCACGTACGGCGGCACGTACGAGGGCATCCTCGGGACCCTGAAGGGCGAGGACCCCCAGCAGCTCGTGTCGAACGTCGCCCAGGGCGTCGTGGCCGGCTCCCTCATCGGGGCCGGGCTCCACGCCGGCGGCGAGGCCGCGGGCCGCCAGCTCCGCTACTGGCTCGGAACCCCGGCCGCGCCGCTCGAGGCCTCGGTGGCCGAGCGCCTCGGGACCAAGCCCGTTCCGGAGCCGGTCGAGCCGCACCCGGTCGAGCTCCCGCCGGCCGGCCCGCCGCGCACCGTGACGGAGCCCCCGGCCGGCCAGTACCCCGGCCTCGGGCCGGAGCCGAACACCATCGAGGGACGCGTTCCCGGCCTCCAGGGAGCCGCCCCCATGCCTCCCCCCGAGGGCCCGGCCGCGCGCCTCGCCCCCGAGGGCCGAATGGTAGAGGCGCCCCGCGCGCCCCAGCAGCCGCTGGAGGTCGTAGGGCCGCTCGAGCAGCCCCGGCCGGCCGCCGGCGCCGCCGTGCTCGAGCCCACCGCAGTCCCGCCCGGACCGCCCGTAGCCCCCCTCGGGGTCACGGCCGAGGGCCCGCTGCCCGCCGCGCCGCCCCAGAGCGTCCCGGGGCTCCAGAGCCCGATCGAGCAGGTCCTCCCGGAGCGCCCCCCGACTCCCCCGGCCGCAGCGCCGCTTGAGCCCTCGGCGGCGTTCGGGGGAGCCCGCACGGTCCAGCCCGCGGACCCCGCGGCGTTCGTCGCGGCCGTGCAGGCCGTGAAGGACGTCCCGACCCGGACCGGGAACACGGTCGGAAGTATGCTGACGCCCTACACGGCCGAGGACCTCGCGGGGAAGGGCGCGAAGACGTACCTGGCCCCCGACGGGAAAACCGGTTTCGCGCTGATCCCCCGAGAGGATGGCGGGCTCGAGCTCGCGTCGCTCTTCAACGCCGGAAGGCCGGGGGCCGGAGCGATCGCGGCCCAGGACGCCGTAGACATGGGCGCGACCCACCTCGACGTGTTCGACCCGTACCTCCCGGACTTCTACAAGCTCTTCGGGTTCAAGGAGTACCGCCGGGAGCCGAACTGGACCCCGGGCGGACCCGACGTCGTCTACATGCAGCGCCCGAGCTCGAACCTCCGGGGCGCTACCGACGCCCCGCTCCCGGGGCCCGGGCACTGGCGCGAGTTCACGGAGCTCGCCGACCGCAACATCGTGGCCGCGAAGGCCCGAATCCTCGAGCGCCAGCAGGCGCGCGTCGCGTCCGGAGAGATCAAGGGCGTCCAGACGGACTTCTACAACCTGTTTGCCGGTGAGGGCGGCTACATCGACCCCGCGAACATCCGCGACGCCGCGATCATCGGAGCGAACTACATTCTCCGGGGCGCCACGAAGTTCGCGGACTTCTCGACGATGATGCTTCAGGACTTCGGGGAAGCCGTTCAGCCCCACCTGAACCGCCTCTACCAGAGCGCGCTCGCGATGCACAACTCGCGCGGGACCGTCGGGAACGACTACTCGCGCGTCATCGCGTCGCACTACATGGACGAACTCGGGGGCGGGCTTCCGCCGGTCGCCCGAGACTTCCTCGAGTTCCGCAACTCGTGGGGCAGGGACATCGCGTCCCTCTACAACAAGCTCCCGGAGAAGGACCCAAGCGCGAAGAAGCACTACGACGCGCTGAAGAACGAAGTGAAGCGCCAGTTCAAGAAGGCCCAGGACTCCGGAATCAACTTCGTGTTCGAAGGGACCGGAGACCCGTACAGGGGATCGGTCGAGAGCCTGAACCGGGACCTGCGGGAGAACAACACGATCCGGCTCCCGAAGACTCCGGACGACTACTCCCACCCGTTCATGAGCCCGGAGGACAACGACATGCTGCGCGCCGTGCACGACCTGTTCGGGCACTCCGCGAGCGGCTACGGATTCGACACCCGCGGCGCGTACAACGCGTGGCTCGCGCACAGCGAGCTGTTCTCGAACATGGCGATCCCGGCCCTCGCGACCGAGACGCTCGGGCAGACCGCGTCGGTCCGCTTCGGAAAAATCCTCTCGAAGGAGGCCTCGGAGGCCCGTCCGTTCACGCTCGCGAAGCCGAAGGGCGCAATCCTCCCGGAGAAGGAGTTCTCGGGCATCATCGAGGCCCGCGGAAAGGGCAAGGTCTACGACTCGCTGAGCGCCGGGGCCCCGACCACGAGCACCGAAAGGGTCTCGACCACCCACGTCGCGCGGCGGCTCACGAAGGGGGTCCCGAAGGCCGCGGACCTTGTGGAAGCGCGCTCGCGAGCCGAGTCCGACATCCTCGAGAACGTCAAGAAGTACATGGACGCGAACCCGAAGGCCGCGGTCTGGTACCACGACGACATCGCGGCGTTCGAGAAGAACGTCCAGAAGGAGTTCCCGCACCTCCTCGGCAACCCCGGGGGACTCGGGGTCTACAAGATGGTCACGGCCATCACAAGCCCGACCCGCAAGCCGATCCTCAACGTCGACACCGCGTCGCGCGTCTGGGACCACTACTCCCGCACCGGCAAGGTTCCGATCATCGCGCGCCTCGGGCAGGAGCTCGGCCGCAACGTCCGCCCGTCGCTCACGAAGGTTTCCAAGCTCGTCCAGGAGCACGGCGGTGAGCAGCAGCTCGTCGACTACCTCCTCACGAAGAACGAGAAGGGGGTCTACAACGCGGTCTCGGAGTTCGGTCCGAAGGTCGGGCGGTTCTGGCTCAACCTGATGGGCATCCACGACGAGGTCACGGTCGACGTGTGGATGACGCGCTGGTGGCACCGGCTGATGGGCACCCCGTTCGACAAGAACGGCGTGCTGATTGACGCGCCCGTGAACGACGAGGAGGGAGAGGTTATCCGCGCCACGATCATCGACATGGCGAACCAGCTCGGGATCGACCCCGACGCTCTCCAGGCCGTACTGTGGGACCGCGAGAAGCGCCTGTGGCGGGAGGCCGGCGCGCGCGACTCCGGGGACCTCGCGTTCGCGGCCGCGAGCGAGATCGTGTTCAAGAACCGGGCCGAAAGCCACGCGAAGGCCCCGGGACGCTTCATCCCGCCGCCCGAGCAGGGCGCGCTCGCGCTCGGGGCGGCTGCCCCGGAGCCCATGATCGCCCCGGCGGACCTCCTCAAGAAGTCGCTCGCGAAGAAGCCGCCGGCCGGAAAGGCGCTCTGGGAGCAGGTCGTAGCGCTCTACTCGAAGCGCCCCCTCGGGAAGGGTGAGCTCGCTGTCGTGAAGCCCGCGGACGGGTCGTTCCTCGAGCCCGCGTACGTGGTCCCGGACGGACGCGTGATGCGGCTCGGGACCGACACCCACCACGAGCTCGCGGAGGGGGCGTACAAGAAGCTCAAGGTGAAGTACGAGGGCGACGCGTCGGTCGCCTTCCAGCGCGAGGGCATGATCCGCGTGAACCCGGGGATGGACAACTTCGCCGTGAGCATCGGGAAGGCCCCGACTCCGGAGCAGGTCCAGACGATCGCGCGCCAGTACAAGATGCACCAGGAGCACGGGAACGAGGCCGGCATCACGGCCGAAATCTACACGGAGTCCGGCGGCCTGTGGCCCTCGAACATCATCGAGGCGAAGACGTTCGGGGAGTTCCAGCGCGGAATCGAGGACACCTACAAGTGGAACGACACGGTCCAGAAGATGGTCACGACCGTGAAGCACATGGTCACGAGCCCGAAGGACGTCGGGCTCTCGAAGGGCCGCACGATGCTGTGGCTCGCCCCGAACGGGACCCTGATCGCCGCGAAGGACGGGCGCCACAGCATGGTGGCCGACCAGATGCTGAGGGGCGCCGGAGTCACGGCCCCGCCCACGATCGGCGCGAACAACGGGTCGAACCAGACGCTCCTGAACCTCGGGTTCATCCGGGTCCAGGCGCGGGGAGAGCTCAACGCCGAGCTCACGTACCGCCCAACCAACGAGCAGACGAGCATTATCCTTGAAATCCTCCCGAACACCACGTTCGGGGTGGGCAACGCCGTAAGCCCGCGCGGGACGTTCTCGAGCATCATCGCCGACACGTGGCCGAAGTTCCAGCGCATGTGCGTCGAGCTCCCGTACCGGTTCCAGCGGGCGGGCGAGGGCCGGGCCCTGCCGAAGGGATACGGGCCGGAGGAGCCGGCCGCCACGAGGGGTACCCAATGACACCGCTCCCGGTAGAACCGTTCGTAGAGGCGGCACGAGGCCTCGGTCGGGGATTGAGCCAGGCATTCAGGGGCATCGCGGAGAGCGCGGTGCCGGAGGCCGGGGCGCGCGGTACCGCGGCGGCGCCCGCGATCCTCGAGCGGGCCCTGAAGCGTATGCCGGCGGCCGGCGAGCTCCCGGCTGGCGTGCGGGAGGCCGGGCTCGATGTCCCGTTCGCGGGCCCCGAGTCGATGCGCCGCGCGAGCCGTACGGTACCGGCGCCCGCGACCCGCAAGACGATCGCCGACATCACGGACGACGCGAAGGTCTGGCTCGGGAGCCTGTTCCTCGGCGAGGCCGGGCTCCCGAAGAAGATGCGCGAGGACTTCGGGGAGACCCGCGCGTTCGAGCGCCGTATCCGCGAGCAGGTCGAGCTCGAGCTCAAGGATGACGTCTTCAAGCCGATCTCCGGACTGGGGCGCCAGACGTACGCGAAGGCGCGCCAGCTCTCGGACTTCATGGTGAACGCGGACCGGCTCGCGCAGATCGCACACAACAAGGTGGACACCGTCGACGGGCTGACGAAGGCCGAGCTCGAGGGTGCCGTGCCCCGCCTGTGGGCCGCGCTCGATGGCGACACGAGGGCGGTGCACGAGTCTGTCCGCCAGAAGTACGACGACGCGTTCGAGACCGCGGTGGAGCGCGGGTGGGTCAGCGAGGAGAGCCGCAACGAGGCCTACTCCCCCATCAAGAGGATGGCGATGGTCCTCGATGCGGTCTCGAAGGACCGCGGGGAAGAGGGCGTGATGTCGGAGCCGCTCGTGCAGTTCCTGCGCCGCGGACACGAAGGCGGACACCGGAACACCGACGCCGTAACGCTTCTCTCGGACTACCTCTCGGTAGTGCGGCGCCGCGTCGCGGAGGAGGACCTCCTCACGAAGGTCCTGAACGACCAGACCATCAACTTCACGGACCGCTCGGAGATCAAGGCGATTCGGGAGGCCGGCGGGCCGCTGCCCCCGGGGCTCGCGTACTACGTCCCGAGGCCCGGGAAGATCGGCTACATGGGCGCGAAGGACCCGATCCAGCAGGCGATGGACGGAGCGATCGACGGGCTCACGGCCCGCCAGACCGCCGCGATGAAGCGCGCGCGGGCCAACGAGCTCGCGAGGGGCTTCGTGCTCCCGAAGCGCGTCGCGGAGGCGCTCGAGAACTTCAACCCCCGAATCCCCGGCGAGTCCGAGAACCGCATCTACCGCGGCGCCCAGGCCTTTACCCGCATGTTCACGAGCTACAACCCCGCGGTCACGTCCGTGAACTTCGTGTCGGACCACGCGCTCGCGCTCACCACGCTCGCGGCCGAGGGCGGCCCCGGCCGGGTGCTCGGGTTCCTGCGCGAGTGGCCCGACGCGTTCGGGTCCGCGATCGGAGGCGTGTTCTTCGGGAAGGGCGGCCGGAAGTACGCGCGCGCGCTCCACGAGGGCCTCGCGTCCTCGACCTTCACGTACGACGTGGGAGGCGCCCCGGTGTCGGGCATCCTCAAGGAGCTCCACGAGACCGACAGCCGGAACCTCCTGAAGAAGGCCGTCCCGGGCGCGCTCCAGTTCCTCGCGAATCTGCGGCAGGCCGGGGAGCTCACCCCGAAGATCGCGGCCGGGGAGGAGGCCCTGAAGCGCCTGGGAAACCTCGCGGAGTACGGGCGCGTGGGCCGCAACATCACGGTCGACTTCTCGAAGGGTCCCGCGATCATGCGGAACCCGACCGCGCGCTTCATGGCCCCGTTCTACACGTTCTTCGGGGCCGTGACCCCGAAGATTCTTGCGCTCTCGACCGACAAGAGCACGCGGGGCACGATGCTCGCGGGAATCGCGGCGGTGCCGACCGCGATCATGATGTGGAACTACCAGGACGACGAGTTCGCCGCGGTCGAGCGCTCGCTTCCGGAGTTCGAGCAGCTCGGACTCCACGTGATCGTGGCAGGGCCAGATGGGCGCCCGCTCAAGGACCCGACCGGAAAGCCTGTCGTGAAGCGCATCCAGTACTGGGTCCCGGAGCAGGTCGCCAGCATGTTCGGGCTCGGGAACCTTCCGAGCCGTCTCCGGCGTGTCACCGAACGCTACCAGACCCCCGCCGAACTTGCGGGATCGGTCGCGGCGGGCGCCGGTCGCTTCTGGGCCGGGTCCCTGATGCCGGCGCGCATGGCGATCGAGATGGGCTACAAGCGCAATCTCCTCACCGGTCAGGAGGAGAGCGGGTCGGACCTCGTGACCGGGCTGGTCCCGCAGGTACGCATGACGCGGGAGCACATCCTCGCCGCGAAAACGTGGGGCCAGAAGGAAGCCGCGAAGCGGACGATGTCGGCCCTCGGGGGAATGACCCAGACTTCGATCACCCGCACCGGGCCCGGCATCAAGAACGCGGCTCTCGTCGACGCGAAGCGCGACTTCGACGACGCCAACATGAGGGTGCGGTCGCTCCTGATTAACGGAGAGACCGCGAAGGCCGAGGAAGCAATGAAGAGGCGCGATAAGGCACGCGACCGGCTCGCGCGCGTCGCTGGTGTAGCGCAGGCGCAGCAAGAGGAGCGCGACCGTGAACGGCGGTAGCGGCGACGGCTCCGGAACACGAACCGCCACAAGGAGAACGCTGTGGACCTCACTCTGATCCTCAACCAGGCCCTCGCGGTGGGCATCGCGCTCGTCGTCGGGTACCTCCTCAAGAACAAGACGTCGCTCAACAACCAGGCGATCCCGATCGTGAACTTCCTGCTCCAGTTCTTCGGAAGGCTCGCGCTCGAGATCAAGCCGGCCGAGGCCGGCATCTTCAGCGTGATCGGGGCCGCCGCGTACAGCGTCCTGTTCGAGTCGGCCGCAACCACGGTCCTCGCGAGCGGTATGCAGTCGAGCGCGAAGGCCACGGGCCGCACGTTCTTGAGCGTCCTGAAGTTCATCCTCGCGCAGCGCGCGGCCGCCGCGGCCCAGAAGATCGCGGACAAGACCCCGCCGCCGCCCCTTCCGCCCATGTAACTCTATGGTTTAGAAGGGGTTAAGGGGTAGGGGGCGGGCCCAGGCTCGCCCCCGAACTTTTCCTCTTGACACGGGCCGGGGCGTGTGCTACATTTCCTTCTGCGGGTCGTGGTACCGACCCACCTACCTTTGACGGGTGGTGTAGCGGAAGCACAGGTGGCTTTGACCCATCCAGCGCTCGTTCGAACCGAGCCCCGTCAGCCAGACTTCATTGGGAAGTAGCGCAGCCCGGTCAGCGTACCTCCTCGGGATGGAGGTGGTCGCGGGTTCGAATCCCGCCTTCCCAACCAGTTTACGGAGAGGTCGTCTAGCAGATAAGACTCTCGCTTCGGACGCGAGCTAACGCAGGCGCGAATCCTGCTCTCTCCACCAGTTTCGGGCGGTCGGCTAACAGCCAAGCCCCTCGCCCTGGAAGCGAGCCAATCGCGGTGCGAATCCGCGCCACCCGACCAGGAGAAGAAATGGCACGTCGTGTCAATCCGAAGATGCGTGCCGACGCGCGCCGCGAGAAGGAAACGGTCTCCCACGAGGCCGGCGAGACCCGAGCCTACGAGAAGGCCGAGAAGGAAGACAAGTCCCTCCACAAGGTCGTGAAGAAGGCGATCAAGGTGATGAAGGGCAAGAAGAAGTAGGAGGCGTGCCGGAGCGGTAACGGGACGGTTTGCTAAACCGTAGCCGCGCTCAACAGCGCGCCGAGGTTCGATCCCTCGCGCCTCCGCCAGTTTTGTCCGCGAGTGAAAGTCGCGCGCGTGCCTGCAAAGCACGCCTACCCCGGAGCGTTACCGGGCGCGGACTCCAGAAGGCCAGTGTGGTGTCGACTCGAGCCATGCCCCCTGTCGACGGGGAGGGTGTCAAGCCACAATCGGGTCCCAAGTTTCGGAAGGCTGCGCGAATGGTAAGCGGACGGTCCCGAAAACCGTAGCACACGGCATGTACCGTGTTGGGCGTTCAACTCGACCCGCCTTCCTCCAGTTTCACGCCTCCTGTAGCTCACCGGTAGTAGCGGCTGCCTGAAGAGCAGCGCGTAGGCGGTTCGATTCCGCCCGGAGGCGCCAAGCATAGCTCCTTAGCTCAATCAGGAGAGCGCCGCTCTTACAAAGCGGAGGCACTCGGAGCAAAGCCGAGAGGAGCTACCAACGTACGGACCCTGTGGTGTAGTGGTAGCACAGCGCGCTGTCAACGCGCAGGGCGGGGATCGTAACCCCCAGAGTCCGCCATCTACGGCCGTCCGAAGAGGGGGTGATACCTCGTGTTCGACTACAGCCTCTTCGCTCTCCTCGTGCGGTTCCTCTTCGTCAACTGCGGGCCGGAAGTCGTCGTCGACCCGTAACACATTCGGGCCATCGTCTAGCAGACAGGACCTCGCCCCTTCAAGGCGATGACGCCGGTGCGATTCCGGCTGGCCTGACCAAGAGAGATCGGCCCCCGGCGCGCCGGGGGGTCGTAGCCGGCCCGCGATCGGGGTCGCCCCTTCCGCCAATCGACATGGTGGCCGTGGTGTAGCGGAAGCACGTCGCGCTGTGAACGCGGCAGGATGGGTTCGAACCCCGTCGGTCACCCCATCTATCGAAAAGTGTGATGTAGTATGTGCCAACTGCCATGCAGTTCGCACACACAAACGAAAAGTTTCGGCGCACGTCGCGTAGCGGCAATCGCCTCCGGCTGTAAACCGGATGCCTCCGGGCTTCGCAGGTTCGAGTCCTGCCGGCGCCACCAGATATGGGGATGTGTGAAAGGTCACACGGCTGCCTTGCAAGCAGCCCTCGCGGGCGCGATACCCGACATCTCCACCAACTTCGGGGCTCTAGCTTAACTGGCAGAGCGAGCGGCCCTTACCCGCTCAGGTCTCGGTTCGAAGCCGAGGGGCCTCACCAAGTTTCGCCGCTCTAGCTCAAGTAGAGTGCGGGGCCTTTACCCCCGGCGATGCGCGTAGCCATCCGCGCGGGCGGCACCAGCTTTATTCACTCGTAGCTCAGCGGCAGAGCCGCCGGCTGTTAACCGGCTGCGCGTAGGTTCGAGTCCTACCGAGTGAGCCATCTTTGGCGGGTCATTCAGCGGCCAGGATACTCGGCTCTGACCCGAGGCACGAAGGTTCGAGTCCTTCCCCGCCAGCCAAGTAGGACCGGAGATAGGGGTTCGAGTCCCCGGCCGGCTGCGGGGCCCCGCGGTCGGCATAGCTCAACTGGAAGAGCACCGGTCATGAGTTTCGCCCTCTCGTCTAGTAGCCCAGGACGCCGGCCCCTCAAGCCGGAAACACGGGTGCAATCCCCGTGAGGGTGACCAGCAGTGCCCTCGGCGTTGGACGCGGGCCGCCCTCGTAGCGCGGCCTCCCCGAGTTCGACTCTCGGCCAGGGCTCCAGCTTACGCAGTGTGCGTACGATCGTACGCAGAAAGCATACGTTCGTGCCGCTCTAGCTCAGTCGGCAGAGCACCCCCTTGGTAAGGGGGAGGTGCCGGGATCGTAGCCCGGGTGCGGCTCCAGAAGTGCCCTCGTTGCGCGTGTGGACGCGCACCGACCTTGTAAGTCGGTCCCAGCGAGTTCGACTCTCGCCGTGGGCTCCAGACGTTGCGGGTGATCCAGGATCGGCCAGGTCTCATACGCCAGGCTCGACGCGTGCGACTCGCGTACCCGCTACCAGAAACGCGATCATCGTCCAGCGGTAGGGCCTCGGTCTTCCAAACCGACGACGCGGGTTCGATTCCCGCTGATCGCTCCAGATTCGCGGGCATGGTGTAGCGGTAGCACGCTGCCTTGCCAAGGCCGAAGTCGCGGGTTCGAATCCCGCTGCCCGCTCCAGCTCATGGCCCTCTAGCCCAACGGCAGAGGCACGCGCCTCAGAAGCGCGCCAGTCAGGGTTCGAATCCCTGGGGGGCTACCAGAACACATCGTCGAGTGGCGGAATCAGCAGACGCGCACGGTTGAGAGCCGTGTGGGCGCGAGCTCGTGGGGGTGCAAGTCCCCCCTTGACGACCAGATTTCGGCCTGTAGCCCAACGGCAGAGGCGGCGGCTTCAAACACCGCACAGTGTCGGTTCGAATCCGACGAGGCCGACCAGACGTACGCATCGCGGACCGGCGTCCAGGCGGGCCTCCAAAACCCGCCGAGCGGGGATCGACACCTCGGCTTTGCGCCAGTACTGCCCTTGTGTCGCTGGACGACCACCGACCTTCTAAGCCGGTTTCCGCGGGTTCGAGTCCCGCCGAGGGCCCCTTCGTGACGCACGCCGACACCATCGCTATCATCATCGCGCTGATCGCAAGCCTCCCGACCCTGATCGTTGTGATTCTCCAGGCCCGCAAGAGCGTCAAGAACGTGACCGCTACGGCGGAGAAGCTCCAGGAGATTCACGTGCTCGTCAACAGCCGGCTCTCCGATGCGCTCACGAAGATCGCGATCCTCGAAGGGCGCCTCTCGGACGCGCTCGATCGCGAGCACGGCACGAAGTAGACACCGGCCCTGTCGCCAACCGGACAGGCACCGCGCCTCCTAAGCGCGGAACAGTGTGGGTTCGACTCCCACCAGGGCCTCCAGATTTCTCCTCGTAGCTCAGTAGGACAGAGCGCGATCCTGCGAAGATCGAGGCCGCACGTTCGATCCGTGCCGAGGAGACCACATACAGAGTGTGACGTGGTGTGCGCCAACTGCCACCGCATCCGTACATGGACGAAAAATCAACATACGTCACGTCCTCGTAGGCCAGCAGACAGACCGCCGGGCTTCGAACCCGGATGACGCGGGTGCAACTCCTGCCGAGGACTCCAACTTTCGTGGGATCGTCTAGTGGTAGGACAGGCCGCCGATAACGGTCAAGCTAGGGTTCGATTCCCTGCCCACGACCATTTTCAGAAGGAGGATCACATGACAGACCTTTCGTAGCTGCGCTAGACGCAGCAGGAGGACGTCATGGACCTCAAGATCAAGAAGATCAAGGTTGGGGGCAACAGCAAGAAGGCGCGACAAAGCGCCCACAACAGGCTCACCAGGAAGTACGAACGGCAGCGCGTGCGGACCGAGAACCGGAAGGCCCACGCGGTGCTTAGGCGCCTCGGGCTCTCCTGGTAGATACCGCGCCCCGCGGGCCGCACCAAGGCTTCGCGGGGCGTTTCTATCTGGGGGAACGATGATCTGGTACCTGTTCGAGCTCCTGTTCGGGAAGAAGCACCACCGCCACCGCCATCACGGCCGGCGCCACCCGGTCCGCCTCACGCTCCGCAACGTGAGGAGCGACCAAACCATCACGGTCCGCTTCAGGACCGAGGGGCATAACTAGCATGGCACGCTTCACGCTCATCAACGTCCAGGCCGACCACATCCTCGAGGCCACGTTCAAGGCCCTCGTCGCGCTCTTCACGATCACCGTCAACGCCGGCCCCGGCGGAACCGTCTCGCCCGGAACCACGCAGGTCGCGGGCGGAACCGACATCACGTTCGAGATCACGCCCGACGCTGGCATGATGCTCGACAAGATCACCCTCGACGGCACCGAGGTCTCGCCCGACCCGGCGTCGCTCTACAAGCTCGTGCGCTAACCCGCCCGAACGCAAAAACCCCCGGAGCCGTGAGGCCCCGGGGGTTCTTTGTTTCTGGCTAATAGCCGGCGGGAGAGAGCAACTGCCTCGCGAGCTCCTTCGCGTCTTCCTCCGTGAGGTAGATGTCGAACGTCGGGAACGAGACCCTCGCGAACCACGGGGGGCATCCCTGACGGATTCCCGGCACCACCTCCTTCGACGCGTCGAACACCGCGATCTGGCTCATGAGCCCACCGAGATAGACGTGCCTGACGTGCGCGAACACTACTGGTGCGCCGCGATGTTGAGGAACGGCACCGGCGCGCTCCCGTACATGTTGACCGGCAGCTTCCCATCCCACTTCGAGATCGCCTGGAGCCGCACGTACTCCGCGCCGCCCTGGTTCTGGATCGCGCGTGCCTGAATCTCGATCGACTTCGCCTCGGCCTCCGCCCGGTTCAGGCGCTGCTCCGACTCGAACCGCACGCGATCGAGGTCGTTCTCCGCCTTCAGCGCGAGCTGCGCGGCCGTGACCTTCGCCTCGATCGCGTTCGTGAACTCCTCCGTGAACTGGAAGTCCGTGAGGCTCACGGCGTCGACCACGATGTTGTGGGTCGCGAGCCGGTTCTGAATCTCCATAACGAGCTCGACCTTCGCCTCGTTGCGTCGAGCGATCAGGTCCTCCGCGCTGAAGCGCGCGGTCACGGCCTTCAGGGCTTCCTGGACCGCGGGGTCGATGATCCGGTTCTTGTACGCGTCGCCAACCGTCTTGTAGAGGATCGAGACGCCCTCGGGGCGCACGTAGTAGTTGAGCGCGACGTTCGTCCAGACCTGCTGGAGGTCGTGGCTCACGGCCGTCGCCTTGTTGACCTCCTCCTTCTGGACCTGCACATCAACCGCGTGGACCGACTCGATCAGGGGCACGACCGCGTAGATTCCGGGCTGGAGCACCCGCCCGGTCGTCGCGCCGAACTGGAGCACGACCCCCCGCTCGCCGGCCCCGAGCGCCCCGAACGACGTCATCAGGAGCCCGGCGACGATCAGCGCCACGACGCCCGCCACGATCGTAGGGATGTGGATACCGGGGACCTCGACCTCGACGTTCTGGGGCTTGCCCTGCATGTCGTACCGGACCGTCGTCTCCTTGATGACGCGCTTCACCTTCGACGCGAACGCGAGCCCGATCAGGGCCAGCACCACGAACTTCAGAACGAACAGCAGCACGCTTCCTCCTCCGTAGCGGGCGTTAGCCCAGGTGATACAGCTTGTCCCTAATCTCCATCAGCACCTTCATCGCCTCGCGGCGCCACAGGGCCTCGTGATCGGGCAGATGGTGCAGGCAGAATCCGGAACTTCCAAACGCGGGGTTGTCGCACGCGTGGAGTTTCAGATTCAAGTCGTACCACAGGTCCGCGCAGGTCTGCGATCTACCGCCTGATCCACCAGAAGATGTCGCAGCAGTACCACTCGAACACACGGCTCACCTCCCCTTGTTCCGGTCCCCCACGAGCAGGATCATCTTCGTGAGGAGCTCCGCGGTCGCCTTCGCGTCCGAGAGCGCGGTGTGGGCCTCCGGGTTCTCGACCCCGTAGTACCTACAGAGCCGCTCGAGCTTCGTGGTTCCGCCCGGCTGCGGCGCGATCCCCGTGAGCTTCAGGAACAGCGCGATCGTCTGGGTGTCGAGCAGCCGGTACGAGAACCTGCGGTCGAGGCGCTGTTGCCACGTCGCCCACCGCAGCTCGGGCTGCTCACCGGCCGCGGAGCACGCCGACCACACCTCGTAGGCCTGCTCGTGCGAAAGCCGGTAGAGGCGCTTCAGGAACCCGTAGTCAAACTGCACGTTGTGGCCCGCGAGCGTGATCGGGCCCTCGCTCCAGTGGGACGCGAGGAACCCCTCGAGCGCCCGAACCGCCTCCAGCGGCCGGAGCCCGTCGTACGGGAGCCGGGTGACGTCGATCTTGTTGACCGCGAGCGCCTCGGGGGTCGCGATAATCTCGGGCTCGTTGATCTTCAGCTCAATCGAGCCCACGATCTCGCCCTCGTCCCACGCAACGCCCCCAATCGTCAGGAGGCTGTGCGCCGCGGGATCGAGCCCGCCGGTCTCGGTATCGAATACGAAGAGCTTCACGGCTTCCCTCCCCCGATCGAGTTTGCGCTGCATGTAGCCCACGAGTTCCTGGATCGCGGACGTCCCGCGGAACTGCGCGGAGATTTCCTCGCTGATGTGATTCGTGACGCGCGTGAGGAGCAGCGGGCCCTCGTGCTCGAGGATCACCCGGTAGCCCCTCACGGCATGAACTCGCACACGCGGTTGATCCAGCCGGCGATGAAGACCGAGAGCGAGCTGTTCTGCGACACGAGCGCGCCGTACGCCTTGAGCCGCAGCTTCAGAAGCGCGTCGTACGTGTGCTGGCCCCCGTCGGCCGCGGCCCGCACGGTCTTCGGCCCGAGAATCCCGTCCTCAACCGCACCGCACGCGCGCTGGAGCCACAGGATCGCGCGCCCGCGCCCGTTGTTGACCGCGGTATCGACTACAAGCTCGAAGAGCGGAGAATCGAGGCGATCGAACCCGGGCCCCACGATGTAGCGGTTGAGATAGATCATCGAGGCCTCGTCGCGCGTGAGGGCCTTCACGTTCGCGGCCGTCTGCGGCGCCCCCCTGACCTCCGAGAGGTCGGCGAGCGTGATGCCGTAGTTCGTGGGGCCACCCGGGTCGTTCGGGTGGTTCGTGTAGCCGCCTTCGCGCCGGATGATGTTGTCGACGACGAGCCTGATCCGGTCACTCATCGGTACTGGCATTACGGTCCTTTCGAGCCCGCCTCTCGACGGACAGCGCGACGCGCGCGAACCTCGCGGCGCCGCTCTTGAGGTGGGTGAACCTCGAGGCCTCCCACTTCCCGAGGGCCTCGGTCGTGAGGTCCGGCCGCGCCTCCCCGAAGACCCGCGCCTCGATGTACATCCCCCGGAGCCACGTGATGAGGTAGTCGCGGTTCCGGCCCATCACCTGGTTCTGGGGCTTGAGGCCCGCGCGCCTCATGACGCGCATCACGTAGTGGCGGAAGCACCGGTCGGAGCTCGGGAGCTTCGGGTGACCGCACGAGATACACCCTCCGCCCGCGAGCGTCTTCTGCTGCCACCGGTACTGGCGGCTGGTCTGACTACTCGGCATTGGCGTCCTCCTGGAGCCGCGTACTTGCTACCCTCGAGAGCACCCGCACGACCCACCCCCAGAACGGCTCGCGGACCGCGAGGGCGCAGATCAGCTTGACCTCGTCCCGCGGGATCGTGGACGTCGCGTACGGGCCCCGCGCGTGGTAGTAGGCGTCGCTCGCGATGTCGTTCATCCTGACCCCGAGGCGCGCCTGAGCGGCGACCTCGAGGTACGCGGCACACAGGGCCTCGAGCTTCTCGATGTCGTCCGCGAGCTTGCGCTGGGTCTTCTCGGCGTCCCTGAAGGCGTCCGCGGTCTTCTCCCGCAGCGCCTTGATGGGCATACGCGCGAGCTCGGAAGCGGGGATCACGCGTACACTTCGCAGTCGCGCCGCGCGCGCTCGTGCACGACCATGTCGAGCGTCTCCGCGTAGCCCGCGATGTCAACCCGGTTGTCGCGCTTCGGGCAGTTCGTCTCGCGGCTGAGCTTCACGCAGATCAGAATCTTCGCGACGTCCTCGGCCGTGAAGTCCGCCTTCAGCTTGTGCTGGAACATCGCGTTCAGCATCCCAGCCGTGCGCCCGAAGTCGTCGAGCGGGTGCCCGTAGTTCTCGCCGCGCGCCCCGTGCACGAGCGCGTCCGCCTCGAGCGCGACGCTGGACTGGTTGGCCGCGACTCGCGGCTCGCAGCACTGCGGGTACAGGATCGGGGCCACCATAAGGTCGACCGCATTGAGCTTGCTGGGGTCACCGTCAACCGGAATGAGCCGCCCCGGCCTCGGCTCGGGCACGTTGTAGCCGACGTAGTTCCGCGGCCCGTCGGTAGCCGGCATCCCTCTCTCGCACATCCTAAGCACCTCCTGGGTGGTCCGGCGCCACAGGCGCCAGGTCTCGGGGTCCTCCGAGCACATACGCTCGGACTTCCTCAGCTCACGGAGCGCGTTCGCCGCAACGAACAGCCCGCAATTCCCCTCTACCGTCATGGGCACGGTGTAGTCCTCTCTTCGATCTCTTGCCGCAGGTAGAGCGCAAGGTCGAGGGCCTCCTGGTACGCGTCGAGCAGCGCGTCGCGCCCGTTGTTGGCCCGGAGCCGCTCCCCGTACTTCTTCTCCCCCATCTTCACCCGCGCGACGATGTCGGCGATCACGAGCGGCGCGACCTCCGGGCCCCGCCCCGAGGGCTCCGGCTGCTCATCGGCCACGAGCTTCAAGGCCGGTGGGTACCCGGGTAGCTGCACGATTTTGAACTTCTCGTCGTACCGCTTCCTGCCTTCAGCGAGCTCCCGGGCCATCCGCACCTCCGGGTCCTCCGGCGGATTACGCGGCGAATCCAAACTCGGCCTCCTTCACTAGGTTGCCCCACGAGGCGCCGGGCCACCCGACCTCGACGTCGACGGGGCAGAAGAACCCGGGCGCGACCTGCGGGAACTCCCGCTGCATGATGGCGCGGCCCTCGGCAATGGCCCCGACGACCGCGGACTTCGGGACCTGCCCGAGGATCGAGTCGTGGGTCGTGGTCGTGAATCGGCCTCCCCGCCGCCGCAGCATGTCGGACATCGGGCGCATGACGTCCCAGATCATGTCGGCCACGGTGCTTTGGGGCTGGTTGTCCTTCGCGGCCGGGATGTCGCGCGTCCCGCCGTAGAAGAACCGGACGCGCCCGAACGGGTTCACGAGGTACCCCTGCTCGACCGCGAGCGTGCCCTGGGTCGTGAGGTACGAGAACGCGTCGGGGTAGAGCTGGTACAGCCTGTTCTGGACGCGCTTGCACTCCGCGACCGGCACGAAGATGTGGTCGTTCCGCTTGATCGTGTCGCTGATCGTCGCGGGGCCGGCCCCGTAGCACGAGCCGAAGAACACGTTCTTCGCGGTCCGGCGCTCGCACCCGATCTCGTCGGCGTTGCGCTGGTGGAACCTGCCCGCCGCGAGGGCCTCGAGCAGCCGCTTGTCGCCCGAGAGCCACCCGATCACCGCCGGCTCCGCGCTCCGGTAGTCCCACTGGATGAAGCACATGTCGTCGCGGTCCGGGATAAAGACCCGCCGCGCGCCCTTGCTCGGGTTCTGGAGGTTCGGGTCACGACTCGCGAGCCGGCCCGTCGCGGCCGCGCCCTTCCGTTTCCTGCCATCGGTGTTGTCGCGGTCCTTCGCCTCCGGCAGGTACTTCGGGTACACGCGCGAGTGCTCGTCGAGCTGGGCCTTCGCGTACGTCTTCAGCTCCTTCGACTCGAACCTGATCTTCAGGAGCAGGTCGAACACCCGGGGGGTGCAGCGCGGGTCCTTCTCCCACGCCGAGTCCTTGTCCCGCGTCCCGGCCACCACGCACTCCCGGAGGTTCACGCACGCGAGCTCGTCGGTCGTGATGCCCTCGCGTAGGTTGCGCTGTACCGGGAGACCCCACTCGTTGAAGAAGAGCTTCGCGAGCTGCTGGGTCGAGTGCGGGTTCAGGCCCGGGAACGCGCGGCCCCACAGGCGCTCGTAGTGCCAGAGCCCCCGGGAGAGCGTGCGGTTCCACGCCGCGAGGGCCGCGCGGTCGACGCGGATGCCCTCCTCCCCGAGGTCCATGAGGAGCCGCACCCGATCCATGATGACCGTCACGAAGCGATCGTACCACCCGGTGCCCTTCATGATCTCGATCATCTTCCGCGCGACCCGCGCGGTGATGAAGCTGTCCTTCGCGCTGTAGTGCTCCGGGTCCACCTCCGCGATCTCGGGCCACTTCCACGGCTCCCGGAGCCGCAGGTAGAGCGACGCGACCTTCCCGAGCCCCTTCGGTAGATCGGGCTGGAGGTTCACGGCCCCGAACATCGTGTCGAACGTGAGCGCGCCTTCGGGCACGGAGACCCCGTGCTCCCGCAGGATTGGGACGTCGAACTGGATGTTGTGGGCCACGAGCAGAGCGCCGCGCTCCACCGCGAGCTCGATCTGGCGCTGCACGTACGCGCGGGTCTCTTCGCACCACTTCAGCGTGTGGGTCAGCTCGCCGTCGCTGAGGCTCACGCACGTGATGACCCGGCTGTTCTTGCCCGCGGTCTCGATGTCGAACGCGAGCAGGTCGCTCGTGTAGTCGGACGATGCCGCGATCTCCGGGCGGTACGTTCCGTTGAAGTCCCCGAACCCGCGGGTCTGCTCGAGGTTCGTCCAGTACACGAGCCCGTCGTCGTCGAACGGGGCCCCGAACGCGGCGGCGTTCACGAGCGACGCGGCCTTCGAGAAGTCGCTCTTCAGCGCGAAGATCAGCTTGTAGCCGCTCTTCTGTACCATTTCGGCCGAGTAGGTCGGGACCACGAAGCTGCACCCGGGCGGGAGCGGCGGGTCCTTCGACACGGGCATGAGCTTGGAGCGCGGGTCACCGACCTTCACGCCGCGGGCCTTGTTCGAGCTCTTGTAGAGCCCGATCTGCTGGAGCTCGCGCTCGATCACGGGCTTGCACATGCCGTACGGGAGGATGTACCCCCTGGCGTCCTCGATCCCAGCGCCGAGGCCCGTGATGTGGCGGAACACGTAGGGACCCATCGCAATCACGACGTCGGCGCTCGAGGCCTCGACGCGGGCCCGGAACCGGGCGCGGTTCGCCTCGAGCTGCTTCGCGGTTGGCCGGCCGCTCGCGCCGCGGGCCGGCTCGTCGAGCAGGTACGCGAACTCGTACTCCGTGGGGCGCAGCCCGCAATCGCGCGTCAGGAGCTCCCGGACCCACCGCATCGTCGCGACGCTCTCGGGCGCCAGCATCACCACCAGTACGCGGCTCACGAGTCCCCCTCGGGCTTGATCTTCATGTCGCGCAGCAGGTCGTCTACCAACTGCGCCGGCTCCTGGCTCACCGGCTCGACGGGCCGCCCGGGGCGTCCCCGGAGGCGGGCGATGAAGCGCTCGACCTGCTCGTCCCTGGTGATGTTTACGCCGGCCCGGAGCTGCGACGCGAGCTCCGAGAAGAGAGAGTACATCAGCTCCCCGCACGCCTCGCACACCTGGGCCTCCGGGAACGTGATTGCGAAGACGTCCTCCCGCAGTGTCCCGAGCGCGTTAGCGCGCGCCATCTTCCAGCAGAATGCACACCGGATTCGCATCGCGCCACGCGCCACCCTTTCCTCCTACGAGCGCCCGGCGGAACGCCGAGTTCTCCTCCGGCAGGTCCAGGACCCACTCGGGGTGCTTCTGCCCCCGGTACGCCTTCCCCCCGCGGCCCGGCTCCGTGTTGAGCCACCACATGTCGCGGTTCGTGTGGAGCATGAACCACTGCCTGCGGACCCATCGCAGCACGACCTCGTCGGTGTACCGCGCGTCCGCGCGCCTCGTGTTGCACAGCACGCACAGAACCCGCGCGTTCGTGAGGGTATTGGGCCCGCCCCTTGAGCGCGGCTTTACGTGGTCGACCGAGAGCGTCCACACCTCCATCGGCATCGGCGTCGGGATGCGGCGCTTCCGGTAGTGCGTGAGTACCCGGTGAGGAAGCCCGCAGATTTCGCACTGCCCGTACGGGCTGACGACGGCCCGCGCGAGGACGTCCGCGGCCTCCGGATCGAAGCCGCTCGTACGGTACCGCGCCGCGAGCCCCTTATGGGTTCGGCCGTACTTCGCTTGGTGCACCCGGGTCATCTCCCGACGGCACGAGCGGCAGTGCCCCTGGAGTCCGTCCCTGCTCCGCGATCGCCGGTGGTACTCCGACAGTGGCTTCAGCCCCCGGCACCGCCAGCACGTCTTCTCTAAGGTTTGCAAGGGCCTTCTCCAGGTCGTAGTCGACAACGCGACGAATGATGCCGACGATGAGCGCGCCGAACGCGCGCGCCTCGGTGTCTCCGTACGGGAACGGGAACCCGCCCACGTACACGAGCCGCTGCTTCAGGTCGATCGTCTGGAAGTCCGTGAAGCTCACGGGCCCGGCCGGGTCCGCCGAGAGCCCCGTGATCTGTACTCCCCGCACCGGCGTTCCGCGCTTCCCGACGAGGCTGCGGGTCGGGGGGTCCGCCGCCGGTTCGAGGTCCGAGTTGTCGGCCGGGATGCTGTCGTCGACCATGAGGCCGGCCTCGACCGCGCGCCTGTTGAGGCGCTCCTGCTCTTCCGGAGGGAGCGCGGCCACCATCCGGAGTCCGCCCCCGCCGTCCTCGCTCAGGCCGCTGTTGAGGGTGGGCGGGGCTTCCCCGCCGGGCTCCGGGGCCGGAGCGGAGGGAACACCCCCGCCCGACGCCCGGGTCCCGTACATCGAGTTGAGCTCCGCGATCCTATCCGCGAGCCGCGTTGCCGGGTTGTCCTTGAAGAGCACCATCCGCCCGTCCTTGCTGAACGACTCACGAAGTCCCACGGTGCCTCCCTACGCCTTCGGGGCGTACTCCTCGACGTTGATCTTCCGGCCTTCCTTGCCGTCGGTCCTGGGGCTCGCGCACACGACGGCCGTGAACTCCTTGCCGGCGAGGATCGAGTTTCCGGGCCCGCCCTTCTCGGGGAACGCGACCTGGAGGATCGCGTCCGTGATCTCGCCCCCAGGGAGCTTGGTACCGCACGCGTCGAAGAGCGTGATGAGCGCCTTGATCGAGCGGTCGTTCGAGCCCTTGTCCTCGGTCGACTGACCCAGGAGCGTCGCGAAGTTGATGCTGTGGCGCGCGTGGAAGAAGCGGCCCTTGTTGAGGATCGAGGTCGCGCGGCCCTGGAGCGCGAGGTAGAACGTGGTGACGGGACGCTTCTCTCCTGACTCCTTATTCGTGAACTCCTGGGGCTCTGCGTGGGTCCTCACGACCTTCAGCGGCTCGCTCCAGCGCTTGAACTCGCGCGGAGGGTTGCCGCCGCTCTGGACCTTGAACGGCACCCCGCACCCCTCGGTCGGCTCCACGATGTCGAAGCTCGTCGCGGCTACCGCGGCCTCTCCGGCCTCCTTCGAAATGCTGTAATACTTGATGCTCACGTCTGGGCCTCCTGTTCGGTGTGGGTCACGTCGTCGCGCGAGTCATACATCTGCCACAGGTTCACCGGGTCGACGTCGAGGTCGACCATCGGCATCGGGTTGCCGTCCTCCTCGGCCTCGCGGATGCGCGCCACGTACTGGCCGTGCGAGTCCGTGTGGG